>Ga0210409_10005178_pt1 | contig 13752 bp, 16 predicted proteins | sample IncBWH17MmetaG_FD_161649 | JGI IMG/M metagenome (GOLD analysis project Ga0210409, IMG submission 161649) | Forest soil microbial communities from Barre Woods Harvard Forest LTER site, Petersham, Massachusetts, United States - Inc-BW-H-17-M | ecosystem: Environmental > Terrestrial > Soil >... | reverse complement strand
ATTGGAGCGCAAATTGGCAGATTCCTACGCCTCGTCCTGGAGCCCACTGAGGGCACTTGGACTCGAACCGAAAACTTTTCTCTGGCTTGAATCTAAAAACATACCCTTCAAAACTGATAGTGAGTGTGGATCAGGCACCAAGTCGTCCTTTAGCACCGGTAGCACCCATTGCCTTTAAAAGATATGACTAAAAAAAGCGTCACGGAATTTCTGAAAACGTTCGACCCGCAAGTTTCCGAAGCTATTGGCGTATTGAGCGCGAACTTTCCCGAATTGGCAAACCCCTTTGTCGAACGTTTGTATGGTGACCTTTATCAGCGAGACACTCTTACTTTGCGCGAGCGGCTCCTTATAACAATCGCTATGTTGGCAGCTTCTGATAAGACCGACCTCCAGCTACCAATGCAGCTGGGCATCGCCCTAAAACAAGGGGTACGCAGGGAAGAGCTTATGGAAATTGCCCTCCAGATCTCCGTCTTCTGCGGCTTTGCGAGCGCTATGAGATTAGCGATTACTATCGACACATTAGCTGACGAGTTTGAGATTTCTCAGTCTTTAAAGACCTCCGTGTGACGCTTTAAATTAGAATTTTTTAATCGATTCCGGCCTCGGAACTTCGCTTGAGTGGGACGCGGCTGCGTATTTTTGAATGGAATCGCCTCTTGTTGAAGGTTGTTTCGTTGTAGGTGACTCATTCCTTTTCGCTTTTATGTCCGCATGAGATCGAGGCTCCCGTTCTGGCCAGCTTTGTTGTTACTCTCTCTGGGGTCGCTTCTTTGCGTGCATTCGCGAGCTCCATTTAGACGGATCCATTTCGTCGTTCCATGTGGAATTGCCCAAGTACGTGGGACAGCAGTTATTCCCAGAGGCCTCCGAACACCGGAAGGTTACACACTTCCGGTCGTCATCTACGTGCATGGTGCAAAGGGCAGCATAATCACGGATGGACACGTTTTGCGACGTTTGTCGGAGGTAGGCTTAGCCGCCATAAGTTTTGACTATGACGAGATCAATACGGAGACCTTTGCGCAGCAGTTTTCGGGGCTGTTGGATTGGGTCGTACGACAGGAGTGGGCGGATACGAATCGTGTGGCATGGATCGGATTCAGTTTAGGAGCACAGAATACGTTGCAATATCTACTCCGTCATTCTGATCACGCACCTCAGATTTACGTCCGACTCGCAGGGGGCTGGATCTCAGAGCCGAACAGCAATTCTTTTCGCACACTTACTATACGTCCGACGCTTTTGGTCCACGGGGAGAACGACTCAATTTTTCCTTTGGAAGAAGCCAAACGTCTGGCCAAGGTCATTGGAACCAACGCAACTTTGAAAATCCTATCGGGGGAGTCTCATAGCTTCGAAGCCGACCAAGCGGTTGTTTTCCGTTTGGTGGGAGAGTGGTGCAAAGCTAGGTTTAACCCAATGAATTCCTTGCCTGTATTTCCGAAAGTTCATAGAAAGTTATGTCTAATCTGGATCGCACCCGCCTGTTTTTGGGCGGGTTTGTGGCTTTGGATTAGTCGCAGTCAAAAGCCAGTACCGGCACAAAGATCCGTAAAACAACTTTCAGTCGTCTTTCGAATTGCATCGTGGTTGTCGATGCTATTAGCGCTGGCGGATGTTGTCCTGCGGTTTCTTTTGACAACAATGGGAGTCAACTCGTGGACACTACAAATGGCACGGGAACACTTATTGGGACCGACGCTAAGAGGGGATTTCGATGCCTTAGCATCATTGTCCATCTGGAAGGAACAGCGGCTTGGTACACTGTTAACCCATGTTGAACTTGCGCATTACACGGCATATGAGTTAGTGAACTGGAAAATTGATGCCCAGGTTTACAGGTACTTCGTGCTTTCGCCATTGGTCGAGGTGAATAACCGAGAATTGAGCTGGCGTCGTGAACTCTGGGAGGATTTTTGGCCTCGGGTTCGACATGAGAACACCGCAACCGACGCTGCTCGAATTGTTGTCCAGCATCTGCGGGAACGTGTGACCATTTCGACGAATTATCCCAAGCAAAATGGCATCACTTCGATCTGGGATTGTCGAATTGCCAACTTAGATGATTTCAACATCGTTTATGCTGCCGCACTTCGATCCGTAGGAGTCGGCGCACGCCTAAATAACGGTCACAGTGTCGAGTTATGGAATGGTAGCGCCTGGAGCCTTGCACCCCTACCACTGGCTACAAGTTGGGCCGAATGAGTCTGGAACCGTGCAACAGGCTTTAGCTAGCTAGAGCTTGTCCCAAAAGAGCAGAAGCAGTGAAAACGCGGGGGTTGGAACGATGAATCCAATTTCGCGACAACGCACGGCCTCATTGCGGAATTTTCAGACCTTTCGCATTTGAGTACTCCCCTCGCGACCCGCCTTGCATCGGCCATTCTCACGAATTCGCAGGTGCATTGGATTCACGATGATGCCGATGTGATGTAAGCGTCACCCGTAGCACCTCTGGTTAAATTCTGACGGATATCGTAGTTCTGAGAACTATGATATCTACGATTGGTTCTGAATGTTCCACTGTGGCGCCTGCGGGGGTGATACCAAACCTGCCCGTCACTATGGACACCAAAGCGCGGGTACGTACATCCAAGGAACAACGCCGCGCCATCCTGGCCGAATTTGAAGGTAGTGGGATGTCCGCCGCCCAGTTCGCCCAGCGTAGCGGTGTGACGTATTCGACCTTCGCAGCTTGGGTGCAGCGTTACCGCCGAATGAAGCGTCCGGGCCTAAAGTCTCGGGTTCGTTTGTTGGAAGCGGTGGTGGGGCCAGCATCACTTAACCCGGCCCTGCAGGTGCATTTGCCAGGCGGAGCGCGATTGGAAATCCGTGAAGCCAGCCAAGTTCCCCTGGTAGCGGCTTTGGTTCACGCTCTGGAGAAGCCATGCTGAGTTCTTCCGGCAGCCTCAAAGTGTTTGTGGCGGTTGACCCCTGTGACATGCGCAAAGGCTTCAACGGGCTTTTCGCGGCCGTGACCGAACGGCTGGGTGAAGATCCTAAAGGTGGAGCGCTCTACGTGTTTTGTAATCGGCGGCACAACCGACTGAAGATTTTGTATTTTGATGGCACCGGGTTGTGGGTGCTGACCAAGCGGCTGGAACAAGGGACCTTTTCCTGGCCCAAGGTGGTCGAGTCAGGCACCACCAAGTTGTGTGTGCGTCCCGAAGCCCTGGCTATGTTGACCGATGGTGTGGACTTGCGCGGTGCCAAATTGCGCCCGTGGTATGAACGGGAAGAGTGATAAAGCTGCAAAAAGATTTTTGAAAAAGTTTTGAACATTTTCTGCGGCGCAGGATCGGATCACCAACAAAATGACTGCGCGCGAAACCGAACTGACCCAGCAACTGGCCGAGAGCCAGCAGGGGTTGACTGCGGCTTTGCGCGAAAACCAACTGCTGCGCGAAAAAATAAATCTGCTGTTGCGCCGGGTGTTCGGCAGCAGCAGTGAGAAGATGGATGCCGCGCAGCTTCAGCTTTTGCTTTCGGGTGCCGAACTGGCCGAGCCCTTGGCTGAGGAGCAGGCCAAAGCTCCCAAGCTCAAAACCCGGGCACACACTGCGCACAAAGCCAGGCTGCCACGGTTACCGCAAAGTCTGCCCGTGGTGGAAGAAGTCATCGATCCGGAGCCGGTGAAGGCAGCTCCGGAGCAGTTTCGTCAGATCGGGCAAGAGATCAGTGAGCAGCTGGATTACGAACCGGCGCGTTATTTTCGCCGCCGCTTGGTTCGGCGCACGTATGTGTGCGCCTGACATGGGCGTGAACTGATGGGGTGAAAGTCCCCTGTGGGTGAGCACAGTCAGACTGGCTCGCATAAGGGTCAGAATGGCCTAAACACTAGACCGAGGCAACTGCGGCCCGCGAGGTCCCGTGGGAAGGAAGCCGTAGGTCAAAGCTGATGAGCCGACGAACAGAAAGACCATATAAGATGACGGAGCGGGTGAGCTGGCACAACACAGCACAGCCCGGTGTTCAGCTCCGGAGATAAATGGTCCGGTTGTGCAGCAAAAGTTCAGGTTCTTACTCAGGGAGACCTGCAGCCCGAGCCCATCGGCAACGGTGGGGGCGGTGGCCAGGAATGGTTGCCGTGCGGGAGCAGGAGTCAGCCGAGGCCGTAGTACTGAGAGTAACGAGCCGGCAAACCCGGACGGACTCACAACTCGGGAAGGGCTGAACTTGGCAGGCAGAACACGACCATCGGTGGTCTTGTCCCGGAGCGATGAAGCCGACCGGCTGAGCATCCGGGCAGCGATCACCATGGCAGAGAAAGAGTGGCTGCTGCGTCCGTTAAGGACTGCCAGGAACCGCCGTACGCGGACCCGCATGTACGGTGGTGTGGGAGCCCGGAGGGGCAACCCTCCGGGCGACCCGATTTCCAAGACCGAGCCGGAGAAGGCTCCAGTGACGGCGCCATTGCCGCCCACGTTGCAGGAACGTTGCATCGCCACGCCGGCGCTGCTGGCGCAAATGGCGGTTTTAAAGTTTTGCGATCACGTGCCGCTTTATCGGCAGGAACAGATTTTGGCTCGGCGCGACAGCATTAATCTGCCGCGTCAAACACTGGCCCGCTGGGTGGAGTTAATCTCCGAGTGGCTCAGGCCCATCCATCAACAAATCAAGACCGGAGTCATGGCCGGAGGGTACGTGCAGTTGGACGAAATACCGATCAATTATCTCGAACCAGGGGCGGGCCGGACCTTGAAAGGCTATCTATGGACAGGCAGCCGCCCTGGAGGGGACGTGTTTTTTGACTGGCACGCCAGCCGGGCAGGAGAGTGTTTGGACACCGTTGTTCCGGTGGACTTCCAGGGCACGGTTCAGTGCGACGGCTATGATGGCTACAATCGGCTGGCGCGACGTTCCGGCAAGGAGATCAAACTGGCCTATTGCTGGGCGCATGTGCGTCGGAAGTTTAACGAGGCCATCGAAGGCGCCCCCAAAACTGCGGGGTGGTTGATCAAACAGATCCAGCTCCTGTATCGGATCGAATCGAGACTGCGGGAACAAAAAGCCGGTCCGGCACTGCGCCAAGCCGTGCGTGCCAGCCAGAGCAGACCTGTGGTGAAGCGGATCAAAAGGGCCTGCACGCTGCTGGTTCAAAGCAAACGGTTCCTTCCCCAGGATGCGATCTCTCGGGCGATGGCATACGCCATGGCCCAGATGCCAGGCCTAGACCTAGAGGTGTATCTGGAGGATGGCAGGATCGAGATCGACAATAACCTGGTTGAGAACGCCATTCGCCCGACCGCGCTTGGCAAAAAGAATTGGCTGTTCATCGGCGAAGCGCAGGCCGGGGACCGCAGCGCCATCATCTACACAGTCATTGAAAGTTGCCGTCGCCGTAGCTTCGATCCCTATGCTTACCTCAAAGACGTGCTGACACGTTTGCCCCGGATGACCATCCAACAGCTGCCCGAAATCCTGCCAGCCGTGTGGGGCAAGCCGCAACCGCTCCAAAAAGCATCATAGAGGTCAGAGCGTCTTCAGCTCTGACTGATACGCACCCCGAAGCCCCGCGTCTGCCATTGGTGCCTGGCATGACGCTTACAACATCAAAGATACGACCGTGTACTGAAAGTCGCTCGAACCATTGCCGACTTGGCTGGCAGCAAGAACATCGCCAGCGAACATATTTCGGAGGCAATCCAGTTTCGCATGCAGAGCTTGGTACGCGGGTGAAGGGACAAGTCACAGGATGAAATCAAATCAACAATCCTGGAATTGCTGCTCAGAACTCCAAACTTCTTCACGCGTGATCCATGCGCGTAACCACATCCATCGATGTACTTCGCGGTCCGGAACGGACCCGAGCAGATTTCGAGTAGCCAGAAGTGTTGGCGCTGTTCGGTTGTTGCTCGGTCGCGTGGCGCATTGCAAAAGCAATGCGCATTTGCTAATATGCCAATCATGGAGCATTCACTGACCGTCAGAGAAGAGGCAAACGCCCTCACCTGCTGCGCATTCCGTAATGGCTTTATTGAAGAGCTAGACGCAGGCAAGTATTCAGAGCTGCTAGAAAAGCCGGAACTTTCTCGTATTACAGACTCCGAGATGAAAAAACTCATGGTTGGGGCTTCGTCCGCACTTGCGAACTCTTGGAGATGAAGGAGGCCAATCCGGACGAGTACTGGAAACGCGTAACGCAATTTAACGACAATTACTGCGGTCGTTGGGAGAAATAGCCACAGGAGAGGCGACGAGCCGATAGAGCTTATCCCCAACCTCGGCGTGCGGAGCCGTGGTTAGCTCATGCAATCTGGAGCGCAAGTTTATGATTCATCGATGTACATTAAGGAGGCTGAATCCTCCTCAAAAGACGCTGGTGTTCTCCGCTGCTGAGATACCAGTCACCAGGACGAAGTGGATTATCTAAATCGTCCACAACCATAAGAATGACCGAACCGAGCGTGACGATACATACCATGAAGAGGTAATCCAGCCACATATCTTTTACTCCTATGAAGAGCGAAAGTCCCATAACGGCAACATCCACCAAGATCACCGTGAATTTCAAAATGGCCGGTAGTGGCTGCCAGCTATACATAATACGTGTCGCCCTATTGTTCATGAACTCGTCGAACGATGTGAACATGTGGTACGCGATATCCGGATTTTCCTTGGATGCCTCGGCGAGTAGGCCATGAAATTCATTAACAAGGGCCTCTGCTTCGGGACTTTCAGTGCCTTGTTCGAGCGACTTCCATTCTTTTTGGATCACGACCGTCAGATATTTTTGGATATTCATGGAAAATCTTTCAGCCAATGGTTTCGACAACCTCCGGGACCATACAAAAAGCTCGTTCAACTCTCGCACCTCGTTCTTACTTCCGGCACTCAACGTATTCCAATCTTGTGACTCCGATACCACAACAAAGCCTGCAAAGATGGCGAAAATCGTGCCCACGGTTGAATAGAGATAGGTCAAGCCGCCCAAATCGGAGACCAACACGGACACGTTGTAACCCACATACCGGCCAAAGAATCTCAAGGTGAAAAAGAGAATGGAGAAGAGTGCGATTACGGGGACTAATTTAAGTGTGGCTTTCACGGCACCCTCCATCTTACCATATACCAACGCCTCGCGAAGACCCGGTGTTGACATCTGGAGTACAATAAAATCAGAACCAAATGCCCGGAAGGCGTGGCTGAAGAGGAGAAAATAGCCTCCAGGCGATATTCTTTAATAATCTTTCGATTGCTCCGAAATTTGCTTTACAACGGGAATGAACATGTTCTAATGGTGAGGATTTCCATTGCGGCGCGTAGCGCATTCCTGATTTGGTGCGTTAAAATGCAAAACGCTGAACAAAGCGCGAACCCGATCAAAAAGCACTCCGTTCTGGAGGAACTCTTTGAGAGTGCTCTCTACAACTGCCGATTTCTGGTCTTGCTCGCCGTCCTTGGATCAATGGTTGCCACGCTTATTCTTTTTCTCAAGGGGACAGGGGAGATCATTCAGGGAGTCACCAGCTTTTTGAGGTTGGTGAACCAATTCGCACCGACATCTGCTGACGACAAAAGCATCATCTTAGCCTTTATTCCGGCAATTGATGACTACCTTTTCGCTATGGTGCTGCTTATCTTCAGTATGGGGATCTATGAGCTGTTCATCAGTGAAATTGATCCCTCATGGAAAGGCCCATCGACTCGTCCCAACTGGCTTGCCATCAAAGATCTTGACGATTTGAAAACCCACATCAGTGAAGTCATTGTCATGATCCTGATAATCAACTTTTTTAATGTATCCTTCAGCATCACTCTCGATAAACCGATGGACCTGCTGCTTTTTGGTGCAGGCATAATCCTTGTGGCTGGTGCGATCTACATTACGCATCAAATCATCCACAGGAGGAAGGCTGCCGCTCATTCACAAGCGAAATCAATCAGTCCTTAAGGAGATTAACCATGGCGAACGAACCTGAGGAGTTGCTCAGGCTGGGACCTGCTGAGCGATGGATCTCTGGGCTCATTGCAATGGTGGGCCTAACTTTGGGCATATGGCTCATTTTGTGCGCCCCAATGCGCTATACGATTATCACCGATTCGAAGCACAATCAAACCATTACCCAGACGGCATCAGAGCAGTCGACGACAATTGTAGCTCTCCTCGCATCTTCTGCAGCCTTTCTCTTCTACGCCCTTAACGGTTTGCGATTGAACAAATTTTCCGCAGGGCCTATTTCAGGTGAGTCTTCCAGGAACCCGAGTTCAACGGTTCCTCCGAGCGCAAAGGAGCAATTGTCTGCACAAGGCGCGGTTGCAGGACAGGCCGCTCGAAACGAACAGGAGCTAAGGTTTAACAGGCTCTCAGAGCCACAGAAGAAAATTCTGCGGACACTTTGGCGATACCAAACAAGCCAATTTCCAGACGATTTTAAGCAACGATGGACATTCAGAGTGGCCGCTACGGCCTCCGACTACCCACAGTACCTTGAGGCGTTGAGTACACTATTGAAGGCTGGACTCGTCTTCGTAAATCCTGCCAACGACCAATGCGGACTTACTGAGGAGGGTATTGTCATGATGAAATCGCTTAAAGATGACGAGGCAGCTGGGGCGTATTACGTTTTCTGACGGCGGCCGACTACCGGCTAGGGGTGCCCCTCGAAAAAGGTCCGAGCTTCAGCAAGCCGTACTCGCATTGGGGGCTAAAAAAAGCCCGATCCCCCAAGAATCTGAGGAATCGGACTGTGGACTGGGCATTTCTCCGTGCTACAGAAGATAACCGAGCTCGCGCAGAGAACAGTGGTTCGCGGCGCCAACGATTACATGGTCGAGAACCTCGATTTTGAGGAGTTGACCTGCGCGGATGAGCTCGCGAGTTACTTTGATATCTGCCTCAGATGGCTCCGGCTGTCCCGAAGGATGATTATGGAGTAAGACAATTGCCGCCGCTGCCCCAACAACCGCACCCCTAAACACACTTCTAGCTTCAACGAGCAGCGTATCCATGGTGCCGATGGTAATCATTTGATGGCCTTTAACACGGCGCCTGGTGTTTAAGAGCAGAACCACGAAACACTCACGCTCAGGATCAAAATGTTCCGCGGTCGCAACATGTAGCCGCCAGTAATCAGCCGCTTTCTCCGGAGTGTCACAGAGAAGCATTTCTTCAGGCACAGGGCATTCCCGGAGAGCGATTACCTTGAACTCTTTCGGGTTGAAGGGTTTCATGCTCCCACCTCCACAGTCTCCGATGGCCTTTCCGTCTTGTCGTTCCCATGACTCTGAAGCCCGAATGCCACATCGAGAACCGTGTGAACGGCGCGCGTGCGGGCTGGCAGTCGCCACAGGTCGCGTTTGATGACCTCGGTGGCAGCATTGAATAGGCGCCAGGCTGTCTTTCCCGATTGAACAAACTCAGGGTACCGCGGTTCCCGCCACTCCCTCACGATTTGCGGAATCTCGAGGACGCCAATGGCGCCGGCATCCCAGAGCTTTATCGCCAGGTCGTGGGCATCCTTGTCCGAGATCTGGCGTCTCTTGAAGGCTTCGAATGTTGCCGACTGCGCCGCAAAGCGCATGGGCAATGTGGACATCGTTTCGGATATCATCCAACTGAGATCCCGCAACATGCCGGCTGTGTGCTTTCGCTCGAACGTCACGTCGCCGCTGAAGCTCAGGTTGTCGCAGACAAATACAGCGGCACCGATGGAAACTCCATTGGCAAACGAACGGTCGTAACTCGTTCGTAAACCCAATACGCAGCCATAATCGGTCGCCACGAAGCCTGGCATCGTCAGAGCCATTAGTCCGAAGAGCCGCTGTCCGTCTTTGGCGAGGACGAGACGCTCCTCCGTTATCGAGATTCCCTCGACCGCGAGTTGCTTTTCGATGCGGCTGATGAAAGATTCGTACGGCAAGGGAGCGTATGTCGCGGTAGCAGATGGAGCAGGCACCGCAAAGACCTCGTCTTTCGTTTTCAGCTGACCGCCGCAGTGAAGCATGAGGCCATTCACGGTAGACCTCCCATGTCGTCGCTTACGGTTGGTATAGTACTCATACAATTGTCCTTTCGTTTTTGTTGGTTTGAAAAAGAGCCCTTTGAACCCGCTTCCCATTGTAGAACCTTCTAGCGGCCGAAAAAGAGGGGTGGGTTTGCCGGGAGAGGCAAGAATTGGCGCCAAAAAAGAGGAGCGACCCAATAAAGATCGCTCCCGTGTTCTTGAACGTTATGCATCTACAAGGCAGTCACCTGGCGGGTGGCGGTCGAGCAGTGTTGCCAGACCTTGTCGATCAGGATGAATCGCCGATTGCATTGCCTGGCGGCCACTCCGGTGGAGCCGCACCCTGTAAACGGATCGAGAACGATGCCGCCCGGCTTGGAATATGCTTCGATGAGCGGTGTAAGGGCGAGAACCGGCTTCTGGTTGGTGTGAAGCTTGTTCCCGGTGTATTCCCAAGGCAGCACGTCCGGGGGCGGCCTAAGAGGCTTCGGCGGCCTGCCCTTAGCCAACAGGAATCCGACTTCGTGAAAACTCCTGCTGTAACCTTCTCGTGAGCAGTGCGATTTCACCCAAGTGAGATGACTCACCGGCCGGAAGCCGCATTCCTTCCATACAGCCATGAACCGATCAATCCAGGGCCAGCCGTAAAAGGTGACGCAAAGGGAGTTCTGCTTGAGCACACGATACAGGTCACGAAAGGACGGCTCAAGCCAATAGTCCGAATCATCGCCTGAACATTTCCGCCCATCACGTGGGCGATAGTTCACCAAATAGGGCGGATCGGTGCAGACGAAGTCAACGCTTTCACTCGGAATGAGCGGTAGGACGGAAACACAGTCTCCGTGGATAACTTGGTTAATGAAGGATTCAATCGGTTTCAATCGTGCTCCTTTCGTTAGGTTGAAAAGGGGCCTCCCATAGAGAGGCCCATGACTCAATAGTCCTCTGGCAAGAGCACCGTGGTGACCGAACGATCGGCCTCGGTGATTATCCAGAACCTGGTACCACTTTGGACATTGTAGGCGGAAACAATCCGGCCGTTCTGGGTGAGCGCCCGGTCATTCGCTTCCCAATCTCCGGCCTCAAGATCGCCCCAGTCGCCCGCCTGGTGACGCTGTATCCCTTTGAGGATGTCCTCCCTGGTGAGGGATTGAAGCGCAGTCGGTGTGCTTACGATGCGGCCGAGCCTGAATATGGCGACCGGAATTGTTCGTTCGGTCATAATCCGAAGTCTTCCATGGTTAGGGCGATGCCGTCTTCATCACCTGTCCCGCGGGATTTCAATCGTTCCACTGCCCGCTGTATATCGAGGCTGGTCAGAGTCCAGATCCGAAAGGGCAGTCCTGCAACGATGGATCGTTTGAACTCCTGGCGGAGATGGACTGCTTCCTCATCGTCCGATAGATGATCGGCAAGGAGGGAGAGCGCGAGTTGCGCCGGGCCGCTTCCGCCGTAGCCCCACTCGAATCCGGTGGGACTATGATTCCATAGGTCGAGCCGGGGATTCAAAGGCTGTCCGTCGACCGTGACCACGCCGACATGACCTTCGCGTGTTCCTTGATACCGTTTCATGCCGCACCTCCGAGCAAGCTATTCACTTCCTCACGTGAGAGTTGATCGGGTTGCATGCCTTCCTTGGGAAAGACGTGAATTCTGACGAAAAGGAGCTTCGCCAGCCGCGCGGCGATGTCATCGCGCCCGGCCCGACCAGCCTCATCCTCGTCGAGCATGACAACGACCTGGCTCACTGTGGTGGTGTACGTGCGAACGAGGGCCTCCTGTGCAGGTGACATCGTGCTTCCCATGAGGGCAACGACCTTCCGATAGCCCTGTTGGTAGAGCTTCATGCAATCAAAGAAGCCTTCGACGAGGACGAGCGGTTTCTCGGGCGGTTCCTTGGTGGCCCGGTCGATGTTGAAAAGCTCCAGGGATTTTCGGAAGCCTGGTGGTAGTTTGTACTTTGCCGTGTCGCCGGCCGGTTCTTCGGGGATGCGCCCGGCATAGGCCACCACTTTGCCCTCCACGTTGTGGATGGGAATGGCGATACGCCCGGCCATCATGCCTTTGGCGCAGTAACCTAGGCCAAATTCGGCAATGGTCTCGGGTGTTAGTCCCCGCGTCTCAAGATAGGGATGAGCAGGGTTAAGCTTCTCCAGGCGGAATCCCAGCGGCTTATTCGGTGCGTCCTTTTCCGGTGCCGGAGTGGCCGGTTTTGAAGCAGTCTTTTGCTCCGAACCGGTGTCCTTTGCTCGTGATCCGTTCGGTGCGTTGTCAGCATCCTTGGAATTGGTTTTCATGGCTTCGGCGTCGAGGCCGAACCAGTCTATGGCTTTGAGGGCCGCGGCATGGATGGTCACGTCTTCCATCTTGGCGATGAAGTCCAAGGAGTTACCTCCGCTTTTGCACTCGCTGAAGCAATTCCACAGGTTCTTGCTCACACTCACCCGGAACTGGGTCGGATTGCTGCCTTCATGGATGGGGCAGGAGCCGCTTAAGCTGTCTCCACTCCGTTTAAACTGGTCCAGGAGACCGTAATGCTGGAGCACTTGCTCCATGGTGATGGCCGCTTTGACGGCCTTGAAGTCAATGAATGATGATTTGGGCATGGCTGTTTTCCTCTGCTAAGTTGTTAACGAACGACTGCGGCTCAAGAAGTGGACCGCCTCCGAAGAGAGTGTAACGCCCAAGCAAGCGAACGTACAAGAGGTGCAAATTTGCCGTCTGCGGCAAGAAATGCGGGGGACTGGCTACGCGAGCAAACTCGCGGGTTCGCCCTGCCTGGCGGTCTGCCATAGCGGGGCGAGAATATCGTCGGGCTTTTCCAAAATTGTCCCGTCGGCGAAGAGAAATAGGCCGTGGCCCGTTCTCAATTTCGAGCAGGCTTCGACCAGTGATCGCAGACGCACGTTGCTTGTGGTGACGGTAAGCACGCGGAAGCGATGGAAACCAAAGCGAGTGCGATGGACCGACTGTGACCACGTTGCCTCATAGGCGACGAGCTTCCGATAGAATGAAGTTTGAGAGAGGTTCTGGCGCATGACCGGCATGGTTCCCCGGTCGGCCTCAAGGAAGAAAAAGGCGCGATCACTCTGTCCGTCCGGGTTTTCATATTCCAAAGCGAACACTCGGTCAGGGATGACTCCAAGCTTCAAGCTGCCGGTCACGTTCACCTTCCAACTGATCGATTGAGGTTCCTGGCTACCTTCGGTGGAAAGCGGAAGTTGGTCTGGAGGGATGAGGCGGACCCGGCCACGTGCGCGGCAGGCGATTTCCAAGCCCACCATGAAATCTGAGACCAAGAGCGCATGCTCCAAATATATCCTTCCGACGGATCGATTCTTCTCGCTCCAACGGAGGTGACGCAAAGGAACACCGAGTTCACGGTTGAGTAGAGTCGCGCCTTTATTGCCGATGCCATACACCATGTGGTGGGAACCGCCCTGGTGATAGTAGTCGAGCTGGGCGCGTGGGCGTTCCAAAAATCCATTGTGGTAGAGAAGTTGTAGGCGACGGAGGACCTGCTGCGAACTATCCGCTATGAGGGCGGTCAACTGTGACGAACGCAAAAAACGGTGGCGATGAACCAACTGGATTATGTTCCTGTCGCGAGGCGTGAGTAGCATGGGAGCCGGCTTCGGCACGCGCCTGAAACGTGGAAGGCGGGAAGTCTCCATGGCCTCACGGTATCGGAGGACAACCTGGTGGAGAAGGGGTGCGGGATTGCGCTGTGCGGCAAGTTTCTGCAACCAAGTTCGGCGCAAAAAGTGGGCGACGATGAATCCCGGCACACGACTTGACC
>Ga0210409_10005177_pt1 | contig 13752 bp, 11 predicted proteins | sample IncBWH17MmetaG_FD_161649 | JGI IMG/M metagenome (GOLD analysis project Ga0210409, IMG submission 161649) | Forest soil microbial communities from Barre Woods Harvard Forest LTER site, Petersham, Massachusetts, United States - Inc-BW-H-17-M | ecosystem: Environmental > Terrestrial > Soil >... | reverse complement strand
CCGTGAACGGTTATATTAGTCTCTTGTTCCTGCTGTTCTGGGGCGCGGCCGTGGCCGTAGCGCATCCGTGATTTTAAGTAGCGCAGGCTTCAGCCTGTGGGGTTTCGGCCCCAATTCAATAGCCACAGACTGAAGTCTGCGCTACATGAAGACATGAGCGACCTCCACATCAACGACGCACAACTGAAGCCCATCGCGGAGAAAATCTTCGCAGGCGAGCGCCTGAGCGCCGAAGACGGCATCACGCTATACCGTTCACCCGACCTGCTGGCCACCGGCTGGCTCGCCAACTACGTGCGCGAGAAGCGCCACGGCAACACCTGCTTCTTCAATGTGAATCGCCACATCAACCCCACGAACGTCTGCGTCGCGCACTGCAAGCTGTGCGCCTTCGGCCGCGACCCCAACGCGCCCGGCGCATACACGTTCGCGCTCGAGGAAATCTACCAGCGCGCGGAACAAGGGATGCGCGAAGGCGCCACGGAATTCCACATGGTCGGCGGCCTGCATCCCGATTTGCCCTTTGAATATTTTCTGGACTTGATGCGCGGCCTGAAAAAGCGCTGCCCGACGGTGCACCTCAAGGCCTTCACGATGGTCGAGGTGGGCTACTTCTCGCGCATCTCGAAGCTTTCGATTCGCGACACGCTGGTCGCGCTCAAGGAAGCGGGCGTGGACTCGCTACCCGGCGGCGGCGCGGAAATTTTCAACCCGCGCGTGCGAAAAATTATTTGCGACCACAAAGTAAGCGGCCGCCAGTGGCTCAACATCGCGCGTACGGCGCACGAAATCGGCCTGCGCTCGAACGCCACCATGCTCTACGGCCACGTGGAGAGCGAAGAGGAACGCGTCGAGCACATGTTGCTGCTGCGCGAATTGCAGGATGAGACGCACGGCTTCTCGGCGTTCATTCCGCTGGCGTTTCACCCCGCCAACACCGGCCTCGCGCACCTGCCGCCGCCCACCGGCTACCACGACCTGAAATCCATCGCGATTTCGCGCCTGCTGCTCGACAACTTCGACCACATCAAGGCCTATTGGGTGATGCTCACGCCGAGCATCGCGCAAATCGCGCTGCGCTTCGGCGCGGACGACCTCGACGGCACCGTCGTCGAAGAAAAGATCTACCACGACGCTGGCGCCAAAACCGCCGAGTTCACCCCGCGCGCGGAACTCGAACGCCTGATCCGCGAAGCCGGCCGCGTCCCCGTCGAACGCGACACGCTGTACAGGCCGGTCGACCGCTCGAAGATGCCTCCGCCGCCCGGCCCTCGCCCCGACGTCACACTTTCCATCAATTTTTAGTCTTTAGTGTAAAATTGAATGGAAGGAAGTTGTGGAGGGACTATACGGCAATTAATCCTCTATCCCGGTGAAGACGGTTTTTGGGTCGTGGAGTGCCCCAGCCTTCCGGGTTGTGTAAGCCAAGGAGGAGACAAAGCCAAAGCTGTATCGAATATCCGCGAAGCAATCGATGGTTACATCGCGGCCTTGCAGCAAGACGGGCTTCCGGTCCCGGAAGAACGCTTTGAAACTATTGTCATGGCTGTATGACAAGTCTGCCGCAGGTTCTGGTCGCCAGTGCGTTCCCGCACTTTTGAAAAGCGGATTTCAATTCAAGCGTCAGAATGGAAGTCATATGATCCTTCGGCGCGACGAACCGTTCGCGCAAGTTGTGGTCCCCAATCATAAAACGCTTGATCGTGGAACACTCCGCGCCATCCTTCGCCAGGCAGGAATGACAACCGAAGAATTCATCACGTTGCTGTGAAGCGATCTTCAATTTCCCAGGGCAGCACGCCCGAAAAATCGCCATCGGCAGATGCACGGCAGGCCAGGCCTTGGCCACCGCCACGGCAGTCCGTGTAAGCGTTGACATTGCCGGATCACGTCTTATAATCAACAGCGTAGCGACGACACCGGCGATGGCGAGCGCATCGTTGTGGCCGCTGGAAGCGAATTCGACCCCTACGAGCGGATTCCAGGCGTGTATCGCTACCTGGTAGTTCCGTCCCCCAGTCGAACGGATCCACCCGGCCAGCAGCGCCGCGACGCCGAGATTGGCGAGCAGAAACGCCGGCTTGAAACCAACCGGGTCCGGCAACATGCGCCACGTCGCGCGAAGCACCAAATGAGCGAGTGGCGGGTACATCGTGGGGATTTCCGGCACAGGCATGACGTACCAGCCCGGATCGCGCAGCGGCGCAAGCCGCGGGTCCGTTCCTGTGGGCGCACTGGCTTCGGAGTGTTGTTTTTCGAAGACTGTTTATTTCCAAGGGGGGCTGTCCGTTTTGATTTTCGCGCAACCTACAATCAATTTGCTGGCAGCGGCGGCTCAAAGCCCGTTCTCCAATTATTGGACCAGGTTCACCGACCCGAGCCGCAATCCGTTCCGCGGTCTGTACCAGCTCAACGCGTTTGACCTGGCCATCATGATTCCGTATTTCGTAGTGCTGGTGATCCTGGCCGCCTACGGGATGCACCGCTACTACCTGGTATACGCGTATTTCAAGAATCGCCAGAACGTCCCCGGCCCGCCGCCCGCAGTCACCGAGTGGCCCAGGGTTACCGTACAGCTTCCGATCTACAACGAACGCTACGTGATCGAACGCCTGGTGGACTCCGTGGCGCGCTTCGATTATCCGCGCGAACTGCTGGAATTTCAGGTGCTCGACGATTCCACCGACGAAACGCAGCAAGTCGCGCGCGCCTGCGTCGAGCGCTACCAGGCGCTCGGCCTGTCAATTCACTATCTGCATCGCACCGACCGCACCGGTTACAAGGCCGGCGCGCTCGCCGAGGGGCTCAAGTCCGCGACGGGAGAATTCGTCGCCATCTTCGACGCCGATTTCCAGCCCTCGCCGGATTTTCTGCGCCGCACGATGCCGTATTTCACCGACCCTAAAATCGGCATGGCGCAGGGACGCTGGACCTATCTGAACCGGCATTATTCCGCGCTGACCGAAGTCGAAACGATCCTGCTCGACGGGCACTTCGTAATGGAGCACGGCGCGCGCTCGCGCAGCGGCAGCTTCTTCAACTTCAACGGCACGGCGGGTGTGTGGCGCCGCCGCACGATCGACGAAGCCGGCGGCTGGCAGCACGACACGCTCACCGAGGACACTGACCTCTCCTACCGCGCGCAGCTCCTCGGATGGAAATTTCTGTACCTGCCGGACATCGAATGCGCCTCCGAGCTGCCCGTGGAAATGAACGCGTTCAAGGCGCAGCAGGCGCGCTGGGCCAAGGGCCTGATGCAGACGGCCATAAAAATATTGCCGCGCATGCTGCGCTCGGACGAACCCACGCATATCAAGGCGGAAGCCGTCTTCCATCTCACCGCCAACATCAGCTATCCCTTCATGGTGGTTCTCTCGACGCTGCTTCTGCCCGCGATGATCGTGCGTTTCTATCAGGGCTGGTTCCAGATGCTGTTCATCGATTTGCCGCTGTTCATCGCGTCGAGCTGCTCGATTTCCGGTTTTTATCTGACGTCGCAGCGCGTCCTGTACCCGAAAACATGGAAGCGCTCGATCCTGTACATGCCCTTCGTGATGGCCGTCGGCATCGGCCTGTCCGTGCGCAACGCCAAGGCCGTGATCGAAGCGCTCCTCGGCATAAAAACCGCCTTTGTGCGCACCCCAAAATTCAAGATCGAAGGCCAGGCCGGCACCTGGAAGAAAAAACTCTATCGCAACCGCTCCGGCTGGATGCCCTATCTGGAAATCGCGCTGGGCCTCTACTTCGTTTCGACGATCGTGTATTCCATTCAAAATGAAAATTACGCCACCGCCCCGTTCCTGTTCCTCTTCGTCTGGGGCTTCCTCTACACCGGAGTAATGTCCGTAGCGCAAGCCTGGGTCGAGCGCCTCCGCTTCGGCGTGCAACCGAGCGCCGCGTCAACCGAAGCTCGCGCCTCCGCTTCTGGCGCCCCCGGATTTTAAGTGCCCATCTGTTTTGCACGACACCGCGGGCGGGCCTGACGTCCCGTCTGCGGGGTTTCCGGAGAGATATCCGCCCCGTCCCTTTCCAATGATTTGGCCTTTCGGTGGCCCCCTTGCCTTTTTCTTTCCTCAGCGGTAATGTCCCGTCGATATGGATTCCCCAAGTCACAAAAAGGTCGGCAGGAACGATCTTTGCCCGTGTGGCAGCGGTAAGAAATACAAAAGATGTTGCCTGCTGAATCAGCCCATTTCCCAGGATCGGTTGTGGACACGTCAACGCGCGGCCTCGGATGACCTCACCCGGGACATGATGCGTTTTGCGGCGCGCAAGTTTGGAACTCAGATTGATGAGGCATGGCAGGACTTCAACATGAGCGACCTGCCTGAAGCTTCGGTGGACCGTTCCACGGAAGATCAAATTTTTATGCCGTATTTTCTATTCCATTGGGATCCGCTCGCGCTCTCCAGAAGGAGGGGAGCGCTCGGTAATGGCGGTGTGGTTCTGCGATGGTACATGCTGGAAAGGGCAACCCGGCTGACGGAGATGGAGCGGATGTTCCTCCATCAGGCCACAACCCAGCCGGTCAGCTTTCATGAAGTTCTCGAAAACAAACCTGGTGTGGGAATGACGCTCCGGGACGTCATGATCGGCTCGGAAAGCCATGTAGTAGAGCGTTCGGCTTCGGGCATGCTCAGGCCGGGAGACATTGTTTATGCCCAAGTATGGAATCTAACTGGGCTCGCGATTCTCGGATGTTGTGCGCCTCTTTGCATCCCGCCCGGCAGAAAGGCGGATGTGATCGCGCTAAGGAAAAAATTGCAAAAACGAGCAGCCCGGCAGAAACGAGACCTTTCCACAGAGGATTTGATCTGTTATGCGGTCGATATCCGGACGACTTATTTGGATATCCGGGATTCACTCTACGCTCCGCCCCAATTTTGCAATACAGATGGAGATCCGCTCGAATTTCACACCCTGACCTTCCATATTGAGTCGGCGGAAGCGGCCTTTCATGCCCTGGCTTCCCTCGCCTTGACTCGGACGAAAGACGACCTCCTCGAAGATGCCGAATTTGATCGTGCGGGAAATCTTAATGCCGTGACTTTCGAGTGGCTGAAGAAGGGGAATCGAAAAATCTCGACTTGGGACAACACCATAATGGGCACCATCAGAATCTCGGCAAACTCCCTGACTGCCAAGGTGAATTCGGCGAAACGTGCGGTGCGCATTCGCGCAGAGATCAAAAAACGGCTTGGCGCTCTAGCAACTCACCGAAGTACGCTTGCCCAGACTCATGAGGATGCGCTCGAAACATCCCCTAAGCGAATGAGCGCAAAAACGGATCTGGACTCCGAACGTGACTCCGAATTCATGGTCGATCCAGAGGTGAGAAAGCTGGCCAGGGAATCGCTCCAAAAACAAGTCGAAGAATGGGTTCACCAAAAAATTCCTGTCTTAGGTAATCGGACACCTATGCAAGCCGTTCGCGAACCCGACGGAAGAGAAATTGTCGAGTCATTACTTTTGGACTGGGAAAGACGGGCAGAGAACGGATTCTCCGCACCCGACATACGTCCTGATATTCAATCGATCCGCAAATTGCTGGATCTGGCGTCGCCGAGTTCTTGATTTCCTCTATCTAATCCGACGGGTTGACGGCTGCCTTGCAAAGAAGCATCCCTTCAGCGGTAGCGATGCATTAATCAGCAATCGGCACTGAAACAATCCTCACCGTTCTTCGACAGGCTCCGGATGAATCGTGACGCGGGCGATCTGCGGGAAATGTTCCTTTAATCGTTCTTCCAACGCTCCGGTGACGTCGTGGATTTGGGTGATGGGCAGGCTTCCATCCATGGCGCAGTGGCAGGACACCAGGATTTTGTGCTCGACCTGGCGCACGTGAACTTCGTGGCAGTCCATCAGCTCGTGGAATTCGACCGGGAGCGTGTTGATGTAATTTTCGATGGCGTGGCCGAGGCCGGTCATCTCTCCGCGCTGGCCATCCACGGAAGCGATGTGCGTGCCGAGCGGCTCGATGTGGATATTCACTTTCGCGTCGGAGCGGTCCGATGAGGAAGCCACGCCGGGAAGCTTGCGGATTTCCTCCTCCAGCTCGGTGGCGCGGCGATGGGCCTCGCGCAGGCTCAAGCGCTCGTCAACCTCCAGGTGCATTTCAATAAACAGGCGGCCTTCCAGCTGGTCGGCGGAAATTTCGTGGACGGCGAGGCTGAGGCGCGCGGCGATCACGCGGATGGCGTCAAACAAATGTTCTCCCGCTACGGCGCGTGGCTCCATGTGCACCATCACGTCCGCGGGCACGATTTCGCCGACGCGCCGTTCGACGGCGTCGGAAATGGCGTGCACCTGCTCGAAGCTGGCGGAGCGCGGAACGCTGATGGTCACGTCCACGAAGTGCTTGTTCCCGGCTCGCCGCACGCGCACGCGCTCGGTGGAAAGCACGCCTTCGAGCCCCGCCACCTCTTTCGTGACGCGCTCCTGCAAGCCGGCGGGCGCCACGTCCAGGAGCGCGTCGAGCGTGCGCTTGCCCAGCCGCGAACCCACCCAGATCACGATGGCCGCCACGACGAGCGCGGCGAGCGGGTCGGCAATCTGCAGCCAGGCGACGCCCCAGTGCTGCCCGGCCCACACCGTCCCCATGCCCAGAATGACGACCAGCGTGCTCCACACATCGGTCGAAAAATGAAGCGCGTCGGCTTCCAGCGCTTCGCTCGGATAATCCCGCGCCACGCGGGACAGCGCCCTGGAGCGGACGATATCAATGCCCATCGCACGCCGAGGATGACCATGGCCAGCGCGCTGGGCTGCAAATGCACCTGCTTGAACAGCAGGCGCACAAACGCCTCCACGATGATGTACACGGAAGTCGCGAGCAGCAGTCCCGTTTCAACGAAGGCGGAGAAATTCTCAAATTTTCCGTGGCCGTAGGTGTGGCCGGAATCCGCGGGCTTGTCGGATACGCGCACTGAAAGCCACGTCAGGATGGCTGCGATCAGGTCCAGCCCGGAATGCAGCGCTTCGGAAAGCACGCCCAGGCTGCCCGTGGCGACGGCCAGAAACACTTTCAGGCTCACCAGAATGATCGCGGAGCCGATGGACCCAAGCGCCGCCATCTGCTTGACCGATGTTGGAGAACGTGTGATGAGAGAAGCCTCGAAAGGATTATACGATGGCGCGGGAACTTGTAGCGCAGGCTTCAGCCTGTGGGGTTTGTCCCCGCACGGTCAATCGTGCTGGGCACTAAAACCCACAGGCTGAAGCCTGCGCTACTTCTGGTCAGTTAATCGGCGGAGGAGGGACCAGCGGCAAACGCTCCGGCTCGCCGCGCGCGCCGTGGACTTCCACGTCATCCAGCAGCAGCGATGGCGCGATCACCGTGGACGGCACTCCGGAATCCGCCGAGCCGAAAGCGGCCAGCGCCGTCCCGGCAAAACCCGCCTGCTGGCTCTGCATGAAATCGAATGCAGTCTGGTCGTTTCCAATCGCGGCGATATTGCGCACGGCGCGAAGCGTAAGCCCGGTGAGGCGCGCGCCGCGAATCAAGGACTCCCTGCCGTCCGCCACGTCCACGCGGTACACCAGCAAAGGCAGCCGGTCGCCCGTGGCTGCGCCCGAAGCCGCGCCCATGACGATGTCGGAAAGATCTTCCTGCTCGCGCACGCCGAGGACCGGATTATCCATGGCACGCACGATCAGGCACCATTTGTTGCCGTTCTGCTTGCACTCATCCATGAATTTTTTCTTCAGCGCGTCAGGAGAAATGCCATCCAGGGAGCTGAAAAACAGATTGCTGCCCATCGGGCGCGGATCGCCGAGATACGCGGCGCGGCCGTGGCCGTTGGAATGATCCAGATCGGGGCCCGGACGGCGGGACATCAGAAAATTCAGCAGGAGGCCGCTGTTGACGACCTCGACGCGCTGCGCTTTCACGCCCTCCTGGTCCACATCGTACGTCCCCAGCAAATCCCGCCCCTGAAACTGTTTTGCCGTCGGATCATCCAGCAGCGATACCGGGCCGGGCAGAACGCGTGAGCCGAGTTTGCCGGTCCACTCGCTGCGCCCGCCGAGGCGGTCCATCAATTGATCGAAGGCCGTTTGCATCGCCAGCGGGCCGCGGGCGCCGGAAAGCGACGGCCCCAGCATTTGCGCAAGCAAGGAGCCGGCCGCGGGCGCTTCGAACAGCACCGGGCCATCGTAATCGGCTGCCGGAGGAGAAACGCGCAGCGTGATCAATTGTTCCCCGGCCTTTTCGAGGTCCTTTCGAACGGCATCGGCCGCGGGCAACTGGTCGGGGCGGTGGCGGTAAACGGCGTAAAAATTGTGCAGGGCCATGCCATCGTCTGATTCCGTTTCGAGGCTGGCTTCAATGGCCGCCAGGCTGCGATTTGCGCGAATCTTGCTGCCGTCGGTATTGAGCAGATAACTGGTGGTATAGATCAAGTGATAAGTTACGCGCGAGCTGTACAACTGCGGAAACTGGCGCAGTGCGGCGGAGACTGTCCTGGCCTCCTGTTCCCAGTTTCGCGTGGTCCAATCCGGGTCGGTCAGGGGATCGACCAAAACCGTTGGCGTGGCCTTTGAAAAATCGGGAATGCTGGGCGCCTTCGCCAGCCGCGACATGAACGCCTGCTTCTTGGAAAAATTCTCGACGGCGGCCTTGAACGATTGATCGGTGGCCAGCCACAGATCCTGGCGCAGGGAATCGTAATCGCGATCGATCCCTACCGTGCCCGTGGAGCCGAGGAAACCGCTGAAGCCTTCATCGGTGATGAAGTTGGAGCTGTCCAGATTGTCGTCGCCGACGCGGACGTCCACGCTCATGATGCGGTTCCGGCCGCTGGTCGAGGAAACCAGCGCGCCAAATTCCGCGACAATCGTGCGCACATCCAGGTCAAGAACCCGGTACTGGATGAAGTATGGGCGCGCTGGTTGATTCGTGCCCGGAATCGTCAATTCCAGGCGCGTTCGCGCGCGGTCGAGTTCATCTTGCATGGCCGCGAGTGTGTGATCGGAATCGGTCGCGGGGGCTTGTTGCGGCTGGGCCAGCGTTGCGGCGGGATGCTTCGGCGGAGCCGCACCGGCGGGTCCGGCGGACATCAGGAATAGCGCGGCACCAACGGCAAATGCCAGGGAAAGATTGCAAATGGAAAATTTCATGGTGGTCTTCGTCCGCCTTGTCATGGAGCGATTCACTTGTGCACCGCCTGTTCGTCGTGCCCCGGCGGCGGCAAGATCGGCGGCTTGTCGGTGGAGGTTTCCTTCTTCTGGACTTCCATTTCCGTAATCAGAATGGCGGGAGCCGAGGCGGAAACCGGCACGGAGCCCGATTCGGCTCCGCAATATCCGTTGAAGGTTTCCATGGTGTCGCCTGTGGCCACGATTTTTGTGAGAGAAACGAGCGGCGTGCCGACGATATCCACTCCGCGTACGAGCTCATCGGGACGCCCGTCCGCGTACACTTTGTAGACCACCAGCGGCTGCACCTGGAACGCTTGCGGCTGGCCGCGTCCGGTGAACGTAAATCCGCCGGCGATATCGTCGATCATCAGGCCGAACGGTTTCCCCTGGCGCTTGATTTCCTCGATCAGTTTTTTGCGCAGCTCGGCGTTGGAAACGGTCAGGCTGCTCTGGACAATCAAGTTGCCCTGGCGCGAAACCGGCTGCGCGCCGATCTGGCGGCGGCCGTGTCCGTTGGAGACCGGGAAACCGGTGAGCGGCTGGCGGGACATTTCAAAATTTTTCAAAACGCCGTGCTCGACCAGCGTGACGCGCTCGGAGGGAGTCCCTTCGTCATCGTAGGGATAGTAACCAATGAGTATATCCTTGCCGAGCTTTCTCTCCGTCGGATCGTCGTAGATGGAGAGAAATTTCGGAAGAATTTCTTCCCCGACTTTGCGGGCGAACGTCTGTCCTTCGTTGATATCTTTCTGGCGGAAGCCTTCGGCGCGATGGCCGAAGACTTCGTGGAAGAAAACGGCGGTGGCGCGGCCGGTCAAGAGCGCGGGCCCGGCGTAGGGCTCGACCAGCGGCGCGGCCACCAGCGCTTCCAGTTCCTTGCGCAGAACCTGACCCTCGGCCAGCACGGCCTTATCGTCCGGCGCATCAGAAGGGTTGACCCAGTCAAAATTGTAGTAACGGTTGATGTCCATTCCGTCCGGCGCTTTGCCCTGAATGAAAAGTTCCAGCCGGTAGTGGACCTGTCCAAATTGCAGGCGGGTGCCCTCGCTCGTGACCTGGTACTGGTTGTCGCCTGTGGCGCTGAACGTCACGATGGAATTCAGGATCTGCGGGGAGGCGCGAAAGGCGCGGGTATAAAGCCGGACTTTCTCTTCCCAGGGTTTGCGGTCAGGATGAATGGAAACTTCCGCGGCGTAAAAAGTGTGCGGCTTTTCGCGCGCAAAATCCGGAGCGTGTTCCTCGGCTGTTTGCACCTGAACTTCCTTGCTGGTGTTGATCTTGATCAGGCCTTCCGAGGCGGACCGGAATTGCTTGTCGGTCTCCTGCCACATGGCCCGGCGCAACACGTCGGGAGCGTCGTCGATCGGCACCGACATGCCAAAACTGCCCTGGCTGGGCGCGGAATTGCCGACCTTGTGAGTGTTGTCCAGATCGTAGCTTCCTACGCGCACCTGCGTCTCGAGCCACCGGGAGCGGCTTTCCTCGCTGGAGAGCAGCGCTCCGTTCGAGCCCATGACCTCGGAGCGGTCCGTCGAAGTCAGGATGTAGCTGACGAAGTAGGCCGGCGGATTCGCCTTGGAAAGAATGGGCATCTCGCGATCCAGTTCCTGGCCCATGGTCACAATCAAGGGCGATGGGGGTGCCTGGGCCGCCTGCTGCGCCGGGAGCGCGGGCTCGGCGCTACGAGCGGGTTTATTTGCCGCCCAGGTGTTTACAGAAATCAATGTTGCGAGAAGCGCGAGAACGAATATTTTCACTGAATTGCTCCATTCCGCCGAGGCAGGGTTCAAAGGTTAAGATGACTAGTGTATGCCTATGAGCCGCCGATCTCAACGCGCTCATTCCAAAGCGTTCATTATCCGGCGGTCCAGTGAGCAAAAACCCTAAAACAGTTGGATGCAAGAACATTGCGGGGAGTCGCCACACCCCCTCGCTTCTGTTAGACGCTGGAGAATGGGAATTGGTGTCGCAGGTTTGGTGACGCCGGCGTCCCGCCGGCGGTTTTGTGTTGCTACATGATTACAAAAAACGCCGGCGGGACGCCGGCGCCACCAAACCCGGTCTCAATTGGACGAACCCTTGCGCGACAGCATGGCAAGGCGGTCGGATCAGCAAGCAGAGGCCAGATTCTTGCAGCCAGAGCCAGTCGCTGCCGCCGGCGGATGGCTTCCGCGAGTGGCCAGCGGTATGACGATTGCCGGAATGGCCACGATCGCGGTCAGGGCAATAATCTGCCCTGCGCTGAGATGATGCGGCGGCGGGCCGCCTGCGGACGTCACCCCTACGGTGGTCGCTACCGCCGCCTCGGTCAGCTCCGCGGGAGTGGCTTGCCCGGGCTGGTCGGGGGCTTGATGACCGTCTCGGATCGTGGCAATTTGTCCTGCGAGAACGTCCACGCAGAGACCGTCCAGATTGCAGAATTTAACGTGGCCTTCAAACACGATGATCTGAAACAGGCCGTTCATGAAGCCCAGAAAAAAATCCGTGCCCACCACGCCCGCGACTCCCACGGAAGTGTGAACTTCAAATTTCGCCATGGGCTTGGATTGCTTGACCACCTGTGAACGCACCCGCCCATAGGTGAGTTCGATTTGCGTTTGCTGCGCGGCAGCATTGTGCTGCGTCACCGTAAGCGTGGAACTGGAGCCGACGTTCAGCACAGAACCGTCATCCAGCGCGACGCGAGCGCGCCCGCCATCGCCCGTTCGGACCACGTCGCCCCAATCCACCAGCGTCTTGACGATGGCGGGCAATTGCTGGGGGCCGCGGGCGATGGCCACCTCGGGTATGGCGCGCGAAATCTGGCCGGCTCTCTGCCCCACCTGGGCCGGGACGTCCGGCGGCACAAGGATCGACAAGGACGCGAGAAAAGCTAGAGCAATCAAGAAGGGGGAACGAGTCTTCATTAGGCTCTCCTGAGAGGGTCTATTCGCGCCGAGCAACACGCACCCTTAGTTACTGGATGGGTCAGCCGCTGTCAACTTCGGGAAATGAAGTTGTCCCGAATTTGATAACGCGTAAACCAGCCCATCAGTTGTCCGCAGGGGCATGACCTGTCGTTCCCCTGCAGTTGCAACGCGGCCAAAATTCCTCATCCCGGAATCGATAATGATCTTCGGCCGCTGCGTCAGAAATCGCGGCTCGAGGGTTGGGGAGTGGATTGTACTCCTGAATTTACCGGAAGCAGGGAGAAAAACTGTGGGTGCCAGACAAATTTCAGTAGGGTTTCAGTAGGGAGGATCCGCGGACGTGGCGGCGCGGCTCTCCTTCGTGGCGCGCAGGATTCCGGTGTCATCCAAATAGAAATTCCGGAAACCGTAATTCCCGGCCCGCGCCTGAAGCGCAAACGTGCGGATCGTTCCGCCGGAGTCGACTGGGCCGGGCGTGTATTGGACCTGGTAGTTCACGCTCTGGGCAAGCTGCGCGGCCAGGCGCACGCGTTCGCCCACGGACTCAAAACGCTGCGGATAGGCGCCGCCCTGCGCCGCCGCAAAATCGATCAGCGCGGCGCGGATGCCTCGCAAAGACTCGGCGGCGCGCGCTTCCGCCTGCGCTGTGGGATTGCCCTGCCGTTCGGGAACGATGAACCACAGAAAACTCCAGATTGCGGCCAGCAGCACGCCCAGCAGCACGCCCCAGCGCAGCAGAATTTTGCCGAGGCTGGGCTTCGCTTTCGGCGACTCCGCGCCCGGAAACGGTTCGGTCAGGTCCGCGCCGCAATGCGGACACAGTTCGGTGGCCTGATTGATTTCATTCTCGCATTCGCGACACGTGTACATAATAATTTGGAAGTTCGAGTGCGGCCCTTGGATGTGTTCTCTGGATATATTCGGCGGTCCCGCGCGCGGGTCGTCTGGATTCATCGTAGCGAAAGGCGGAGGTGCGAGTCAATTCGAGGCCGTGGCCCATCAGGCTGCGGAAAAAGTAATTTACTGTGTCATTCCGAACGAAGTGAGGAATCTCTCTCTGGTTTTATCGCAGGAAAAGAGAGATTCCTCGGCGCGCAGCGCGCCTCGGAAGGACAAACATTTGAGTTTCTCCGAAACTTCTTTTGCAACCAAAAATGCGCGGAAGATGAAATGGGTGGGATCGGTTTTCAGACAGATGCGGTCGGGCAATTAAACTTTTCCGGGCGGCGAAAAATAGAGGAAGCCGCGGAAACTTCCTCCCATGATCTACTATGTTGCGGCGGTGAAAATCCGTGTTTTATTGTATCGGAGCGCTGTTGGAATCCGCCGTGCCGCTTGAAGTGTTGCGAATTGTCCCGCTCTGATCGGTGAAGAACGATCGCTGGCCGGTCGAACCTGCCACCACGGGAGTGGCCGTGATCGTATACGTGAGCACATTGCCGCCGGGATCGATAGCCACGGGCGCATAGGCAAATTTGTACCCGCTCTTGACGCCGCTGGCGAGCACCGAGTCAATCAGATCTGCGGCAGCGGAGGATGCTCCCGCGCTGGCTGCAGCCGGTCCCATGTCGGAAAGGGCGTGAGGGAATCCGCCATAGGAGTTCGAGTACAACAGGATGCTTCCATTCAGAGTCCGGAGAGTTTCCACCGCCGCGGTCTCGTTTGCCTGGATTTTGTTGCGCATCAGGTTCGGAATGGCGAT
>Ga0210409_10005176_pt1 | contig 13752 bp, 13 predicted proteins | sample IncBWH17MmetaG_FD_161649 | JGI IMG/M metagenome (GOLD analysis project Ga0210409, IMG submission 161649) | Forest soil microbial communities from Barre Woods Harvard Forest LTER site, Petersham, Massachusetts, United States - Inc-BW-H-17-M | ecosystem: Environmental > Terrestrial > Soil >... | reverse complement strand
GATCGCAGATGTGATCCCGCGCTCGGCCGCCGAGCACCCCGAGATGGTCGCCGTGCGCTACAAGCGCGACGGCGAGTGGCACGACGTGACCTACGCCGAGCTGAGCGACATCGTGCGGGAGGTCGGACTAGGCCTCATCGACCTGGGCATCGGGGCCGGCGAGCGCATATGCATCCTCGCCAACACGCGCCCGGAGTGGAGCTACGCCGACCTCGGTGCGACGACCGCCGGCACCGTCGTGGTGCCGATCTACCAGACGAACTCGCCCGAGGAGTGCCACTGGGTGCTCTCCGACTCCGAGGCCTGCGCGATCGTCTGCGAGAACGAGGAGCAGCTCGCTAAGGTCGCCGCCATCCGCGATCGCCTACCGCACCTGCGCACGGTCATCGTGATCGACCCGCCGAGCGGCGAGAGTCACGCCAACGGCTCGGCCCCGCCGGTGCAGTCCCTGGGCGCGATAACTCTCGACGAGCTGCGCGAGCGCGGTCGTAAGCGCTCACCCGATGAGCTCGAGGCCCGCCGCGCGGCGATACGGCCGGAGGATCCCTTCACTTTCATCTACACCTCGGGCACGACGGGGCCGCCGAAGGGCTGCGTGCTCACCCATCGCAACTACTGCGCGATCATCGAGATGATCTCCGAGGTGCGGGAGATAACCGAGAACGAGGTCATCTACCTGTACCTCCCGCTCGCCCACTCCTACGCGCTGCTCGTGCAGCTCGGCGCCTTCTCGCTGGGAAGCACGCTCGCCTACTACGGCGGCGACACCAAACAGGTCATCCCCGAGCTGAGCGAGGTGAAGCCGACCTACCTTCCGTCGGTGCCGCGCGTGTTCGAGAAGATCTACACGCTCGCCCACGGCGCCATCGAGGCGCTGCCGGCCGAGGAGCAGGAGCGGGTCGAGGAGGCCATCAAGCTCGGCGTGAAGGTGCGCGACCTGATGAACCGGGGCGAGCAGGTGCCCGAGGAGCTGAGGGAGCCGTTCGAGGAGGCGGACGAGCAGCTCTTCAAGAACGTGCGCGCGATCTTCGGCGGCCGCGTCCGCCAGGCAACCAGCGGCGCCGCTCCGATCGCACACGAGATCCTCGAGTTCTTCTACGCGTGCGGCGTGCCGGTGTTCGAGGGCTACGGGATGACCGAGACCGCCACCGCGGCGACCACCTCGACGCTCGAACACCACCGCTTCGGCACCGTGGGACGAGCGCTGCCCGGAGTGGAGCTGAAGATCGCAGACGACGGCGAGATCCTCATCAAAGGCGCCAACATCTTCGCCGGCTACCACAACCAGGCCTCAACCAGCTTCGGCGCCGTCGAGAACGGCTGGTTGCACACCGGAGACCTCGGCTCGATCGACGAGGATGGCTACCTGTCGATCACCGGGCGCAAGAAGGACATCATCATCACCGCCGGGGGCAAGAACCTCACGCCGGCGAACGTCGAGAACGACCTCAAGCAGAGCCGCTGGATATCGCAGGCGATGATGCATGGCGACCAGCGTCCCTATCCGGTCGTGCTGATCACGCTGGACGAGGAAGAGATACCGGCCTACGCCCGCGAGCACGGCCTGCCCGAGGACATCCCGTCGCTCTCGCGCGACGCGTCCATCCACGCCCTGATCCAGCAGGAGATCGACCGCGCGAACGCCAAATATGCGCAGGTCGAGCAGGTCAAGAAGTTCGTGATCCTCGACCACGACCTCTCGCAGGCGACCGGTGAGCTGACGCCCACGCTGAAGGTCAAGCGCAACGTCGTCAACGAGCGCTACGCGGATTTGTTCGACGCGCTCTACGCCGGCTAGCGTGGCCCGCCACCATAGCTGCGAAGATGGAGAGTGATGCGCACAGACCCTGCGGATAACGGCGGACTGTTCGTCGGTCGGCGCCCGGGCACGGCGCCCGTTCGCTACCGTGCGCTGCCCGAGCGCGGAAGCGAGCTGCGTCAGCGGGCGGACGGCTCGCTCGCCGGCTTCATGCTCGCTGCCATGACCTTCCTCAGCCTGCTGTGCTGGGGCCCGATCCCGCTCGCGTGCCTGTGGCTGGGCTCGGAGGCGAACTACCTCACGGGCAGCGTGAGCCTCGGGATCCTCGTTGCGTTCGCTGGGCTGTTCGGGCTCCTGTTCGGCACGCTCTCGCTGCTACGGCGCCTGGACCAGGCGTGGATCCTCGTGCGCCGCGCGGCCGGTCATGACCAGCGGACGGGCGTGCTCGGACGCATCTTCGCCGCGACCGCAGCGGTCGGAGCGATCATCTTCGTGTTCTGGTTCCTCGTCATCCACGGGCCCGGCTCGAGCTCCTTCTCCAGTCACGGCGTGTAACGCGCCCGGCGTCGTGCGGCAGGCCGCGCGCCGGGCGCCTCCGAGGATTACTGCTAGAACGGCGATACCGTGAGCCTCCTCGACTACTATCGCCAATTCGAAGGGATGTCCGAGGAGGAGGTCAACGAGGGCCTACGCCAGGAAGCCTTCGAACGCAAGCAGAAGGCGCTCACGCGCATCGAGACTCTCGACCTCTCGCAGACGACCTGGCCGGAGCTTCCCCACCCGCGCGTCGTCAACGCGATCACCTTCGTAGCACGACGCGGACTGCATCGATACCCCCACACGCGCGGCTCCGAACTCCGCGACGCGCTCGCCGAGCACCACGGCGTCGACCGCGCGCGCCTGATACTCGGAAACGGCGCGGCGGAGCTCCTCAGCGCGGCCACGCGGGCATTGATCGAGCCCGGCCAGCGGCTGCTCACCTCCTGGCCCTCCTACCCGCTCTACCCGATCATGGCCCGCCGCGCCCACGGACAGGCCGTGCCGATCTCGGGCGGGGTGGACGATCTGCTGCATGCGGCACAGCAGCCCGACACGCGTGTCGTGGCGCTCGCCAGCCCGAATGACCCCACCGGCGAGCTGCTCAGCACCGCAACGCTTGAGCGGCTGCTCGACGGACTGCCCGACGGAGTTGCGGTGCTGCTCGACGAGGCGCTCGTCGAGTTCGTCGACGCCCAGCCGACGAACGCCTCGATCGCGCTGCTGGAGCGCCACTCGCGGTTGCTGGTCTTCCGCAGCTTCTCAAAGGCCTGGGGGCTGGCGGGCCTGCGCGTCGGCTATGCCCTCGGCGGGCCCGGTTCCGAGGACCTGCTCGCAGAGCTGGAGCCCGACCTCGGCGTCTCCGAGGTCTCGCAGGCGGGGGCACTGGAGGCCCTGCGCGGCTGCACGGCTCTCGTCGAGCGCCGCGTGCGGACGATCGCCCAGGAGCGTCCGCGGCTTACCGCGGCACTGCGGGAGCGCGGCTTCGAGGTTGCCGAGAGCCAGGCGAACTTCTTGTGGGCGGCGCATCCGGACCTCGAGGGGGACGAGCTCGCGGGACGCCTGGCCCGGACAGGCGTGCTTGTGGCCGCGGGAAGCGCCCTGGGCGAGCCGCACCACGTGCGCATCGCCCTGCGCAACGCGGCCGCCACCGACCGTCTGCTGAACGCACTCGACAAAGTCACCTAGGCACGGCGCGCGGACGCGCCGTCGCCCGGCGCGAGCGTCTGCGCGATCAGCTCGCCGAGCCGGCCTGGCGCAGCAGCGCGCCGGTCGTGCCTTCGAGGATCTTGCGCCAGGCGCTCACCTCTTCCGCGCCGGCGTCGAAATGGTCGACCACCTTTCGCAGCCGCTTCTCGGAGATGCCGATCCCGTGGCGCTCTGCGACGGTCTGGTAGTGCTCGTATTCGCCGGCGAGGTGTTTCGTCACCGACTGGAAGCCGTGGCGTGCGATCTCGACACGCGAGGCGAAGCTCATCATCGAGGTCTGGAACATCAGCTCGTCCGTCGGCTCCGGCTCGATCAGAACGATGTCGACGCCCGGATAGCGGGCCTCCCAACCCTTTTTCAGCTCATGCAGGCGTTGGTGGGCGACCAGCTTGAACGCCTGATAGCCGATCTGCGGGAAGCCCATGTCCGAGACGCGCCGCGGACGCGAGCCGCGCAGCGTGCGCACGCTGCCGGAGAAGTCGTTGACGAACGGCACGATCGGGTTGATCACCACGACGAACTTGGCGCCTGCCTCGATCGCGATGTCGAGGTTGGTCGTCGAGACGATGCCTCCGTCGATCAGCTCGCGGTCGCCGACCTTCACGGGCGCGTAGACCATCGGCAGCGCCCCGGAGGCCCGCACCGCGGTCGAGATCGGCACGTCCTCGGTGGGATCGACGCCGAAGACCACACGCTCGCACGTGTCGAGGTCGGTGGCTGTCAGGTACAGCTCACAGGCGAGCTCGCGGAAGTCGTCCGTGCGTCCGGGCTCGCTCAGCACCTTACGCAGATAGCTCTCTATCCCCGAGCCCGTGTAGGCGCCGGAGGGCAGCCCCTCGGCCAGGGCCATGACGGCGTCCATTATCGAGACGGCGCCGCGCTGGGAGATCAGCTGTCGGGCGAGAAGCATGGCCCGCCACGGCATCAGCGCGCCCTTGCGGGCGAACTCCGTGACGTTCAGGCGCAGCAGGTCGCCGATGTCTATGTCCTTGAAGGGGAGTTTGCCCTGGCGGGTGACGACCCGCATCATCTCCTCGGGGGTGACACCGTTGGCGCACAGCGCGGCGATGAACGACCCGGCCGATGTGCCGACGTAGACGTCGAACTGGTTGACGCTGCTGTTTACGGCGAGCAGGTCGAGCGCCCTGAGCGCACCGATCTCGTAGACGCCGCCAGTGAACCCGCCGCCGCCGAGCACGAGGGCGGTCTTGTCCCGCCTTGGACGGCGCCGCCGATCGATCGACCCGGGACGGCCGACCCCCCGGGCTGCGACCCGACGGGCCCGGGCCTTGCTCGCTGGTGTACCGCCGCCGTTGAGCGTCGGTTCCAGCTTGACAACCTTGCCCATACAAGGGCATTCTAGGGCGGCGTGACCCGGAAACGGCTTGCCCTTGCCCTCAGCCTGCTTTCCGGAGTCTCGCTTCTCGGCGTCGCGGGGCCCTCGACGGCGGGCGCGACGGTCGAACTGTCGGCGCTGCAGAGCGACCTGAGCCACCAGCTCTCGCTCGCCGGCCCCCAGGACGGCGCCTACGTCTATGACGTCACGGCCAAGCAGGAGCTCTTCTCCGAACGAGCGGCCGTGCTGCGCCCGCCGGCCTCGGTCGAGAAGCTCTACACGGCGACGAGCATCCTCGCCCGCTTCGGTCCCGTGGGCCGTCTGACGACGACCGTCAGCGGCGCCGGCCACCTCGCGCCGGGAGGAATCTGGGAAGGCAACCTGTACCTGCGCGGTGGAGGGGATCCGACGTTCGGCAGCTCGGCGTTCATCCATGGCGCCTACGGCGGCAGGGGCGCGAGCGTCTCTGCGCTCGCCAGCCAGCTCGTGCGGACGGACGGAATCCATCGCGTCAACGGCTCGATCCTCGGCGACGAGACCTACCTGGACTCGCTGCGCGGAGAGCCGTCGAGCGGCTACGCGCCCGACCCGTTCCTGGAAGGGACCTTGAGCGGCCTGTCCTTCGATCGGGGCGCGAGCGGGTCCGAACGCGGCCGGCACGCACCCGCCGCCTATGCCGCGCGGCGTCTATGGGCGCTCCTCAAGGGCTACGGCGTCAAGATCACGGGCCGCAGCGGCGCGGCCTCGACCCCGGCGGGCGCAACCCCGCTCGCCGGCGTGCAGTCTCCGACGATCGCCCAGCTGATGGGCCTGATGCTCCCTCCCTCGGACAACTTCTTCGCAGAGACGCTGCTGAAGGATCTGGGCGCCCGCTTCGGCGGTGCGGGCACGACGGCGGCCGGCGCGGCGGTCGTGTCTCAGACCGTCGCCGGTGTGTTCGGCTTGCACCCCCGCGTCGTCGACGGCTCCGGGCTCTCGCCCGTCGATGAGACCTCGCCGCTTCAGGTGGGCGCCCTCCTGGTCGCGCTCGCCGCGAGCCCAACCGGCTCGGTGCTCCGTGACAGCCTGGCCGTCGCCGGTCGCAGCGGCACGCTCAAGCGTCGCATGCGCCACACCGGCGCCGCGGGGCGCTGCCAGGGCAAGACGGGGACGCTGAGCGGCGTCTCGAACCTTGTCGGCTACTGCCAGTCCGCCGGCGGGCATCTGCTCGCCTTCGCGCTCTTCACCGACGGCATCGAAACGCCGGCGGCTCACACCTTCCAGGACCACATGGCGATCACGATCGCGGACTACTGATCGGCCGCCGCCCGGATCCCGCGGCGCCTGGACGCGCCCCGGCAACGCTCAAGCAGACAGCTCGATCGGCCGAGATTGTCCGCGATGGCGCAAGCGCGGAGCAGCACATGTCTGGCCTTCCTGGTCGTCGTACTCGGGCTCAGCCCCTTCTGCTTCGCCAACCCCCACGAAATCGCGGTCTCGGCGCAGGCGCACGGCGGGATCGTCGGAGATCTCGTCGCGCAGCTGAAACGAGAAGACGACGAAGCGGAAGTCAGGGAAATCCACGAACACGAACCACAGACTGGCGAAGAACGAGAAGAAGCGCACGAACAGGCCGAACAGGCAGCCTTGCAGGCCGCGCAGGCGCGCGAAGGCGAAGAAACCTGACGGCGGCTATGCGCCCAGCAGCGCGCGCAGGCCCCCCTCATCGAGCACCGGCACCTCGAGCCGCTCCGCCTTCTCGAGCTTCGTCCCCGGGCTCTCACCTGCCACCACGTAGTCGGTCTTCTTCGACACCGACCCCGTCACGCGCCCGCCGGCGGCCATGATCCGCTGGGTCGCCTCCTCGCGCGACCAGTCGGGCAGGCTGCCGGTCAGCACCAGCGTCTTGCCGGCGAGCGGCCCCTCCGAGGGCGGCGGCCCCTCTTCGTGGAAGCGCAGCCCCACCTCGCGAAGTTCCGCGATCAGCGTTCGCATGCGCTCGTCATCGAGCTGTGCTCGGATCGAGCTCGCCATCTTCTCCCCCACGCCCTGGGTCTCGGCGATCTCCTCAGGCGAGGCCGTCATCAGCGCGTCGATGTCCCGGAAGCGCTGCGCGAGGTTGCGGCCGGTGACCTCACCGACCTCCTCGATGCCCAGCGCGAACAGCACCCGCGCGAACGGCCGCTCCTTGGACGCCTCGATCGCCGCCACGAGGTTCCTGGCGGACAGCTCGCCGAAGCCTTCGAGCTCGATGAGCTGCTCGGTCCTCAGCCGGTAGAAGTCCGCGGCGCTGCTCGCGAGCCCGTGCTCCTGCAGCAGCGCGACCTGCTTCTCGCCGAGGCCCTCGATGTCCATCGCCCCGCGCGAGACGAAGTGCTTGAGCAGCTGCCAGGCACGTGCCGGACAGTCGCGGTTGGGACACTTCGTGAAGACGCTGTCGGCGGGCTTGACGGTCCTCGTGTTGCAGAAGGGACAGCGCTCGGGTGGATGGGGCTTGGGCGGCCGCTCGCGCTGCTCGACGACGTGCGGCGCCGGTGAGACCACCTGGGGGATCACGTCGCCGGCGCGCACGACGATCACCTCCTCCCCCGCGCGGATGTCCTTGCGCAGGATGTCCTCCTCGTTGTGCAGCGTGGCCAGCTTGATCGTCACCCCCGCCACGGCGACCGGCTCGAGCACCGCGTAGGGACGCATGTCGCCGAACTTGCCGACGTTCCACATCACTTTCTCAAGGCGAGTGACGGCGGTCGTGGGCGGGAACTTCCACGCGACCGCCCAGCGCGGGTCACGCCCGACCGAGCCGAGCCTGCGCTGCAGCTCGAGGTCGTTGACCTTGATGACTACGCCGTCGATCTCGAAGTCGAGCTCGCCGCGGCGCCGCTCCCAGTCCTCGCACTGGGCGATCACCTCGTCCTCGCCCCCGAGCAGCCTGATGCCTCGATTCACGGGGAACCTGTGCTCACGCAGCCACTCGAGGGCCTCGCCGTGCGTGCGGAAGGTGAGTCCCTCGGTCACGCCGACCTGGTAGCACCAGATCGACAGCGGCCGCTTCGCAGCGTCCGCGGGGTCGAGCTGGCGGATCGTCCCGGCGGCCGAGTTGCGGGGGTTCATGAACGTCGACTCGCCGGCTTCGGCCCGGCGCTCGTTCAGCGCGGTGAAGTCCGCCAGCGACATGTAGACCTCGCCGCGCACCTCGACGAGCGGCGGCGCGTCCTGCAGGTGCAGTGGGATGGCGCCGATCGTTCGCAGGTTGTGAGTGACGTCCTCGCCGACCTCGCCGTTGCCGCGCGTCGCGCCGCGCTCGAGAACCCCGTCGCGATATACGAGGCTGATCGCGAGCCCGTCGATCTTCGGCTCCACCACGAACTCGAACCGGGGCTCGGAGATGCCCTCTCGTGCCAGGTGGCCGCGCATGCGCTCGACCCATGCGCGCAGCTCCTCGGCGGAGCGCACGTTGCCCAGCGAGAGCATCGGCTCGAGGTGGGCGACTTTCTCGAGGCGGCCGACCGGTTCGCCGCCGACCCGCTGTGTCGGCGAGTCGGCGGTGGCGAGCTCCGGGTGCTCGGCCTCGATCGCCCGCAGTTCGTCCAGCAGCCGGTCGTACGCGTCGTCGCCGATCTCGGGATCGTCGAGGACGTAGTAGCGGTAGGCGTGGTATTCGAGGTCCTCCCGCAGCTCCCGAGCGCGCGAGCCCGCCGTCTCGGCCTGCGCGGCCGCCCCTCGCGCGGACCCCGCGCCGCGCGCGGGCCCCTTCGTGGAGGGCGCCGTCTTGCCCTTCGTGCTCACTTCGCGTCTTGTGCGACGGGAAGCAGGCGCTGCAGATCGAAGCGCCTGAGCGCCTCGAGGCTGGGACGGTCGGTCAGGTCGAAATGGATCGGCGTGACGGCGACGCGACCGGCGTCGACGGCCGCGAGATCGGTGCCCGGCTCGTCCTCGAAGCCGGGGTCCGAGCCGTAGATCCAGTAGCGGCGGCGACCCTCCTCCTCGCGCTCCAGCTTCAGCTCGTCCCGGTAGATGCGTTTCCCAAGGCTCGTCACCTCCACGCCGCCCGGCGGGCAGGCGGGCACGTTGATGTTGAGCAGCGTTTTGGCCGGCAGCGGCACCTGCTCGATGCGCTCCACCAGGCGAGCCACGAAAGTGGCCGCAACTTCGAAGTCGAAGCCACCATCGAAGCGGTAGTCGAGCGCGCGCGCGCCCGACTGCTGGGAGACGGCGATCGCCGGCAGGCCGAGCACGACGCCCTCGAGCGCCGCCGCGACGGTGCCCGAGTAGGTGATGTCATCGCCGAGATTGGCGCCATGGTTGATGCCAGACACCACGAGGTCGGCCGAGAAGCCCTCGATCAGGCCCAGGCTCGCGAGCCGCACACAGTCGACGGGCGTACCGTCGGTCGCATAGCCGACGGTGCCGTCGGGGAAGGGCATCTCGGCGACCCACAGCGGCCTGCGAGTCGTGATCGAGCGGGCCATCGCCGAGCGGTTGCCGTCGGGGGCGATCACCGCCAGGCGAACGTCGTCGAGCTGAACAAGCGCCCGCCTCATCGCCTGCAGGCCGTCAGCCTCGATTCCATCGTCGTTTGTGAGCAGCACGTTCATCATGGCCGTTCCAGCATAGGGGGAAGCCCGCGCCGCACGTGTGAACTTGTGTTCCGATCTGGGGTTCGAGCGGTTGGTCAGCGATCGCGGTAGGAGACGCGTGCCAGGGCCAGCCCGTGCGCGGGAGCGGTCCTGCCCGCATGCGAGCGCGGCCGGCCGTCGAGCAGGCTGGTGAACTCCTCGAAGGTGCTGCGGCCTGCGGCGACGTCGAGCATCGTCCCGACGAGCACGCGATTCATGTGGCGCAGGAACTTGTCGGCCTCGATCCAGAACTCGAGGATGTCGCCGTCGATCAGCCACTCGGCCGAGTCCACGCGGCTGCGGAAGTGGGAGTGCTCGGTCTCTGCGGGCGTGAAGGCCGTGAAGTCGTGCGTGCCGACGATCTCCCGGGCGCATGCGACGAGCACCTCACGGTCGAGCCTGCCCGGCGACCAGAATGCGCGGGTACGCTCGAAGACGCTGCGGGTGCGCCGGGCGAGCACGCGGTAGCAGTAGGTCCGGCTTATGGCGTCGAGACGGGCGTCGAACGTCACGTGAGCCGGTTCGGAGGCCAGCACCGCGAGATCCTCGTCGAGCAGTCCGTTGAGGCGCAGCGGATCGACTGCCTCGTGGGCGTAGCTTGCCACCTGACCCCAGGCGTGCACCCCGCTGTCGGTGCGCCCGGCGACCGTCAGCCGCAGCGGCCCACCGTCATGGCCGCGCTCCCCGAGCACCGTCCGCAGCGCCCGCTCGAGCTCCTCCTCGACGGTGCGCTTTCCCGGTTGGCGGGCCCAACCCGCGAAGCCGGTGCCGTCGTACTCGATCGTCAGCTTGGTGGTCATCGCCTCGGTGCCAGCGTCACCGCTGGGCCCCCCGCGGCGCCGCCGTCAAGCGACGGGCCCGGCGAGGAGCGTGGGTAGCATCGGGCGCGCCCGGCGATCCTCGATCTCGCCGGAGAACCGGATACCCCACCGACAGGAGGGCCAACGATGGGCTTCGACCAATACCACGAGCCGGCCGGGGAGCTCAGCGCCGAGACTCGAACGTTCGCACGCATGATCGCCTCGCTCACGGAGGAGGCGGAAGCGATCGGCTGGTACGAGCAGCGCATCTCGGTCGAGCCAGACGCGCAGGCGCGGGCGATCATGCAGAACGCCCAGCACGAGGAGTTCAAGCACTTCGCGATGGATCTCGAGTACCTGAACCGCCGCTCGCCGAAGTGGCGGGTCGCGCTGAAAGGCGTGTTGTTCAGCGACGGTGACATCGTCGCCGCGGGTGAGAGCGCCGAGGAGGCCGAGGAGAAGGTCGACGACTGAGCGCGGGCATCCGCTCGGCCGGATGGGTCAGACGAGCTCGATGAAGACCATCTCGGTCGCGTCGCTGCGCCGCGGGCCGAGCTTCAGAATCCGCGTGTACCCGCCCGGCCGCTCCGCGTAGCGGGGAGCCACCTCCTCGAACAGCCTGTGCACCGCGAACTTGTCCTGCGCGAGGGTCGACAGGGCCTGGCGACGAGCGTGTAGGTCACCACGCTTGGCGAGCGTGATCAGCTTCTCGATCTCGGGCTTTACCGCCTTCGCCTTGGCCGCGGTCGTTTCGATCCGCTCGTGCTCGATGATCTCCTTGCTGAGGTTCATGAGCAGCGCCTTGCGATGCGCGGAGTCCCGGCTCAGCTTGTTTTTCGTCTTCTGGTGGCGCATGGCTGGGGCAGTTTAGGGGACCAGGGCGGTCGATGGGCAAGCGAGGCAAGGACGTGGTGAGCGAGGTGTGCCGATCGTCGATCGACGGGATCGCCGAGCGGCCGGCACACGAGCGATCGAGGACGCACAATCGCGCCGCCTGGCGGCCGTCCTGGTCAGTCCTGGCGCAGGTTCAGGCCTCGCGCGTGCAGTGTCTCGATCACCTCGTCGATCGACTTTTTGCCGAAGTTGGGTATCGCGTTCAGCTCGGCCTCGGACTTGGAGATCAGGTCGCCGACCGTCTGTATGCCGGCGCGCTTCAGACAGTTGTAGGAGCGCACGCCGAGCTCGAGCTCCTCGATCAGGATGCCGAACTCCTCTCCCTGCAGCGCCGGCGCGCCGCCGCCTCCGACCGCGAGGCCGTGGCCGTCGAGCTGGCCGCCGGGCGCGGCTCGCAGCTCCTGGATGCGGTCGGCGTCGGTGAAGATCGCCAGCTGGGAGATCAGCAGCTCGGCGGCCTCGCGCAGCGCCGCCTGCGGGTCGATGGAACCGTCGGTCTCGATGTCGAGGGTCAGCTTGTCGAAGTCCGTCTTCTGGCCGACACGCGCCTGCTCGACCGCATAGGCGACACGGCGGACGGGCGAGAAGATCGAGTCGATCGGGATCACGCCGATCGGCTGGTCGGCGGACTTGTTCTCCTCGGCCGGGCGGTAGCCGCGGCCGCGGCCGATCGTCATGTAGAGCTCGAGCTTGGTTTTCTTCTCCAGCGTGGCGATGTGCAGGTCGGGGTTGAGGATCTCGACGCCGGCCGGCAGGTCGATGTCCTTGGCGGTGATCTCGCCGGGCCCGGTCACGACCAGCGGTGCCTCGACCTCGCTCGCGTCGGAGTGCATGCGGCAGACCACGCCCTTCAGGTTCAGGACGATGTCCGTCACATCCTCCTTGACGCCCGGGATCGTGGAGAACTCGTGCGCCACGCCCTCGATGCGGACGCTGGTGACGGCGGCGCCGGCGAGGGATGAGAGCAAAACGCGCCGCAGCGAGTTGCCGAACGTGTAGCCGAATCCGCGGTCGAGTGGCTCGATGGTGAACGTGCCACGGTTCTGCTCCACGGACTCGCTTGTGATCCGGGGGATTTGGAAGTCGAGCATCAGAGTCCTAACGTCGTTTTGGTGTCGCACCGGCGTCGTTTCGGACGCCGGCTCTGAGTCGTCGCGGCCACGCGGGCAGCGACGCGGGAAAATTGCCTGTTACTTCGAGTACAGCTCGACGATGAGCTGCTCCTGCACCGGCGCGGCGACCTCGCGTCGCTCCGGCTTGCGCAGCACCTTGGCAGTGAGGGACTCGTGATCGGCCTGCAGCCACGCGGGAATCTGTCCGGTGAGCTCGGTGGCGTCCCTCACCACCTGTGTCGCCGGCGTCTCGGCCTTGATGGCCACCACGTCGCCCGGCCGCACCTGATAGCTGGGAATGTCCACCCTGCGCCCGTTCACGGTCCAGTGGCCATGGCGGATCAGCTGGCGCGCCTGCCGGCGGGAGGCCGCGAAGCCGAGCCGCACGAGGACGTTGTCCAGCCGGCACTCGAGCAGCGCGAGCAGGTTCTCGCCTGTGATCCCGGGCTGGCGGGAGGCCTTTTCGTAATAGCCGTGGAACTGGCGCTCCAGCACGCCGTAATAGCGGCGAGCCTTCTGCTTCTCGCGCAGCTGCACGCGGTACTCGCTCTGTTTCATGCGTCCTCGTCCGTGCTCGCCCGGCGGGTAGGAGCGGCGCTCGACGCCGCACTTGTCCGTCAGGCAACGCTCGCCCTTGAGGAACAGCTTCTGGCCCTCGCGGCGACACTGCTTGCACTGCGGGCCGGTTTCACGCGCCATGCGGACTACACCCTCCGCCGCTTGCGCGGGCGACAGCCATTGTGGGCCTGCGGGGTCACGTCCTTGACGCCCGTGACCTCAAGACCGGCCGCCTGGAGCGAGCGGATCGCGGTCTCACGACCGGAGCCGGGACCCTTGACGTAGACCTCGACCTTCTGCAGCCCCTGCTCGAGGCCCTTGCGGGCCGCCGCGTCGGCGGTGACCTGCGCAGCGAAGGGGGTCGACTTGCGCGACCCCTTGAAGCCGGCGCCGCCGGCTGACTCCCACGCGATCACGTTGCCTGCCGTGTCGGTCAGCGAGACGATCGTGTTGTTGAAGGAGGTCTTGATGTGAGCTTGCCCGATCGGGATGTTCTTTTTGGGCTTGCGTCGGCCACGGGCGCGTTTAGGGGCTGGAGGCACTACTTCTTACCCGCTTTCTTCTTGCCCGCGACCTGCATCCGCTTCGGGCCCTTGCGCGTGCGTGCGTTGGTCTTTGTCTTCTGCCCGCGAACGGGGAGGCCCCGGCGGTGGCGCAGGCCCCGGTAGCAGCCGATCTCCTGCAGTCTTTTGATGTCCTGCGAGCGCTCGCGGCGGAGGTCTCCCTCGACCGTGAGGTTCTCGTCGATCGCGTCGCGCAGCTTGCCCACCTCGTCCTCGGTGAGATCGCGTACGTAGGTGTCGGGGCTGACCCCGACGTCGCTCAGGATCTTGTTCGCCGTCGAGCGGCCGATCCCGTAGATATAGGTCAGGCCGATCTCCGAGCGCTTGTTGAGCGGCAGGTTGACCCCCGCGATGCGTGCCACTAGCCGATCACCCCTGGCGCTGCTTGT
>Ga0210409_10005174_pt1 | contig 13754 bp, 11 predicted proteins | sample IncBWH17MmetaG_FD_161649 | JGI IMG/M metagenome (GOLD analysis project Ga0210409, IMG submission 161649) | Forest soil microbial communities from Barre Woods Harvard Forest LTER site, Petersham, Massachusetts, United States - Inc-BW-H-17-M | ecosystem: Environmental > Terrestrial > Soil >... | reverse complement strand
GACAGGTGTGCTGTTCGGCGTGGCGCCGGCGTGGACCGCCGCGAAAGCCGAACCCGCGGACGCTCTGCGCAGCGGATCGCGGACAACGGCGGAAGGACCAACTTTGCTGCAGCGCGGACTGGTGGTGGCGCAGGCCGGAATGTCACTTGTACTGCTGGTGGGCGCCGGGCTTTTTTCGCAGAGCCTGGGCAAGCTTGAAAGCACAGACCTGAAGCTGGAGTCGAAGAATCGTTACATCGTCCACATTAACCCGCAGGCTGCAGGTTACACGCAGCGACAAGTTGGAGACCTGCACCGGAGCATCGAAGAGAGATTTCACGCTCTGCCCGGGATTGATAAAGTGGGCATCTCCACTTACACACCGATGGAAGACAACAACAACGGGTGGGGGGTTGTGGTGCAGGGACAGCCGAATTTGAATGTAGAAGCGTCGACTGTCAAGGCGAATGCGGAGTATTTCGATTCAGTGGGAACGCACGTGGTGATGGGTCGGGGGATCGGTGTGATGGACGTGGCCACGTCCACGCCTGTTGGGGTTGTGAACCTGTCGTTTGTTAAGAAGCTTTTCAAACCGGGCGAGAATCCGATTGGACACCACTTCGGCACGGGCCCCGAGCACGCCGGAGATTTTGAGATCGTCGGTGTGGTGGAGGACACCGCCTACACGGACGCACGGTGGAAGATTCACCCGATGTTCTTTGTGCCGATGCTGCAGAGATCGCCGACCGCAACCGAGCCGATCGAGAAGGACGAATTGATGTATGCGGGAGCCATTGTGCTCAAGACCGCTTATCCCATGAACGACATGGAAGAGGTGGCGCGGCGCACGCTTTCAGCCATCAACCCGAATCTGAGCGTGGTTAGTTTTCAAACCTTCGACGCCCAGATTGCGGGGTGTTTTACATGGGAGCGCATGCTCGCGCGTTTGACCACGCTATTTGGCGTGCTCGCCCTCTTGCTGGCGACGATCGGGCTTTACGGCGTGACTGCCTATACTGTTGCTCAGCGCACTGCGGAGATCGGGATTCGTATGGCGCTCGGGGCCGAACGCCTGGGAGTGACGGCGTTGGTCATGCGCGGGGTTATGAGCCAGACGGCTTTGGGATTACTGATCGGCGTACCAACGGCCCTGGGTTGTGTGCGTTTTGTTGAGGCGCAACTCTATGAGATCAAGCACGTCGATGCCACCGTGATGGTGACGGCGATCCTGGCGTTGTCAGCGGCCGCACTCCTCGCCGCCCTGATCCCCGCGCGCCGAGCAGCGACGATCGATCCCGCGAAGGCGTTGAGAACCGAGTAAAGAGTATTGAACGGACTTGGGGATCACATGAGCAAAGAGATTCTTTGTAAAGAGCCCGCAGGCATATCAGCAGGTAGCGAAATGTGGTTCTAAGAGGACGCAGGTCCGCTCCAGCGTTCCTGTGGCGTTGTGGAGCGGGGCGAGATGGATTCCATGCCCTGCGGCAATTGTCTCGATTGCCTTTACGCGTTCGGGAGTGATAAATCCTCGTCCTTGCGAGAAGGGCTCGAAACGGCGCTCAAGAGCAAGGGCCATGCCCTCAAGCAGGCACCCATGGGCCACGTCAGGGAAGGGATGCCGATTCAGAACCCCGCTAAAATCCGGAACAAAGGTCAATCCCCCCGTGATTTGCCCCAGCCCGCCGAAGAAGATCCTGGCGCCGGGAATACACGCGTCAGTTCTCAAGTTCTTTGGGTAACCTGCGTCGCAAATGATTGCTTCGCGCGCAATGCCGCCCAGCAAAAGCGACGGAGAAGCGAGGCTTGCGGCGCAGATCACGATATCGGCTCGAAACGGTAAATGTTCGAGATGTGTTGATATCTCCACATCGGCCCCGCTCTCTGCTAACTCGTCGGAAAGTGTGTGCAGCCTCTCAGCGTTGCGAGCGTTGAGGATCAGGCGTCTGACGAACGGCGCCAGGCAACGTGCGCAACCAGATCCCACGTCACCTGTTGCTCCAATGATGAGGAGCGTCGATCCGCGGAGGTCCCGACCCTCCAGAGCGCACATCTTCCTGACGCCCTGAACAATTAAACCGACCGTCAGCGTATTGCCGGTCGTGAAGACCGTGTCGCGCCTCTCGGGAAGCTGATTGAAGTTGCCCTCCATCAGAATCGAGCTGAATCCGCCCAGGCTCACGATCTTCGCTCCGGCTTTGATTGCACAAGCCGCCGCAGCGCGTACACGGCCGATGTTTTCGTGGACGTAATTACTACCCAGGTGATCGGGAGGAATGAAGGAGTCGATATACAGGCCGTGCGCTTTCGCGCCCGTTGCCGATGCGACCTCGACGTGACAAACGGCTCGCGGCGGAATCCAGGGAAAGATTTCCTTGATTTCGTCATCGGGCAAGCGCGCGCGCGCGGTTCCGCGGAGGACGGCAAGCACATCCGCTGCCACGCGCCAACTCTCCTGATGACCGATGAGAGCGAAATCCACCCCGGTCTGGCGCTCTTTCCCGGTTACACCGGCAACTGCGTCACCCATTGAAGTGTTACCTCCCCGGGAAGTCCGAGCATGTCCAGCGTCTTCAGATACTGTTGCAGCGACGCTCCGCGAAGTTCGGCAGTGGTTAGGCCAACCTCCGAGAGAGACGGCTTCACACAGCTGCTGTGGCACAGATCGCATTGTCCGTGCCTGCAATCCCTGGCAACCATCTCCGTGAGCGTGGTCATCACGTCGAGATGAAGCCGATACACCTTGTCGTCAAATCGCTGTGGATCTCTGGCGCGCTCGGCCCGCAGAATCTCCAATGCGTGTTCGATGTGCCCTTCTTCCTCTTCAGCAATCGCCCGAAAAGTCATGCCCAGGCTGCCCGGCCCCGCCTTCCCGACCCGTGTGTAGCTTGCGACGGCGAACGATTCGAGCATGATCTCTTGAACGATCAAACAGGCTATGAAGTCGCGCTCTGCGATGCAGCGCATGAAGGCTTCGCGAATACGCTTCCAATACTTCGCATTGACATTGCTGGGAACATTCAGCCCGATCTTGCGCCCTTCGGCGGCGAATGCTGCAGCGTGCCCCTGTTCGCCCTCCGCGTGTTCCAGGGCTTCCGCCACTTCTTCGGGCTCGTCGCAGATGGTCGACAATGCGGTATAGTTCATGGCGGCCATGAGCTCGCCGGTTAATGCCTGCGCAAGGATGTCTTGCCAGATTGAGGCTGTGGTTGGGGGCGAAGTGCATACAGCCGCCTCTGAGCAGCTGAGAGAGACAAGGGTTTCCATGGGTCCTCCTTGGGACTGAGTTAAGGCGCCGATAATGTGGAGACTCAGTGTCTTACTTCAGATTGAATGAAGCCGGTATGCGAATCAGACCGGCCCGCGATACCTGCGTATGCGGATGGCTGCGGCGAGGAATGCCGCGGTGAACGCCAGGCCGATCCATAATCCGGGGTTGATGAGGAAATGGGCTGGGGCCAGAATGGTCGATGGGCCCATTGCTCGGCCCTGCTCCATGATGGCGGCGCCTTCAGAACCGCCGGTGAAACGGTTGCCGATCAAGGAACCAAAATGCGTCGTGTTGAAAGCCACCTTCTCGCCAAAACCGATCGCAAGCGGCGGTAACACCGCCCAGAGAATCGGTACGCGCCTCGCCCAACCCGAGATCAGCAACAACCATCCATAAATCGGCGATTGCCATAACCCATGAATGCAGAGAAAGTGGAAGAGCAGCATGAGCCACATCTCGAAAATCGACAACTGCGACCATAGAGCCGAGACATTCCGGCCGCTGATCAGCAGTGCCGCGCTGCTGATCAGCAGCATCATCCATTGGGTCACAACGGCAATCGCAAACGCGAGGAGCGGAAGAATGACGATGGGGATGCTCGCCTTCGACAGCACCACTGTAAGATCCGACACCGGAAGGGATTTCCAGAACAGAATGCTGCGATCGCGGCGTTCAGCGTAAAGCGCGTCGACCGAATAAAACATTCCGACGATAAGAGCTGCAGCCATGATCAGATCTTCGGCGTATTCGTATGGCTTCCGGAGCAATTCGCGCTGCGTTGGGTCGAGCCATGGCACGGCGTGTATGCCCACCAGTGCGAGAACGATGCTGATCGAAAAGCCGAACAAGAACACTACGGCGACAGCCACGATGGCAACGTAGATTGCGCGGTTCTCCCACAATTCGCGCCGTATGGACCAGTACATCAGCCTCGTTACCGGGATCGCCGCGGTCGAAACCCCTTGCGACCCGAGAGAAGAATCCGACACGACATTCGACTGTGTGCTCACCTGCTCGCTCCTTGTGCCTCGATGACCGCAACGAACAAATCGGCGATGCTGGGCGTGCGCGCATCTCCAAGCGCGGCGGCCTGCTGCCGGTCAATCCCATCGAAGGTCAGCACGCCTCGACCGAGAAGCTGGCGCTCGTGTATGGGCTTGAGCGCCCGCGCTCTCGTTAAGTGGTCGGGATGAACCATCACTTCAAGAAACCTGGACTCGATTTCTTCCATGCTGCAACTGAGCACGATGCGTCCCCTGTTGATAAACATCAGGTCGGTGATGACGTTCTGGATCTCTTCTACCTGGTGCGTGGTCACGACAACGGTGCGCCGGCGATCGAAGTAGTCATTCAGAAGAGAATCGTAGAACTGCTTGCGATACAGGATGTCGAGGCCCAGAGTCGGCTCGTCCAGGACCAGTAACCGCGCATCGATCGCCATCACGAGCGCAAGGTGGAGCTGCGTCACCATGCCCTTGGATAGGTCCCGGACCTTTCGGGTAGGCCCGATGGTGGTTTTGGCAAGAAAACTCTCCGCCTTCGTGCGATCGAATCGAGGGTGCACTCCAGCAACGTAGTCGAGCACTTGCCATACTTTTATCCAGCGCGGCAATACAGCGACGTCGGCGATGAACGAGACATCGCGCATGAGCTGATTGCGTTGCGTCCAGGGATCGCGCCCGAGCACCTGCAGCTGACCCTGGTATGGCAGAAGGCCAAGTATTGCATTGAGCGCGGTGGTCTTGCCCGCGCCGTTGGGACCGATCAGTGCGAGGATGCGGCCCTCTTCCACGCGCAAATCGATACTATCCAGAGCGATGGTTGTTCCGAACTCTTTACGAAGACCTCGCGCTTCTATGCATGCCATGGCTTCAGCGCTCCTTTTTGGGAGAGTTCTGCTTGGCGGTCTTCGAGTATGCGGCATCCAGCAGTTCCTCCGCCCGCAGGCCGAGTCGCTGGATAGTGGCGCTGATCCTGGGCCACTCTTCCTCGAGAAACCTCTCTCGTTCGCCTTGGAGTAACAATGCGCGAGCGCCTGCGTTGATGAACATTCCACGGCCTCGCCTGGTCTCCACGAGTTCCTCGTCCACCAGTTGTTGATAGGCCTTCAGGACCGTGAGCGGATTCACTCGATATTCCGCCGCCACGTTGCGCACGGAGGGCAGCGGATCGCCTTCCTTGAGCACACAGTCGAGAATCATAGCGACAACTCGGTCGCGAAGCTGACGATAGATCGGCTGGTTGTCGTTCCATTTGAAATCCATCCTGGCTTCCAGATATTCCTCTGCTCTCAGGTGCCCGGGCGGGTCCAGGGAGTTCTTACTTGCTGCGTTTCAGGTCCAATAGTCCGCCCATCTGCTGGCCGCTGGCCATCGCGAACTCCCATTTTTCCGTGTGATGGTCAGCGTCGATGAAGTTGAAAGTGACCCGCTGCATGTGCCCCGCCTGCGAACTCAGAAGGTTGGTCGCTTCAAGAAAATCGAACACGATGGTCTTGCCGTCGGGTGAAATTGTAGCCGCCATACGGGGCTGATTCCCGGCGTCACAATAATGGGTCAGAATCAAGCGATCGCCGTCCAGATGGAACATGGTGATCGGGTCATCTGGTCCAGCTCCTCTCATCTCATGCATCAGGGTGTTTCCCATCGATGTCACGCGCAGCGAAACGTTGAGCGGGTGGCCATCGAGGGTGCCTTCCCAGGAACCTGCCAGTGATTTAAGTTGCTCAAATGACTTTTGCGCTGCGGACTGCGCCAGAGCCGCGGTGGTAAACAACAACAGTGCAAAAGGCAGCATAAAACGACGCGTTTTCATTCTTGGTCCTCCTCGATGCTTCTCTTTCTCTCGAGGCCGGACCCCGCATAGCCCCGAGGCCAACCTCTATGGTGTTGTAGTTAACCATAACGCTAGATCGGATGCAAGTGTTTTTTTCTCCACCCCCTAAAGGCCGGCCTATTTAGAAGGATGCCCACCTACCCCAAGAGGGGATTATTCGGCAGCTTGGTCTCCCGGGTTCATCTGGTGGCTGTTGCAAACATGCGCAGAGTGACACAGGTTCCCCGGCCGAGCTGACTGGCAATCTCAGCACTTCCGCCGTGAAGAGTCATGATGCTCTGCACGATTGCCAGCCCCAGTCCTGTCCCGCCCGAAGTCTTGGAGCGCGAGGGATCCACGCGGAAGAACCGGTCGAATACCCTGGGCAGGGCTTCGGCTGGAATCCCGATGCCGGTGTCGGAGACCTTGATGCGTATCTCCGCATCTGTGGCGCAGGCCGCCAGAGTGACCGAGCCTCCGCTGGGCGTATGTGAAATGGCGTTTGAGACAAGGTTACTCACAGCTCGCAGCATCAGAGCTCGATCCAAGTCGGCGGTTATGGTCTCGTCGGCGGCGACAGCGACCAGGGATACCCCACCGTCGGAAGCTGTGGCCTCGTAGTAATCGCGCACAATGCCGAGCAGTTCATCCACGTCGACTTTCTGCCGGTGCAAATTTGTCAGCGGGCTTTCTGCACGGGCCAGAAACAACAGGTCTCCTATCAGTTCCGAAAGCCGGACGGTCTCTTCCAATGAAGACTCCAGCACATCGCGGTACTCATCGACGGTCCGCGCCCGCGCCAGAGCCACTTCGGCTTCGCCGCGGATATTATTGACCGGCGTCCGCAGGTCATGTGCTATATCGGCGGAGAATCTTGAGATCTGCTCAAAAGATTGCTCAAGTCGGTCAAGCATCTCATTGAAGGTTCCGGCTAACGACGCGAGTTCTAAAGGATACCCTTCGGCCCCGATCCGTTCGCGCAGATTGGTGGATGTAATTCTCCGAGCGGTTGCGGCGATTTCTTCGACCGGGCGGATGCCATGGCGCGCGATCTGGTATCCCACGAGGGGAAAGAGGAATGAAGTCACCAGCAGAATGGCCCAGAACCAGAATCGGTAGCGCCTCAGCAACTCCTCTTCTTGAGAAATATCGATGGCGATTTGAATCATATCGCTGCTCGTTGGCGGTTCGCCGACGGGTGCGGCGGCACTGGTGACGCGAAACGCCTGTCCGTTTCTTCCCACCATCGAGATCGGGCGTTCGGGGCGGCCCCTGGCTTGACCGGCAAGTTCGGCAAGGTCCAGTTGGTCGACCATACCGGGGGTCGTAAGGATTGGCACGCCATGTTCGTCGAGAAGGCGAATGTAGAATCGCTGATATCGACGGGCTGCTGATTCCAGTTCAATCTCTTCTCGGAGCCCATCCTGGTCGTTCGGACGTTCCTGCAGCATTGTGCGTATGACGTGTAGCTTGTCGGCAAGAAACTGGTCCGTGCTCTTATCCAGTTCTGCTCGCAGCACAACATAGAGACCGGCCGTGGCCAGGAGCACCAGCAAAAGGCCGACCAGTGAGTAGGCCGCTGTCAGACGAAAGGCAACGGTCCTGCGCAGGCGCGGCGCCGCCGATGCGCTACTGTCCGGCTTCAAGAACATAACCGGCGCCGCGAACTGTGCGAATCAATTTGACGGGGAATGGATCATCCATTTTGCTGCGCAATCTGCGGACATTCACATCCACGACGTTGGTGTCGCTGTCGAAGTTCATGTCCCAAACGAGTTCGGCGATCAAGGTCCGGGACAACACTTCGCCGGCGCGGCGTGTCAACAAGGCCAGCAACAGAAACTCCTTTGCAGTCAGGTCGAGTCTATGGCCGGCGCGCGTAGCGCGGTGACGCAACAGATCAACTTCAAGATCGGCCATCCGTATGGTCTCCTCGGATCGGTGGGCTGATCGGCGAAGCAACGACCGCACTCGAGCGAGTAGTTCGGAAAACGCGAAGGGCTTTACCAGATAGTCGTCGGCGCCCAGTTCGAAACCGCGCACCCGTTCGTGCACGGCATCGCGGGCCGTAAGAAAGAGAACAAGCATTCGTCGGCCCGCTTCGCGCAAACGGGCCAGCACCTGCCACCCGTCAAGAGCCGGAAGCATCACGTCAAGAATGATGAGGTCGACATCGACTTCCATGGCCAAGTGCAGACCTTCCAGGCCATCTGCGGCAACATCGACGACATAGCCGGCCTCGCCGAGTCCTCTTTTGAGGAACTTGGCAGTTTTTACTTCGTCTTCGATTATCAGGATCTTCATTGCCAACCCATTTGAATCGTCCGGTTTCGCTGACGCGTAAGGTTACTTGGACGCGCGCTGCTGGCGTTGATAGAAAAAAGTCTGCTTCTCGCCATCAGGGCGCTCCCGGATCCTCTGGAGTGTTGCACCGTTCTCAATGAGCGACCACGTCTCGGTTGAGCGGAGAATGCGTCCACCTTCGTGCTCCTCTATCGAGAACACAAGGCTCGAGCCCTTCCAGACGACCGCTATGTGGAATTCGTCTCCGTCCGCTCCCGTTGATATGGAGGCTCTTCCGTCAGTCGTATACCTCTGGATCGCGTGCCGCGAGTTAACGGAGTCATGCGAAATTGATGTTTCGATCGTGAGTTCAGGGTCGTGATGGTCTGTACGCAGCATCACATCGCCGCTGCGTTTCGGCAGACAGCGATCGTTATCCTGCTTCCACAGTCCCGAGAAATCCGGCCGGGTCTGTGGTCGTAGCGCGACCGCTATGGCTGAGAAGAGAAACATGCTCAGACTGAAACGCACGCAACGATGAATCAACTTCCGTTTCCGTCTCATTTGCGATTCACCCTCAACCTACGCGGCGGCGGCACCTGCCGCCTCCATCCGTCGACGGAACTCAAAATCCAATCCGAATAGCGAACTGCATCTCGCGTGGCGTTCCTGACCCCACCGGGCTAACAGGCGTTGTCGTATTCACCGTCTGGGTAATGCTGCCGAAGCCGGGAATGCCGAAGGTGGCCTGCGGCAGCCCGTACTGCGGATGGTTGAAAATGTTGAAAAACTCCGAGCGGAACTCGAGCCATCCGCTCTCCCCTAACTGAATCCGCTTGGCGGCGCCAAGATCGATCTGCCACGCTCCCGGGCCGCGCGCGACGTTTCGCGGTGCGTCGCCGAATGTTCCCACAGCTGGTACGGCGAAGGCCGCAGGATTGATCCACTCTGCCAGATTCTTGCCTCCGGGCGGAGTCAGCGACACGCCAGGCACCAGGTCGGGACGCTGACTTGCGTTGTTGCCGTCCGGCACGCTCGCCGAGGAACGATTGATGAGCACATTCACAGGGAAACCGGTGCGAGCCGCCGCCGTCGAAGTCAGTTCCCAGGAGCCGGCGATGGCCCTCAGAACTCCCGGCTGGTTCAGGTACGGCTTGTTCGGTCCGAAAGGCAGTTCATAAATTCCGCTGAAATTGAACACGTGGCGCGCATCCCAAATGCCGCTGGCACGTTCGCACGCTGGACAGGCTACATTTTGGGGTACCAGCGAGTCGCCGTCACCGCTGCCGTCTGAGCCGTTATCGATCTCATGCGCCCACATGTAATTCGTCGACAGCAGGAATCCGCGCGAAAACGACCGCTTCACCGCAGCGGAGAATCCCTGGTAGCTGCTGTTGTCCTTGTTGCCGCGCCAGCTTACCTGACCGAAATCGGGATACGGGCGAACCCCGGTGGCCGGATCGACCACGTTCACCTCGGACAGCGTCAGGAGGTAGATGCCCGCGCTTCCGACGTAGGAGAGCGTACCCACAAAGTCAGCCGGCAGCGCGCGTTGCACGGAGAGGCCCCACTGCTCGACGTAAGTGTCCTTACGCTGCCGGTCATCGTTGCGAGGCGAAACGATCCCGGTCGTGTCGGCCAGAAACGGTTCGATCGGATAGCTAAGGTTCGGAATCGTTTTGTTTGACAACGAATACGCGTAGACTTCGTTGCTGATCGGCAGATTCTGGTCGTCCAACTGCCCGTCTTCGTGATACATTCCGAATCCGGCGCGAACCACTGTGCGCCCGTTTTTGTTCGGTGCCCATGCGAATGCCACTCGCGGGTCGAAATCCCCGTAGTTGGGCTGGCCGAAGCTGGCGCCTACGCCGCAGAATCCCTGCGGCCCGCAGGTTGCAAAATCGAACGGATTAGCTCGCCCCTGCACTTCGTGGAACAGGTTGAAAAAAGTGTAGCGCAGGCCCAGATTCATGTTGAAGTTGGGCTTCCACCTGATTTCATCCTGAACGTAGCCGTAGAACTGTGTCTTGCGCAGCCCGTTAACGGGAAGAGCTCCATTCAGGCTCGCCGTGCTCACATGGTTCGCATCGAACGCTGCCGTCGAGGCATAGTTCGTTGTTCCGCTTTCCGTGTTTCCCTGGTTCAGCTGAATCCGCCGGATTTCCACTCCGGCCTTCAGCGAGTGCCGGCCTTTGGTCCACGTCAGATTGTCCACCTCGGCAAACGAGTTTCCCACGCCCGTGGAGAAGCGATTGTTGTTCAAAGTCGTAAATCCCGAAACCGAGACCGCATAGGGAATATTGGTGTGATTGATGTCGAGGGTATCGGCGGTGCTTCGGTTGAATCCGAACTTGAACTCGTTCACCAGATTGGAATTGAAAAGGTGCAGAAGTTCGATAACGGCGTTGACCGGCGCCGATGTCAGCTGCTGGCGGTCCTCAAGATAACTGCCCGAACTCGCCAGCGGCTGGGTGTTGACCGCACGGTCAAAATTGAATCGCACAAACGCCGTGGTTTTGTCTGAGAAGTGTTGGTCGAGCCGCAACATCGCCGAGTTCTCGTTGACGACCTGCGTGCCTTCGCTGGCGAATTGATCCACATTGGGGTCGTTGGTCGCCAGTTGGCCGAGCGGGTATGCGTTTACAATCGGCCCCAGCACCGGAGAATCGGCCAGAACTTCGGCTCGGAAATCGCTGCTCGGCACGTAGCCGCTCAGCGGAAATCCCCAGTTCTGCCTGTAGCCTTCGTAGGCAATAAAGAAAAACGTTCTGTCACGCACGATCGGACCGCCCACTGAACCTCCGAATTGATTCAGGTGAAAGGGCGGCTGCGGCGCGGTTGTCACGGGTACGGGCTGTTGCGCGTCAAAGTAGTTGTTTCGGATGTACTCGAATGCATTTCCATGCCAGCGATTCGTGCCTGACGGGGATGTAACGGCTAATTGCGGTCCACCCGTTGCACCGGCCTCCGCGGTCGCCAGCATCGAGTCGATCCGGAACTCCTCGATCGTGTCCAGCGGGATGGCCAGCCGCACATACGGCTGTTGCGGTTGATTGATGATGTTGGTCGCGTCAATGCCGTCGTACGTAAAGTTGTCGTCGTCACGGCCTCGTCCCGCGAATCGAATCGACCGTTGGTTGCTGCCCCCGGTATCCACCGCGCCGGGTACCAGCGCGGTCAGGGTCGCCCAGTTACGCCCATTGAGCGGCAGCTTCTCCGCCTGCGCTTTCTCGATGCGTCCGCCCAGCGCGTCGGTGTTACTGTCCATCTGCTCCGAGCTGGCCGAGACTTGCACCCGCTCCTCGCCGCCCGCAACCTGCATAGTCGCATCGAGAGTGCGGGTTCTCCCGATCACCTGCTCTACGTCGACAAACGTCAGAGTCTTAAAGCCGGGGTGATCGACGGTGATTGTATAAACTCCAACCGGCAGCTCGGGAATGGTGTAGCTCCCGTTGGGGCTTGTCGCAGCTTCGCGCCGCAGTTGTGTCGAGTTCTGCACCGCCATGATGTGCGCCTGCGCCAGGAGCCGGCCCGAGGAATCAGTGACTGTACCCGATAATCCGCTCCGGTCCACCTGCGCCCAAGAAACACCTGCAACAAAAAGAATTGCGCTGAATCCGATCGAAACTCGAAGGCCTCGATGCCCAGCAGGCTTGCCGCCTGCGAATTGGAGATTCTGCTTCAAACCGCGGTGCATGCGTCCTCCACATGTAATTCAGACTTTCGGGCGGGAACGAACATCCTGCGTGCTATGGCTCATCCGGCGCTGGTCCTTCCGGTTGCATCTCACACCCCGACTCGCAATGAAAAAGTTGTAGGTGCGGGAGTTGAGAGTCCTGACGTTCTTTAACCGGTGATAAGAGAAGAAGCCAACGCATCCTGCCCCAAAAAGCTGGCAGGAAATCGTCGAGGGGAAGCCTCCATCGTGTTCATCGAAATAACTCCTCGGCTTTCGAGGCGAAAACACCTCGAGGCTTTAGATTACAAATTCGTAATCTCGCACCGTTATCGCCGCGTCACATCTGTATTAACGTTCCGCAAAAAACTAGATCTCGTTTGCAAAGCGGGCGACACAAGGTGCGAATTCCGAGCAAGCTGGTCCTCCGCATCAGGCGCGGTCGGAAACTTGAAGGGAGTGGCAAATCTGAGTGTCTCGACCACAGAAACCACTTTCGGAGAAAAATATCCCACATTTCATCATATTTTCTTGTCCATATGGCCATCTTTGAGGATGCATATAAGCGATTATCTCGGCAACCGCGAGGCAGAATCGGTCGACGGGCGATGGTTGGCTATCGACAAGGTAGCTCGTGCTGGCCAGAAGTTCCAAAAGCCAGTCTGTGTCTGGTTGACCGGCCTGTCGGGATCGGGTAAATCCACCATTGCAAACCTTGTTGAAAAGCGATTATTCGCGGCCGGGCGGCACACCTACGTACTCGACGGTGACAATATTCGACTCGGATTGAACCGAGACCTGGGATTCTCAGAAGCCGATCGGCGCGAGAATATTCGTCGGGTAACGGAAGTGGCGAGATTACTGGTCGACGCTGGGCTCATCGTGATCGTCGCATTCATCAGCCCGTATCGCGATGGACGAGAAGCCGCCCGGTTACGATTCGACTTTGGAGAGTTCGTAGAAATATTCGTCGACGCGCCGATCGAGGAATGCGAGCGCCGCGATCCGAAAGGATTGTACGCTCGAGCGCGGCGAGGGGAACTTGTGAATTTCACAGGCATTGACAGCAAATACGAACCTCCCGAATGCCCTGACGCTCGCCTTGACACTGTTGCTTTCAGTGCAAAGGAATGTGCCGACCAGGTTTTGCGTCTTCTGGATATCGCACTTTGACTCGTCGAGATATCACGATTCATTTTGTGCGTGTTGGTGAAAGGCGTTGTCTGCAAACTGACTTGAATGCCGTCGGTTGGATCGCCTGCAGCATGGCTATCGCAAAATTATCGGAAAATTACTCTGATCGGCAGATGATGATCGGGTGACAATTGCGCTGGCCATTCCGTTGGCCACGCCACAACTTCCGCCCCAGGTTCGCGCCATGACCCAGTTTGCAAACCCAGCCGCAACACAGCAGGTAAAGATTCTGCTTGCGTTGGCCAGCCAGCAGCTTAAGGCTGGGCGACCAGCCGATGCGATCAGACCATTACGCGATGCCGCGATGCTGCAGCCGTCCAATCCGATCATCCAACACGATCTCGGCCTCGCCTTTCTCGAGGTCGGCCGCCTGGTGGATGCCGTAGCGGCATTGCAGCGGGCCGTTGCCAGCAACCCGCATTACACCGATGCATATTTCCGCATGGCGATCGCCTTGGAGAAGTTGGGGGACTTCGGTGGGGCGATCATGGCGTACCACCGCGCCACGGAACTGGTCTCGACCCTGACCGAGGCGTGGTT
>Ga0210409_10005173_pt1 | contig 13754 bp, 14 predicted proteins | sample IncBWH17MmetaG_FD_161649 | JGI IMG/M metagenome (GOLD analysis project Ga0210409, IMG submission 161649) | Forest soil microbial communities from Barre Woods Harvard Forest LTER site, Petersham, Massachusetts, United States - Inc-BW-H-17-M | ecosystem: Environmental > Terrestrial > Soil >... | reverse complement strand
CCCTGGCGTCAAACGTGAGTTTCGCGCGGCTCAAGATCGCGACGAGCGGTGGCGCGAGCGTCGCGGGCTGGCTCGCAGGCTGATTGATCTCGGCGACACAGCGACCGCCTATCGGATCGTGCGCGAGGCTACGCCCCCAGCCAATCCCTATTACCGTGCCGAATACCACTTCATGGCCGGTTGGATCGCGCTCCGCTTTCTCAACGACCCATCCGCCGCGCTGGAGCATTTCGCTCGCATCGATAAAGGTTCGACCGATCCGACCGTTCGCGCGCGTGCCGCCTACTGGCGGGGCCGCGCAGCCGAAGCGGCCGGCCGGTTCGAGGAGATGCGCGCCCAGTATGAGGCTGCCGCTCGCTATCCTACTGCCTATTACGGCCAGTTGGCGAACGCTCGGCTCGGCCTGGGTGAGATCGCATTGCCCTCTCCGCAGCCAGAGCCGGCACTCGGTACCGCACGTGAACTAGCGCATGCTGCGGATATTCTCTATTCGATCGGCGAGCGCGATCTCGCCATCTCGTTCATGACCGACCTCGCCAAGGAGAGCAATAACGTTGCCTTAGTCGCTGCCGTCGGTCAGGTCACGGAGCGCTACAACGACGCCCAAACGATGCTGCTGATAGGCAAGACGGCTCTAGCGCGCGGCATGGCCATAGACCAGTACGCTTTTCCCGAGATTGGTGTGCCGCTTTACGATGCGGTCGGTCCGCAGCTCGATCGCTGCGTGGTCTATTCGATTGTGCGCACGGAGAGCGGCTTCGATCAACGCGACAAGTCGCCGGCCAAAGCGGTGGGGCTAATGCAAGTCACGCCAGAAGCTGGTCGTGATACCGCCAAGCGGTTCGGCATCGCCTTCGACTGGAACCGACTCGTGTCGGACCCGGTATACAACACCCAAATGGGAGCGGCCGAGGTCGCCGCCTTGCTTAAGGAGTATCGTGGCTCTTACGTGATGGCGTTCGCTGGGTACAATGCTGGCCGTGGCCGCGTCGCGGAATGGGTAGCGAAGCATGGCGATCCGCGCGATTTCAAGGTCGATGCGGTCGACTGGGTCGAGCGTATCCCGTTCGCCGAGACGCGCAATTATGTGCAGCGTGTCATGGAGAACCTGCAGGTTTACTGCGCACGCTTCGGGGCGAGTACCGCGACTCTCGAGCCCAATCTCCATCGAGCGGCGCCAGTCGGGTCGCGCGCCAGGCCGGTCCTGGTGGAAGCCATTCCATAGGCTGAGGAGCCGCTGTCTGGAGCGCAGCGGAGCGCGGGCATGGGTGGTGCGGGACCGGCGCGGATTTTGCTTTCGCTCGACGATCGCCCTATTTTTCTCAGATACCTCAAGCAAAGCAAATCGGCATGGCTCCTAAGCCCACCCGTCGTGATCTTTTGAAAACAACGGCAACGCTAGCCGCAACGAATTCCGGACGGCCAGATCGTGCCTCTGACATTCCTGTGTGAGGGTCAGCAAGCTACCGTTCTTCAGTTACCGGCGGAGCCAAAGACTGTCGTTGAGACGCAGGCCCAGCAGCGGGCTGCATTCTCGGGCTGACCTTTCGCAACCAACACCGTGGCCACCCTGCTCGCAGGTGGTCACCACCTTTTCCCCGTCGCCGCTCCTTCCCCCAGACAAAGCGAAACCCGCCACGGATCACACCAGGGGATAGTCAGGGCAAGCTATATGACCTGAAGTGGTTGGTAGGCGGCTCACGGGTCATTTGGCTTATTTCGGAGCGTGCCTGCGTTTGGGCGCCTGCGATGCGAGCCGTGCTTTGCCAGCAGAGCATCGGAAATCGACAGTTCTACGGCGGCGCGCTGGCAGTAGAACGACGGACTCGGGTGTACGCAGGCGCCTGCTCCAAGCTCGGTGATCACGAGCATTACGGATGATAGCCTGTCGCCGGCCTCCATGTGCACACCGAGTTACCCGTGAAGGAACTAGCAACATCCAGCGACGGGTGCTGACTACTCTGAATCCTTTGCGCCACAGGCTTTTGCAGCCTTGCGGGCGCGGATCACGGCCCCAACATTATTATACCGGCCACCTGAATCTGGCGCTGAGACAGCCAAACCGGTACGAACGAGGGAGCCATGAACTATCTGCGCACTGCCATCTTGCTCGCCGGTTTGACCGGCCTATTTATGGCGGTCGGCTATCTGATCGGTGGCGGCGCAGGTGCTGTGATCGCTCTTGTCATTGCCGCTGCGACTAATCTGTTCAGTTACTGGAATAGCGATAAGCTCGTGTTATCGATGCACCAGGCCCAGGAGGTCGACGAGCAGAGCGCGCCCGAATTAGTCGCGATCGTGCGCGAACGGATGAGAAGACCATCTCGCTCGTTGCGATCTCCGTTTCGCACCTTCAAAAGCTCTGGGATGTGCAACTCCAACTCCCACTTGGGCTGGAAGACGAGGAGCGCCGGCCCGGCTCTAAAAGAGGTGTGACGCGTTGGATGGCCGACCGAGCCATCGATATGATCCGCGATCGTTTCGGCGGGGAGGCAATTGGATACGGGTCAGTCGCTTTGGAAGTTCTTCGCTCGGTGCCTGACGAGTTTCGCGAACTCGCCGAGAAGAATCTCTAATGGCGAGTATTGCGCACGCTCCATGACTTCGAAGGCGGCACGGAGCAGCGCGCGAGCATGGCGCAGACGAGTTTATGCTGCCTGCGCTGACCAGAGGGGTCAAGCAGACGGGTTCCGACTTTCCGCTGTCATGAAAATGCCTTCGGGCCAATTGATTCTAACTCCGTGCCCAACAAGGTGTCGATGCAGGACACGTCGTCTTAGTGAACTGCAGGTAAGTGCGCAGATCGCGGAGTCGCCACGAGCGACCACGCGAGCTCTGCGTGCGTTCGGGGATGGAGGGTACCTAATGGGATGGGTGCGTTTTGGAGGCTGCATTGGGCTCCCTTTCCTGGGTCTCGCTGCAGTCGCGCCTTTAGCCATTACAAGCGCTGCGGCCGACGGGCGGCGCCATCGGGATGTCCACGTCCAAAATGTGCATCATTCCGGTCTCGTTCACCATCGCGTCCACGCCACGTCGCCAGCAGCCGCCCCCTCGGCAGTCCGCACAGCGGCGCAACTGGAGGGGGCGCAGAGCACCATCATCGTCGTTGCTCCCGAGCCGGTGCGGTCGTCACTTCCACCAAAACAGTGCCAACTGTGGCCGAACCCGCCAAACCTGAACCTGTAGAGGTCGAACGCGCCATTCAGCAGCCCCACGCGTCTACGGGATGGCTGATTCAAATCGGAGCGTTCGAGAGCGAAGCCGAGGCAAGGCGGCATCTTAGCGAAGCACAGCGCCAGGCTAGCACAGTTCTTGCTGCGGCCGACCCGTTCACCGAAGGTGTGCAAAGAGGTGACAAACTGCTCTACCGAGCGCGCTTCGCCGGCTTCGATAAGGAGTCAGCGGAAATCGCCTGCAAGGAACTCAAGCGCGGTCACTTTGAATGCATGGCCCTCAAGGACTAGCAGATCCCCTCTTCGTCGCAGCGGTTGGAAATCTTAGAGACGGCGGCCCGCGTAGGACGGTGGGACAATCTCGAAAATACTGATTGGGATTCAATGGGACGTTTGGCAAGGGTGGGACACGACAAGCTATTGATCAGTCTCGCTGCTGTCGCCCCTCTCCTGGACACCATCCCCAAAAATTCGTAGTTGATTCTGCTGAACTTTTTCCGGAAAAGTCCCACGAAGGGTGGCGCGTTGGTCCTGGCTACAGGAGACCTTTACCCGGCGAGCGTCGGGAAAACAATCCGGCGTGCGGTATAGTACTAAGTGTGGATAGGAATATATTTTTTGACATTTTTCTTAACAGTGGGTGGCAGGCCTGATCGCTGAACCTCGCACGATCATCTCAGGGGGACGGCATTGCGGAAACGGAAGCGGGGGAACGCTTTAGAGCGATGGGAGGTGGCGCTGGTCAAAGCGATGCTCGCGCGCGGCGCCTACAATGATCAGGATATCCTTGCCTATTTCACGAGACCGACGCGTTCGGTGAACCATCGGGTAATTTCAGAGATCCGAACGGAGGCAAAGCATAAGGCCGTACCGCTGGCGACGCCTGAGGAGCTCGACGCATTCTTAGCGACATGGCCGGATGTCTACGCACAGACCGGGCTAAGCCTTCGCGGTGATGAACTGCTGATCAAAGCCCGCGAGGCCATGATCGCCGCAGTTCACACGTTCAATGCCGCAGGCCTGACATTTCGGGCAGAACTGTTCATCGTCACCGTGATCATCGCCTGGACCTGCTTGATTCATGCATGGTTCCGGCGAGAAGGGATCAATCACCGGTACCGCAAACCCGATGGCACTGTGGAAAAGACGGCCAGCGGTGCGGAGAAATACTGGGAGCTTGGCAAGTGCATTCGTCACGCACAGTGTCCGTTCTCGAAAGGAATCAAGCACAATCTGGAATTTGTCCTTGAGCTCCGGCATGAAATCGAACACCGATCCACCGGTCGGATTGACGACTCTGTCAGCGCGAAGTTGCAGGCTTGCTGCATCGACTTCAACGACGTGATCAAAACGCTCTTCGGACCGCAATACAGTCTTGAGAAGCGTTTGCCAATCGCGCTCCAGTTGGTCACCTTCGGCGCCGATCAACGTGCGGTCCTGAAGAAAGCGAGCGGCTTGCCACCTCATATCGAAAGTATGATAGAATCGTTCCACGGTCGCCTTTCTTCTGAGGAGCAGGCCGATCCACAGTTCGCTTATCGAGTGGCTTTTGTCCCTAAGGTGGTGAATAAGGCAGGCGCGGCAGATATTGCAGTTGAGTTCGTAAAGCCGGGCTCCGAGGAGGCGGAGGCAATCAACCGGGTGCTGCTGAAGGAAATCGAAAAGCCGAAATATCGAGCAAAGCAGGTCGTAGCGAAGATGCGCGAGGAGGGATACCCGCGCTTCAACGTTTCGCACCACACGGAATTATGGCAGGCACTTGATGCGAAGAACCCCGGAAAGGGGTTTGGGGTGGAGATTCTGGGCGATCAATGGTGCTGGTACGACAATTGGTTGGCCCGCGTGCGCGCACACTGTCAGGAGCACGCGGATCGATATCGATGATGTCAGGTCTGAACCGCGCCGGGATTGCCGGAGGCTCCGACTCGGTTGCTGCGCTGCCATTGCCCCATTGGGGTTGGCTCCGCTAAGCGCGAGCTGGCAAAGACCCGGTCGAGGTAAATTTTGCCAATGCGGCGAAGCGAATATCTTTTTCTCCGGCGCAAGTTTGAGCCGCCGAGCGTCAAGCTCGTGATCGTCGCCGAGTCTCCTCCGTCTTCAGGCAAATATTTTTACAACCCAGAGGGCACTGCCAGCGAACCGCTTTTTGCGGCACTGATGCTGCAACTTCGCTTTGCCCCCACCTCCAAGGAAAGCGGCCTGCGAGAATTTCAAAAAAGGGGGTGGGTTCTGGTCGACGCGACGTACGAGCCGGTGAACGTCGACGGCAAGGATCGCGACCGGGTGGTCACTCGGGATTACCATCTGCTTCGCGACGACCTTGCGGCCATGCTGCCTGATCGCTCGATCCCCATCGCTCTGGTGAAGGAGAACATCTGCCGGCTACTGGAGCGCCGGCTGACGAAAGACGGGTTCAACGTACTCAATCGCGGCCACGTCATCTACTTTCCCAGCACGGAAAGGCAAAAAGATTTTCAGCGACAGTTCAGCGAGATTCTGAAAACATCGAGCTGAAGGTCCCTCCAGGCCATGACGCCTCGCCACCCGGATTGCAAACTGCTTATCACCTAGCACGGCGGCGTCTTCAATCCAGACCGCGCCACTGCCATGATCCGCTGTTGTCCGTCTACAATCGCCCTCCAAGGATGGGTCGTGGTATGGGTGAGCGGACGACGAGGCCAGAAGAACATTGACAAATCAGCTGCTTAGCTCCGATGTTTGGCGGACTCCCTCTCCGCCATGATCTGCGGTATTATCTTGATATTACATGATAATTTTTAGTCGCGCTCGATGTACTCACAAACGTACCCACGGACGTCGCCCCGAAGCTAAGCGGGCTCACTGATGTGGACCGGGCAGCGCTCTTAGACCGCATTGCAAGAGCCGAGCGCCTGGCGCGTGAGCTATTGCACTGAAGCGCGCTCACGCTCACGCTTCGCACTCTGTGATCGTCTGCGTGAAAATGACCGCTAGGGTGGTAGCGCACACGTGGGAGCGCCTGACCGGCGCGGGGTGCTCCCTTTGCGGATGTAACTTCCCCCTGGGGCTAGGGTCCCCCTCTCGCCGACGTTTGCGGGTCCCTTCGCTTTGGTGTGAAAAAGAAAACAAAAACAGAAAAACAAAGAGGCCCGTCACCTGAGGCGGCCCCCTTGTGTTGGCAGCTTTTAGCAGGCCGGGCTCCACGGCGGATTCTGTGCCTTGAACCAATTACAAACGTACGCACTACAACTGTTGTAAAACGCGGGTGTATCACGGCCTGTAACGCCATTCTTTTCTCGAAACGCTCGATTGCAGTTTCTGAAAGCGGAGAAGGCGGTTTCTCCGCCATGCACTCGAACTTCGGCGCAGCCACGATCCCCTGGACCGGGGGTATTCGCTGTGTGTTCCAAATTCGCTAGGGTTTCCGCCCAATCTCGACACGGGCAGTTCGTATCGGTTTCGCAGGACTGCTGCGCGTACGCATATGATGCTGTTCCCACAATGCAGCCGCAAATAAGATCGTGCGCATTTGGACTCCTCTTGCTGTGGTTGGAGGCGGTGCCATCTTATGGTTGCGCCCATGGAAAATTCAATAGGGGCCACCCTCAAATTCAATAGGAACCGGCGAGGATGGAAAGGGGCCAGCACCCCCAAGCCTATTGCGGCACTGTTCCCTATATGTTCTATATACTCCACGCGTCCCAAGGCCGACATGCTGCGCTTCGCATAGCCTTCGCCCTCATGAAGGCGCGCAAGATCGTGCAGGGCTACGGCAGTCACGGCTAGGAAAGAAGAATGGCAACCCCAGAATTTATCCCAGACAATCCCAACTTATTTCAGCTTGAAGCCTTGTCGGGCAACCCCAATCTCTCGGCAATCTCCGTCCGATGCCCGCATTGTAGAGAGCTTGGCTCTTTCGGTGTTGTTGGAAACGCTGCAATCACTTTTCAAAAATCAGGAAGCCACGGTCCTAACAGGGTAGAATTACAGTACTTCGCGAGCATCCGCGTTTGCCCCAATGTCAAATGTAACGGACTGATCTTTGCAATTCAGAATAATCAACAAAAGACGGTCGAGATTGAACCGCCTCAACTACTAGACTTTAACATTGATAATTTGCCACCGCGCTGTCAAGAGACACTAAAAGAAGCAATCGCTTGCCACGGAGCCCAGGAGCTCGATGCGCAGACAGCGAAGGTGCATACAGGGCCGCGGCCATGATGGTGAGGCGTCTTCTCGAAGAAATTTGCGCTGAAAATTCTGCGAGTGGGCAAAACCTGCACAATCGCCTCGCTGCTCTCAAAAGTCTTGTGGCCCTTGGCAACGATGCCGCACCGGTCGCCGCAAAGGCCTACGACAACATTGGTCGTGAGGAAGCAGAGGATTCAATCGAGCTAGCAAAGGAAATTCTAAAAGCACTCTATCAGCTTAAAGGGCTTGTGGCGCGGCTTCAGGCGCGCAAAGGAACCGCCATTCCTTGAGCCAGGTGAACGCTAGCCAGCGATTAGTTCGCGTGGACGCGGTGCTGCGTTACTAGCAGCCTCAAGCAAAAACCATCTATTTTAGGCGCCCAACTAGGTTCTATAGTTTAAGGGCGGAGTGTCACCAAATGAGTTCATATACGCCTTGATTAGATCACCCTCTACGAGGCTCGGACTGTTGCCTGTGAACAGCAACGCTATAGCAAGTTTATTTGATGAGAATTGCTTTTCCAACAGTGGGATGTCCTTCAGCCTGCAAGCACCGTGTGGCTTTTCACTACCTAAAAGGGACCGCCGCAATTGATTGAGGCGATTATTCAGATTACCTGCGTGTCCTATGTTTAGGGTGCCAGTCGTGTCCTGCCCGCACACACGGTTTAGGATCGCGGGCGCGTTAATGTCACCCTCAGATGTGAGCCCAAATAGTCGGTATACGCCACAATAGCCGTAACGTTTCCTCCCGAAAGAGACGTCCTCTATTAGGCGCAATTCCCAGGGTAGTAAGGAACAAAGATCATCCCATGGAGGCATACGCTCTATAGGTATGGCCATGACGCCCTTGCGTTCTGCAAAGAGCCGATCGAAGCGTTTTAGTAGCTGCGAGCGAGTTCTTTTGCAGAACGTAGCTTGTTAGCCCGCCAAGGACAGCTCCTATCAGCGTGCCGGTAAAGCCCGCCTTCCCCAAATCCTCCTGGAGGTATTTCCGCATAGCCGTGTCGCTCAGGGGTTTGACGATGTCGTTACAGTTGATTGCGACGTTAGCCGGTTCGACCAGACACTTATTACCGCGATTTACATGCGCGCTTTCGACGGCGCGGCGAGATTCGCGGGGATTCTTCCATTGTTTAGCTCGCCGATAAACCCAGTGATCGCGGGATCGATGTGACTTTGATTATCGCGCCAGAAGCAGACCCGTATGGTCACGGCCGATCCCAGGGCGGTTCAGGCCGCCACGCAGTCAGGAGTTCGTCGATAAAAGAACGGACTTTTGGTGAAAGATGGCGGCTCGAGGGATACACGGCGCGCGCAGCGGGGCCGTCGGCGGAATGCTCGTTGAGAACCGGCACTAGGCGCGCGGAGCGCAGATCGTCGCTGATCAAGAAGGTAGCGAGTCTCGCGATCCCGTATCCAGCGAGAGTGGCGTCGCGCACGGCCTCTGCGTTCGTTGCACTGAAACGACCGTTGACGGCCACGGTGCGAATGTGGCCGTCGATGCTGAAACGCCAATCGACTGGGCGTCCGCCGTGAACAAAAGAAAGGCAGCTGTGGCCCGCGAGTTCCTCGATATTCGCCGGAACTCCGTGACTTTTTAGATAGGTCGGCGAGGCACAGGTGACCAGGCGGTGGGGCGCCAGCAATCGCGTCATCAATCGGCTGTCGTCGCTTCCGCCGAGTCTGATGGCCAAGTCGATGCCCTCATCTATCAGATCTACAAATCGATCATTGAAGGAGATGTTTACGGAGATCTCGGGCCATTTGCTCATGAATTGATTCACGATTGGCAGTACGTGCAGCCGGCCGAAAGATACCGGAAGCTCGAGACGCAGCCGCCCGCGGGGCGTTTGCGAATGGCTCAGCATCGACATCTCCGCCTCGTCGAGATCGGCGAGGATGCGGATGCAGCGTTCAAGAAATACCGCACCCTCCCCGGTCAGCGAGACGCTCCGCGTCGTTCGCTGCAGCAGGCGGACGCCCAACCGGTCTTCGAGGCGCAGGACGCTCTTGCCCACCGCCGACCTCGACAGGCCGATGCGTTCCGCCGCCGCGGTAAAGCTCTTTGCCTCGGCGACGTGAACAAAAGCGTGAATGTCCCGCATTCGTTCGATGGTCATGGCCTAACCCCGCCGCGCCCTAACCCGCCGTGGCGTTTCAGCCGTACGAGGATAGCGGCGCGATTGGGGCACGCAATTCCCCAGTGATGGGAAAATTTGGAATATTTTCGCCTGGGCGCACCCCGGATTAGCGTCCTCGCAGGGTGGGGTGACGCACGCCCCGGCACCTCAAAAAGCATAGGCGGTCAACGCTCGCGCGAGCCTTTCGCGGGGGCAAAGGAACCGGATCATGGGAGGAATGACCAACCGTGAAGGCAGCCCGCCCGTCACCCCCGCGCAATCGGCCACAGGTGGGGCAGCTCAGGTTGAGATCTCGAGATGAATAAGAGCAGACCCGTCAAAGTCGCGATGATTGGCCTCGGCTGGTGGGGCAAGAAGATGACCGCCGTGCTGCAGAAGGCAAAGGATGACATAGAGATCGTCTGCGCCGCCGAGCCCAATCCAGCAGAGAAGGAATTTGCCGAGGCCATCGGCTTAAAACTCTATGGCGGCGAAACGGAAGCCCTCCAGCACCCCGGTGTGGAGGCCGTCATACTTGCCACGCCGCATTCGCTTCACGCCGAGCAGATCAAGCGTGCTGTTGCCGCGAGGAAGCACATCTTTTGTGAAAAGCCTTTGGCCTTGACCAGGAAAGAGGCCGAAATCGCCATCGGCGCCTGCGCCAAAAACCAGCTCGTGCTCGGCATGGGCCATGAGAAGCGCTGGGAGCCGCCGGTGGCCCAAATGCTGGCAATGGCGCGGTCAGGACAGCTTGGACGAATCCAGCAGGTCGAAGGCAATTTCAGCCATGACAAGTTCACCGCGCTTGACCTCAGCAACTGGCGATTGAATGCGGCAGAAGCGCCTGTCGGAGGCATGACCGCAACGGGCATTCATCTGACCGACCTCGCCACGGCCGTTCTCGGAAAAGCGCGTGACCTGCGAGTTTCATGCGAAAGCCTTTCATCCAAGATTCCGCAGGGCGACACCATGAGCGTCCATATCCGTTTTAATGACGGGGGCACGGCTTACGTGTCTGCTTCGCTTGCCATGCCGTTTATCTCGCGCTTTGCGGTCTATGGCTCGGGCGGCTGGATCGATATTCGAGACAAGGCGCATGTCGAAGCGCCCGCCGGCTGGATTGTAACCTCCGCGATGGCCGGTGACCCGATCATCGTCACCGAAGTCCCACCTGCGGAACCTGTCAAAGACAATCTCGTCGCGTTCGCCCGTGCCATCCGCGGCGAGGCGCCCTATCCCATCACCGGGGAAGACCTCGTCAACAACATCGCCATTCTTGAAGCCATCATCAAATCAGCCGCCGGAGATGGCGCCGTGGTGAGTCTTTGATCCGGACCGTCAAGACATGAAAGCCTCATATCCGAAACGCCCGAAACGCCATTCATCGCCGACATTCCGACGCCCCCGATCAAGGTCGCGCTGAAAACAAAGGTACTGAACTAATGGATCGCCACGCGCTGATCGCCGGTGTTTCCGGCATTATTGGCCGCCATCTGGCCGAGCATTTGATCGCGGCAGAGGGCTGGACGGTCACCGGCATTTCCCGCCACAACCATGACCTGCCAAAAGGCGTAAAGCACATTTCCGTCGACCTTCAAGTTGCCGAGGACGTGAAAACGGCGCTGAAGCACGCCGATGTCACGGACGTATTCATCACCGCCTGGTTGCGCCAGCCGACGGAGGCCGAGAACTGCCGCGTGAATGCCGGCATGGTGCGCAATCTGTTGCATGCCGTTGAAGGCAAAAAAATAATGCATGTCGCCCTGGTAACCGGCGCCAAGCATTACATGGGCCCGTTCGAGGCCTACGCCAAAACCAAGATGGTGACGCCGTTCCGCGAGGAGCAGCCCCGACTCCCCTATCAGAACTTCTACTACGATCAAGAAGACGAAGTGTTTGCGGCCGCGGAAAGACAGGGCTCCACCTGGTCTGTTCACCGCCCTCATACACTGATCGGTTATGCGCTCGGCAACCAAATGAACATGGCGGCCACACTCGGGGCCTATGCAGCGATCTGCAGGGAAACGGGCCGCCCGTTCGTCTTTCCAGGTTCGCCGCAGCAGTATGAGGCGGTGGTGGACATCACCGACGGGCGCATCATCGCCAAGCACCTGCTCTGGGTCGCAACGAACCCCGCTGCCCGAAACAACGCCTTCAACATCGTCAATGGTGAAGTGTTCCGCTGGAACTGGATGTGGCCGAAACTCGCCGAACATCTGGGTGTGGCTGCCGCCGAATATCCCGGCCGCGCGCAGCCGTTGCAACAACAGATGGCCGGGATGGAGCCGGTCTGGGACAAGATCGTCGCGAAGCACGGTCTTCAGCAGAACCCTCTCAATGAGGTTGCTTCATGGTGGCACAGCGATGCCGATCTGGGGCGGGTTATTGAGAACTTCAACGATATGACCAAGAGCCGGGACATGGGGTTCACCGCGTATCAGAACTCGGTGCGGTCATTCACTGACGCCTTCGATATGTTCCGTTCGGCCAAGGTTCTTCCTCAAGTAAGGGCCGCGGGATGAACCAAACCGTCAATCGAACAATGGTCCTGCCACAACTGCGGCACCTGTTTCCCCTGCCGTGGGCAAGAAGCTTTGTGACGGTTGTCATCTCCACGCTTGCACTGATCCTTGCGTGTCTTTTGTTCGCCCCGTCGAGCGTGACTTGGGGCGCCTTGTCGGGAAGCCTGCCCTTCGCGGCCATAATTGCAATCGTCGGCCTGGGGCAGTTGCTGGTGGTTCAACAGGGAGGTTTTGACCTTTCGCTGGCAGGAGGCGTCTCGCTCGCCGTCGTCATATCGACGCACTATCCGCAGGGAGACAATGCTCTGCTTCTCCCAGGCGTCTTGATCGCGATCGCCTGCGCGATCATGGCCGGCTTGGCGAACGGGATTCTGATCAGCATCTTCAGGCTCAATGCCATTGTCGCGACTATCGGCGTGAACGCTTTGCTGTATGGGGCCGTATTCGCTGTTTCCGGCGGCGTGCCCAAAACAACAACCACCTTGTTGGCCGCCATCGCTGGCGGCCACGCGCTCGGGCTTCCAAACTCCCTCTATTTTGCGCTAGCCGCGTTGCTGGTGGTTTCGTTCGTCTTGAAAAAGTCCGTGGCCGGAAGGCGCTTCGAAGCGATCGGCGCCAATCCATTGGCTACCCGCGCCGTGGGACTTCGCGTGCAGCTTCATCAACTCTTGGCCTATGTCTATGCGCAGCTCCTCTATTGCATGGCCGGCGTGCTTGTGGCCGGCATCACGCGTGAACCCACAGCATTCCAAGGCGATTCTCTGCTCTTGCCTTCCGTCGCTGTTGTCGTTCTCGGCGGAACGTCGCTGCTTGGCGGTCGTGGCTTTCCAATCTCGACCGTCATCGCCGCGTTCTTCCTGAACCAGTTGAGCCAATTCGCACTCGCAGTCGGTGTGCCGTATTCGGCTCAGACCATCATCCAGGCTTTGGCCCTGGGTTTTGGTATCGGCGTTTACTCTGTCCGGTGGACGGTAAACGTGATCAAGCAAACTAAACCAACATGAATGGAGGAGAAAATGACGTGGTCGACTAAACAGAGACCGGCGCTCGCCGCGGCGGCAACTGTCATCGCCCTCGGGTGCTCCAATTTGGCTCAAGCCGAAACGCCGTCATGGTGCGGCCCCAAGAAAGCGACGATTGCTTTGCTCGATGGCTACGGCGGCAACAGCTGGCGCCAAGTGACGACCGCTTCGGGCAAGCAAGAAGCCCTCAAATGCCCCAGCATCACGAACTATGAATATGCTGACGGCCAAGGCGACACCCAAAAGTCGATTTCCGACGTCAAAGCCATGGCCGCCAAGGGCGTCGACGCCCTGGTTGTCTTCCCTGATGCCGGACAGGCGATGCTGCCCGCGATAACCAGCGTCTACAAGTCGGGCAAGGTCATTGTCCCTTACCGCGTCGAAGCCGGGGGCAAGGCCGGCGTGAACTACACCAAGTTCATTGGTACCGATTTCAAGAACGACGGCCAGAACTGGGGCAACTGGATCAAAGGCGTGCTGCCCAATGGCGGCAACCTTCTGTTCCTCAGTGGCCCTGCGGGCAACAGCCAGGGTCTCGACGAGCTTGCGGGGCTGAAGTCCGTGCTCGGGCCGGAATACAAGTTCCTCAACCCCGACCCCTTCGATGTGACGAACTGGGATCCTGCGCTGACGCAAAAAGTTCTGACGGCTGAGATCGCGAAGAACAACAAGATCGACGTCATCGTTTCCGATTTCGGGCCGTCGCTGGTCGGTGCGCTTCCGCTGTTCAAGCAATCCGGTCGGT
>Ga0210409_10005172_pt1 | contig 13754 bp, 11 predicted proteins | sample IncBWH17MmetaG_FD_161649 | JGI IMG/M metagenome (GOLD analysis project Ga0210409, IMG submission 161649) | Forest soil microbial communities from Barre Woods Harvard Forest LTER site, Petersham, Massachusetts, United States - Inc-BW-H-17-M | ecosystem: Environmental > Terrestrial > Soil >... | reverse complement strand
CCAGCTCGCAAGTAGGATGTCTAGTGTTAAGGGACAGCGGAACGTAACAAAGGACAGATCGCCGCGTCCATAATAGCGCTTCAGATCCTTCGACATGACCGAGCCAACCCAAGAGCCCACGTGTAAACCCGACACGTGGGGCACCCAACTGGGGCCCGAACTGGGTACGATACGATCTAAAATCGTCCTCTTAGGTGTACTGTCGTATTCAGACAAATAGAAATGTTCCGTCGGTTCCTCTGTTTTCGGATGACATTCACTCACGTTGGCTTTGAGACACATGGCTCGCGTGAGTGAATGCCAGTCTACTTTGTTAATCGCCAGCTTGGGCAGTTTCGTTGGCTACGATTGTTTGCCGCCGGGCTTGGGCTAGTTGTTGTTCTTCTTGTTTGGGATAGACGAGTTCATGACCGCTGGTATCGCCGGGATAAAACCACTTCACGAGCGTTTCGGCCCTTGCCTCTGATTGGTCCGCCAAAACAACGACAGCTTCTCCCGTGGGCTTGGCGCGTTCGGCTGTGATGGTCTGAAGAGTTGCATACAAGCGAGTGCCCTGAGAATTGAAGATACGGACCACATCCAGGTCGTTGGGGTCCGCCAATTTGAACAGATAGGTTCCGGCCGGCAAGACCTGCCCCGGAATCTCTATCGGCTGGTTGAACGTGATTTTGATGGACTGGTCCGCTTCATCGGCCCGAGCCGCAACTTCCAGGAACAATACCGATGCAATGGCAAAAGCAATTAGTAAAGCAAGTTTGTTGATTTTCATTTTCTTATCTCCATTTTATTTTTCGATTCGAATTCACTGTTGAAGAACGCTAGATCAAGTGTTTCAGAACCTTGCCGGTTCCCTTAACCGTAGCCTTCGTCACTTTGTAAGTGCCCTTCCCTGCGACTTTCGCGGAATGGGTAACCACGTGTTCGGCTCCGAATGACGCACCCCCGACAGCTAAACAAAATGCGAGTACGGTAATCAGTTTTTTCATGACATCTCCTTTATGGGTGGTGCGGCTGAGTGGTGTGGAATGGGAGTAGTTCGTGTTCCACAACCAGGCTTGCGTGCTGCTCACCGTCATCGCGCCCTAGTTTTTTTTCACGCCATGGATAAAGGCAGCCTAGATGCCAAACTCAGAAGCGACGGCATTCTTCGTGTAAGCGATTTATTTTGGAGAGGTTAGGAGCAGCCTATAGCAGGAACGGGGAGTGTATGGAGTGTGGAAAGTGTCGATATGTTGGTGTCGGTGTCAGTTTTAGCGGGTGCGACCCGTGCGGGAATGCTTCAGCGTAGGGGACACCCGCCAGCTAATATTACGTGCTTGATCAGCGGGTATTCCAGACCTCGCGACCGATCGCTGCTAATTTGCGGTGGGGCGCGGAGAAGCGTGAAGAAGTGGGGCGTGCGCCGGGTCGGGTTGTGAAAGCATAGCGGCGGGACGGTTTTTGTGGCGTTTGTGGTCGATGGCTGCGCCAATGAAGGCGGCGAAGAGCGGATGCGGCTCGAGAGGCTTGGATTTGAATTCGGGGTGGAACTGGCAGCCGAGGAACCAAGGGTGATCGGGAGCTTCGATAATCTCGACGTAGTTTTCGTCGGGTGTGCGGCCGGTGATTCGCAGGCCGGCGCCGAGTAAAGTTTTTTCGTAGTCGCGATTGAATTCGTAGCGATGGCGATGACGCTCGCTGATTTCTGTTTTGCCGTACGCCTGGTGAGCTAGTGAACCAGGCTCGAGTTTGCAGGGCCAAGCGCCCAGACGCATGGTGCCGCCCATTTCGTCGACGCCGAGGAGTTCGCGCAATTTGTAAATTACGCGGTGCGGAGTTTGCGGGTCGAACTCGGTGCTGTCGGCTTGCTTGAGGCCGGCCATGTCGCGTGCGTATTCGATGGTGGCGCATTGCATGCCGAGACAAATGCCGAAGAAGGGGACTTTGTTTTCGCGGGCGTATTGAATGGTGTGTACCATTCCCTGAATCCCACGCTTGCCGAATCCGCCGGGCACCAGTATGCCGTCGTACCCTCGCAGTCGCGCAGCGGCTGTTTCGGGTGAATCGATTTCCTCCGCTTCAATCCATTCGAGCACGGTCTTCTGCTGGTGTGCTAACCCGCCGTGAAGTAACGCTTCGCGCAAACTTTTGTAGGCGTCTTCCAGCTGCACATATTTTCCAACCACCGCGATGCGCACTTCGCCGGCGGGATGATGCAAGCCGTGAACGAGTTCGAGCCACGGCTGCATGTTAGCCGGTTTTTCCACGAGCTTGAGGTGGCGAAGAATTTGCGTGTCCAGGCCTTCTCTGGCTAATTCCACGGGGACCGCATAAATGGTGTCGACGTCCTGCATGGAAATTACGCAGGATTCCGCGACGTTGCAGAAGAGTGCGATTTTCTTCTTTAACTCTTCAGGAATGTGGCGATCACTGCGGCACAGCAAAACGTCTGGCTGAATTCCAATGCCGAGCATTTCCTTGACGCTGTGCTGAGTGGGTTTGGTTTTCAGTTCACCGGCGGCGGCGATGTAGGGAACCAGAGTTACGTGAACAAATAAAGTATTTTCTGCGCCGAGCTCCAGGCGCATCTGACGAATGGCTTCGAGGAAGGGAAGCGACTCGATATCGCCAACGGTGCCGCCAATTTCGACGATGACCACGTCAACGCCTTCGGAAACTTTTCTGATGGTGGCTTTGATTTCGTCGGTGACGTGGGGGATGACCTGCACAGTTTTACCGAGATAATCCCCGCGGCGTTCCTTGGTGAGAATGGTTTCGTAGATGCGGCCGGTGGTCCAGTTATTGTCGCGAGAAAGCTTGGCGTGGGTGAAGCGCTCGTAGTGGCCGAGATCGAGATCGGTTTCGGCGCCATCTTCGGTGACGAAGACTTCGCCGTGCTGGAAGGGACTCATAGTGCCGGGATCGACGTTGAGGTACGGATCGCACTTTTGCAGGGTGACTTTAAAACCGCGACTCTCGAGGAGACAGCCGATGGAGGAGGCAGCTACGCCTTTTCCCAGTGAGGAAACAACACCGCCGGTAACAAAAATATATTTTGGCGCCATCCGTGATGGACCGCGAAATGAATCGCGGACTTATTCGCCCTCCGCAGGTGACGTACAAGGAATTATGGATGCTGGGGGAAAAACTGTCAAACGGGAAAGTGCCCTGGAATGGAATTGGCGCAAGAACGGTTTTAATTTTTGAGTGGAACTTTTGCGGCATCGTCCCGGAAGTATGTGATGTGTGGCTAAAAAGCGTCGCGCGACGGTGGGTCGCGGCGGGTGGCTGGTGAATTGAATGCGGGTAATGAATTTCATCTGCAACTTTATTTTTTCTGCAGTGTTTTTCTCGCTAGGGCTGGGTGTGTATCAGGTGTGGTTTGCGTCCTGCGTGACGGCCTGGCCTGAGTTGCGGCGTTTGTTTGCAAAAAGTTAACTCAATTCGTAGATCGCTCACAGCCATTCTGGTGGGAGGGACATCTAACGGGTCAATGTGTCCTGGCGACTTCTTCAAGGGTGAGGAATGAAAATACATAAGTGGGTGCGAAGCGCCTGCGCGATTGGTGCGGTGATCGCGTTAGTCTGGGGTGTTGAGGCGCGGGGGCAACAGATTCCGCTGAGCGCTGGTCATCGCCCAGGGGCTGCCTACGATGTGGCGCGGGAGAGCGTGATCAGCGGGAAAATTGTGCAGTACAGTGCATCGTCGACGACTCCGCCGCTTGGTGCACACATTTCTTTGCAAACTTCTTCGGGCACGATCGACGTGCATGCCGGCAACGCGAAACTTATCCAGGCGAACAACATTTCTTTGCAGGCTGGGGATTCCGTCAGCATTACCGGCGAAACGGTGCAATTCGGCAACAGCAATGTTTTTGTGGCGCGGCTTATACAGAAGGGTTCGCAATCGGTGGCGGTGCGCTCGAAAAACGGTGTGCCGCTATTGCCGACTGCGGTTAACGCGAATGGAAAGATCGTCGCACCGGCGGGTGCACGATGAGAACGCACGCGGTGAAGCGGATTTTTCTCGCGGGTAGTCTGGCGCTGGGGTTATATGCTGCGGCCTGCGGCGGTGGAAATAGCACGTTCACTCCCACGCCGACACCCACACCAACGCCACAGGGCAGTTACTCACTCGCAAGTTTGAACGGCACCTACGCCTTCTCGATGAGCGGCACCGATAACACCCAAGGTCTATCGATTTCGCGCATTGGCAGCTTTCACGCAGATGGCCAGGGCAACATCACCATGGCGATTGAAGATGTAAATGATGGCGGCTCGTTCAGCACATTTAACTTCACGGCCGCCCCTGCTTCAAACTATACGATGAGTTCGAATGGGCGAGGCGTGCTCACCTTAAGCCATCCGGACGTAGTGAATCCCAGTCTGGCGGATAATTTTATTTTCAGCATCGCGTTGGATTCCACTTCTGGCGGCTTGATGATTGAGACGGACGGCTCCTCAACCATGAGTGGAAACTTCCGGCTGCAAACCATCAGCAGCACGTTCGCGACGGCTTATGCATTTGATGTTAGCGGCGTGGATTTGGGGAATTCGACTTCCGCATCCTTCATAGGCCAATTCGATACCAACGGCGTTAGTGGTGTCACTGGCGGGGAAATGGATGTGAATGACGGCGCTTCTCCCACCGGAACGATTACGCTGCAACCCGGAACGATCACGTTGGATGCAACCAACTTCAACAACTTTGGGCGTGGAACAATGACGCTCAACACCACGCTGAATAGCCAACTGCTTAATCTGAGTTACGTTTTCTATGTCGTGGATGGCAGTCATCTGGTGCTGGTGGAAAACGACACGGTGGCGGCAACTTCGGGTTCGGCAACGGCGCAAACCGCGGTGCCCACCACCGTCGCGGCGTTCCCGGGCAGCTTTGTGTTTGCGGTTGGCGGTGCGGCGATCAGCCAGGGCGTGTTTGGAGGGTTGGCGCGGGCAGGAAGAATTACTTCGGATGCCAATGGAAACATCACGAATCTGAGCCTCGATGAAGATTTCAGTGGCGGAGTAAACGCTTTTCCGAAGGCCGGCGGATTCAGCAACGTCGCGTTTACCATCGATGCGGCGGGCACCGGGCGTGGCACGTTGAATTTCACGGACGTGACCAGAAATCAACCCTTTCAATATGTTTTCTATATGGCTTCCGCTACCCAGGGATTTATTCAGGACGACTCCCCCAATGTGGTTGCCGATGGATCCATCACCGCGCAAAGCGGGACGTTCACCGCGGCTTCCATAGCGGGGAGCTACGCCATCAACTGGAGTGGCGTCAATTTGGCCAATGGCTTTGAAGAGGATTTTGTCGGCGTAATTCCAGTGTCCAGCGCAAGCTCCAACAACATATCTGGCGGCGTGCTGGATTTTACCGAATTGGGCGACGGTAAGATTTTCACGGGCATTCCAGTGAATGGCCTGCTGACGCTGCAAGGAGACGGAACGCTCGGCGGGGCGCAAGGAAATGCGTTGCAGTTGACAACTGCGCAGACGCCATCGACGACCTTTAATTTCCGCGCTTACGTGGTCAACGCCAACACTATAATCCTGGTAGGCGTGGATAGCGGACGAGTAGTGATTGGCACCGCCGTACGGCAGCAATAATTAGCGCATCAGCACGCATCATTTGACGCCCGCCGGAGTCTACCGGCGGGCGGTTTTCATTGTGTGCATCTATGCTCACGTTCTGATGTTTGGCAAGGGCGGGCACCTACTAGAAAGACTCATCGCTTGTCTAACGGTTCCGTTCTATTCTGCAACTGTTACGGCCGTGTTTATGATCTGGCCGTCGCGAACCTAAAAAATATCGAGAACGAAATCCAATCGCCGAGCGTCAAACTCCTATTGATGGAGAATTGACTTTGCTATTCGCGGACATTCGCCACGCCCTCCGAATGATGCGCCGTGCACCGCTGTTCACTGCGGCGGTCATCCTGACAGTCATGCTGGCAATTGGAGCCAACACCACGATTTTCAGCGTGGTGAACGCGGTGTTGCTGCGGCCACTGCCGTTCAAGCAACCGAGCCGGTTGGTGCAGGTTGCCGAAAAAAACGACAAGCTGAACCTGCCAACCTTTAGTTCTTCGATCCTGAACTTCGTGTCCTGGCGCGAGCAATCACAATCGTTTCAAGAGCTGGGCGCGATTGGTTTCAATAATTACACGCTAACCGGAACGGGAGAGCCTGAGCAGTTGTCCGGCAATCGCATCAGCCCAGCGTTGACGCGGGTCCTCGGGATTTCCGCGCTGATCGGGCGGACGTTTAGCGATGCGGAGGAAAAGCCGGGCGCTCCCGCAGTTGCGATGATCGGGGAAGGCCTGTGGAAACGGCGATTCGGTGGGGATCGAGGTCTAGTCGGCGGTACCGTCATTCTCGATGGCGCTCCGACGACGGTCGTGGGCGTTGCTCCCGCCGCGCTCAATCTATTTTCGGGAGCGGACATTTACACTCCGCTGACCATCGATCGGGCGAAGGAACTACGCCTCAACCATCTGACACTGGTGATCGGCAGGCTGAAAGATGGCGTATCAATCGAGCAGGCTCAAGCGGAGATGAATATCGTCTCATCGCTGATGGGCCAGCAATATCCAGAAATACGGGACTGGGGCATTCGGCTTATCAGCATATTCGACACCTTCGTAAGTCCGGAGCTCAAGACTGGGCTGTTGGTGCTTCTGTGGGCGGTGGGTTTCGTGCTGCTGATCGCTTGCGCAAACATAGCGAATCTGCTGCTGGCTCGGGCGGCCGTCCGGCAGAACGAAATGATGGTGCGAGCCGCCATTGGCGCGAGCCGCGGCCGGCTGGTGATTCAATTGTTGGTCGAAAGTGTCGTGCTATCGATCGCCGGTGGCGCCGCGGGCCTGCTGGTGGCGGTCTGGGCGTTGCACGCAGTCAATCAAATGTTGCCGCCGAACACTCTCCCTGTGCCTGCGGTGGAAATGGATTCCCCTGTGGTGTTGTTTGCACTCGGGTCGACAATCGTTACGGGATTGCTGTTTGGGATCGCGCCCGCGTGGCGAACGGCGAAAGTCGAGCTGAACGCCGTTCTCAAGCAAGGCGGGCGAGGATCATCCAGCCGAATGTCTGCGGGCCTCCGCAAAGGCCTCATTGCGATTGAATTGGCACTGGCGACCGTCCTTTTGATTGGGGCTGGCTTGTTCCTTGAGAGCCTTGGGAATCTTCAGCGAGTGCACCTCGGCTTTGAGCCGCGCGGGTTGATCAGCTTCCAGCTTTCCCCGCCGAAAGAAAAGTACCCGCTGAACAGCAAGGCCCCGCAGTTTTATCGCGTTCTGCTCGATTCCTTGCAATCGATACCTGGCGTTCGCGGCGCATCCGTTTCAAGCGGCATCCCCTTCGGTGCGGGAACCTACAGCAGGCACCCGATGATCACTACTGAAAAATCCATGTTGCCGCCAGGGACCGCCGTGCCAATTGATTGGCGCATCGTCAGCCCCGGATATTTCAAGACCATGGGCATACCGCTGCTGCACGGCCGCGACTTCACCGACGCGGACGGCCCCGATGCGCTGCCCATTATGATCGTCAGCGCTGCCACCGCAAAGAAATTCTGGGGCGATGCTGATCCCTTAGGGCGGACCATGCGTCGCACAGCTGATCCTCGTATTCCGTTCACCATAGTCGGAGTGGTTGGCGATGTGCGGAGCACCTCGCTGACAGACGAATTTCCGTCACTTTATTATCCGATGGCCTCGCGCGTGTGGCCCCTGATGGATATCGTAGTGCGGACCGACGGATTGCCGGCCCCGGAAGCATTGCTGCCCGCCATTCGGGAAAAGGTTCACGAACTCGATTCGGAATTGGCACTCGCGAATGTGCGCACCATGGAGCAGTGGCTTTCGAACAGCGCGGCTCAACCTCGACTGAATACCGTAATGCTAAGCGTATTCGCGTTTGTAGCGCTGCTGATCGCCTCGGTAGGTATTTATGGCGTGCTAGCTTACTACGTGAGCCAACGCACCGGCGAGATCGGTGTGCGCATGGCCTTGGGCGCCACGCCTCGCGACGCTTGGCACCTCATAATTCGCGAAGGAATGATTGTGGTGTTGATTGGGATTGGAGCAGGATTGCTGGGAGGCCTGGCGCTGAGCCGCGCTGTTTCGAGCTTAGTCTTCGGCGTGCCGGTTCGAGACCCGGTGATATTCATCGGCGTGGCAGCTACACTGGCAACGGTAGCGTTTGCGGCGTGTGTGATTCCTGCGCTGCGGGCGTCGCGAGTAGACCCCATCGTGGCGCTGCGCTACGAATGAGGCCTGAGGCGTTTCACCAGCGAAATACAGTGACGCGCGGTGGCGTTAATTTGGAAATTTTCTCGACGCGGATGCTGCAGTTGCATGAAAGCGACGAGATGTTTATGGAATGATGGCTTGAACGGCCGCCGAAGGAGCGCTCTCCTGATATGAGGAGCTTACGGACGTGATGCGGAAATAATAAGTGTCGCCGGCCAGCACGTTCGTGTCTACGTAGCTAGTGCTTGGCACAGGCGAGGAGTTCAATAGAGAGTACGGCCCGGCTGAAGAGGGACTGACGTAAACATTGTAACCAGCTACGGACGAACTGCTGGCAGTCCAGGTCAGTGCCACCGAATGCGCAGAGGACGACACGCCGGTGCCGGACAGCGCAACGGTTATGGGCGAATTTTTGGCGTTGCTAGTGATGGTGAGACTTCCCGCCAAGCTTCCCAAAGTGAAGGGTGAGAACGTGGCGCTCACAGTGGCGGTCTGATTGGGACTTACGGTAAGACCTGAAGCGCTGCCGCCGGCAGTAAATCCAGCTCCGGAAACAGAGACGCCTGAAATCGTAACGCTGGAACTCCCGGTGTTCGTCAAAGTCACGCTTCGTTGGGCACTGCTGGCTAGTCCGGTGCTGCCAAAATTTAAACTGCTGACGTTGGCGGCCAGCGTCGATGGAGATCCCGCGATGGTAGTCGGCGAGGATGAAAGAGTGATATTGCAAATGCTGAGGCCACCCGAAGAGCTCATCACCCCCACGGTATTAAGTAAGGGGACAGAGCTCTGCGTGGAACGAAATGCCACATTTGACCCTAAAGTGATCTGCCGCGACAGGATTACCACATAGGCGCTGTAAGTGTGGCTTGAAACGTTTACGTCCAAAATGAAATGGTAGGTGACGCCCGCTTGGTAGCCGATATTGGCGGCCGCCGTGAACCCCGAACCATTTCTAACGTCAATCGTTCCGCTGGGATTAAATCGCACTCCCGTGGCAAGGTTGTCATACTGCCACGCGGAGCCGTCCGACAGCCCGCTGATAGAGTTCGCTGATGAACTCGAAGGTGTCCCGTCGTAGGTGACGCGGAATGTGGATCCTTGTCCCTGTGACAAGGCGGTGTTGGCCCACGAGCCGGAAGAATATTCACAGCTCACAGCCTGTGCCGAAGCCGCATTGGTAATCACCGCGGCCAGCAAAATGACAAAAATTAAAAGCGCTTTCCAAATTTTCCAATCGCCGTGATTTTCGGGCCCGTATTGCATGTCAACGTTCAAAGTTTTTATCCCAGGGTTTTATTACTTCGGGAAATCGGAGAGGCACCGTTTCCCGTAGCATGTGCAGGCTACGGGTTGCTGCCACAGCGCCGCTACTGTACTGGGGTGCAAATCTTGAACAAGGTGCAACCTGCACCAGGACAGGTGATAACGACTTGGGCAAATCTTTCGAAGAATTTAAAAAGAACGAAAGGGGCGAGTACTAGAACGGCAAACGCAAGCGGGCCTCGCACCCTCGAGCGTCAATTCGATTTTCGAGAGTCAGCTGTCCACCATGGGCTTCCGCAATTTGTCTGCTGAGAACCAGGCCTATTCCGGAGCCAGCTGGTTTGGTGGTGAAAAACGGCACGAACAGATTTGCGGTATTAGCAATACCGGGACCATCATCGATCACCCAGACTTCCACTTGCGAGCCTTGCGTTATCCAACCAACTTGCACGCCGCCATTCGTTTCGAGCGCCGCGTCGGCCGCATTGCGAATCAAGTTGATTAGCAGTTGCTCCAATTGATCGACGTCCGCGGAGATAACGGCTTGAGGTCCTTCCTTTATGCAGACTTTGACGCGGGTTTCCAGCTTGGCGGTCCGATGCACCCAATCCCCAACCGACACGGGCAGATGCTTAGGTTTAGGAAGCTTCGCCAGCCGGGAATAAGCGGCCATGAATCGTCCGAGAGCTTCCGTACGAGAACGAATGATGGCTAGGCCCTCTTGTAGATCCTGGAGGATCGGTGCTGCGGGCCCAGCTTGCAGTTCTGGCAATTGATTGGCGGCATTCAGCCCGCTTTCCAATCCCTGAGCTACGGATTGGATAGGGGCAAGCGAGTTATTGAGCTCGTGGCCGAGCACGCGAATAAGGCGCTGCCATGCTTGGCGTTCTTCGTCCCGCAGCGTGCGGCTAAGGTCGCTGAGGACTACAAGTTGATGAGGCAGGCCGCCCTGCCGGAACGACCCTCGACGCATACTCCAGCGTCCCGACGCGCCGGGAAAGGCGAGGTCCATGGTTCGCGCGGATTCTCCTGCCAGGCATCCTCCCAGGCCCAGTTCCACGGCCGTGGAACCGAGAAGGCGTTCCAGTGGGCGCCCCAGCAAGCGTTCACCGGCGCGGTTGACCAATCGAAGCTTGGCTTGATGATCGAAGGTAAAGATAGCCAAGTCAATCTCTTCGATGATGGTACGGAGCAGGCCCGTAGCTTCCAACGCACCTAAGCGCTGCTCTCGCAACATGGTGCTCAGAGCATTGACCTCGATCATCACTTCGCCCATGGCGTCATCAGGGCGCGCGCCGCGAGCGCGGATGGAGAAGTCCTCTTCGCGCATGGCCGCCAGGAGGTTGGACAAAGTCTGTAAAGAGAAGACCACCCGGTGTCGCAGAGAAAGCGCGAAGCCGAGCCAAAGACTAAGGATGAGAAATGTGAGTGTCCACGCGGACCCTGACGAAAACGAGCCTGTCCACAGCAAAATTAGCGCAATAAAGGAACCGGGAAGGCCAGCAGCGAGCGCCAGAAGCTGAATGCGGCGTTCGTAAGAGAGGCGCCTCATCCTAATTCGTGTTTCTGTAAACGACGGTACAACGCGCTGCGACTTAGGCCCAGCGCCTTGGCCGCCTGGCTAACGTTGCCCTCGTGGCGCGCCAGCGTGCGCCGGATAAGATGGCGTTCCACTTCATCGAGCGGCATTTCTTCGAGGCGCGCCGCCGCCGTCGATGCTTGGGCTCGCAGTCCAAGATCGGCCGCGCGAACCAGCGGTCCGGCAGAAAGCAGTACGCCGCGTTCCACGGCGTGGTCGAGCTCGCGTACATTCCCGGGCCAGAGGTGTTCATGCAGCGCGGCGGTGGCGGCGGTGTCGAAGCCGGCTATATTTTTGCGATAACGCTGAGAATATCCGTGAACAAAGTGGTGCGCGAGCAGGTCAATGTCTTCGCGGCGTTCGCGCAGCGGCGGGATAAAGATTTCGATAGTGTTCAAGCGGAAGAGCAGGTCCTGCCTGAAGCGCCCCGCGGCGGCTTCGGAGTTTACGTCCACGTTGGTAGCCGCGAGCACACGCACATCGACGCGGCGGGTGGACGACGAACCTACCCGTTCGAGTTCTCCAGTTTCGAGAACGCGCAGCAACTTGGCTTGAAGATTTAACGGCACGTTGGCAATTTCGTCCAGGAAAAGGGTGCCGCCGTCAGCAAGTTCGAAACGCCCTACGCGATCGGATCGCGCATCTGTAAAAGCGCCTTTCACGTGACCAAAAAGCTCGCTTTCGAACACTCCCTCGGAAAGGCCTCCGGCGTTCACGGTAACCATGGGTTTCGAGGCACGGTTAGAAAGTGCATGCAGTGTTCGCGCCACAACTTCCTTGCCGGTGCCGTGCTCGCCGGTGATCAACACATTAGCGTCCGATGGACCGATGCGCGCGACCAGGTCGAGCACGGGGGTCATCGCTGGAGACTTGGCAAGAAAAGTTGGACGCGATTCGGCGCGCAACAGCCGGTTTTCGGCTTCCAGGCGCGAAGCTTGCCGCAACGCCTGGCGCAAATCAATTTGCGTGCGAATAATCGAGAGCAGTCGAATATTCTCCCAGGGCTTTTGCACGAAGTCGCGCGCGCCGCGTCGCATGGCCTCCACCGCGATCTCCACGCTGCTCCACGCGGTCATCACAATGACCGGGAGCGTGCTGTCCAGCATTTGTATGCGCGTGAGCAGGTCCAGGCCTTCCTGCCCGGAAGTGGTGTCCCGCGCGTAATTCAAATCCATCAGCACGGCATCAAATTCGCGCGATTCGATGGCCGCGAGCGCGTCGGCAGGCGAAGCTACGCCGTGCGTTTCGTATCCTTCGCGCTTCAGCAACAAACGCAGAGCGTCGCGAATATCGGATTGATCGTCGGCCAGCAAGACGCGATAGGACTGGTTGGCGGCAGCTTTCATTTGATGAAGGAGTCTATTCCAGTTTCGTTATTGGGAACCAAGAACGCGAGCACTGATATTGCCGGTGCTCCGCATCGCACGTGAAAGCTCTTTCAAAGCTATGCGGATTGAACCGTCGCGGCGGCGCTTTCGTTTACCACCCAGCCGTCTTTGAGCTGGATGATGCGATTGCCGTAAGCGGCGTTGCGCTCCGAGTGCGTGACCTGAATGATGGTGGTGCCTGCATCATTCAATTTTTTGAAAAGCTGCATGATTTCGTCGCCCTGCGCGGAATGCAGATTGCCTGTAGGCTCGTCGGCGAGCAGCAACTTGGGATGCAGAATAACCGCGCGAGCCACACCTACCAGTTGCTGCTGGCCGCCGGAAAGCTGGTTGGGAAACAAATCCTTTTTTCCTACGATATGAAAGCGGTCCAGCGCATCGCACACCAGGCTCACCCGTTCCTTGTGAGGAACATTTTTGTACGAGAGCGGCACCTCCAGATTTTCAAAAACCGTCAAATTGTCGATCAGGTGATAGCTCTGGAAGACAAACCCGATGTTAGCCTTGTGAAGTTCATTGCGCTTTTTGGTGTTTAGTTGGTGGACAGCTTCGCCAAGGAAGTAATATTGGCCCGTCCAGGCACTATCCAGCATCCCAATAATGCTAAGCAATGTGGATTTTCCCGCGCCCGAAGGGCCCATGATGGTTACAAATTCGCCCTGTTGAATTGCCAGGTTGATGCGTCGCAAGACAAAAAATTTGCTGCCGCCAGCGTCGTAAGACTTTTCGAGACTCGTGAACTGGATTAAAGGTTCCACATCGCTCCTCTTATCGACCTTTCACGATCGTGGTCAGCAGTACAGCGCATGCGCGTTGCAGTAAAAACAAATTGTTTCACTCATAGCGAAGAGCCGTCAATGGATCGATGCGCACAGCGCGGCGAGCGGGGAGATAAGAAGCTAAAAACGCGACAGCGCCAAGAATCAGCGGCAGGCCTATGAAAGCAAAAGGGTCGCTCGCTGTTACGCCGAAAAGCAGGCTGGATAGCGCGCGGGCCAGTGCGAACGCCACGGGCAGACCAATGGCAATGCCGATAACGGTTAGTAGCATTCCATTACCTACCACAAGTCGGTTGATGGCGCCCTGTGATGCGCCCATGGCCATTCGAATCCCCATCTCGTGCGTCCGCTCGCTCACCGAGTAAGACATTACTCCGTACACGCCAACCGACGCCAATACCAGTGCAATGATCCCAATGCCCGCCATCATTGCCGCCACGTACGATATGCCGACAATAGATTCGGTAATGACTTGGCTTAGCGGCTTGACTTCGTAGATCGGCAAGTCC
>Ga0210409_10005171_pt1 | contig 13754 bp, 9 predicted proteins | sample IncBWH17MmetaG_FD_161649 | JGI IMG/M metagenome (GOLD analysis project Ga0210409, IMG submission 161649) | Forest soil microbial communities from Barre Woods Harvard Forest LTER site, Petersham, Massachusetts, United States - Inc-BW-H-17-M | ecosystem: Environmental > Terrestrial > Soil >... | reverse complement strand
GCAAATTGGGCGTGCTCGCGGTCACCGGAGTGTTCTGCAAAGCCTGATAAGTATCGACGCGGTATTGCGGCGTTTGCACCGCCACGTTGTAGCTCACGCCGTTCTTAGGGTCGAGCCAGAACGCCGGCGCGGTTTGAAAGCTGGAGCTCAAGGACACGAGCAAATTCTGCGCCACGTCCTTGGCTTGCAGTCCCAGGTTCTGCACACGCGTGCGCTCGATATCCATGTGCAGCGTTGGCTGATCAAAGGCTTGTTGCACGTGCACGTCCGCCGCACCGGGAATATGCCGAAGCTCATTGGCAAGTTTTTCCCCTACCACATAGTTGCCTTGCTGATTGTTGCCCGTGACTTGTATGTCGATCGGCGCGGGCGATCCAAAATTTAAAATTTGTGTGACGATGTCCGCCGGCTGAAAGAAGAATTGCACGCCCGGAAAATCCTGCGGCAACCGTTCCCGCAGATCGTTGATGTACGTCGAAGTTGGTTTCTGGCGTTCGGGTTTGAGTTGCACCAGAACTTCGCCATCCGATGTCCCGAAAGTGCCGGCATTGCTGTAGCTCAAATTAATTCCACTGTACGGAACGCCAAGATTATCCAGCAGCGTCTCGATTTCACCCTGCGGAATAGTCTGCCGGATGACGCCATCGACTTGGTCAGCAAGCCGCGCAGTTTCCTCGATACGCAGCCCGGTGCGCGCGCGGAAATGCAAACGGATTTGCCCGGCATCCACCGACGGAAAGAAATCCCTCCCCAGGACGAAGATCAGTACCGTGGACAATACGCAAAACGCCAGAAAGCAGCCGGCGAATAGAACCGGGATAGCCAGCGCGGCGCGCAGCGCATCACGATACCCTTCGCGCATCCGTTCGAAGGCGTGCTCGAACTTCTGTTGATACCGGCGCAGGAACCCCTGCTTATCCGCGTCGGGGACTACTTCGTCCTCCGCGCTCAGGAGATACATGGCCATGGTCGGTACAATGGTGCGCGACCACATGTAAGAGGCCAGCATCGCGAAGATCACCGCTTCGGCCAGCGGCACGAACAGAAATTTCGCTACTCCCGAAAGAAAGAACATTGGAATAAAGACGATGCAAATACATAGCGTGGAAACAAACGCCGGCACGGCAATTTGTTGAGCGCCGTCCAGAATGGCTTGCACCGTTTCCTTGCCCATGGCCAGGTTGCGGTTAATGTTCTCAATTTCTACGGTGGCGTCGTCAACCAGAATGCCGACCGCCAGGGCCAAGCCGCCCAGCGTCATAATATTAATCGTTTCGCCCAGCGCGCTGAGACACAGCACACTGACCAGAATGGATAAGGGAATCGAAGCGGCGATGATGATCGTGCTCTTCCAGTTTCCCAAAAACACCAGAATCATAAACGCTGTCAGGCAAGCCGCAATCAGCGCTTCGCGTAACACCCCGTAGATGGACGCGCGCACGAAAAGCGATTGATCGAACAACATCGCAATGTGCACGCCCTCGGGTATCGATCCGGCGTAATCTTGAATGGTTTTTTTGACCCGGCTCACGATGTCCAGCGTGGACGCCGAGCCGGTTTTATATACCGCCATCAACACGCCGCGCTGTCCATTGGCGCGAACGATATTGGTCTGCGGCGAAAATCCATCGCGGATGTGCGCTACATCGCGCATGTAAATTGTCGAGCCATTCACGGTTTTGATCGGCAGGTCGTTCAAGCCCGCCACCGTTTGCGGGCTTCCGTTCATTTCCACCGTGTATTCCAGGTTTCCCAGCTTTACCGTGCCGGTGGGCAGAATCAGGTTTTGTGCGTTGACGGCATTCACAATATCCGTGGCGGAAAGCCCCTTGGCTTGCAGCGTGGTGGTGTCCAGGTCGACGGAAATCTGGCGTTGCTTGCCGCCGTAAGGGAACGGCAGTGCGGCGCCCTGTACGGTGGCCAATTGCGTACGTATGAAGTTGTTTCCAAAATCGAAGAGTGCTTGTTCGCTGAGACTGTCGCTGGTCAAACCAATCTGAATGACTGGCACGGTGGAAGCGGAGTAGATGGCCACCAGGGGAGGGGTGGTACCGGGAGGCAGGCCGCGCAAAATCGTTTGTACGATGGCTGTGGTTTGTGCCAGCGCCGTTTGGATGTTGGCTTTGGGCTGGAAATAAATCTTTACTACTGCAATTCCATTCAACGACTGCGATTCGATGTGTTCCACATCGTTTACCAGCGTCGTTACCGCGCGCTCGGAGTTGGAAGTGATGCGCTGCTCCATCTCCTGCGGCTGCAGCCCTGTGTAATTCCACACCAGGCTGATAACCGGGATATCAATGTTGGGGAAAATGTCGGTGGGCGTGCGCATGAGTACCACTGGCGTCAACAGAATGATCACCATGGCCATCACGATGAAGGTATAAGGGCGCGAAAGCGCCAGACGAACAATCCACATACTGCTCTTTGATTTCCCTTAGCAGGCCGGTTTCAGCCCGGAACACTCGTCACGACCACCCCGTTTGTTACGTTCTTTAGATTCCGCGACGTGCTCTTTTGGGTACGCAACAAGTTAGGTTCGTAACCGGGGATGACCTACTACTTACTGCCACTTGGATGCCCGTAACCGCCCACTTGTGACGGCGAGCCATAAATTTAGACGGTGTTGGCGGAAAGACGCATCCAGCAATTTCTTCGATTCGCTTCAAATGAAAACTTGCTGGCAGACTTACTTGTGCGTCATGGTAAAAACGCCGTCCCACCCGGACGGTGGCTCATCAAACAGGTACTCCTGGCAGCGCTTCCAGTATGTCCGCGCGGGCCCATCATTGGGCCACTGGTCGATCATGATTTGAAACAGCTGTTGCGCTTTTTCCCACCGCCGCGCGCGATAAAGAGTTCGTCCTCGCGCGAACTGCTCCAGTCGCGACTGCACATCCGCGATGCTTCCATACAAGGTTTCTTCTCCGGCCCGTCCAATCAACTCGTAAATCATGACTGGATGAGTCTTTCCCTTTACGCGTATCAAGTCCAGTTCGCGGTACACAAATTGTGCTTGCTGGGTAGCCGCATACGTTGTCTCGTTCACGATGATATGCGTACCGTAATCCTTGTTCAGCCCTTCAAGACGTGAGGACAAGTTAACGGTGTCGCCCAGCGCCGTATATCCGTAACGCAGCGCCGAACCCATATTTCCGACGCTCGCTACGCCGCTGTTTAAACCGATGCCGATATCCAGCTGCGGTTTGCCCTGCGCTTGCCATTGCCGCTGCATTTCGCGCACCCGTTGCATCATCTTCAGCGCGGAATTACAGGCGCTTGTCGCATGATCATCCACTTCAAATGGCGCGCCCCAAAATGCCATCACCGCGTCACCAATATATTTGTCCAGAGTTCCCTGGTTTTCGAAGACCAGCCCGGTCATATCGGATAAATATTGATTGAGGAACAGGGCCAGGTCCTGCGCATCCAGGTTCTCCGAAATAGTGGTGAATCCACGAATGTCGCTGAACATCACGGTGATTTCTGTCTTCTTTGGCTCCACCAGCTTGGGATTCCGCAGCAGCCGGCGAATCACTTCCGGGCTGAGGTATTGCCCAAACGCGGTTCGAACGCGCCGTTTTTCTTTTTCTTCGACCAACGCGCGATAGAGCGCCACCAGTAAAACGTTCGACACCAGCGTGAGCGCTGGGACGCTGAAGTTCAGCCACCAACCGCGCAGAAACGCGCCGTAATCAATGAATGCTAGCGGCACCAGGAAGCTGAGTCCGAACCACATCCATCGCGGCGCTACCAGCGCCATCCAGATTCCCACCGGTATACCAAAAAACAAGATCAGCGCGAGGTCCGACAATTCCTGTGCTGCGCCTCTGGTCAGCGCCTGATGGTTCAGCATGTTATCGATGGCGTTGGCGTGAACTTCTACTCCGGGATAAGTAATGCCGCCGTATGGCGGCGTGCGCAAATCTCCGATGCCCGTGGCTGAAGCGCCGACTAACACGATTTTGTCTTTGAAAATTCCCAGGGGAACTTTGCGCTGCACAACATCCACGATCGAGTAATAAGGATAAGTGCGCTCCGGTCCCCGATAATTAAGGGCCAGGCGGCCGATGTTGTCCGGTTTTACCTGCAGCTTGTCTCCAAATTGCAAGCTGACGATGCCAGTCTGGTTGTAGTTCACCGTCAGTTGTTCGGAAGGCACCCCCAGATAAAGTCGAATGGTCTGCACTTCCAGCGATCCGTAAAGCTCCGCCTCCGCGAGTTTGCTGGAGCGCTCAAATGGCACGACCAGCAGCGATCTGCGAAGCACGCCGTCGGCATCCGGGAGCACGTTGAAAAACCCCATGGTGCCGGCATTATTATTGTCCGGGCTTAGCAGTTCCGGAATATTGGCCATCACCGCCGTGTACAGAACGTTGTTAGCTTCATAGCGCTGCATCAAATTTGCAAAATCCTGCTTGCCTGTTGCTGGATTCAGCGAGTTTTGCGCCAGCGAATACCATTGCACCAGGTCCGCGTAGGAATCCAACGTTGCCTGATCGGTTCCTTGCAGTTCCTCTTTTGGAAAAAAGAAATTTCCCAGCACTACATTGCCGAATCTCTGGATGGCTTCGCCGAATTGTTTGTCGGCGTCGTATTCCGCCGCTAAGGCCTTCACTTCTGCCTCTAACTTTGGATCGATGGCCTGGCCGGCGATTTTGCGCTTTTCCAGTTTTTCGGCCAGCACGCGAACGGGGGCGCCAGTTTGATCAGGCTTGTCAAAGGTGATATCGAAACCCACCACTCTCGCGCCGTCTTCGTGCAGAACATCCAGCATGGTGGCAAAGTTGCTCCTCGAAAACGGCCATTTTCCCAGCCCTTCTTGCGATTTTTGATCGATGTCGACGATTACGATGCGCGGATCAGGGGGAGTGTATTTCGCAGGCCGCAGCCGAAAGCGCGTGTCAAGAGCATCGAGTTCCAGCCGCTCCATAAAAACCAGCAGGGGACTAGGGTGCTCGCCAATGTACGTGACAACATAAAGACCAAGCGCGGTAAGCGTGATGACCAGGCTGATCAGAAACGAAACGCGATGCTGCCACCACTCCTGCAGCAGCTCAATGAAAATTGCAAATCCTCGCGGCCGTTCTCTTCCGCCTGACGAATCTGCCATCGTCTCTCGCGTTATTCGCGGAAAATGAAATTCAAGCGCACACCGCAAACTTCCACTTGGTCGCCGTCCTTGAGCTGCACCGGCCCTTGAATCGGCGTGCCATTTACCGACGGCACTTTTTCACCGGCGCCCAGGTAGTAGCCGTCATCGTGCTTATTAATTTGCGCTGCCATTTTTGGTTTAAACCATCCGTTCAAGCGCACCGTGGCGAGGTGTGATTTCCCTATGACCGTCAACTTGCTGGTCAGCGTGTATTCTTGCCGGTCGGTTTTGCCGCTGCCGCTGAGGACCACTAGCGTGGGAACTCTCATGCGTCCTGCCATTAACTGGGTGCGCTCACCCAGTGCTGCCGCTTGTTGCAACATCTCGCGGCGCATTTTGGTATCCAGCACCATGGTTTCGTTAATTTTTGGGGTGGCATTTTGGCGTCCCGAGCCGTAGGATGCCGCCGCTTCGCCGGTCGCGTCTACCTTGATATGGTGCTTCCCGACGTGGATGGAATCGCCGTGTTTCAGCGTGGCGCGCTCCACGCGCATTTCGTTGACAAAGGTGCCGTTCAGGCTCTTGAGATCTTCCACTACCATCTTTCCGGAGTCCACATAGACGCGCGCGTGATAATTGGAAACGGCCAAATTGTCGACAGCCAGGTCATTGTCCGGCGATCGCCCGATTCCCACAGGCCGCGAACCAAGTGACACTTCTTTAACGGTCTTTTCTTCAAACATCAGTGTGAGCTTTGCCATTTCACATCCTCATGCTGAGCCGTTTTTGCCCGCATTTTTCTGCGCTCCATGGCGCAACCACGACAAAAATCCACTTTCTTTTGGTTCCAGATGGACCACCACTACTGTGATGTTGTCTCCGCCGCCATTCTCATTTGCCTGCGCCACCAGTTTTTCCGCCGCCCGCCCCGGATCGGATTCCGATTGCAACGTGGCCGCAATTTTTTGTTCCGCCACCATCCGCGTCAAACCGTCGGAGCACAACAGCAAAATATCGTCGGGGAAAAGCGTATGCTCCTCGGCGTCCACTTCGATTTCCGGCTGAGTTCCCAGAGCGCGCAGCAGAACGCTCTGCAGCTCGCTGTGTTCCGCTTCCGCGGCGGTCAAAATTCCGCGCCGCACCTGTTCCGCTACCAGCGAGTGATCGCTGGTGAGTTGCTGCAAGAGTCCGCTGCGTAGCAGGTACACCCGGCTGTCCCCCACGTGCACGACGCTCAGTTTTTCTTCATTGATCCAAGCCGCTGTTAGCGTCGCACCCATCCCCTGTTGTTGAGGATTGGCTTCCGCTGATTCATAAATTGTTTTGTTCGCCAAGTGAGCGGCGCTCAGAAGCAGCCTCGTTTTGTCGCTCCATTCGGGATGCGTCTCCGTGGAGGCCGCCGCGGTTCCTGTCTCTTCACCCATGCAAGTCTTGACCACGGTTTCAACCGCCATGGCGCTGGCGATTTCTCCGTGTGCTTCTCCGCCCATGCCATCGGAAACTACAAACAGATTCAGCGGCTGCACCATGCGAAAACAATCTTCATTGTTAGCGCGTTGCTGCCCGACGTCGCTCCGTCCACCGCTGACAATGCGCACAAATCCCCTTTGCCGGATGGTCGCGCCAACGCTTGGTCACGATATACACCCGGAGCGTGCTGGCACCAACAACCCCACTTCCCACGCTAACAGACAGTTGCGGCGTCGGTAAGCCTTTGAACCTTAGTGATTAGCAGCGCTTTAGCAACAAGCGAGGGTCTGGGTACTTTGAATCTCGCTCACGACGGATCGCGAGAAATCGTTGCGGAATCCTCGCGGACCTTCTTCTTTCCCCGCGGGTAATCTACAATTCCTGTATGTCTTCACGTCACCGCGCTGTGATCCTGCCTGCGCTTTCTGCATTACTGTTTGCTTGCGCCGCGATTGCGCAACAGGCCCCCAATCCTGCGGGTGCTCGGATTTTGCTGTTGCCACGCCGGATTGTTTCTGGTGAACGCGCCACGTTGGCTGTGCTGGATGTAAATGGCCGGCTGACCCCCGGCGTCACCGTGGCATTTTCCAATGGCGACCGGCTGACCACCGACAAATCGGGCCGCGCCCTGCTGGTCGCGCCGCTTGTTCCCGGAGTCATTTTTGCCGCGATTGAGGGACGACGCGGTCGCGTGCCCACCACCATCGTTGCCCCCACCGAAACCGAGCTTTCGCTGGTGGAGATAAATTCTGCGCCGCGCATCGCCTCACTCAGTGATCGCTTCGATATTCTCGGTCACGGATTTTGCGGTGACGCCGACGCCAATACGGTATCGATCGGCGGACTACCGGCGATTGTGCTGGCCTCATCGGCAACGTCTCTCGTCGTCTTGCCGCCTGCCGATCTGGAGCCAGGACTCGCACCCGTTAAAATTACCTGCGGCAAGAACAGTTTCCCGGCTTTCAACGTGGCTTTTCTTGAGTTGGCCTTGCACGCCGATTCCTCACCCCTCGCGCCCGGGCAGCATCGCGGGCTGACGGTCAGCGTGCGTGGCACGCAGGCCAAGATCGCGCTCGATGCGAAGAATCTTGCGCCGGACATCGCTGAACTATCAGGCGGCGATACCGTGCGGCAATTGTCCTCCGGCGGCCAAGACAATGCTGCGCACTTCGAGGTAGTGGGCCGCAAGCGCGGAAGTTTTCTCATTTCCATTCGCTTGGTTCCGGTGATCGCCCATCCCACGCCGATGCCTTCGCCACCGGCGCGCTAACGTAGTTTCTTAATTAAAAAAATGGATCGAGTTAAAGGTGGCTGAAAACTCAGGATCTAACGCGCGCGCTTGGATCTACGCGCCTTTCTTTGCTGCTGCGGCTGGAACGGTGGAGTCAACCGGCAGGGCTAGAGTGCCTTGTACCTCCAACGCGGCTTGCGTGGAACTGGTACCCAGCAAATTGTCCAGTGTGTTCTGCGTTTTCTCCAGGCGCTTGTCGGCATCGTTATAACACTGCTGCGAGTTTTTGATGTGCGTGCCGAGCTTTTCGAACACATCCGTAAACGTCTCCATCTGCTTGTGCATTCCCGAAAGGCTTGAAAAAATCCGCGTGGCGTTTTCTTCGATCTGCATGCCCCGCAGGCCCATGGCGATGACGCACAGGTGCGCGTAAAGCGTGTTCGGCGAAACGGCGATTACTTTTTTGCTGCGGCAGTAGCTGTCCAGTTGTTGGCCCTTGCTGTCGGCCAGCATCAGCAGTTCGTAGTAAACGCTTTCTGACGGCACAAACATCAGCGCCATATCCAACGTGCCCTCGCCGGGCACGATATATTTCCTGGCGATGGCATCGACGTGACCCTTTACCGCGGTGACAAATTGCCTTCTGGCGTCATCGCCATCAGTGGAGATCCGACGAAAAGCATCCAGCGGAAATTTGGAGTCAATGGACATAAGTTTGCTGTCGCGCAGGAAAATCACCGCGTCGGCCATCTCCCCCGAAGAGAATCGGTGTTGGGAAGAGAATTGCGATGGCGGCAGGCAATCCTCCAGCAATCGTTCCAGCGTCACTTCACCGAGCATGCCCCGGCTTTTCGCGCCGCCAAGAATATCTTCGAGCGATTTTGTCGCTGACGATACGTTGCGGCTCAACTCGTGAAACTCGCCTAGTTGTTTCTGAATCTGCCCCATCTGTTCGCGCGCGTTTTTTAGCTCCGTAGCGATGGCCGTTTGTCCATGCGTGGCGATCGTAGCCGAATTGGCCACTCCATCTTGTAGCGCCTTGGTCACACTTTCGAGCCGCTGCATCACGGTTTGGCCGATGGCCGATATCTGCCCGCTGCTTTGCGCTTGTGCAGTGGCCATGGTCTGCAATTCATGGCGCAATTCGGTCATCTGTAATTCCAGTACGGCGCTTTTGCGTTCGGCTTGCGTGGTGTGCAGCAGCAGCCAAACCACCAGCGCGACAACCAGAATCCCCATCGTGATGGCCACCACCGTCATTCGTTCTCCTGTTACGTGCAGGTAACCTATGTACTTATCTTATAGCAATGACGCAGAGAGAAAAACTGGTCGTGCTAACACACGTGTGCACACCGGACAAATCGACATTATTTTCTAATTGCGCTACTTCAGCGGCGCTGGCTGGCTTCCCCGATTGAGGTTCGAACGTAGTCGCGCTTCGCGGTCCAGGCTTTCATTGTGGTAGCCAATGTGATCACGATGGCTGTGGCGAAGTTGGTTATAATGACCGCTTGCGCGTGCAACAAAACTCCATAGATGAACCACAGAACTGCTCCGATCAAATACAGCGCGAGCATCCCGTAGGACAAATCGCGACCACCCTGTCGCCAGATTTTAACTAACTGCGGTACAAAAGCGAATGTGGTGCAGAATCCGGCCACCGTTCCAACGAAAATAATCCATGAATCCGTGTTCATCACAACTCCATTTGCAGGAATAAAGTTAATCGTAACGTAGGTGTGGCTTCAGAAGCAGCAAATTGAGGGATTGGTTGTCAATGGAATTCCAGGAGAGAAGGGGCGCGCTAAGAGACAATTTCGGTAAGCATTATGAGAATGTCGGTCAGAGGTAGAGAGTGTGTCGTTACCTTTGCTCGCGGATCAGGTTTTTGTCGCCGCTTTCATTGGTCAGCTCCGCCACTTGTTGGATGGACGCCGCCTCAGGCACGGCATGAAAATCGGTATCAATCTCCCTGGTGCGAACCGAAATCGTTTTGAAGAAAAGCGCCTTGCCGTTCATTTGAACATCCATCCGTGTCATTTCCCAACACCCCGGCCCGACTTCTTGTTGTTTCACGTAAAACGTTCCGCCTTTATCGAGATGCCCCAGAAGACCGCCGGCGAATTTGACTTCACTGTTCAAGCGGCCACTGATTTCCACCAGGCGCTTTTGTTTGACGTCTAGCGTCAAAGTTCCTTCCATGTGGTGAAAAACCATTTCTGACGATCCGGAAGCGCGGAACTCGGGGTTGGGAGTGAAGTGCAGCGTAATACGGTTCCCTTCGCTGCCTTCCTGTTGGAACAGAAACGCGTCAGGCACCATTCTCAGCATGCGAGTGGCTTGCTCACCGTCTTCGCGTTGCTGCTGTTTCTCCTTCTTCAATTGAGAGCGGCTGTTCAAAAGTCGTTCGATGCGCTGACTCTCCTCGGCCCATTGCTGCTCGGTCAGAGGTTTGCCATTGACGGCCATGAGCCGGTCAATTTCCAGCGTTTTCGTCTGGCACGCGGCAAATAATTGCTGCTTGCCATCTTTGTCCGTAAGTTTGCGGTAACACCACAAGGAGTGATCATCGGCCTGGGCGCGAAGTTCGTTTTGCAGGATGTCGCGAACCTGGGCGGCCAAATTAACTGTTTTCGTCGTAGGAGGGGAAGCGGCACTGGAGTGCTTGCTTTGCGGCGTAGCGCTGACCGCGAATAGTCCCAGCATGAGCGCCAGGAGCAACGGCAAAATTAAGACAAAGTTTCGGTTCCAACGGATTGGAGCGGGCGAATTAGCTAATTCAGCGCGCATGTTTCTGCCGCCCTAAGCGACTCAATTCGAGTGCGCACGGCGGGCCGACGGCCGGCCTATTACCTGCCCATCACCCAACAAGTCGTCTGACTGTTCCTTACCACACTCTTTAGCACAGAGGAAAGCAGCCAATCCCAGGAGTCCAAGGATGAGGAGAATTCCGGCGATAGCCAGCAGCATGTGACACCTCGTGTTGAAAGCACCTCGGGTGGGAAGGTGCACTAGCCGGGGACAAAACAACCTACGCTCCTTACCGATAAAACGTCGATAAGGTAATCGTGGCATCAACCTACCAAATATCCTGTAGGTTAGCGAGGACCATTTTCGCGGGCTAAGTGGAAAACCGTTTTCAATTCAAGGCTGGCGTATTTCTTCCGATAGACGAAAGGGGCAAGCGGGAACTAACTGGGCATTTTGCGCAGCACCAATTTGCGCAATTTGCTGCGATCCTCGTCGTTCATATGCACGAATTCCACTCCGTTGCCGCCAGCAGTGCTGTTGCGGACAATCGCGGTGCAATGAATTTTCTTGCCCAAGCCGGATCGCACTTCCAACTGAACAGATTCACCAACAGAGAGACTCTTCGAGCTCTCCAGATAGGCTCCGCCGAGACTGATAGTTTTCACTCTTGCCAGGGTAGCTCCCGCCGCTTTAGCGCTGACCTGCGCGCGCAGGGGAGCATCCAGGGGCACACGTGCATACCGTCGCGGAACCGCGTACACCACGCCTTGCGCGCTAGAAGCATCGAAGGTGGCTCGCGCGGATGTGGATGCCGCTCGGTCTTCGATCACCGCCAATGCGTCTTGCGCCGCTGCGCGCAAACCTGACGGTTCAGCATAGGCTATTCCGCTGCGCCGCTCAGCGAGCAGATGTAGCAGTTGCATGGACTCCGTAGCTCGCAACCGCCCGAGCGCTTCGATGGCTTTAATGCGCACAAACTGGTCGCGCAGGGTCGTGTGTTCACCCGCCGCAATTTCCATCAATTGAGGAATCGCCGAGCTTTCGCCGCTGAGCCCGATCTGATCGATCATCATCGGGACCACCAGCGGGTGCGCATTGATAAGCACGCTGGAAAATACGAACGCGGCAGTCTGCGCGTTGGGAGCGTTGGTCGGTCGCGATAACTCGCTGATCGCCAGATCCTGCATGTTCCATTCCCAACTGGGCAGGGCCCGTGTGAGACTCCGCAACAATCGGTCCGGGTCCGCAGTCGCCAGCAACTTGATGGCGGCGCTTACGCGCTGTGGACGAGCTTCGTAAAGGCGCGTCTCGAGGATCGTCAACGCTGGTACCCCGATGGTCCGTATCAGTCGCGCCATGGCTGGCAACAGGCTCCCGCCGCGTTCTTCGCCCAACAGCAGCGTAAGGCGGTCCAGCAATTTATCAGGATCGCGCTCCAGCAATCTCGGCAATACCGGATCTAGGGCGCGGTGCGCCAGTCCGGCATCCACCAAAAGGAACAATCGGTCCTGCGCGAAGAGACGTTTTCCCAATGCGGGAAAGTTGCTGTGCTCGAAATCACCGGAAGGCTGCTCCAATGCTAGAATGATCGCTTCAAAGCCTTCATAGTCTCCACGTACCACCGCAATGTGGCTCAGTGATTCGATAAATGTAGCCAGCGCTGAAGCCGTTTGCGGCTCGCGCTCGATGCGCAGGGCTGCCAGCGCTCCCTTGCTTAAATCTTCCGGTAACTGGTTGGGCCACAGCGATTCGATGATGGGCCATAATTCATTAAGTCCGGCCGCCACGGTTTGGCGCGCGCGGGGATCCTCGTGCTCCAGCCGTCTGGCGTAATTCAAAACGATGTGGCGCGCTTCGCGCCGCGGCGCGTCGGCTCCGGCATCCGCGAGATTTCCCAACGTTTGGCGCAGCGCCAGCACCGGCACGGTCCACAAATCCGGCCCGCGTAACATCATGGACTTTTCGCGGGGTGGAAGCTCCAGCCAGAAGCGTGTCACCAATTTTTCGCGATAACTTTCTGCCGCCCATGTGGCCGCTAACGAGGACTGCATCGCACTAGGCGAAGGAATCTGGCTGCCTGGGCCACGAGTGCCGGGAATCTCTCCGGCTGTCAACAACACTTCACCCAGACGATCAAACGTCGGCCGCACCAAAACCGGCGTCGACGAGCCCGCCGCGAATTCGGCGAGCAAATATTCAAAAATCAAGCTTTCCGCCAGTCGCTTCACATATAACTGCGGTAGTTCACCCTCTTCCGGAGAGTATTGCGAGATCGCGCTCAGCAGCAGCCGCACCGTATCGTGACTCGCTGCTTCCATGGCTTCACGAATCGCGCCCGCCCCCGCCTCGGGCGAAAGTTCGCGCGCCGGTTCCAGCGGAAGCGTGATGCGTGCCAGGAGCTTTAATGTGGCAATCAGGTCGTCAAAACTCGGCAGACGCACATTTTCGGAATCAATGCGCGGAGAATGGCCTCCGTAGGCGACCAGCGTCGCGATCAAGCTGGTTAAAAGTGTGTCTACTTTTCGATCCACTTGCGCGTTAACCAGAATCCCTTCCACATCTCGTTCGGCGAAACTCTTTATCCACCAGGCATCCCGCGTGCGCACGGCTTCCTTATCCGCTGTTTTCGCAGCCGCCCGTCCAGAAGACTGACCAGATGGCTGAGCCCCTGTCGGAGCAGCGCTCGCCTGCCCCATGGTCATCAATGATACCTTGACGAGCTCAGCCAGAATGTCCACATCCTCCTGGCTAACCTTTGGCAGGAAGGAAATTCTTCGAATCCCGGCCTGCCGTAAGGCGGTTGAGAGCGCCAGCATCTCGCCAGTCGCATCTGGCAACAGCCTGTCGCCAAGGGCCGAGGATATCAATCCGTCGCGCATTATTTGCAATTCGAGTTTATGGCGTCCCACAACGGCGTGGAGAGAATCGTAGGCCATTCCCAAAGTGGCAATTCGTTGTGGATGATCGACTTCATAAAGTCGCTGGGATCGCAGAAGGAAATGAAAATTCAGCATCGCGCCGTGTATATTCGCGAACTTGTCGCCTTCCACGGCCGTAGGGTTAGGCGTTGCGTTCTCAGCAATCCCCTTCACGGGCAATTGCCCGTTTGCCACGTAACCATACTTGTCGATCGATGAGAAAACTCTATCCACTGCAGGCTCCGCTCTTCAATCGGGGTGAGAATTAACCCGCTGCGCGACGCGCGCG
>Ga0210409_10005169_pt1 | contig 13755 bp, 13 predicted proteins | sample IncBWH17MmetaG_FD_161649 | JGI IMG/M metagenome (GOLD analysis project Ga0210409, IMG submission 161649) | Forest soil microbial communities from Barre Woods Harvard Forest LTER site, Petersham, Massachusetts, United States - Inc-BW-H-17-M | ecosystem: Environmental > Terrestrial > Soil >... | reverse complement strand
CGGGATCCCGCGTGGTTGCGGCAGGTAGGAGATAGAGAGAGCGCCGTTGAAAATCATTCGCCTCAAGACAGCGGTCGTGGAAGGAAATTTCGATTGGACCTTTGTCCGCATCGAGACCGACGAAACCGTCACTGGTCTCGGTGAGTGCTTTTTTGCTCCTGGCCTCACCTCGATTCTGCACTCGCTCGAGCCGCTCCTGCTGGGAGAAGACCCGCGCGATATTCATCGGTTGTTCCGCAAACTGCAACTCGCGACTTCGGGCGCGGGTTCAGTGGCGGGGATCGTGTACAACGCGATCAGCGGCATCGAAGCGGCGCTTTGGGATTTGCTTGGCCAATGGCTCGATGTACCCATCTATCGCCTATTGGGAGGAAAGTTTCGCGACCGGGTCCGCATATATGCGGATTGCCACGGCGGAGAAGCGCTCGAGAGCCTGGACGAAGTATTGCGTTCCCGCCCAGCGTCATGGGAGTCGAAAAGCCGAGCGCACACTGCGAGAGATTATTTCGGCGAGGCAGGCGAAGATTCTCCTGCTTCGCCCGACGACTATCGCCGCCAAGCGCTGGCGAAGAGAGCTGAGGGCTTCACCGCCCTCAAGTTCGACCTGGATGTGCCGGGCACGGAAGGCTCTGATCCTCACAATCGAGTGCTCAGCAATCGCGCGATCGACCACATGGTGAGCTTGATTGGCGGGGTTCACGACGCGGTCGGTAAGGATACTGATATCGCGGTTGATTGCCATTGGCGCTACAACGCCAGCGACGTTGTGAAAGTGGCGCGCGAGCTGGAACCCTTTCGCCTGTTGTGGCTCGAAGATCCCGTCCCTCCCAATAACGCCGCCGCGCTGAAGGAAGTCAGCTCGAAAGTGCGGGTGCCGATCGCAACCGGGGAGAATCTTTTTCTCTTTGAAGGCTTTCAGGAAATCGTCGCGCAACACGCGCTGAGCATTGTTACTCCCGACCTTCAGAAGGTGGGAGGCTTGTCCGTCGCCCAAAGTATTGCACAGTTTGCCGATGTGCACACCATGCCGGTTGCTCCGCACAACATCAGCAGTCCGGTCGGCACTTTAGCTGCGGCCCACTTCTGTGCGGCGATCCCAAACTTTCTTGCGCTTGAGTTTCATGCCTCTGACGTTCCTTTCTGGAATGACTTGGTCGAAGGTTTGCCCAATCCGATTATCCGGAATGGATTCATTGCCATCCCGGAGAAACCCGGCCTTGGGATCAAGTTGAATGAGGAGGTAGCACGGCGTTATGCGCGCAAGGGAGAGCCGTTTTTTGAATAGCGTGTGTAACCCATCGCAGTGGCGGGTTATGCTAAAACCGTATGGTACTTCGCAGCGTTCGCTTCAGCCTTAGAACTGTCCAATGAGCAAAACCAGTTTATGGAAATCCGACGACGAACTCTTCGCTATCGTGCAGCGCGAACTTTTCACCTGCGTCGTCGGCGATGTGATGGACAAGCTCGAGCTTCAGCATCAGTTCCTTCCACCGCAAATTCAGCCTCTCCGGCCGGATATGGTCGTCATCGGCCGCGCGATGCCGGTTCTCTCGGTGGACGTGTTTGCCGAGAAGATCGCGGGCAGCGCCAACAAGTTAATGGAGAAATCGTTTGGCCTGATGCTGGAAGCGCTCGATGATCTTCGCGGTAACGAAGTCTACGTCAACACTGGCTCCTCGCCACGAAACGCGCTGTGGGGAGAACTCATGAGTACACGAGCCCGCAAGCTGGGCAGCCGGGGCGCGGTGTTGAACGGCTACGTGAGAGATACCAAGGCCATTCTGAATATGAGCTTCCCTACTTTCGGTTTCGGCTCCTACGGACAAGACGCAGCCCCACGCTACAAAGTGGTCGACTTCCGCATTCCGGTAGAGATCGGATCGGTGCGTGTTCGTCCCGGAGATATTCTTTTTGGTGACATTGATGGTGTCTTGGTCGTTCCCGCTGAAGCCGAATCTGAGGTTTTCACGCGAGCTCTCGAAAAGGCCCGCGGCGAAAAGTTGGTGAGAAAAGCCATCGAAGAAGGAAGCAGTGCGGTCGAAGCGTTTGAGAAGTATGGAATCATGTAACGGAAAATGGGGACCCGATTCGTGAGTACAAACCTCGTGACTGCAAGCACGATCCCTCGTGCACAACAGATACGCACCTTTCTCCAGCAACATGATTTGCGTGCCTGGATCGCGTGGAGGCCCGACGAACTCCTCATGCTGTCCGGGTATTTTCCGTACTGGGGCGCTTCGTTGCTAATTTGCTTCGCGGATGTGGAGCCCATCCTTTTCGTTCCGCAGATTGAGCCAAGGGACCATATTCCCGCCGGGTTGCGGGTTCAAGAATATCCCTGGGGCGATCTCAAGTGCGGCGACCCGTATTCAGTTCTGGTGTCGGCGGTTGGCAGTGAACTAGTCGAAGCAAAAGTAAGAAGCGAACAAGTTGGAATGAATCCCAGCGCTTCTAGAATTTCTCTCCCGATTCAAGCCGCCGAGCAAATTCCTATCCCGGAAGGCTTCTCAGGACAGCTATCTGCGCTCACCGCGAAACTAGACCGTAAGTGCGAGATAGCGTTCGCGGATCTTTACTTAAGAAAGACTCCGGAAGAAATCGCCGCAATCCGTCAGGCAAACCGAGTTGCGAATGTTGGCCTGCAAGCTTTCTTTGAGAATCTGCAACCAGGAATCACGGAGGCGGAGGTCGCCGCTGAGGTAGAATCGGCGATTCATCGTCAAATTGGCCGCGATGGCATATTTCATTCCCGCGGGTGGGCCATGGTTCAATCCGGCCCCAACAGCGCCGATGCAGGGCGATTTAATCGTTCAACCGGACGGCGCTTAGAGGACGTCGATCTGGCCCTGATCGAATTGGCAACTTGCGTCAACGGCTATTGGAGCGACCTTACGCGCACTGCCACGGTAGGTTCTCCCAAGCCTGAAGTTGCGCGAATTCTCGCCATTGCTACCGACGCGCAGCAGGCCGCTGTCGACGGCGTACGTCCCGGTGTCACCGCCGGCCACATTGACGCTTTGGCGAGAGATAAGATCGCAGCGCAAGGACTCGCGTCTTTCTTCACCCATCACACGGGCCATCATGTTGGCTTCCGCTACCACGATCCCGGATTCTTGATTCTTCCCGGAGAATCGGCCAAGCTTGAGCCCGGCATGGTAATTACGATCGAGCCTGGAGTGTACGTTCCCGAGCGCGGCTGCGGTGCGCGCATCGAGGACAACGTTCTGGTAACCGAATCAGGTCACGAAGTGCTTTCGAGATTTGAGGGGAGCGAACTGCAGTGATCAGCATTGATCTCTCCGGCAAGACGATTCTGATTACCGGGGCATTAGGTGCGATTGCCGAGCACATGGTGCGGAGGCTCGCTGCAAGCGGCGCGACGCTGGTGCTCACCGACATAAAGCCGGAAGGCGAGGCACGGCGTACGCTCGACGATTGGCAAATTCCCTCTTCGTCGTTCTTATATCTTGCCGCCGACATTACCGACTCCGGCCAGGTTGACCGCGTAGTGAGCGCCGCGTTCGAAAAGTTTCCGGGCATGGATACGGTTATCGGCCATGCGGGCGGCTGTGGATTGCATCCGTTCGCCAGCACCTCGGAAGCTGACTACGAGCGCATCTTCCGCTTCAACTATTTTGCACAAACTTATCTGGCAAGGTCGGTGCTCGCACGTTGGGTGCAGAGCAACATTGCCGGGCATCTCATCTTTACGTCCTCCTACGTGGCTCGAATGCCGCACTCGCAAATCTCTTCCTATGCATCGGCCAAAGCGGCGCTGGAAAACTTCGCGCGCAGCTTGGCCCTTGAATATGCGCTCACCGGCATCCGGGTGAATGTGGTTTCGCCGGGAAATGTTGCAGCCGGCAGCTCGCTGAAAGTTTTCGAGGAAGATCCCGCATACCGGGAATTTGTGCTTCGAGTCTCGCTCGGCAGAAGAAACAGCCCGGAGTCCGTCGCGGACGCATTTGTTTTTCTTTGCTCACCGCTGGCCAGCGAGATCAACGGACAAATCCTCAGCCCCGACTATGGCGGAGGCATCGGAAATCGGCTATGAAAATTGGCCTCGGCCTCTACCGTCATATGCTGACCCGCGAATATTACGACTTCGCGCGCCAGGCAGGCTGCACCCACGTCGTGGCCCATCTGGTCGATTACTTCAATCAGGGCCTTTCGAACCCTCGTAACAACCAACCCACGGGCGCAAAATACGAACCGTGGGGCGTCGCAGGTGATCCCAATCAACTTTGGACTGTTAACGACCTAAAGACCCTTCGCGGCGAGATTGAAAACTCTGGCCTGGTCTTAGCCGCGATCGAGAACCTTGATCCCGCGCACTGGTACGATATTCTCCTCGATGGCCCGCAACGTCCGCAACAGATCGAAAACGTGAAGACCATTATTCGCCGTCTCGGCGAAGCTGGTATTGCGGTACTCGGGTACAACTTCAGTCTTGCTGGCGTATGCGGCCGTGTGACCGCCCCACTGGGACGCGGCCATGCAATCACCTTGGGCATGGACGGTCCCGCCGAAGACATGCCCATTCCGAATGGCACGGTCTGGAACATGGTCTATGACCGCAACGCAACAGCCGGCACTCTGCGATCGATTTCGCATGAAGAACTGTGGCGGCGCCTGCAAAGATTTCTGGAAGAGGTGACCCCCGTGGCCGAACGGTCGGGAGTGAAGCTCGCGGCCCATCCTGACGACCCTCCCATGCCGACCATGCGACAGCAGCCGCGCCTTGTCTACCAGCCTCACATGTATCAAACGCTGATCGATCTGGCTCCAAGCCGCAGCAACGCGCTCGAGCTTTGCGTGGGAACTCTAGCCGAAATGACCGAAGGCAATATTTACGACGCTGTCGATCAATACAGCAAACAAGGCAAGATCGCTTATATTCACCTCCGCAATGTCGTAGGGAAGGTGCCGCACTATCGCGAGACCTTCATCGACGAGGGCGATGTGGACATGATTCGCATTCTTCGAATTCTGCACCGCAATCACTTCGACGGTGTGCTCATTCCTGACCATACTCCGCAAATGACCTGCTCAGCGCCCTGGCATGCTGGGATGGCGCACACTCTGGGCTTTATGTTGGCGGCAAAAGCGGTCGTCGAATCTTCCCAAGGCGCGGAACTAACGCGCACCGTTAATGAGGGCGCGTAACCTGAACTCCCCAGCCAGTCCATCGCATTCGAGCGCTCCTCTCGCTATTGCAGCTAGTGTCGCAACGCTTGGCGGTTTTCTGTTTGGCTACGACAACATTGTCATCAGCGGCGCAATCGGATTTTTGAGCCAACTGTTTCACCTGGACGCAGCGGGCATCGGCTGGGCCGCGGGATGCGCGTTGATAGGATGCATCGCCGGCTGCGTCGCGGCAGGAAGCGTTGCCGACTATCTAGGCAAGAAAAAGGGTCTCGCGTTGTGTGCCCTTTGTTTCGCTCTTTCGTCGGTTGGCATGATTTTTGCCGCCGATCTCCATCAGTTCGTTCTCTGGCGGCTGATCGGCGGAGTGGGGATTGGCGCGGCGTCGGTAATTTCTCCGAACTACATCGCGGAGATTGCTCCCACCCGGGTTCGCGGCCGCTGCGTGACTCTTTACCAGCTTGGCATCGTAGTCGGTATTCTCGCCGCCGTCTTCGTCAACATGCTCATTCAACGCATGGGTGATGAAGCCTGGAATATCTCCACAGGCTGGCGTTGGATGTTTCTCGCCGGTGTCGTACCAGCGATTCTGTTCGGACTGATGATTTTGCCTGCGGTCGAGAGTCCGCGGTGGCTGATGAAAATGGGCCGGCGGGATCAGGCCATCGAAGTCCTTGCCAAGATCAACGGCGCTGACGTGGCGAGGAGCGAGGCTGCGGAGATTGAGAACTCGCTGGCTATTGAAGAGGGTCACATCTCGGAACTCTTCACCACCTTTCGTCGCCCGCTGCTGCTGGGCATCATGCTCGCGGGACTACAACAGATCAGCGGAATCACGCCGCTCTTTTCCTTTTTGCCGGAGATTTTTCGTGCCGCTGGAACCGCGACCAGCGACGCATTTTTTCAGTCCGTGCTGGTCAGCCTCATCAATCTTTTGTTTACCCTATTCGCCCTATGGCTGGTCGACCGCGCCGGACGCAAGACGTTAATCCTCACCGGGACCACCGTGCAATTCGTCTCTTTCGCGTTGGTCGGTTGGTTCTATCACATTCACGGCAGCGGTCTGGCAGTCCTGATCTTTGTGATGAGTTTCGTCGCCGGTCATGCCTTTGGCAACGGAGTAGCGTGCTGGGTCATCATCTCGGAAATTTATCCCACCAAGGTTCGCGGCCGCGGGATGTCCATCGCTACGACCGCGCTTTGGCTCGTGGGCTACCTGGGCAACCAACTGTTTCCGACCATGCAAAAGCGTCTGGGATCGGATGGCACCTTCTGGCTTTTCAGCGCCGGCGCACTTTTGACGGTTGCCCTAGTCGCCTGGCTGGTTCCCGAGACCAAAGGCCGGTCGCTAGAGGAGATCACGAAATTGTGGACGGAAGAAAAATCGGTCGCGGTCCCGTCAGTTGGGAGGGCGAGGCCTTGATCCCGTTTTGGAACTGACCCCACTACCCGGCTAAGAAATACCTTGCCAGCCGCGATGATTGCTGCTAAATTACAATCGCGGAGTAAAACTTAAAGCAAAAAGCGCGGCCCCACAAGGGTCGCGTTTCTTTTGGCGTCACTTTTTAGGGACTTCTCGACAGAGATTTCCCAGGACAGGAGCTTTTCAGGGGACTCATTCATGACAAAACCGAGAGTAAAGATAAAGATCAAACACCCCAAACGGCGCGGGGAATGGGCCGAGATGCGCTTCATGGCCATGGCAGCAGAAAACGGACTGGAGGTGACCAAGCCGTTTGGCGAGATGGCGCGCTACGACTTCATAGTGGAACACGAAGGTAAGTTTGCCCGGGTGCAGGTAAAGTCCACGATCCGTACACTTGGCTCCGGCTATGCCTGTACCATGCGGGGCTGGCGGGATCCGTACGGGCGCAACGAGTTCGATTTCGTGGCTGTATATTTAATCCTGGAAGACCTCTGGTACATCATTCCAGCCAAGAATGTCCTTGGAAAATGGTGTATCGCGCTATGTCCCCACTCGAGGAAGGTGAAGTACGAACCATACCGCGAAGCGTGGCACCTCTTGCGCGGAGAGTCGGCGAAAAGTGGCAGGGTTCGGACCATTCAGGCCTGCGCCGAGGAGTGCATAACCGATCCGTTCTCAGTCCCTGGCGATCTTCACGAGGACAGGTCTCATATCCTGTCAGCCGGCATCTGAAGTGTTTTCACGCCGACTGTAGCCGTAACGAATTGTCATCCGGTTCCAGTTTGGGATTGTCGGCCAGCTGGCGCATCCTTCTTCTGATCGGTCACTTTGAGGCTGCCCCACCCTTGCGTTCTTGGCAAGGGTGGGAATGGGTCATCCGTCACAGCGCATAGTGCTTCTGGATCGTAGAATCTCCGCATGCCTGCCCGGCTTCGTCGCGCCTATGGAACTGGATACGTCCACTTCATTACTTTCAGTTGTTATCAGCGACGCCCGCTGCTTGGCACTCCGCCGTGTCGCGACCTCCTCCTACGGATCCTGGAAGAGACGCGCAATCGCTTCGCAATCGTGGTTGTCGGATATGTGGTCATGCCTGAGCATGTACATTTGCTCATTTCCGAACCGGAAAACTCCAACCATTCGGTGGTTGTGCAGGTACTCAAGCAACGTTTCGCCCATGAGCTACTGGAGAGGCTCCGCCAAAGAGGGGACTTTCCTGAGGGAAGTCTTTGGAGAACGGTGCTGAAGCAGGGCCATGTCTGGCAGCGGCGCTTTTATGATTTTGTGGTTTGGAATCGGCAGAAACGCGGCGAAAAGCTTCGCTACATGCCTGAGAATCCGGTGCGGCGCGGGTTGGTGGCTGCGCCGGAGGAGTGGCACTGGAGCAGTTTCCGCGCTTATGCGTATCAGGAACCGGGGCCCGTGTTGGTCAATGAGCAATAGCCTGTCCGATTGAAATGCATGGGCGTGCCAGTATCGTGATCAAAGGTCGCGGCGACGCTGAATTCCCACCCTTGCCAAGAACGCAAGGGTGGGGCAGCCCCAGAAAAGTGAATAAGAAAGAAAAGGCTGGGCCAGCCTGCCATGTAAGGCGTTTCACGGTTACCTAACCTCGTTAGGGATTGTCATCCCGACCGTAGCTTCTCATTCCCGAAGGGGATGAGAAGCGCAGTGGAGGGACCCGGCGTTTCGTGCACTACCGTACTCCTGAAAATGTTTTGGCGAAGCCCTGATTGAGGTTCGCCCTGGCCTGGTTGTGGAAGGGCACGGCTTCAGCCGTGCCGCTCGCACCCGTAGAATATGCGGCTTTCTACTTACGATTACTGGTCCGGTTCCCGGCTACTGCTCGATGCGGCCGCTTTATCGGATATGGACGCATCCGTCAGCAGGGGGCCGAAGTTGAGCTTATACTCGACCTTATTGAGCATCACCCGGTCGATAGACCGGACGGCAACCAGACCTTCGGCAATGGGGCTGCCGAAGAGGGCGAGGTTGGAGATTGTGTTCTGGCGAGCGTATTCAGGGAATCCCGGGAATCTGCGATGCGAGAGTCCTAATGTCGTCTCGAATGGGGTCGCGCCTGTACGGAGCAACGTGAAGTACGAGGGGTATACGATCCCGTCAAACCCGTTCCTATGTGCCGCAGATGCAATCTCCCTGCTGATTTCATATGAGTGGCTGCCCGCGAGAAACAGCATGTGGATCGCCATGTCGAGGCTCTCAAACTCGGTGACATTTTCCTCCCATGGAACTTCAGCCAAGTTGAGGAGCCTAAGCCTTCTTAATGGCACAAGCGTCGCGATAAAGATTTCGTCCTCAGCTGCGACCCGGCATTCGTGCAGGCACACTTCGAGATCTTGGGAGCCGTAGAGGATGCGAAGTTCGAGTGTGTCGAGCCTGCCCTTTCCGAGCTTTTCACCCGGCGGAGAGTCGTATTCGCTGAAGCTGTCCGGGTGCGCGGGAGCCTTTCGGACGCGATAGAAGTGTTCGTCGATGTCGAGGATCCGACCCGGAAAGTCATTGAGGATGCGCGATATGACTTCCGCCCGGGAGTTCGCATTCTGCAGACCCTTCAGGGGCTCCACTTCCCCAACCATCCAAAGTCGTGGAGCGTAATGAAAAAAGCCGACTCGCAAAGTTTTCTCGATTAGCTGGATATCGGGTTCGAGCCACGGCGCGACGTCTATTGATGTGGGCTGCTGTGTATTAAACTGCACCGCTGGATATCCGCCGTAGGCAGGTCTGCGTATGCTTCCCCGCACGAAGAACCGTTGCGCCAGGAACGCAACATGCTTCCTGGTCAGTTTCATGCTGTTTTGGGAGCCACAGTTCGGACAACCTGACATGTCCTTTTGCCCGACCTCCGCGGAGGTCAGGCGCAAGCCTTCGTCATGAAAGCAGTCGGAGCAAAGCAGTGGGGTTCCTGGGTCACCATCTTTGGTGAACTCATCGGGATGGCTTCCTTGCCAGCTCTTGACGTAATTGAAAGCGCTCTCGAAGCGTTCGTCACGTGCGGCTGATGGCTTGATCACCGAACTGACGGTAAGTGCATCCCGAAATAGAATCTGGATATCGGAGTCCGCCCGTTGTACGAACTCGCGAGCAATGGCAACGGCAGTCGCGGTGTAATATACATCGATTTCGTTCTCTTCACCTCTGCCCCGGTTCTTATCTCCGGTCCGATAGTAGCTCAGCGGGGAGACGTCGGCGTGTGATGAACAAAAGCGGAGGAGGCCGCGCCCTTGCGGACCGAGTACCCCGAGCCGGTCCAGGATCTGGTCGTCGGTTTGGATACTTGCCCGGTCGCCCCTAATGAGAGACCTCCGGATTCGAGATGGCAGACCCGCGAAATACAGGTTTGACTTGAGTTCGGAACGGAGCTCGCTGGCCTGTTTCTCAAAGCCATCTATCTTTTTCTGATCCGCGCCGCCGTCCTGGAAAAGGAGCTGACGTTCCATGCAATCCCGTAGTTGCATGACGAGCAATCGTGCCTTAGATTCGTCTTCGCCCACAGGCTCAGTGCCCAAGTAGAACAGCATCGACGCAGTTTGTACGAGGCTGCGAATGATCGGGGCTAGGTAGCTAAAATCCCAGTGTTTTCCATCCCTATTCACCGGACTTCCGGGACAGAGGTGCAGCACGCTCGTCGCTGCGGAACAGAGGCGCGTGAAGAGCACCGAAGCCCAGTATTGCCGACGAGAATCACTAGGGCGCATGGCTATCTTGTGGGAGATGGCAATCGCGTGTTCCACTGCGGCGATGTATTTCGGGAGCTCGCTCCAGTAGTACTCAGTTGCGGATTGCGGAGTGTTGCCGTCAGTTCCGGTCATGGTTCAGTTGACGTGCCTCCCGTTCGGTGAGCCAGCGTTAGCACAAGAATAAGGGTCAACCGAGCGAATTCTGATCGAAAATTCTGTATCATGCGCCAGCATTCCGTGCGCGGCCCAGCGGCCCTCATCGTGGCAGTCCGTTGACAGTGGCAAAACTGGCCACGATTGGCGCCAACGGGTCAAATGCACTCATCGAAAACTGGTTGGGCGCCCCTACAAGATTAGTCCTGAAAAAAGCGCTTCGCGTCCACGAATGGAGTAATTCCCGGATCGTCGACAAACAAGAAGCTATCCAGAAACGGGCTCTGCGAAGTTGGCATCATATCGAGCGCAAATACCTTTAAATTAAAGTCATGGACAGGACGTCAGGGGCTAGCGCTCCTTGGGACCTTACTCGGCGGGCAGAATAAGAAGGCTCTGTCATTCAGAGGAGCGTAGGCGACGAGGAATTCCGCCGTTTCCCTAGAGTGCTGGGGACTGCAGACCTCTTGCTCCGCTCGGGATGACAACAAATATGACGTCGTCGGCAATCACTCCGGCGAATATTCCAACCGCAGTTCAGCGTCGGCTGGGTTCGCAGTCGCCGTTAAGGCGGTGATTCCGTATTCCAGTCCTTTTTCGAAGGCCTTCAGGTTCAGTTCTCGAAAGCTTTCGGGAACAGAATCAGCAACCGCTTTGCCCACGGCATCGGGGTCCAGCAGGTTTGCGACTGCCGTAAAGAATCCCACCATTACCGAATTCAGCACCATGCGCTTGCCTAGCACCTCGGCGATGCGGGTGGCGGGGACGCTGTAGACCTGAATTTCTTTGTTACCGGAAACGCTGAGATCAGAAACTCGCACTAAATCCTGCTCGACGATGAGGATGCACCGTCTTTCAACTCAGGCACGAAGCGCACATACGCTTCTTGCGACATTACAACCAGGATGTCTGGCCGGGTGACGTACGGGTACAAGATTGGCGAATCGGAAAGGACAAGCTGCGCACTGCAGGCGCCGCCTCGGGCTTCCGGACCGAAGTTCTGAGTCATGGTGGCAAAAGCGCCTTGAAAAATCGAAGCCGCCTTGCCGAGGACTATGGCCGAGAGAATCACGCCCTGGCCGCCGAAGCCCGCGATACGAATTTCAGTTAGCTGCATACCATCTCCGCCTGTTCCACGAAGCGCTCGCCCAGCGATTGGGCGAATTTCGCTCGCATCAAAGTTTGGTAGTCGGGGCGGTCGCGGTCCACGAATTTGCCCACGACGATTTCTCCGGTCATGGTGAGGCCTACTTCGCTGGTCGGCGCTCCGTGTCGGACTTTGCTTTTTTCTTTGTAGTACTTCATGGTGTCGAGTCCGTCGCCCAGCTTGTTGCGGCGCTGATAAAGGGTGGGGCACGGTGAGATCACTTCGATGAACGAGAAACCTTTTTTCTTGAATGCTTCGCTGATGGAGCGCGCCAGTTGCCTTACGTGAAACGTGGTCCAGCGAGCTACATAAACCGCGCCTGCCGCTTCGACCAGGTGCGGCAAATTGAATGACGGCTCGAACACGCCGTAGGGATTCGTCGAAGTAATCGAGTCATCCGGAGTAGTGGGCGCGGTCTGCCCGCCAGTCATCGCATAAATCAGATTGTTGACGCAGATGACTTTCAGATCGATGTTTCTCCGAGCGGCGTGGATCAGATGATTACCGCCGATGGCCGACAGATCGCCATCTCCGGAGTAGACGACGACGTTCAGTTTTGGATTTGCCAGTTTTAATCCAGTGGCGAACGGGATGGCGCGGCCGTGCGTGGTGTGGAAAGAATCCAGCTGGACGTAGCCCGCGACGCGGCCGGTACAGCCGATGCCCGAAACCAGAGCCAGCGATTGCAAGTCGATCTTCGATTCGATGAGAGCCCGCGCGAAAGAGTTCACGGTGGTGCCGATGCCGCATCCCGGGCACCAGATGTGAGGGATGCGATCGCTGCGGAGGAACTGCTCGACCGGATTGGCGACGTCGTTAATCGAAATTTCTGGGATCACACTATCGCTCATCGGCTGGCCTCCACGATTACTTTGAGAATGTCCTGCGGGTTGTGAACTCCGCCCCCCGCGTGCGATACGGCAAATGTCTTCGCCTGGCCTGCGGCAGCGCGCTCTACTTCTCGCACCATCTGGCCCAGATTGAGTTCGGGAACGACGAATGCTTTCACTTTGGCTGCGAGCCCGCGGATCTTGCTTTCTGGGAAGGGCCACGCGGTGATCAGTCGCAGCTTGCCGACGCGCAGACCCTGTTCACGAGCGGCTTCGATGGCTCGTTGCGCCACCCGGGAGGTGATTCCGTAGGAGACAACGACGACATCGGCGCCTTCGAGTTGCTCTTCTTCGAACAGGGCGATGCGATCGGCGGCATCGCGAATCTTGCTTTGCAGGCGGCGAACCAATTTGTCCTGGACTTGCGGAGTCATGTTGGGATAGCCGCGTTCGTCGTGAGTCAGCCCGGTAACATGAAACAAGTACGTCGAATCTTTGCAGGCGAAGTAGTGGGTCTGAGCAGGATCTGTCGACCGGAAGCACAAAGCCGGTCAGGGCACAGGCCCCGCTTGTGCCCGCTCTCGCCGTTTCAGAGGAGTGACACGAGCTGTTGTAACCGGTGGGCGTGTTATTGCAAAAGTGATGTTCTAGTCTCCGCTAAGAATTCTCCAAGCTTCGCGGCCGGTGACCATGACGTGCTGCACACTCTTGACCGCCTTCATATATTGCGCACGCTCGAAGGCAGAGGGGTTGGGACAGCGGAGCTGACTCATGCTGCCCTTCATCTGATGAACCGATTCGTATTCGTGCTTGTCCATCCATAACAGCAAGCCATCTTCGATGAATCTGAGATGCCTGATGCCGTTCCGAAGCAGGGTGGAGCAGAGCATGGTAACGTCGGCACCGACCATCAACAGTTTGACGACATCCTCTGGGCCGTGCACTCCGCTGGTGGCTGCCAGGTTGGCTCGGATGCGGCCGTAAAGGATGCCGATCCAAGTCAGTGGAAGCCGCAGCGCTTGCGGAGTGCTGAGCAACACATTGGGCTGGATCTCCAACTCATCGAGGTTAATGTCGGGTTGATAGAAGCGGTTGAACAACACCAGTCCGTTCGCGCCCGCCTGATCGAACCGCTTCGCCATATTGGCCATATTGCTGAAAAAAGGGCTGACCTTGACGGCTACCGGAATGCGAACCGAAATCTTTACTTCCCGGAGAATGTCAATGTAGGTGTTCTCAATCTCGGAACCGGAGATGTCCGGACTTGTCGGAATGTAGTAGATATTGCACTCAATGGCATCGGCCCCGGCCTGCTCGATCAGCTTGGCAAACTTCGCCCAACCGCCGAGTGTGGTG
>Ga0210409_10005168_pt1 | contig 13765 bp, 12 predicted proteins | sample IncBWH17MmetaG_FD_161649 | JGI IMG/M metagenome (GOLD analysis project Ga0210409, IMG submission 161649) | Forest soil microbial communities from Barre Woods Harvard Forest LTER site, Petersham, Massachusetts, United States - Inc-BW-H-17-M | ecosystem: Environmental > Terrestrial > Soil >... | reverse complement strand
GCCCGCAGCCGCCGGTTCAAATCTTGAATGATTTCCACCTGCGAGTTTTGAATCTGCGTGTCCAGGATGCCCTGGGCAGGCGCAGCGGGACATTCGAAATTATGAACGATCACGCTGGCGGAGCACTGGTTCCGGAAGGCGTCCAGGAGCCGCTCGATCTCGTTCGCGGCGCGGTCGGCGGCCCGCTCGGCGCCCTCGGATTCACAGTCCGTGAACTCCGACCACAACTCCGGCGCGATCTCGCTCGTTCGTACGACCAGGACAGCGATGTGCGGCGAGAATCCGTACAGGTGGCTGGAAGAGTCCAGGATCTCCTGGGAGTATGCGTTGAAATCGCTGTACCAGACGGTAAGATCCAGGCCCGACGTGAGCGCCGCGGCCCTCAGCATGTCCACAGCCGGCTCCAGGGTACAGGAACGCAGGAACGCAACGCGGCACGGAGCTAGCGTCACATGGGGACGCAGCGTTTCGAAGCAGGTTGCCACAAACGCGGCGTTAGCGCTGGTGGGCTGCTCGTTCCACAGATCGCCCAACAGCGCGTGTGCCTGTTTCCAGCGCCGCTGCTCCAATGCCTCCTGAATGGCGACGCGGTAATCGTTTTTCGCCATGTTACATCCGGCCTCCGCCCGTCACCGGAATGTCTGCCCCCGTTATGTAGGCGGACGATTCGGAGCAGAGCCACACCACGGTCTCGGCGATGTCCGCGGCGGTTGCGAGTCTGCGAAGAGGAGTCTGCATTGCCTCGACTTTGCGCAGCCGCTCAGGAACTTCGGTCAGGTCGCCTTCGGCCATTCCCGGAGAAATCATGTTAACCCGGATGCCGCTTGGCCCCAGTTCCACCGCCAGGCAACGCGTCAACGCGCCTAGAGCCGCGCTCGCCACCGCCGAAGGCGCGGATTGCACTGGCGGCCGGCCCCAACTCTGCGCCGACCCCACGTTCACGATCCGTCCAAAGCGCCTGTCCATCATTGCCGGGATCACCGCTTTCGCGCACAGAAACGCGCTACGCACCTGCGCGATCTGGTTTTCCATGTCCGCCCAAGTCAATTCGGTGATTGCCTTGCCGGATTGCACGCGCCCGGCATCGTTTATCAGGACACTGGCCGCATTACCAAAGTGCTCCTGCCCGTTTCGCAGCGTGTCCTCAATGGAGGCAGGGCTCGAGAGGTCTGTCTGAAGTGCGATCGCATTGCCGCCGGAGGAGATAATCGAATGGCATGTCTCTTCCGCCCCGGCCGCCTGTTTCCGATAACTCAAGAGGATCTTCACGCCCCGACTGGCCAGCGCACGGGCGGTCGCGCGGTTGGTCTCCGTGCCGCTGCCGGCGACGAAAGCGACCTGATTCGACAGGCCCGGTTCGCTCGGCCGCGAGGCCGTCTCCAGAACGTGAACGGCGCCTTCCCCTTCCAGCACTGTCTTTCCGTTTTGATTCATAGCAGAGATCTCAATCTTGATGGTGCGGCTGCCCATTGATACCTGAGTAACAGTCAGGCTAACGGTCAGGGTGTCGTCCACAAATACCGGTGCCGGCCAGCGGAAAGACTGGGAAGTCCACAGCGCTCCCGGTCCAGGAACCTGCATGCCTATCAGTGTCGACACATAACTCGCCACCAGCATTCCGTGGACCACGGGCCTTTGAAAGCTTGTCCGTCGGGCATATTCCGCATCCACGTGGAGCGGATTTAAGTCGCCGCTTAGGCGTGCGAACCTCTCCACATCCTCCGCGGTGATTCGTTTGCACAGCTCAGCCCGATCGCCCGGCTTGATTGATTGAATCTCGCCGAAAGGAATTGGCCTGCTCCTGTCCGCCTGCTCTGGTGGGGCTGTCACAGGCTTGCTCAATCTTGATGGGCCAAATCTTCTTCCCGAAGCAGTTCGTTTGCGCTGACAGACCGCGTCAGCCTTCGTCCGATCAAGTTCGGCATCCGATCCGGCGGGATCCCAGTACCTGGCTTTTTCAGAACGAGATGCGCCGAATCCAGAACTGCTCCCGCTGGCAAATCCCGGCTCAGGGCGATGCTTCGGGAGAACACCAGGCGCAACGGTGCCATCTCCATGGCAATGCTCTCTTTTTCCACGGGCGAGTCCAGCATGCGCTCGATGAAGCGGACACCTTCGACCAGGGTAGCGAGTTCAGCGATGGTTACGGAGGCGGGAACATCGGGCCCGAAGCACTGCCGGCTGAACGTAACGTGTACTTCCAGTACGTCGATGCCTAGCGTGGCCGCCGCCAACCCTGCGTAAATCGTACCGCTATGATCAGACAATCCCACTTTGCACCCATAGCGCTCTCGCAGAGTTGGGATGATGTTCAAGCCCACCTTCTCCGGAGGACAGGGATAACTCGAGGTGCACTGAAGCACGGTCAAGTCCGGAACCCGCGCGCAAAGGTATTCCACGGCGGCGTCGATTTCACGCAAATGGCTCATTCCGGTGGACAGTTGAATGGGAAGCCCCGTTTCCGCCACGGCCTGCAGCAAGGGCTCGTTGTTGAATTCCCCCGATGCGATCTTCCAGCACGACACGCCCACGCGCTTCATCATTTCGACGGCCTTCGTTGAAAAAGGCGAAACGATAAAACTAAGCCCGCGCTGGTCGGCATGCTCCCGCAGGCCGTGCCATTGCTCCTCCGTAAACTCCATTCGTTTCCAGTAGGCGTATCGCGTTCGATCCTGCCACCCGAAGCGCACGCGCCACGGCTCGGCTGCGGTACTCTCCTCCAGGGCAACATGTACCTGAAACTTGACGGCTCCCGCGCCTGCCCGCGCCACGGCGTCGATATAGGCATGCGCGGTCCCCAGGCTCCCATCGTGGGCTTGGGCGACTTCCCCCACCACCATACAACCGGAAGTAGATCTAGATGACATCCGCGAAGCTGGCTTCCACACGTTGGAAGTAGTATGCGCCGGCCACCAAAATAATCAGCGTGATCCCTGTCGAGACCAGCAGTATCGGCCCCGGGACCTTCGTGCCGAAAAAGGCCCAGCGGAAACCCTCCACAACTCCTACTAGGGGGTTCAGGCTGTACACCGTGCGCCAAGGCTCGGAAAGGAGACTGCTGGGGTAAGCAATGGGAGTGGCGAACATCCAGAATTGACTGACAAACGGAACGATGTAGCGGACATCCCTATATCGGACGTTAAGTGCAGAAAACCATAATCCGACTCCCAGCATGGTCACGAATGCCAGTAGTGCGAACAGGGGAAGGTACCACAGATACGGACTGGGCCGCACATGGTACAGCGCCATCATCACCCCAAGCATGAGGCACGACAAACCGAAATCGACTGCGCCACTCAACACTGCCGCTAGGGGCACGTGCAAACGAGGAAAGTATACCTTACTGATCAGATTGGAACTGCTCACTAGGCTGTTCGAAGATTGAGTCAGGCCGTTGGCGAAAAAAATCCATGGCACCAACCCGGCGAAGGTAAACAAAGAGTACGGAACCCCGTCCGAAGGCATTTTTGCCAGACGTCCGAAAAACACGCTGAAAACTACCATCGTCAACAGCGGTTGCAGGACGGCCCACGCCACCCCCAGTCCGGTCTGCTTGTAGCGGACCTTGATGTCCCGCCACACTAGGAAATAAAGCAAATCCCGGTACTGCCACAGTTCCCTGAGACTCACCGAAATAAAACCCTTCGGCGGCTCAATTCGGATACTCTGGCTGGCTTCGTCTCGCTCTGGCATTTTTCGCATCTCATCCTTTGCCTGACGTTAGCGCCGGGAAGCCTCGATTCCGGGAAGAAACTTCCGCCGGATCTTTTCTCCATCGAACCCCTTCCGAAACAAGCTGTACCGGATCGTCAGCAACATCAATTCGAGATCTACCCAGGGTGTCGCCCGCTTCAGGTAATCGAGATTCAAAGCCAGTTTCGCGGGGGAGACAACTTCCCGATAGTGCCGTTCCGGATCGGAGGCGCGAGCCAGTTCCGCTTCCTCGTCGCGGTACACCAGCGTCGCCAGATCTGTCAAACCGGGGCGCCATTCGAGAAGCTGCCGCCACATCGGATCGCGGAGCGCCACATATGCCGGAACCTCCGGTCGCGGCCCAACGACTGCCATTTCCCCGCGAATCACGTTCCATACCTGCGGCAGTTCGTCCAGTTTGTAGCGCCGCAGAAAACGTCCTACGATTGTGATCCGCGTATCGCCCTTAGCGGTGATCAACGGTCCACTTTCCCTCACGCGCATGGAACGGATTTTCAGAACCTCGAAAGGCTTGCCGTGCCTTCCGATGCGGGTCTGCCGGAACAAGATAGGACGGCCGTCTTCGATGGCTACTGCTATAAACGCCATCGCCAGGAACGGCAGCACAATCACCCCCCCCAAAACGGACAAGCCCACCTCGAAAGATCGCCACCATCCGGAGGAGCGCGCTCGTGCCTCGGGATACCCCCTACGTGTCATCCTCGTGGTAGCTGTAGTAGCTGTCGTATTCGCTCTTCGATTGGGGCTCCCACCGGTTAAGAACGATGCCCAACACATGTATGCCGTCCTCAGTCAGCCGTTGCTTGGCGCGCAACGCTGATTTCTTCGAAGTCTGACCGGACCGGATCACCAGAATGGCCGCGTCGGCCATACGTCCGACCACGCGCGCATCGGACAAGTACCCCATCGGCGGCGTGTCAATAATGATCGTGTCGAACATCTCCCGCAGCCGCGCGATCACTTCGCCCATCCGGTCCGAATAAAGCAGGTCGGAGAGGCCCAGGCCCGCGGGGCCGCTCGGCAACAGAAACAGGCGCCCGATCCCCGTTTTCCTCGCCATCGCTTCAGCCGGGATGTCGTTGAGGGGAATTTTTTCCCGCAGCAGGTCGGAAAGCCCCCAGCTATTGGGCGTATCGAAAATCGTGTGAAGCCGCGGCCTGCGCATGTCGCCGTCAATCAGAACTACGCGCTGGCCGATATGAGCCAGTGCAATTCCCAGGTTGCTGACGGTCGAACTCTTGCCGTCCTGCCGCTCAACGCTTGTAACCAAGATTACTCTGGGCCGCAGCTCACCGTTCTTGCACAGAAGAATGGACGTGCGCAAATTGCGGAAGCTCTCTGCCAGCACGGAGTCGGCGCCCCACGCGGCGAGGTCTATCGTCTGATTCCCAAGCCGCGACTCGTAACCGTTGATCCCCTCGTTTTTCAGCCTGCCTAGCCGTCGAACCAGGCGAGAATCGCGAGCGGGAATGACTCCTAGCTCCGGAACCCTAAGAACCGTTTCCGCCTCCCCCGGCGCCCTGAGACTTCCGTTCAATCGGTCAATGCCTAACACCAGCACAATCCCGAACAAGAGGCCGGAGGCCAATCCTTCTGCCAGGTTCATTTGTAGATTCGGGCTGAAGGGAGCGCCCGGGACCATGGCCGGGTCCACTACCTGAACGCTCGAGGCTCCCATGGCCGATGCGACGCTCGACTCCTTGACCTTTTGCAGCAGCGCTCCATAGAGTTGTTGGTTGGTGTCAACCTCGCGTTTTAGCACGCCGTAAATGCCCGATTTGTCTGCGATATCGGCGACCACTTTGGCCTGGGACCGGTACGCGGCGGCTAGGAGCTTCTCCCGATTCACCGAGGCCAGATAGCTGTTCCGGATGCGGGCGATCACCGCATCCCGCTCCTCCTGGAATGTCTTCTGCAGTTCCGCGATTTCCGCCTTCACACGGACCACGCGGGGATGCTCCTGTGTGTAGATCGTCCGCAGCTCCGCCTCCTGCTGGCGAAGCTCCGCGAGTTTCGTCTTGTATCCGCTGAGCCGCGGGTTGTCAATTACCTCCGGAACGGTGTCGGCGGGACTAGAACTGGCAATCTCGTAAACCGACTGCTTTTCCACGCGATCCGAGGAAGCGCGCGACAACTCCGCTTGCGTTTGTTTGAGCTTCTCTTGCGCGACGTTATCTGCTGCTCCGTCCACCATCAGCAGTCCTACGGAGCGGCTGTAGCTCTGGAGCTTACTTTCTGAATCCTCCAGCTTCGTCTTCATGTCCTCCAACTGTTCGCCCAGCCAGACCATCGTTTGCCGCGCGTTATTCCAGCGCGATTCAATCTGGAACTTGGCGTACTCCTCAGCCACAACATTTACGTAATCGGTCGCGAAGCGGGGATCCTCGGACTCGCAGATCAGATCGACGACTCTCGTTGTATCGTGGTTCACTTTGTACGTGAACACCGGCACGCTGAAGGAAGGTGCTTGCGGCGGCGACGCTCCCTGGCCCAGCAGACTCTTCATTTTTGACCATCGGTCAACCGGCGTGAAGCTGCTCAGCTTACCTGCTGACGTGAGGTGATCGAGCACCCGCAGCCGCAGGGAGCGGCTTTCCAGAATCTTCACCTGAGTATTGATGTACGTTTCGGGGGCCCCATCCGCTCCCGTCGGAACCGACTGGAAACCAAACGGGCTTTCGATCGGAGGGAGAATCTCGACTTTGGCCTGCGCGCGGTACTCCGGGACTTGCAGCGAAGTAAGCAGTGCGGCAGCGGTGCCGCCCAGAAGGACGCACACCGCCAGCATCCATCGATGGTCGCGAACGAGACTCCAAAGGGAGACCAGCCCATGATCTTCCGCTTTGGGCCGAGACTGCCCGGCATCCAGCGACTCCAGAAGCACTAAATTCGGTCTTTCGGGAGAAGACCCACCGAGGGCATCCGTCCCGTTTTGGTAAAGCATCACTTCCCGCGGCTGCTCGGGCCCGAATTCTTCGTTGCCGGCCATTAGAGTTTAATCAGGAAAAACTGTCTGTGCTCCAAAGCGCGCTGCGCCCGCCGCCAAACTGTATCACCAACGGATTGCGCGCTTCAGTTTTGCGCGAGTTTCCTAAAAACGTGCGATAAGATACAATGCGGAGTACATGCCAACCGAAACCGCCGATCCTCCTGCCTGGTGGGCGTAGTTCTTCAGCGCGCTGGACGGGACCACAATCACGTCGCCTGCGATAAGTTCTAAATCTTTGGACTTCCCCGTTTGAATCCTGGTGACATCGATAAAGGAAGAGGACGTCTGGACGCCGGCCGCGTTTATGTGCATGATGAGAGTCTTCCTGCCATTCGCGTTAGAACCCAGGCCTCCCGCGACGGCCAGGACCTTCATAAAGGAGACTGAATCCTGGGTGGCGAGTTCCACGGAACCCGGCCTTTGGACCTCGCCGGTAATGTACACAAACTTGCCGGGCCCCGCTGCGGATACTGAGATCTGATCGTACGCCTGTATTTCCACTGTCGCGGCGTCTCCCTTGCCCCTCATAACCTCGGCTAGGTCGAAATCAGCGAATGCGTAGCTTTGGTCACCCATCCGCACCCCAGGCGTCCTTAGGGGGCCCCGGGTGGTTTCGCGCTTCAACGTTACCCGGGTACCAGCATTAGCCGGCCCGCCAGCCATCACTAGAACATCGAAAAGCGTCTTGTACCCTTCGATTTGAAAAACCCCCGGCTTGGCTACGGCTCCCGTCACCGTGATGGGCTGGCTGCGAACCTCGGTTACAAACACGCTGACTTCTGGCTCGATGATGTAGCGCTTCAGGCGCCGAACCAGTTCTTGCTGAAGCTCCTCGATTGTCAGCCCCGCGGCGTGGATGGTGCCCGCCATCGGAAGGTTCAACTCGCCCGTGGTACTGACGCGCCAGCTCTTACTGATCTCATCGCTATTCAAGACGTTAATACTCACCGTGTCCTGGACTCCGATCACGCCCGGCTTACTGGCCAGCCCGGGAGTCGTGACGTCGTCCGCAACCGCCAGGGATGCGCACGAGAAAACAGCGGCCATCACCGCCGCCAGCGTTGCGGAAACGCAAAGGCCGCGGAGTGGTGCGCCGTATTCCACGAGTTCCTTGGACGCCTGACTATGATCGCGCATCGGCAGACACCTCTACTACTGTAAGCTCAAACTCATCGAATTGGATGTGCCCGCCACATTGGCCGCGGTGATGCTGATCGATTGGACCGCGTTCAAACTGCCGCTGGCATCGATAATGATGGATGCCGTAAACTGGCTTCCGCTAGTTGTTGAGGTGGGGTTCTGGTACCAAGTAGCAAACGCCGTTTCCGTATTCACCTGGAGTGTGGTGGTTTGCAGATTCGCACCGGGCGCCGGCGTAAACGTAAGATTCAGGTTTTGCACCGAACGGGGAGTCGAGTAGCCAGTGAGCAGCAGCTCGAAACTTCCAGCGGTCTGCGTTCCCAGTTGCAGATTACGTAGTTGCGGCGCAGCGGCGTCAATCGCCACAGTTTGCGTTACGGGTGGCCGCGGAGTTAGGTCCACGCTGCCGACCGAGAATGCTGGCGTTAGCGTAATGGTCCCCGCTACCGTTCCGGATTGGAATTGTATCTGGGATGCTTGCCCGAACAACGCGGTGGTGGAGTTCGCCGGAATGCGGAACGCCACAGTGCGCCCGCCAGTCGAGAATTGAATCGAGGAATCGTCGGCGAAAGACGTGGACGTGAACGTCAGCGCCAACGATCCGGTCACGTCAGTGGGATACGGCTGCGCGAGTTGCAGCGTCACCACCGGCTGCTGCAAGGGAAGCACCTTGCCGCTTAGACCTCCGAAAGAATAGGTTGGCAGAGGAGCGGGCGCGGTTCCGCTCCCTCGCAGGACGATCGTCTGGTTGTCGACCGCCAGAGCGCCCGCCACGCTTCCCACTGAGTTGGGCTGGAATACTAGCGAAAACACAAGAGACGCCCCGGGGCTCAGTTGAGCCGGGAGGGCCGGCTGTTTGCCAATCGCGAACTGAGCGCCGGACACGCTGATGCTATTGACGCTGCCTGCTACATTGCCCGAGTTGGTAACAGTAACCATCACCGAAAGCGTCGCTCCTACGGCGGTATTCGGGAAATTCAGCGTACTGTTATTCGGTAACGGCGAGACCACCGTATCCACAGTCGCGGTGAGCGTAATCACTGTCCCACTCCCCACGCCGCTCAGATTCAATACGGTGTTGTCGACGAGGAGTATTCCCGTCCGGTTCCCAATATTCGCGGGAGTAAAGACAACCTGAAAGACCAAGCTCTCGCCGGGCGCAAACGTTCGAGGTAAGGGAATCACACCTGCGGCAACAAAATCTCCACCAACCACGGTAACCGATCCCACCACGCCGGAGGCGTTTCCGTCATTTTCCACTCGGACAGACAAAGTGGAACTCTGCCCCAACGGCACCGTGGGGAAGGCGATCGTGCCGTTCGGCGAAATCGGCGTCGTTCCGGAGCTCGTGACAGTTGCGTAAGTAAAGCTGGCTGCCGTTCCAGTGCCGCTCAGAGTGATGTTGGCCGTCAGGTTGGATAGCTGGACGGTAAGCGAACCAGTCTGCAGCCCCGCGCCCGTGGGCGCGAATGTAACGGTGAACTGCAGAGCCGAGTTCGGCTGCACTTGCGCTGGCAACAGCGGTAAACCCGCTACTTGGAAGGACGCGCCGGTGAAGGTCACCGCGTTCGTTGTGCCCGCGCCCGTCCCTTGATTGAAAATTATGAATGTGGCGCTGGTCGGAGTCGAAACCGAAGTGTTTGGAAAGGGCAGGGTCCCGCCGCTTACGATCGGCGTTTGATTTCCTTTCGGGTTGATCACGTAGCTGAGAATGAACGAGGGCGCCACCCCGCTGCCCGCCAGCGTGAAACTGACCCCGGCGTTGGGCGGACCGATTTGAAATGCGAACGTGCCTTGGACTGCACCGACAAAGTTCGGAGTAAACGAGATCGTGAACGAGCCAGTCGCGTTGGGGGCAATCGTAAAAGATGTGCCGCCGGTGAACGTGAAGGCGGAGTTGGAAATGGAAGCTGAGGTCACGATCAGGGTAGAGTTACTGGTGTTCTTCACAAACAGGGTGACTACACTGTTGGCGCCCGTCGATGTTGCCGGGAATGGGATCGCAGCCCCGGCCCCCACCGTCACCACGTTAACGTCGCCACGGACCTGATAGGAATAGGCAACGTTGGGTCCTTGCGCTTTCACCACCGGGCTCAACAACAAAACAAGCCCCCACAGCCACTCCGAACGGCCGCCAATGCAAGCGCTACTGGGCCGGGACAAAGAAGACACCGTTGTTGAGATCCAACAGATGAGCCGTGCCACGGCCCGGACCATTTAGCAGGAAAATGTCCGGAGCAAAGGCAGCATCCAATCGGTCGGCAGAATCCGGGACAACAATGCGATCGAGGGCGCCTGTGGTAATGCTGGCTTTGAAAACCGTGTGGCTGTCGGTATCGAGAAGCAGAATTGTCTCTTCGCCGGAAACTGCAAGCGCGGCCGCGCCAGTCAAACCATCGTGACCGCTCAGAAGCGGAAGCTGCGTAGCCTGCTCCGCAATATTCAAAAGCAGGAGAAGTTCGCTGCGGAAATGATGCGCCACCGCCGCATCTCTTCCATTTGGAAGAAACGCAGCCGCTACCGGTTCGTCAATAGCGGGTAAAAGCGTTAGTTCGCCCGTGCCATTCCGCACCAGGTACAATTGGCGATTCGCCGCGATCAGTCCTAGCGAGCCGTCGGCGGAAACCGCCAGCGGCTTGCTGGTGGCCCCTCTGGGCAGTCGGGCCCTTCCCCGGGGGCCTTGGAAATCCACGGGTTTTTCGAGTTTATTGCCCGGATCCTCAAGGCGAATCATGGGGCCGAGTTGGGGCTCACGCAGCAGATTCGCTGCGAATTCCAGGGTTCCATCCCCTGCCGAGTACAGCAGTGCAGCCTGGCATCCGCCAGCCATGACTACCATGCTTGCAACAGCACCCTCCAGCCGGGTGACCGTTAGAGCCGCGCTTCCGAAATCCCTAGCCAGCCATACGCTCCGGTCTGCGCCGGTGACGACCGCCAGGTTCTGTGTCGGACACATCGCTGCCGTAGCCGGCGTGAAAGGAAGCGACACCGACGCCCCCAGGACCGCCCCCCCCGGAAGACCCTGGACTAGGTGAAGAGTTGCGGATTGGGCATCGACAACCACGGCGCTCACGGGAGACCGGAAACCGGGCTCTTCCGCCATGCATGCACAAGCCAATACCAAAAAGAATGCGCAGCGCATTTTAGTGGGGTGCCCCTACTGTTATGGGGCCGGCGCTTAAAACGGTCGGCACCGCCGGTGGCGGTGTGGACCCTCCATGCGAGCCCAGAACTACTGCTAGAACAGCCGCTGCTCCTCCCCCGAGCAAGGACAGAATCAAAAGCTTCTTGCCGTTGCCCGTTGCACCCAGCGGTGCGCCACCCGCTGAGGTGTTGCTCTCCGCCACTATCGTTTCAGCCTGGAGCCCGTTGAACTCCGCTATGACCCTGATGTTGAAACGACCTTCCTCATCATTGGGCCTGAATTCTGCGGCTCTCGCCACGCCATTTTCGCCCGTGGCGGTCGCAAACGAGCGCTGGTTGCCAGTGAACGTTCCTCCCGGTCCGAGCGCCGGCATCGTAAAGGTCACTTTGGCACCCACCACCGGATTATTCTTGTCGTCGACAACCCGTACCGCAGGAGGATGCGAGATCTTCCTCTTTGTGTCGTTCAGGGCTCCCTCGCCCTCGGTCGCGATCACCGTCAGGTATCCCGTTGCCTGGCCGTATACGCTAACTACGGACATCACCAAGCACCCGAACCGAATTGCTCTCCCGTGCATATTCATCCGTATCCGAAGCGAAGCGGCGACGTCTGGCCGAATCCTTACTCGCTCCACCCGCCCGGCACCTGATGCGCTGAGCTTAAGGAGTGAGTTCATGAAGCGCCTGCAGCCTCCGCAAAATTGCAATTCAAACACTCAGTTGCGGAAGGAACTTGCGCCTAGGCCCGCTCAGGCGGATTTTTGAGCAGAAGAGTACAACACCTTGAATCCCGGCGGAGGGGCTTTCGGTCGCTCCGGAATCACTCTTACTCGGCTCCCGTCTAACTCTACCAGCACGGTTCGCTGAATCAGCGTAACGGACAGAACCAAGCGAAGCCGATTTTTGATCTCAATGACTCTTCCCGACAGACCCACTAGCGGCCCGTCATCTATTGTCACGAGTTGACCCTTTTGAAGTGCCTGCCAGGGTTCGCAGGGCAATTTCGAATCGACCACCCGCTGCAACGCATGTATTTCGTCCGGATCCACCGCAACTAGATCCGGCCCGAACCGGACGATGTCAACGACTCCGGGAGAGTTCAGAATTGGAACCTTCACTTTTGGGTCGAAATTACAAAAAACGTAGCAAGGGAAAAGCGGAAGCTCGACTTCTTTGATCCGATCACTCCATTTCCTCCGGATCCGATACAGCGGCAGGAGCTTCTGATAGCCATGATACTCAAATACCCTGGCCACCGACTTCTCGTGGCGTGGCTTCACGCGAACTGCATACCAATTCGTCTCTGTCATGCTTTCCACCGAAGAAGGACAGGCTTCGCCAAACTTACTCACACCGGTCGATGGTTATAATCGGACCAACGGGGTGAAGGAGTAGTAAGGGTCAGGGTACACTGGAGTACGGATTTTGTCAACAGAAGTACCGAAGAAGTACCGAATCCAGCACCCCATTAGTCATGTACCGTAGGTACTAGAACCTAAAGATTTAATTAATTCCAGTCGCGCCTGGATCCGCGTCAGAGTACATCCCGAAACGACGGCCGCATACCGTTTAATCCCCGCTAGCTTGGCGAGTGCGTGACCTCGATCCGCTCCCTCTCTAAGCGCTGCTTTTGCTACCAAAGGGATCCCCGAAGTTGTGGCGGAACGGGTGGGCAGCAGGTTCAATGGACGATCTCACGCGGCGCGGGCGGGGAAGCGAAGGAAAGTTGGATGCAAAGCCGCCGCAACAGGATAAAAATTTGGAGACTGACCCGCTGTTCGGCGGTGAAGATGGTTTTTTGGTTTACAGACGCCAATGAGCAACGAGCTTGGACTTTTACGTAATAGGTTGAGAAGGAAGGGCTTCGGATCCGAGAATCAAAAACGTCAGAGAGTGGCTTGTACTTGTCTTACCGTTGCGAACAAGTGGTCCAATAGAGTAATCAGTTTCCCGATCAGCTCGGGGCACGGGCTCATTCTGGTGTGGGCTTATGAGAACGTTCAACTTGTCCAGGGGGTCGGACTCCCTCGGCGGAATGGGTTATTGCAGGCGGACGCATCAATGGTCCAGGAGTCAGAGGCTTTGCGGCACGGATCGAGCGAGTGTGAGCTGATGATGAAAATCCGAGCTTTGAGGCGACGGTATGGTTGTTCTATTCCCGGAATTGGCCGATGCCTGAAGGGCGCGCCAGATCAAGTGTAAGTTCTTGTTGACAAAAGCTTCCCGAACGGAGTATATTCACTCTTTAGTTGCATACTTACTAGCCGCGATTTTCGCAGCGTGTGAGTTTGTAAGGCGAAGCCGTGCCGGGAGCACGGCTCGCGGACCCTATGGCTTTCCAGATTGTTCTGTGTGTGCCATTATGGGAGTCCGTTAGCAGCTTCGGGGTTCGCCTGTCCAGTGCGCCCGTCCAGCCGAGCGCCTAAATCCAGAGGCAGCCGGTTCAGTCTAGAGCAGTAAGCGGCGTTTCCTATGCCCGATCACCACAACAATTTTGCCGAACTCGCTGAAAACAGGTCTGACGCGTACCATTGGAAGGATCGGCAACCATCACCGGGCATCCGCTTTGCGCGAAGTCCGCAAAGGTTGGTGGCAGCGGTGGCAACCGTTTTTTCCTGCGTGTGTTTGGCGGCAAGCGACGATGCTAACGCGCCCGGGCCGGTTACCAAATCCGGCGTGATCGGAGTCGAGGACACGGTGAGTATTAGCGTCTTGAATGGCGAAGAGATCAGTAAGAGCTGGCGCGTCGGTAGCACGGGCGAATTGAGTCTTCCCATG
>Ga0210409_10005167_pt1 | contig 13766 bp, 12 predicted proteins | sample IncBWH17MmetaG_FD_161649 | JGI IMG/M metagenome (GOLD analysis project Ga0210409, IMG submission 161649) | Forest soil microbial communities from Barre Woods Harvard Forest LTER site, Petersham, Massachusetts, United States - Inc-BW-H-17-M | ecosystem: Environmental > Terrestrial > Soil >... | reverse complement strand
ATCGAGGATGACCTCGCGAGCGGAGGGGCAACTGTGCGGGCAGCTTTACTGTATCCGCGCGGAGGCGGCACGACGGATTTACATGCCGAAAGATCTGGCCGCGTGCGAGGACGGTTTCATCAAGGCTCTGGTGTGCACGGATTTTCTGGAGCACGCTCCCTGGCCCGGGAAACTTCGCGTGGCGCCGGATGCCGAGCACACGTTCGAGGCGTACATCTCGCCGTTATCCATTCTAAAAAACCAGAAACGCCAGATTATCGGCCAAACGATCGTGCACCTTCTGGTGGACCACTACCTTCCTGCCCTGCGGGCGTCTGAACTCCAGGATTTGCCGGCGTTCTTGGGAGCCAAGGATGCCACTGACCCGGGATGGCTCAAACGCCTGATAACCGAACACCTTCGGCGCAGCCGGGCGTTCTGGCGGTTGCATCCAGGACTGCTGGGGAATCGGCTTCAGCATTTGCGGAGGCTCCGGCCGGTTCAAAAGATTTGCTGTTTGCCGGCGGCTCTGGCGAGTTCAGGAACCGCGTTGGTGGCGAGTTTCCTGGCTTACCGATCGCTCAAGAAGGGGTGTACCGACTACTGGCCGAAAGCCCGGCGAGTGGGCTTGGAGCAGACTCGGCGTGTCCGGCCTGAGCACACTGAAATACCCACATCCCTTGCGAAGCCAAGCCCATGACCGCGGCATATCGAGGCACCATAGAAACCAGCCCAGGGGCGGACACGCTCGAGCCTGGGAAACGGCGGCGCGCGGACTTTCCAGTCCGCAGCAATGTCGATACTTTAAGCGGCGTCACTCAACTTATTAGTGCAGGAAAAGTTCGCATGTTGCTGCGGACTGGAGAGTCCGCGCGCCGCCAGATTGACGAAAGGAAGTGATTATGCACGGAACTGTCTCCCAAAAAATCGGGCGTGTGATCGGCAATCTTCTCCTGCATCCGCAGTACATCTCGCGATGCCTCGCTCATAATGTGATCAACGGCAAGACCCCGTTGGACCTGGAAATCCCATGGTTTTCCTACGCCGCGATCGATTTTCTGGAGGGGTTTGTAAAACCGAGCATGCGTGTGTTTGAATATGGGTCGGGCGGCTCGACTCTCTTTTTTGCCAAGCGCGCCCAACAGGTTATATCGGTGGAGGATAATCCAAAATGGTTCCAATGGGTGTCGCGCCGGCTGCAGCAACAGGGTTTGACCAACGTGAGCCTCAAGCTATGCGAGTTTAACTTCAAAGAGCCCATCGGTTTCGAGCACTCGGACTATTTGCGGGCAATACCGGATGACCGGTTCGACATCATTGTCGTAGATGGCAGCGAGGAATGGACCCGGGTGCGGCCCATCTGTTTTGGGAAAGCCGAGAGCCGGATCAAAGAGGGCGGGATCATTGTGGTGGACGATTCCTGGCGGTACCCAACGCTTCGCGAGGAGCATCATGCAAAGAAGCTGCAAGTTTTCCAAAGTGTCGGGCCATGCCGCCCGGGCGTAACAAGCACGGATGTCTTTTTTTACTGAACCGACACGTCTGCTGAAGTGGGACGCCGGACCGATCGACTTGAAACCGGCTCGATGTGGGCGATGAACTGTCGCTGAGACGATGGATACAAAGACATTATTTGGTTTGACCGTCATTCCTGCGGCATTTTTGGGCGGGATCGTAGCGGCGTGCTTGTCCGGCCGGGTCCGGGACCTTTTCTTTGTGATGCTGGTATCGTTGGCTCCGGTGATTGAGCGGCTGGACCTGAACTATGTCAGTCGCGAATGGTATCGGGGCACTTCCCGTGGCTTTGAAATCTCCGTGCTGGATGTTCTAGCGCTGAGTCTTTTGGTAAGCGCGATCCTGGTGCCGCGGCGGGGTGAGTCGCGGGGCTACTGGCCCGCCAGTATGGGCTTGATGCTCTTGTACTTTCTTTACGCCTGTTTTAATGTGGCCATTTCTGAACCAAAACTCTTTTCGTTGTTCGAGCTGTTTCGCATGTTTCGCAGCTTTATTTTGGTGTTGGGGGTCGCCTTTTATGTGCGCAGTGAGCGGGAGCTGCGATTGTTCATTTTTGGATTGGCGATCCTGGTTTGTTACGAGGGGCTGCTGGCTCTGAAACAGCGCTACCTGGAGGGTATCCACCGTGTGCCCGGCACATTGATTGAGTCAAATAGCCTTTCCGTGCTTTTGTGCACGACAACCCCACTGATGGTGACAGCGCTGACCTCCCGGCTGCCGAGGGTCCTCAAATGGCTGTGCGCCTGCGCAATCCCCCTGGCATTAGTGGCGGAGATCATGACCATTTCCCGCGCGGGGGTTGCGATTATGGCGCTCGTGCTGTTCCTGGCCGTTATCAGCACGATCAAGTTCCAGATAACGCCCCGCACGGTCGCCATCACCTTGGTGGTGCTGGTGGGAGTGGCCGGTTTGGCGGCCAAATCCTGGAAAACCCTGTCGGAGCGATTCGGCGAATCGACCATGGCGCAGGAGTACGGCAACAAGAAAAATATGGGCCGGGGCTATTATATCCGGATGGCCAAGGCGATCGCGAAGGATTACTTCTTCGGAGTTGGGCTTAACAATTGGTCCTACTGGGTGAGCAACAAAATCGGGCCGCAGCACGGATATAAGTTCGTAGCTTATAAGGGGACCGACCGCGCGCCGAGCGATCACGTCCCGTCCGACAGCAACGTGGATGAGGCGCAGGCGGCCCCGGCCCATAACCTGGGCGCGCTGACCCTTGGGGAGTTGGGAATTCCGGGTTTGGTGCTGTTCGCTTTCATCTGGTTGCGTTGGTTTCAGATGGGAGGCAGCTTCCTTTTTCGACGCGATCCCGATCCCATGCGACGAATGGGAATTGGCCTGTTTTTTGGGTTCTGCGGCATGTTCTTGCAGTGCCTGACCGAGTGGGTGTATCGGCATCTGCCTCTCTACTACACGATCCATATCATGCTCGGGGTTTTGATGAGTCTCTACTTTATCAAACAAAAGGCGGTGCGGGCCGCTCGGGCGGAGGTTGCCGACGAACCATACCAAAACAGCGCCGAAACGGAGGCATGGACCCCGCCGCTGGAGGAACCGAGCGCTCGTGTTGAGTGCTCGGAAGTAAGCCAACCGGAATCGAAACCCGAAGACCGAAAGCCGAAATCCGAAAGAAGGCCGAAACCCGAAATCCGAAGAGGTTCTCCGGCCTTAATTCGGTCTTCGGATTTCGGATTTCTTTCGGGTTTCGGCCTTCGGCCTTCGGGTTTCAGCGCCGCCTGCAGAGGAGGGGGAATCGCCTGACTATGCGAGTTGCCCATCTCCTCAGGAAACTGGACCCGGCGGAATGGAGCGGGACGGAGATGGCTATCCAGAGGCTATTCCTTGGCTTGCGGTCGCACGGGGTCGATCCGGTGGTTTATTGTCCGAGATTGGGAGAAACGATCCTGCAGGATCCCCTGGCAAGTTCCGGCTTCGAAGTGCAGCGCTTCAAGGCATTCGTTCCGGTGCTGGGATTGTCGCGCCAACGCCGCCGCCAGCTTGTCTCGGTCGGTGGCAACCTGATGTCTTTCGATCTGCTTGCGTCGTTGTGGCGGGAGAGAAACCTCGCGGTGATGCACGCGCACACGCTGGGCCGGATCGGCGGCATCGCCTTAACCGTCGCGAAGCAACGTCGCTTGCCATTTGTCGTCACGATCCACGGCGGAGTCCTAGACTTGCCCGAGAAAATCAAGCAGAGCTTCAACACGCCCGTAGACAGCGGCTGGGAGTGGGGCCGGCTCTTCGGCGTGCTGTTTCAATCGCACCGGCTGTTTTGTGATGCGGACGCGATTTTGACCTGCAACGCCAAAGAGGCAGCGTTACTCCAGGAACAATTTCCGGCCAAACGCGTCATGGTTCAGCCGCACGGAGTGCCGCTGGAGATCTACCAGGTTGACCAACGCGCCGCGGCATTGGCGGCTTTCCCGCAACTGCGCGATCGACAAGTTCTTCTCTGCCTGGGCCGGATTGATCCGATCAAGAACCAAAGTTGGCTGTTCGAGCAAGCGCCTGAGATTTTCCGGCGATACCCGCGCGCGTTTTTGGTGCTGGCGGGTCCCTGCACCGATGAGCCGTACGGGCAGCGGATCCAAAGACTCATCGGCCAGGCGGGTCTGGAAAATCGGGTTCTGCTGACCGGCGGCTTGCCGCCGAACGATCCTCGCGTCGTTGGCTTGCTGCAATGCGCTAGCGCCCTGCTGCTGCCGTCGTTATCCGAGACCTTCGGGCTGGTGATTTTGGAGGGCTGGGCCGCCGGAACGCCGGTACTGTCGGCGCGCACGTCGGGCCCGGCAGCGTTAATACAAAGCGGCCACAACGGGTGGTTATTCGATTTGAATGAACCCCAGACCTTCCATGACGCCCTGGCGCAGACTTTGAACGAACCGCATCTGGCCAAAGAAATGGCGCAGCGTGGAGCGTCGGTGATCGAGCGATACAGCATGAGCGCATTGGCGGCCCGGCTGAAGGGACTGTACGAAGAACTGATCGAGGAGAAGAAATGCGCTACGTAATCATCCGTGACGATGACACCAACGCGCTGACGCCCGTGGAGTGCCTGGAGCGGCTGTACCGTCCCTTCCTGGAGAGAGGCTTGCCGGTAAACCTGGCGGCCATTCCCGAGGTGTCAACCAGAGCGACCATGATTGACGGACGTCGCGAGGGGTTTTTGCTGGCGCAGAACTTAGGAGAAAGCCCGACAGTGCCCATCGGCGCGAATCGCGAGTTGGTCGAGTATCTATTGGCAAATCGCGGCTATCATATCGTCCAGCATGGCTGTCACCATGACTACCTGGAATTCGATTGCCCGGCCCAGACTGAAGCAATTCGACGGCTGGAACAGGGCACGGCGCGGATATTGGAGGCTGGATTTCCCCATCCCAAAACATTTGTCGCTCCTTACGACAAGCTCTCCCGGAGCAGCTTGCAGGCAGTCGCGGAACGATTTCGAGTGCTCTCCACCGGCTGGTTCGAGCTGAGGCGCCTGCCCTACTCCTGGTGGCCGGGGTATCTCAAGAAGAAATGGCGTGGCACACCGCATTGGCAAATGGGCAGCACGCTGTTGCTTTCCCACCCGGGTTGCCTGCTTTCTTACCACCGCAGCTTCAGCACCGCCCTCCAGGGAATCGTTCAATGTCTGCAGTCAAACCACGTAACCGTCCTGGTCACCCATTGGTGGGAATACTTCCGGACCGGACAGCCCGACGAGCCGTTCATCGATTTTCTGCACGAAACTCTGCGCCACATCGCCAAGCGTCCTGATGTGAAGGTGATTTCTTTCGACCAGATCGCCTCGGGCGAGATCCCGCTCAATTAACTGCAAACTGCAGGCCCAACCAGGAGAACCTTAACGTTCACTTAAGGTATTGGCAGGTATGGTGAGGATGAATATGAAAGCTGCACCTCGAACCCATGGCAGGCAGTCACGCAAGCCAATCGGCTCGGCCTCGTTCGCTTTCGCCGGCTTCCTGGCCTGCGCGAATGTGTCGTTTGCTTCTGCCAGTACGCCGGCAGGAGACCCGGCTGGCAATTCGCCCCATGCGCCTGAAGTCACGGCCTTCTCCATTAGGCGGAGCCCCCTTGGACCGGAAGCTCCTACGCCTCAGCCGCCCGGCACGAATGCAACCACTGCCCTCATCAAAAGCGAGTACGGCGCTGACGGTCTGCGGATGAACTTTCACGGTGCTTCGTTGAACCTGGTTTTGGATTACCTGAGCGACGCCGCGGGATTTGTCATTAACAAGCAAACGGAGATTCACGGCGCGGTTGAGGTGTGGAGCAAGCAACCGGTCACCAAGGATGAGGCGATCGAGTTACTCGGCTCAGTGTTGAAGAAGAACGGTTACGCGATGACTCGCAACGGCCGCATCCTGACAATCGTCGGATCGGATAACGTGAAGACCGCCGACACGGACATCGTCGTGAGCAGCGACCCTGGCGAAGTGGGAAAATCAGACACGGTGCAAACCCAGATCATCCCGGTCCGCTATGCCACGGCGACGCAGCTGGCGCAAAATCTCCAGTTGTTGCTGCCCACAACGGCGACGCTCTCGGCCAACGAAAGCGCTAACACTCTGATACTCGTCGCCACCAAGACCGACATTAAGCGGATGCTCCAAATCGTGCGGGCATTGGATAATTCGATGACGGCGGCGTGCTCGATCAAAGTACGAGCGCTGCGCTACGCGGATGCCAAAGAGACTGCCAGCCTGATTACCCAACTGTTCGCCCCGCAAAGTTCCGGGCAAGCCTCCCAGAACGGCCCTGGCAACTTCAATTTCGGCGGTGGGCCGGGAGGCGGGCCCTTCCGCGGTGGACCACCCGGGATGGCCCAAGCAGCCCCGGTTTCTGGTTCTGGCGGGCGCGGGTCGCTGGCGGGGCGAGTGGTGGCTGTGGCGGATGACCGATCGAATTCCGTGGTTCTTAGTGCCACGCCCGATTTGCTGGCAAGCATCGAAGGTATGATAGACCAGATCGACCGGCAGTTTAGCGAGTCGACCGAAGTGCGGGTCTTCCGGTTGGCTAACGCCGAACCCTCGGAATTGGCTGACCAGCTCGCCCAATTGTTCCCAGACACGACGAGTAACAACCAAAATGACAATAATGTGCCGTTCTTTTTCCCGGGAGGCGGAGGTCCGCCTGGCGCAGCCAACGCGAGCGCCAGTACTGGGACCAGCGAACATCTGAAGAAAATCGGCAAAGTCCTGGCGGTGCCGGATCCTCGCACCTCCTCACTGATTGTTACCGCTTCGAAGACTCTAATGCCCCAGATTGCGGAAATGGTGGCCAGCCTGGATTCCGATCGGGGCAAGCGGGAAGTCGTGAGTTATTTCGACCTGAAGAGCGCCGACCCGCAGGATGTTTACCAGAATTTACAAGACCTCTTCAACCGCAGTACGGCGCGGGCGCAAAGTGATAACCAAAACTCATTCCTGGGCCGCAATAACCCGCTGACTCAACGCCAAACTCAGAATCAGCAATCCACCAGCAGCGGAACGACCAGCGCGGGCGGGCTGGGCAACGCATCGGGCAGCAGCACCGGTGGAAGGGCTGTCCCGTGAGTCTGAGAGGGTGTTTTTAAAATCCGGAGCGCGGCTGTCTCAGACGCACACGCCCGAGCTTGTTCCTGCTCAGAAGAATCTGGCGGCATCTTGCTTTTGCACGCGCTGCGGCCGAGACAGCCGCGCTCCATTTTAAAACAGGCTCTGAGTCAGCTCGAAACCGAAACGCCGGGTTGAGCCAGGGATTCTTCGACAATCCGACCGTCGAACAGGTGAACGATACGTTCGGCGTGTTTTTCGAAACGCGGGTCGTGGGTCACCATGCAGATGGTAGCGCCTTCGCGGTGAAGTTCGCCCAAGAGCTGCATGACAGCCTCGCCGTTTCTCGAGTCCAAATTCCCGGTGGGCTCGTCCGCCAAAAGGATGGAAGGTTTGCCGCCCAAAGCGCGGGCGACCGCCACGCGCTGTTGTTGACCACCCGAAAGCTGGGCGGGGTAATGCCTGGTGCGGTGACCCATGCCGACCTTTTCGAGTGCTTCCTGGACGCGCTGCTTGCGTTCGGCGCTGCTCATGCCTCGGTAGGTGAGGGGCAATTCGACATTCTCGAATACGGTCAGATCGCCAATGAGATTGAAACTTTGAAAAATGAAACCCACCTCGCGGTTGCGAATGCGGGCGCGTTGAGCGAAATCCAGGTTTGCGACCGCCTGACCGTTGAGCGTGTAACTGCCTTCGGTGGGCGAATCCAGCAAGCCAAGGATAGAAAGCAAAGTGGATTTGCCGCAGCCGGACGGCCCCGCGATACAAACGAACTCGCCCCGCCGGACTTCGAGACTGATTTCGGCCAAGGCGTGAGTTTCGACTTCGTCGGTCAGAAAAACCTTCTTGATGGCATCGAGGTGGATAAGATATTCGTGGTTTTGGCTCATAGATAATCAATTGAGGCGGACCCGTTCGAAGGAATCCCACTGTGACATGTCGGAAAGGATGATAGTGTCGCCGATTGTCAAACCCTGCAGGATTTCAATGGCGCTGACGGAACTGTGGCCGAGCTTGACCTGCACGCGTGTAGCCGCCCGTCCGCCTTCGCTAACCTTGAATAAGCTAACCAGGCTTTCTGGCTGGCCCTGAACCGGCCGGCCGACATACAACACGTCTTCAAGGCGTTCGAGTTGGATCGTCCCATCAACACTAAGGTCAGGACGCGCACCCTTGGGCGGCGGCGCGTCTAACGCGACGTCCACGGTGACAGTTCCGTTATCGACTGCGGGATCGACGCGAATCACGTGCCCTGGAATGATGCCGTTGCGCGTATCGATCTCGGCGAACTGGTCGAGTTGAATGTCTTTCGCCTGGGTCTCGGCGATTTTAATCGCCGCCTTAAGATGGGCGGGTTCGGCAACGCGCGCGACCAAAGCGCCGGCGGGCAGTTGCTCGCCCTCCTGCAGCGGATTGGTCAGGTCGCCCAAGCGCTGCAATACTCCGTCGACACCGGCGCGAATTTTGAGCGCTTCGACTTGGCGCCGTTTCAGTTCGAGCTGCCCACGCAGTTGGGTCAGCTTGGTTTCCTGCGCCGCAATCTGAGCGACCGCGGCATCGTCACCGATCTTGAGCCGCTCCTCCTCGATTTCCAACAGGCTGGCGAGTTCTTCGGCTTTGGCCTTGGACTGTTTGAGTGTAATGGCGGGCACCAGGCCACTCTTGGCTAACGCGTCATTGACCTCGAGGTCCAGTTTCGCGCTGCTGTAGTTCGAGCGAGCAGTCGCAACCACCGACCTCTGTGTCAGTTTTTGAGAATCCAATTGAACTTTCAAATTGGTCAAGTCTGCCTCTGAGGTTTTGACCAGGGACTGGGCGTCGAACTCCGCTTGGATCACGTCCGGATTGCTGAGCTCGACCAACACGGTATCGGCCTTGACCCGTGCTCCTGGCAAAACGACGATGCGTTCGACACGCCCCTGATTGATAGTTGGGATCCAGCGGATTTCCTGCGGGACCAGCGTGCCGTTGCCGCGGACTTGCCGAAGCAACTGGCCGCGTTTCACTGTGTCGAACAGTAGCGACCCGCGTTCGACGGGCGGCGCCGCCGGCTTTAAGCGAGCCAGACCGACGGTGATGAGACTAATCGCCGCCAAGCCGCCCAGCAACGCCGCGATACGGCGGCGCCGTTTCTTGCGGGCTTGGTCTGGGCGAGGAATGTCCATATTAGTGGCGAGTGGCTAGTGGCGAGTGGCGAGTGGGGTGGCGAGTTTTTGACGCAGGCGGTTTAGCATTCGTTGCAGCTCTTCGATGGGCAATAGGATAGATTGGGCATGTTCAAGGCTTGTGAACCGGAGATCGACTGAGATGAGGGTCTGCGTCTCGAGCTCCGCCAAAGAGCCCTCGGCGTGGGAGATGAATTGGACGAATTCGCCTGTCGTCCGGCGAGCCTGGCCCTCGGCGATGTTCGACGGTACGGACACCGCGGCGCGGCGCATCTGCGAAACTAAACCGAACCGTTCGTCAGGTGGAAATTGTTTTGTCAGCTCGTAAACCATCGTTACCAAGCTCAATCCCTTCTGCCAGACAAGCAGGTCTTTGTAACTTTTTGGTTTCGCTGCCGTTTCCATAAACTCTCCACTTCCCACTCGCCACTCGCCACTACTCTTTCACCATCCATCCATCCTTGAGATTAATAATTCGATTCCCATACCCGGCATTAACCTCGGAGTGCGTCACCTGCACGATCGTGGTCCCGGCCTGGTTGAGCTTTTTGAAAAGCTCCATGATTTCGCGTCCCTGCTCGGAATGGAGATTGCCAGTCGGCTCGTCCGCCAGAAGCAGTTTGGGCTTGGCGATAATGGCCCGGGCGACGGCGACGAGTTGCTGTTGCCCGCCCGAGAGCTGGCTGGGGAACAAGTCCTTTTTGGCAACGATATTGAAGCGATCGAGCGCATCTGCGACAAGCGCTTGGCGTTCCGAGCGCTTGATATCGCGATAGGAAAGGGGAATGTCCAGGTTCTCGGCGACGGTAAGATCATCGAGGAGATGGAACTGTTGAAAGACAAATCCGACATAGCGCTTGTTAAGTATCGAGCGCTCCTTCGGCTTTTGTTGGTGAACCGGTTGGCCGAAGAAGTGAAACTCCCCCTCCCAGGCATGATCATACAGGCCGAGGATTCCCAACAACGTTGATTTGCCGGCGCCAGACGGACCCATGACGGTAATGAATTCGCCCTCCCCGATGTCCAGGTTGATTTGGCGCAGCACATACGTGAAGCCCGCCTTGGTTTTGAAACACTTCTCAACATTTCGGAGTTGGATCATGGGCGTGTTCGCCTCGTGTTGATTGTCAGCGTCCGTCACGGTTTGTAGTGTAAGATCCATGCGTTGTTTTCAGCTTATCGAATCAAGGGCGGATGATTCACGATTTTTCTGAGGTTAGCCAAAGCCATTAGTTGAGACTTTAGTTGCAGCGGCCATGCCAAGAGATTAGCTATTCTGTAACCAACGTGTTGACAATGATATATCATCGAGGGCTTCCGAGGCAACATTGGGGCCAGGTTTCGACGTCGGGATTTTGGCGTCCCAGGAATGGGACGAGCAAGATCCGGAACAATTCAAATTGAACCACGGATGAACACGGATAAACACCGCGCGCTGACTCTGCAACCACAACACACAGAGACGAAACGAACTTCAGGAACTGGACACGGAATAGCAGAATACTTTAACCGCAGAGAACGCAGAGATCGCAAAGAGGCAGAGTCCTCTTTGCGATCTCTGCGTTCTCTGCGGTTAGAATGTGGTGTTGTTCGTTGTTCCTTCGTGAAACTCGTGTCTTCTCTTTCCCTATCTGTGGTTACGGCGAAGGCCGCGCCGTGTTCATCCGTCGTTTTTAACTGCATGATTACGGGTCAGGGTTTTACATTTTCCCGAGCGGTGGGTCCACAGCCAAAGGGGGATCGGGGCTCGGCGGGAGCCTCGCCTCACCGGGTTACGGAGATCGAGCCAATGAGAATGTGGGCAACCGGGACGAAGCCCGCGCGTTGGAGAGTCTTGCGCGAAGCAACGTTGGTGGGATTGCAACGCGCACACGGAATGGCTCCGAGCCTGTAGCACTCGCGCTTCAGCTCCTGGACAAGGAAGGAACCCAATCCGCGGCGACGCAAAGGCTCGTTTATTTCCATGTAAATGTCTCCATAGGGGCGATTGTAGTGGAGTAGGATTCCTCCTTTGCCGGCCACGTTTCCGTCGAGTTCCAGCAGCCACTCCCCGCCGCCTTGTCGACGCTCGATGCATAGCCGGATCTCTTCTTCTGGTGTGGTTTCTCGAAGCACTGCATCACCCGCAACAAGGGCCGTTGTCAGGCAATCCTGGAAGACGATCTTCTCGCTCGTGACGTCGCGTCCGTAGGTCAAGGCCAAGGCGGTCGTCAGCGGCTCGTTGGTCTGGACCTCGAAGAAGCAAGCGCCACTGGAGACGAGGAGGGCTTCAAAGAAATCGAACGCCCGCGCGCGTTGCTCGGGGAGAAGGTAAAATTCGAAAACCGTTGGCTTGTCTTTCCAGGGTCCTCCTATGGCCACGGAACCGAACCCTGCCGTACTGCCTTCCAGTTCGAGCAGGTACGACAAGGTCCAGCCTTCGCGTCGGTGGATGGAATCGTGAACAATCTGGCAATTCATCTCCTCGCGAAAGCGAGTGCGCAAAGGCAGGAGGTCCTGGGCGGAGGAGAGTTTGCAGCACATGCGCATAGGATTTACGATTTTAGATTTACGATTTGCGATTTGCAAATGCCGAACGAGTCGGAGAAAGGAGGGCACGAACTGACTGCTATCCTGGCGACTTCGCGCATCTCGGCCTCGAAAATGTCCTCAATCGCAAATCGCAAATCTAAAATCTAAAATCGCAACTGACCTCATTCATAGCGCAGGGCTTCCATGGGGTCGACCTGGGCGGCGCGGCGGGCGGGAAGGAAACAGGCGGCAGCCGCGACGAGCGCCAGCAAGGTGATGACACCCAGGAAGGAGACCGGGTCGGTGCTGTTGACCTGAAACAAGCCGATCTGACTGGCGAGCAGTCGGGCGGCAGCAACACTCCCGGCCAGACCCATGATGACGCCCAAACCAACCAAGCCTGCCGCGGACTTAAAAACCAGGCGAAGGACGTCGACCGGTTGAGCGCCCAGGGCTATGCGCACACCGATTTCGCGGGTGCGTTTGGAAACGGAATAAGAAAGGACGCTGTAGATCCCCGCCATGGCCAGAGCCAGGCCAAGGCCGGCAAACAAGCTGAACAACAACATGGTGAAGCGCGGTTGCTCGCTTTCTGAGGCCAGGATCTCTTCGAGCGTTGTTGTGCCGTTAACCGGTTGTTCCTTGTCCATCTCGCGCACCTGCGCGCGCAACGCGTTCAAGAGCCGCTTCGGCTCGTCGGCTGTTCGCACGGCCAGGGAGAAACCCGGCGGAACTAACAGCGGATAAGGGACCAGGACCGCCGGCTTCGGTTGCTTCTCCAGGCCGTCACCGGAATCGTTGAGCGTGTCGCCGATAACCCCGACAATGGTGAGGTAAGGAGAGGCGTTGGTGGGCGTACGGGCTTGTGACCAGGGCGGTTTTGCCAGTTCGTCCATTCTGAGTCGCCGGCCGATGGGATCTTCGCCAGTCGGCCAAAGTTTTGCGGCTGCCTCGTTGATGACGGCCAAGGGCTGAGAAGTATTGATCTCCCGCCCAGTCAGCATTCGCCCTCGTCGGAGTGGAATTCGCATCGTGTTCAGATAGTCCGCGCTGACCAGGTTAACGACTATCCGGCGTTCTTCGGACTCGGCCTGACCTTCTATGGTATAGCTGAGTTGTTCCTGGGAGAAAGGCAGGCCCCCGTTGCCGATCGTGGCGGCCTGTACGCCCTGCAGATTCTGCACGCGTTCGAGGAGTTCCCGGGCGAACTGGTTGCGCTGTTCCCACGTCGGGTAACGTTTGGGCGGCAAAGGCAGGTCAACGACCATGACGCGCTCGGTCCTGAAACCCAGTTCCACGCCTTGCAGGGCAACAAAACTTCGAATCGTCAGACAAGCGCTCACGAGCAGGACCACTGACAAGGCGACCTCAACCACCACCAACGAGGAGCGCGTCCGTCCGCTGGCGGAGGCGCCCGAATGGCGCGCTTGATCTTTGAGCGATTCGACGAGATTTGGCCGCGATGACTGCAGTGCCGGCGCCAGGCCAAACAGAATCCCGGTCAATACAGAGATCAGCAGTGAGAAGAACAACACGTACCGATTGATCTCTATTCGTGACTCGTTCGGTATGCGGCCGCCGGGAATGAGCCCGACAATGAGCTGGGTGATCCAGTAGGCAAATAGCAAGCCGACCAAGCCGCCCAGAAATGACAGAAGAACGCTCTCGGTCAGCAATTGTCTCACCAGTTGGGCACGCCGGGCCCCGATGGACAGGCGGATCGCCATCTCCCGCGCTCGGGAAGTTGCCTTGGCCAGTTGGAGGTTGGCGACATTGGCGCAGGCAATTAGCAGCAGAAGCCCAACTGCCGCGAAAAGCAATTGCAGGCTGTGCTGCATCGTGCCGCTGGCCTGCGTAATATCCAGGTAATTGGTCAAACTCGTCTTGAACTCTTCCTTTGGGAATCCGGAGGGATTGATTTTGGCCAATTGCAGGTGGAGTGCGTGAAGTTCCTGCTGGGCGGCAGCGGCCGTTACCCCCGGCTTTAAACGTATAATCGGAAAAACTCCCCGTTGATCACGTGAATCCATGCCCATCGCCAGCCAAACACCGT
>Ga0210409_10005166_pt1 | contig 13766 bp, 7 predicted proteins | sample IncBWH17MmetaG_FD_161649 | JGI IMG/M metagenome (GOLD analysis project Ga0210409, IMG submission 161649) | Forest soil microbial communities from Barre Woods Harvard Forest LTER site, Petersham, Massachusetts, United States - Inc-BW-H-17-M | ecosystem: Environmental > Terrestrial > Soil >... | reverse complement strand
CCGGCAAAGGGATTGCTCACCAGGTTCAAGCCCGGGCGCTGGCTGCCGGAGGCGCCAGGACCAGGGAAGTTGAATGGCTGCCCGGAGTGGAATGACAATGACCCACTTAATTGCCAGCCGTGGGTAAGGATCTTGGGCCCATGCGAAGAGCCAGATATGTCGTAAGTCCAATAAGCGGTGAAATTGTGACGTGTGTCGAAGTCGCTGTTCCCGTATTCCTGTTTAAGGTTGACGCTATCGAGTGGAATCACTGCACGGAACTCAGTTACTTCGTCCAGGGCATGGGCCCAGGTGTAAGCGAACTGTGAGGTAAACCCGCCCCAAGACCGTATGCGCAGGACGCTTTGATGGAGCCGACGTTCGGATATTGCGTATTAAATACGCCGTTTTGATTAATGTTCTCCGTCACCGTCAGCTTGCGTCCCTGACTTCCGACATAACCCACTTGCAATACGGCGGCGTTGCCAAAACCTTTCTCCGTTTGCAAAGTGTAGTTAAGGTAGTAGGGTGTGCGGAAATTTTGGCCGACAGAAGCGGCCAAGCTCAGGGTCGTGTCTTTATCCCACAATGCTATGACCACGTTCGTATCGACGGCAGTGGTCATTCGCCTCTCATCCCGCGAAGCCACTTTGCAATACTCTTTCTGCCAGACGAAATTTGCGGGTTACCGATGCCGCGATATTTTGAAAACGCGCTCCTGTTCCTAACAGGTCGAACACGCACTCCTGTGCCATCGCTCTCGAACAGGAGTTTGTCTCCGCTTCGAACTCCTAGCATTCGTCGTACTTCCCGAGGTACGGTAATCTGTCCTTTGCTGGTGATGGTGGCCTGCTTCTGCATGTTGACTCCAGTTCCTTACTTTATCGCAACTTCCTTACTCTATGGCGGCTTCTGCTGGATCAAAGGACTTCAAAAATCGGAAACAGAAATAGTCTCGCAACATCGAGCTGACTTCGAAAACGAAATAGGAAAAGCAATGCGGCCTTAGAAGAGATTCTTACGAAGCAGAGATCGCTATTCTACTTGTCTCCTAGTTCCCCTCGGCGATTCGGAATGTGTAAAATTGGAATGCGACATAAAGTGGGCTCAACAATCGATGGGGAACTCATATCGATCGGGTTAGACGCGAAAGCGCTGCTGGCGACCCATTGGAGTTCATTTCTTTTTCTGGGCACTCCGGCACCCAGACTCTGCGACCGCGTTGCGCGGTGGGGCTTCACCCGGTCTTGACACGGACCTCAATGGCCTCGGCTTAGCTTTCAGATATCCGGGGAGTATCAGATTCCTGGGTACCATCAAGGCAAATTCATCTGAGTTCGGTCACAGGTAGCGCTCGAAATCCATTCGCTAGCGGAAAGCCGTTTGGTGTGCGGCAGACGACCGCACCGGCGGCTACTCGTGATTTGCCCACCACGTGGCGCACGAAGTCGAGATTCACAGTATCGCCAGCGTCTGGGAGTTCCGTCCACTTCGCTTCAAACAGTTCCAGGCGCCCTCCCGTATCCACCACGAAGTCCACTTCGCGGGTTCGGTCGCGCCAGAAAAAGAGGCTACCTGACCGACCTGCACGACGTTCGCGGTCGCGAAGTTGGGCGAAAACGAATGTCTCCCACACTGCGCCAACGGCCGGTGATTGCTGAAGAGTTTCCTCTGACCGAATATTCAGCAGCGCGCAAAGCAGACCGGTGTCAGCGAGATACAGTTTGGGGCTCTTGACGATGGACTTGGTTCGATTCGAGAACCACGGCTCAAGCAACACGATCTGACCAGAGGCTTCGAGCATGGATAACCAATGGTTTGCAGTGGAAGGGGCAATTCCGACATCGCGCGCCAGATCGGCTTTGTTCAATAGATTTGCAGAACGGAGTGCGCAGGCCCGCAGAAATCTCTCGAAGTCGCGCAGGCTGCCAACATTGGTTAAGGAGCGTACATCGCGTTCGAGATACGTAGCGAGATAGGAATTGTAAAAAGCCACCGAATCAATGTCTGGGTTGGCGTACAGCTCCGGGAAACCGCCGCGCACGACGACTGCTTCGACACCGGCCTTCGGCAAGGCCGCTTGAATCTCGGCAAATGAGAGGGTCTCCAGTTCCACGATGTCGGCTCTACCTGCCAACGATTCGGAAACGTTCTTCATCAGGGTGAACTTCTGCGAACCAGTAAGCAGGAATTGACCGTTGCGTGTACGGTGGGCGTCGACGACCACCTTGAGGTGCCGAAACAGGCCGGGCGCATATTGGACTTCATCAATAAGGACAGGCGGAGGATGGCGCTGGAGAAAAGTGCCCGGTTCCTTTTCAGCCTGCTCAGCTTCGACGGGGAGATCGAGGGAGACAAACGCATGTTTCGGGAACAAGCGCAGAAAGGTGGAGGTTTTGCCGGTCTGTCTGGCCCCGGTAAGAACGACCACTGGCCGGGTCCTGGCGGAGCGTAGGAGGCGGGGTTCAACCGCGCGCGGAATCCACACATGCAAAATATACGATGTAATCGAATATTTTGCACCAGCCTTCTTTCGTTATCATTGGACCTCGATTCGAGGCACCTTCCGGGCACCCAGACCAACCTCTTGTTTGCATCTCATTGATTTTGTTCTGTCATGCATGGAGTAAGCTGGACGTGCAAGTTGTTGTTGGTTAATATGTTGGCGCCCCCTTTTAAGGCATGGGTCGCAGGTTCGAATCCTGCCGCGCTCACCATTGTTTTCGGTCCTGTCGGGCGATTTCACATCGCCTTTTTCCGCCAGCGAGCCGTCTTCTTCAAAACTATTCTTGACGAGGCTGACGGCGGAGCTATCTAAAGCAAATTCCTTGCGCTGAAAGGGATCGATTTTCTGTGACGCAGAAGCGTGCTGGCCTCATCCCGTTTCTCCTGCTGGCCATCTCAGCCGCGTTATCTGTGTCTGTGTACGCAGTTCTGCGCGCGGCTGGCAACAAGCACGCCACCGTCTGGTACCTCGTGGTGCTCTATGGGCTCGTCCTGCCGGCCGGTCTGTTCTATTGGCGTTCCGATCGAGACGCGACATCGGCCGATGTCGAGATCTCTTGGCCCCGTCTGCACCTGCCCGCAATCGCCATCTTCGCGATTCTCGCCATCTTCTTGTCGCACGCCGACGAACATGGAAGATTGATCCCCGACGAATCGGCATACATGTTTCAAGCACGGGTGTTTGCGGCCGGAGAATTGAAAGCTCGGGCGATGCCAGGCGCGGAAGCCAGAACTCCGCACGACGTGCCGCCTGAGATTTACTTTGAGCAGACGATCCAACGTCCGGACGGATGGTTCACGAAATATCCGCCGGGCTGGCCGCTGCTTTTGGCCCTTGGATATCTCGTTCACTTGCCATGGCTGGTGAATCCAATGCTGGGACTGGCCCAACTCGCCATCGCCTGGTGGATCGCCGGTTTGTGGGGGCGAAATACCCAAATTCTTACGATCGTGATCGCCGCAACCTCATCGTTCATGCTCGCCTCGAGCGTTGGATGCATGGCCCACGCGGTGGGAGGCACGATCTGTCTACTCGCCCTCGGCGCTTTATTGAAAGGGATCGACGAGAAGAAAGTATCGTGGATATCGCTCTGCTTTGTGCTCGTCGTGGCGTCTACCGAAGTTCGTTCTTACACGGGTGCCGTGTTTGGCCTGCTCTGTGCCGGCATCTGCCTCTATGAGTACCGAAAGGACTGGCCGTTTCTGCTGCGGACCGGTCTCATCGCTGGAACCGCCGGCACCGCGTCGGTAGTCTTGTTGCTGTTCACGAATTGGCTATTCACCGGGCATCCTTTGCTCTCGCCATATGCTCTCGCGCAAGCTTCGCGGCATCCTCAGGAAATGACGTTCTCGCCTGCGCTGATTCTTAACAATGCGCTGTACACCACGCGATGGGCCATTACGACAACAATCCAATTCACCTTCCCCTTTATGTTTCTTCTGGCCGCATATGCCTGCGTGCAGGAGACGCGTCGCCGAAGGCTGCTCATTTACTGCGCGTTGTTCTTCCCTTTGCTCGTCTTTGCGTACCTCCAGACTTCATTCTTTCCGTTCATGCTGCAAAACGAAGGCTCCGGCAGCATTAACGGAGAGCGCTACTACTTCGAAGGATTTTGTGCTGTGGCGATCGTTGCGGCCCGCGGGTTCGAACTGCTGGCGCAACAATGGAAGGTGAGGTCAAGGGCCGTCCTCGCCGCGATGGCTGTCATGCTCTGCCTGCAAGCCGCGAACCTTGTTTTCACGACAAAGGACATCGAGAAAGTGTTCGCACCGTATCGGAAAGCCTATTTGCTTGCTCATAGCGCGCCGCTGATGCCGCTTGTGTTCGTCAGCGGGAACGAGCCCGAGTTCACTTCCAAGCACGTCAATTGGAATGATGCCGATTGGTGGAAGGCTCCGACCATTTATTTGAACGATCCCGGTCCCGGTCGAAGGCGCGACGTTACCTGCCGTTTCGGACGTGCGTCGTACCGCGTGGTGCAGTATCTTCCCGAAAGCAAGGCGTTCTCGAAGGACGACGTCCTCGATGTTTGCTCGGAACCATCAAGCCCGGGTTCCCAAAATTAGTTTCCCGATATTTGCCTGCCAGTCTCGCGTCGTTCATCCAGTCACCCGTCCGTTGCAACTGCGTCTGATCTGACACACCGTTCTCGTTTAACCACACGTCTCTCTTCGGTGATTGACGCTAACTCCTTTGCCACGATGAAAAACGACTCCGGCCTGCACCTTGCTTCTTAATTTGCGTCGTCGGTTCGGCGGTTTATAGTGCACTTTCCCCGAGAAGAGGATTTATGCAGCGGACGTTGGTACGACGGGCAGTGGTAACAGGCCTCTTACTCGTTGCTACGTTCGCCAGCTTCGTGGCGTGGCGGGCGTCGCGGGCTTTGCATTCCGCCGAAGTCGACGTTCGCACCGAGCGCCAGATCCCCTTTCTGGTGCGGCCGCTCCCACAAGTGCTGAATGCGGACTTTGAAGTCATTAGCTCACCCGCCGTCTTCTCGCAGGCGGCACGGTTCCAGGACCATCTCTTTATCGCTGGACCAGCCTGCCTGCTCGAATACGACCCATCCGGCGCCTTGCTTCGGCGATTCAGTGTGGGACGCGAACTTCCCGCCTCGCCTCTGATTGGCCTTGCGCCTGCCAGGCTGACGGGATCGGCCGAGGGAGAGTTGGTTCTCGCTACCGCGCAGGAAGGTTTACTCGCCTTCAACGGACGCGCCTTCCGCCAGATTTATCCCCAAGATGCGCAGGTTCGCGCGATCACCGCGATTCTGCCGGCTGCATCGGGACATTTATTGATCGGGACGACTAAACGCGGAGTGCTGGTATTCGACGGCAAAGAAATCGTCCCCCTCCATCCAAGCCTGACCGACCTGCATGTGACTGCGCTGGCTGGATCGGAGTCAGACTTGTGGGTTGGCACGATGAATCGCGGCGTTCTCCACTTTCACGCCGGCACCACCGAAGCTTTCTCTGAAAGTGATGGCCTTCCCGATCCCTACGTGCAATCGCTGGATATTGCTGCGGACGCTACCTATGTCGGGACCCCCGCTGGGGTTGCTCTGTTTCATGCTGGTCGATTCTCGCGCGTGATCGCGCCTGGGGTGTTCGCGACTGCTCTGCTCGTCAGCGAGAACCGGCTTTACATAGGGACTGAGGACCAGGGGGTGATCGCTGTTCCCCTCGAAGACCGCCAAGCCAGACCATATACGGCGCCCGCCTCCCAGCTTTCCGAGATCCGCCAGCTGTTTGCCTCCGGCAATACCATTTACGCGGTGGCGCGCGGTGGACTGTTCCAACTGCGCGCCCACGCCTTCGGTTGGACGCAGGTATTGCAGCTCGATACTGGTGTCCTTAGCGATCGCAACATCTCAGCACTCGCAACCGACGCGAGCGGCCGTCTCTGGGTCGGCTACTTTGATCGTGGCCTCGACATTGTTTCCTCGGGCAATCTTCGTCCCAAACATATAGAAGATGAGCATGTGTTCTGTGTAAATCGCGTCTTCCCGGACTCACGATCCGGCATCGTCAACGTCGCCACCGCGAATGGACTGGTTCGGTTCGACGGCACAAGCAGCGAGCAGCAAGTCCTTACTCGCGCCGATGGCCTGATTGCCGATCACGTCACTGACGTTGTTGCCTACCGCGATGGACTTGCTCTGGCCACACCTGCGGGGCTGACTTTCCTCGACGCCGGGGGCGCGAGCAGCATGTATGCCTTCAACGGCATCGTCAACAATCACATCTATGCGCTCGGAGTTTCGGGCGACCAGTTGCTCGCCGGAACATTGGGCGGAATCTCGGTGCTCAATCGTGGCAGCGTCTCCGTCAACTACACGACTGCGACCTCCAACCTGAAGCACAACTGGATCTCCGCCGTCGTTTCCGTCGGCGACGAATGGATGATTGGCACCTATGGCTCGGGTGTGCTCAGCCTCGACCGTTCGGGTCGCTTCCACTCTTTCGAGAAGGCATCCGGACCGTTCGAAATCAATCCCAATGCCATGCTCGTGACGGCTTCTTATGTCCTCGCGGGATCCTTAGGAAACGGTTTGTATCTTTACGATCGCCAGTCGGGGCGCTGGTCTGTGATCAACGCGGGTTTGCCCTCATCGAACGTGACTGCCCTTGCTGCTGGCAATGGCTACGTCTACATCGGCACGGACAATGGCCTGGTCCGCATACCAGAGCAGAAGCTGCATTCATGAAGAACTTCTTCTTAACAATTCTTCTATGGCTGTTGACCGCGGCTCCTATGTTTGGCGATGCGGGCATCCTGATCCCGCGCGACAAAGCGCAGCCCGATCCGTCGATTCTGTCACTCGAGGAAATGGAAATCACCGTTTGCATCGACAACGGTAACGCGCGCGTCTTCGTGCGCCAGGTTTTTGTCAATCATACCGGGCACATCGAGGAAGGGAATTACGTCTTCGCGCTTCCCAGTCACGCGACAATCTCTGATTTCGCCACTTGGGACGGGCCGACCCGCCTTCCGGCCGTAATCCTGGAACGCAAACGCGCCGAGGAAATTTACAACCAACTGAAGCAGCAATCGGTCGATCCCGGCCTATTGCAGATGGGCGAGCGCGGGTCGGAGGAAGCGAAACGTACATCGGTTTTCTCCGCAAAGATCGTCCCGATCGCGCCTTTCGGAACGAAGCGCCTCGAGATCGAATACCACGAGTCGATTCCGGTCGAGAATCTGAAGTCGTACTTTGCGATTCCGCTGCGTCCGGACGCCTATCAGGCACAGGCCGCGCATCATCTCAGAATCAACTTCGAGTTGCACTCCGCCTACGCGATCCGCAACTTCAAAGCGCCAGCCAGGACGTTCCCGCTCCAGTTCGATCAGAACACATCGCAACTCGTCACCGGCCACTACGAAGGCGAGAACGTCAATCTCGGCGAGGATTTCGTTGTCACATATGACCTCGACCCGGCCGCGGCCGATTCGCTGCGTTTACTCACCTTCCGAAATCCGGTCAGTGGCCAACCGTCGCCCACAGAGACTGCTCCGATACGAAGCACAAACGAGCCCGGCTTCTTCCAGGCCGAGGCATTGCTTGGATACGGTGCGGCCGGTAATCCCACCGGCAACGTCGCGAGCGGCGCGCCCAAGACGGTGATCGTGCTCTTCGATACGTCGCTCTCCATGCAATGGGACAAGCTTGAGCGCAGCTATCGGGCACTTGAGACTCTGCTGCACACCCTCCGGCCCAGTGATCACTTCAGCCTCGTGCTTTTCAATACGCAGACGCAGACCGTCCCCACCGCTGCAGGTGAGCCTGCGAACGTTCAGCGCGCTATAGATGTCGTCCGATCCAGCCGTTTGCGCGGAGGCACGGATCTGCAACGCGCTCTCGAAGCTGGTTTGAAGGACTCGGCTGCACCGGGAACCGCCAACCCGTACCTCGTCATTCTCAGTGACGGCGGCGCCACGCGCGGACCGATCCAAAATGGCAAGCTGGCGGCTTGGTATGCCACCGCTTGGAACCAACTGCCTGAGACGCAGCGCCCGCGCACCTACATCCTGGCAGTCGGGGACGATGCCAACCTTCCGCTCTTCAAGATGCTTGCCCGGCAAGACGGCCTGCTCGAGCACGTGCTCTCGACCGAGCCGATGGAATTCAAGCTCAACTCTTTCCTTTCGAAAATTGGCCGTAGTCCGGTCGGGCAGTTGCAGCTTGCGATCGCCCCCGAGGCCGCGGTCGATACGATCTATCCCCTGCAGGACGCAACCTTTGCCGGATCGCTCGCTTCCTGGGTAGGCCGATACGAAAAGCCGCAGGACAACGTGAATTTCAAAGTCCACGCTGTCCGCGATGGCGTGCCGGTCGAGATGACCGGCAAGACCGGTTTCCCCAGAGAATCCTTCGAGCACCCACAACTGCCGCGTCTGTGGGCACGCGCTCGCGTGGACGCGCTGCTCGAGAAGATCGAACGCGACGGCGAAGATCAGGCCACCGTCGACGAAATCATCCGTCTGGCCCGGCAGTACAAATTTGTCACGCCCTATACATCCTTCCTGGCAGTTCCGCGGGCCTTGCTTCGTCCACGCGTGATTCGGCCGGGCGACCCGATCCTTCGCGTCAAGACGGATGAGTCCATCGTCTCTGTGATCGCGCTGTTTCCGTTCGGACTCGTGCAGTCGCTGCGTTATCTCAGTGCCGAAGATGTCTGGCAGACGCGCTTCCTCGCCCCGACCGATATGCAGGACGGAACCTACACGGTCCGACTCATCATTCGCGATCGCCAGGGCAACACCTACCGCGAAGCCAAGACCTTCGTGATCGCCAGCAAGCCGCCGGTTGTGCAGGTGAAGCTCGATCGCAAGCGCTTCCAGCGTGGGCAGGCGATCGCCCTGAAGGTGAATGCTTCGCAGAGCACGCGCACCCTGGTCGCTCGCCTGGAGGGCACGGCTCCGGTTGAGTTGCGCTGGGACCCCCATGCGGCCGCCAGTACCGGCGAAGTCCTCATCCCCGGCGAGACCATTCCCGGCACCTACAAGCTGACCGTCACCGCCGAGGACATCGCCCACAACATCGGAACGCAGGAGGTGCAAATTGAAGTGCTTCCCTAGTTCAACGCGCACACACCTGCTGGCAGTTGCTTTCCTGATCTTGGCGTTGCTGTTCACGGCTTCGGCCCTTGGCGAGTTGCCTTCGTGGATGCGCAACATCGAAGCGGGGAGCGCCATTGAGGCCGCCTTCTTCCGCATGATGTCCGTTCCCGGAGCACCGGTGATGTTCCGTCGTCCGCCACGCGAATCGCGTCCCGCGCTGAGCGAGTTGATTAAAACGCAGTCTCGCAATGCTGAACTGTATTCGTTGCGCGCGCTGGAAGACGAGCAACAGCTCGACGCTTCCGCGGCCGAGTCCGACTGGAAGGCCTACGTAAACGCCTCCTCCGACAAGGTCAATGCTCAACTGGCGCTCGCCGATTTCTATCACCGCCGCCTGCGCCCGGCGGATGAGATCAAAACGCTCGCGCTGGTGGGAACTACTCCAGCGTCACCGGACGAAAAGCTGACTCCTCCCGCGCAGCAGCGCTCATGGCAGGCGTTCGAACGCATCTTCACGATCATTCAGGCTCAGGGTTTGCCCAAGGATGTTTCCATAGCCCAATACCGCGCCTGGATTGCCCGTTATCCCCAGGAGACGTCACTCTACGCCCGCTTTCTGCAATTCCTTGTCGCCCAGAAGGAATATGCCACCGCGGGCCAGCTCATCGCCGATTACCACAAGCAGTTCCCGAACGATCAGATTTTTCCGGTCAAAGCCAAGGCCATGATCGAGTACCGCCAGGGCTCGGTTCGCGAAGGTCTCGGGGTCTACGAGCAGACCTTCCAGCCACTTTGGGATCCGGAACTCGTCAAGAGCTACTTCGATCTGCTACGAGAAACGCAGAACCTGCGCAAGTTCCTCGATCAAGCTCATGCCGCGCTCAACGCCAATCCGGAGGACCTCAACGCCACCGCGCGCGTCTTCTACTACTACCAGCAGCAGGGAAAACTGGACGCCGCACAGCAGGCGATCGCCGATCTACGCCTTCACAAAGAAGCGAGCAAAGCGCCGTGGACTTCGCAAGAGCTTTACGTCTGCGCCCGCCTGCTCGAAGACATCCACAACTATCCCGAATCCGCCCGCTACTACTTTGCGCTCTATAACAGCCAAGGCATGCCTGACGCGCAGGAGCGCGCCGTTGCCGGTCTTACGAATCTTTTGCTCACCGCTCCCGAGACACCCATCTGCTTTGGCTCCGGCGAACTCTCCATGTACCGCGACATCGCGACCATGGATCAGGGTCCTGGGTATCTCAACGGAATTCTTTCGCTCATCCTGAATACGACCGAGCCCGCGTCGCAGTACTCCGAGGAAGAACAAAAAGCTGTTCCGTACTTCCACCGTTCCCGCGCGGCTGAATTGCTGGCTATGCTCGATACGAAGTATCCGAATTCGCCGCAGCGTCCCAACCTTCACACGGCAATGCTGACGTTCTACGCCGGTACGGGTCAGAGCGACGCCGTGGTTCAGGGTGGCCGAGAGTTCCTCGCCAATTTCGCAAACGCGCCGCAGCGCACTACGGTAGCGCTGCTGATGGCCGATGCGTACGCGCGGAAAGACGACACGAAGAGCGAATTCGCGATCTATGACTCTGTGCTGAAGGAACTCGCCGGCCAGGCCCAAAATGTTCCACTCGGATCGGTTGCGCCCGATATAACCCGATACCGCTACACACAGCCGGCCAATAACAACGTCGAATCGGAAGAAGAGAACGTTGGGGAGTCCGAATCAGGAGAGGCAAATCAAGCAAGAGGCCGAGCAAGTCAGGCGTTTCAAATCAATCCGACAACCACGGAGTCATCGCAGTCGGGGCCTCGTTCCCCTGAATATGCACGCGTCCTGGAACGCTATCTCGCTCGACTCGTTCAGTTGAAGCAGATCCCGCCGGCGCTGGCGGTGCTGCGCACCGAGATCGATCGCAATCCCGACGATCCCGGTCTCTACGAACGCCTCGCGGTCTTTCTCGATCAGAATCGTCTGGGAGCCGAGCAGGAGGAAGTCTATCGCCGCGCCATTGCCCGCTTCTCCGACCGCACCTGGTACGACAAGCTTGCCCGCTTCTACCTGCGTCACGAGCGCGATTCGGAATTTGCCAAGCTCACCGAAGACGCGATCAAAACCTTCAACGGCACCGATCTCGAAGACTACTTCAACGATGTTGTTGGGGGAGGCCCTGCTCTTTATCTCCGTTTGAATCAATACGCGAACCGGCGCTTTCCGCACAATCCTGTGTTCGTGCAGAACCTGCTGATGGCGTATCAGAGAAAGGAAACCTGGGACCCCGCGGCGTGGGAGGCACTCCTGCGTCAGCACTGGTTCGAGGAAGCGCAGCTGCGCGATGAGTTTTTTGAATTCCTCTCTCGTTCGAACAAGCTCGAGTCCGAGTTGGCAGCTCTTCACCAGAGTGCCCTGGATGCGAAAGCATGGGATAGCAATCCGGCTGCAGCCAACTTTCTCGCCAACGGCGAACTCTGGCGATCTCACTTCGAAGAGAGCGCTCCCGCACTGCGTTCGCTTGCCGCCCAGTACCCGGCGGAATTCGAACTCGGCCGCACGGCATCATCCGTCTATCGTTCACTGGCCTACTCCGATCCCGCGGATACCGTCATCGCAGCCGGCATCGAAGATAATCTCTCCAAAGCAACTCCGCGCGACACGCAAATCCTCGCCCGGATCGGCGACATCTATGCCGACCGCGATCTGTTCTCGAAAGCCGCTCCGTACTGGGAGCGGATTCCGAAAGTCGATCCTGGACAGTCCGCTGGCTACCTCGAAGCGGCGACTATCTATTGGGATTACTACGATTTCGAAAACGCGATTCGCCTGCTCAACGCGGGCCGCGAGCGCCTTGCCGACCCGAACCTGTACTCCTACGAAGCCGGCGCCATCTATGAGAATCAGCGCGATTATGGGCGCGCAATCCAGGAGTACGTCAAAGGTGCCCTCGCATCGCCCGGCTCGCAAGCCGAGTTACGGCTGTTGACACTCGCCCGCCGTCCGAAGTTCCGCGACCTCGTCGACCAAGCGACTGCCAACATCGCACCCCTGCCGAATCCGCCTATGTCTGCCGTCAATCTGCGCGTTCAGGTTCTCGAGACGCAGAACCGCAAGCCCAAGTTGGAATCTTTCCTCGATGCCATCGCCAACGGAACTACCTCGATCGAGCAGGCCGAACAGATCGAGACGCTTGCCGAGCAGAAGTCGCTCGAAGCGGTTCGCCAGCATGCGCTCGAGTGGCAGGCGAGTCTGACCAGCGATCCGGTCACCCGTTTGCAGCTGCGTTACGCATTAATACGCCTCTACGAAGGACGCAAGGATTTCCAATCCGCCGAGAAAAATGTCGAGACGCTCTACCGCGAAAATCCGAAGATCCTGGGCGTCGTGCGTTCGACGGTCGATTTCTACTGGCGTACAAAGTCCCATCCGAAGGCGATCGCGGTTCTCTTGCAGGCAGCGAAAGACGCGTATCCCGACCTCAGCAAACAGTTCACGCACGAAGCGGCGCGCAAATCGACCGAGACGGCGCAGTACCAGCAGGCTCGCGATCTCTTAACCCAACTCCTGAACGATGCCCCCTATAACGGCGAGTACCTTGCGGCCATGGCCGACACGTACGCACGAGCGTCCGACGATCAGGGGCTGAAGCAGTTTTACGTCGGGAAGATCAAGCTGTTCCGCAACGCGCCCATTCCGGCCGATGCTCGGAAGACCCAGATCGCGACGCTGCGTCGTGGTCTCATCTCCGCACTCACGCGCATGAAGGACTACGCCGGCGCAGTCGACCAGTACATCGAATTGATCAACAATTTTCCGGAAGACGATACGCTCGTGACCGAAGCGTCGCTGTACGCGTTGCGCTATCAGCGCCAGCAACAGCTGACTGATTTCTACGCCAAGACTATCGAGCAGTCCCCGCGCGACTATCGCTGGTCCATGGTGCTGGCGCGCATCCAGACCAACCTCGAGAACTATCCGGCTGCTATCGACGTCTACGCCAAGGCAATCGCGATCCGTCCCGACCGAAGCGACCTCTATACCGCCCGTGCAGGACTCGAGGAACGCCTCATGCGCTTCGACGAAGCCGCCTCCGACTACGAGCGCATCTATCAGCTCGCCTACAAAGACCCGCAGTGGATGGCAAAGCTCGCCGAGGTCCGCGCTCGCCAGGGCAAGACGAAAGAAGTTGTAGCTGCCCTGAAGACCGCTTACATCGAGGGGCGGCCGCAGAGTCCCGCGAACTATTTCGAAGTCGCGCAGTCCCTAGAACGCTGGGGAATGCTCGAGGAAGCTCGCAGATTTGCTGAGGAGGGTATCCAGGCCGCTGGCCCGGACTTGCTCGCGGTTGGGGAGCACCACACTGGAGCGAAGACCTACGTTCGCATCATGAGTCGGCTTCGTCGACATGAAGACGCGTACGCCACCATGCGAAAGTCGCTCGAGGATGCTTCGGCGAACTTGCCTGTGCTGAAAGAGCAGGTCGCGAAGCTGGGAATCTCTGGCTTGAGGGACGAGCAGTGGCGCAAACGCACGCGCGAACTCCGCCTTGAAACTGCGCGCAACGGCATGACTGGCGTCCTTCAGGAGATGGGCACGACGGTCGACTCTTGCTTCACCCCTGAAGAGCGCCTGGCCTTCTCCCACTTTGCCGAATCTCTCCGCGCCGGCATGAATATGAGTGACATAGAGAGTTACGCCATTCCACTGGCGCACTCGGCGAAT
>Ga0210409_10005165_pt1 | contig 13767 bp, 11 predicted proteins | sample IncBWH17MmetaG_FD_161649 | JGI IMG/M metagenome (GOLD analysis project Ga0210409, IMG submission 161649) | Forest soil microbial communities from Barre Woods Harvard Forest LTER site, Petersham, Massachusetts, United States - Inc-BW-H-17-M | ecosystem: Environmental > Terrestrial > Soil >... | reverse complement strand
GAATTGTCAGAGGGAACTCGATCTTTCCATCCTTTCCCACTTTTATTTTCGCGATCGGCTTTTCCTGCGGCGCAAATCCGTTGCCGCTGACCCGGCTTCCGACGTACGTTTGCCAGAAGAGATCCAGTGTCGAGCCGGCACGAAAACCTTCACCGCGCAGCATGGCTACGGTGCCCACCGGCCCTTGGACTGGACGCAGGCTCAGCTTTCCATTCGCAACGAAGACTTCTGGCTCCGGCAGAGAATACGGCTGGTATTCGTCCGCGTAAGCGTGAGGCGTCGAGGACGGACTTGCTGTCGTTCGGAACGTGAATTCGGGACGCGGCAGATACGCGTTCGGCGCCTGCTCGAAGTTGAGATAACTCTGCCCTTGCCAACCGCTATAGATCTTTACGAAATGATCGCCGGCCGGACCCGCCGCGCGAAAGCGCGCCACGGCCGAGCCGCGCGTGCCGGCGGCGGTGACGAATCCGGTTCCCCGATTATCCCAGTTTACGACCCAGGTATTTTCCATGGTTCGCCAGCCGAGCCCTGTAACGCGCAATTCAATCGGCGTCCCGATCGGACCTGACGCGGGGGTCATCTCAAAGCTTTGGGTGACTTCCACTCCGTTTTGCGCGACGACTTTGCCGTCGATGGTCGCGATGACGTCGTGGACGCCGCCGTAATCCTCGGGAATGGCAAACTCGGCTTCCAGACGGCCGCTCGCGCTCACCGGAAATTTTCCGAGCGATAGAGTCGACTCTGAATATTTTCGTCCGCGAAAGTAGTAATAATCCTGGATCACCCAGCCGCCCTTCACTGTGCCCCACATGAGATCGACGGTTTCATCGGCAGGCAAACCTTCCGCGGCAACACGAACTTTTGCGCCGACCACAGCTTTATCGTATTTCAATTCCAGTTTTCGGACGGGAGCAATATTCGATTTTGCCGCTTCTTGCGGGGTCGCAGCTCGAGTCGAGGAAAATTTCAGAGGAAAGCAAATGCAGAAAACAACCGTCAGGAGAGCGGCAATACCGGGACGGAAAGAACTGCGGACCAAAAACTCCTCCGTCACTGGACGATGGTCACAAAGGACGGCTCGCCCCCCGGGGGCGTCCATTCGGCCTTCCGCCCATACTTATCGGTGGCCGTGGCTGAATACTTGACCGTGCCGGTCGGGGCATCGGCTGGTACTGGCCACTTGGCGGTCCACATGCCTGGACGGATCGGCATGTTCATTCCCTTTTCGTTCTTTTGTGGCAGCGCGCGATATTGCGCCTTCAGGTCGTACGTTTTGCCGCCGGAACTGATGTGCACCACGACCGTGGCCGATTCCTCGGGCTTATTCGTTCCCCCGTCCACGGCATAGAGGCGGAATCCGACGTTGTCGCCCTTCTTGAATCGGTTTCGCAGCGTGCAATTCTCAGGGTTCGCCGGATCCGCGAAGACCGCAGTGTCCGCAAACAAAACCAGCTGTCCCACGGGCTTGGCCGCGGAGTCTTGTGCGGCCACAGGCAATGAGGCCGACATACCCAGTAAGGTCCCCATGGCTGTCAGCACAACAAGAGAAGGTGTAATTTTCATAATCGCGAAGTTAATCCATTTCCGAGTTTCTGTCCAGAAAATTGAGCGGGCCAGTAGCACTGGCACTCTTGCCTGTGCAGTTTTCTCGACCGTCGCGCATTTAAAGCGCGATCAACGAGGTCAAAACCACTCAGGCAAGAGCGCCTGTGATACTAAAACCACCTCTACTAGCCTCCCAAGAATCATTATCTCGCGCCACGCCTGCTTGCCCATCAATCCCTGCATGGCCTAAGATGCAGCGCTGCCTTCAATCAGCTGCCATTGGGGGGAACGATGGGCTTCGACACCATAATTCGCAACGGCACGATCGTCACCGCCACCGATACGTATGCGGCCGACGTCGGCATCACCGGCGGACTGATTACCGCCATCGGCAAGGATCTCCCCATCGACAACGCCGCGAAATTGATTGACGCCAAGGGCTGCATCGTCATCCCCGGCGGGATCGACGTGCACACGCACCTGGACATGCCCTTCGGCGGCACCACCAGCGCCGACGATTTCGAGACCGGCACGCGCGCCGCGGCCTTCGGCGGCACGACCACGCTGATCGATTTCGCGATTCAGTACAAAGGCCAGACGCTGCGCCACGCCTTTGACACCTGGATGAACAAAGCCGAAGGCAAAGCCGTGGCCGATTACGCGTTCCACTGCATCATCACGGAACTGGGCGAAACGCAACTCGAAGAAATGGGCGCGCTGGTCCGCGAAGGAGTTTCTTCCTTCAAACTATTCATGGCCTATCCCGGCATATTCATGCTGGATGACGCCACGATCTTCAAAGCGATGCTGCAGGCCGCCAAGCATGGCGGCATGATCTGCATGCACGCGGAAAATGGCGGCGCGATTGACGTGCTGGTGCAGCGCGCCCTGGCCGAGGGAAAAACCGCGCCGAAATATCACGCGCTCACCCGGCCCACGACGGCCGAAGGCGAAGCGACGTCGCGCGCCATCGCCCTCGCCGAAATGGCCGGCGCGCCCGTGTACATCGTGCATCTCTCCTGCAACGACGCGCTCGAAAAAGTGCGCGAGGCGCGCGATCGCGGCCTTCCGGCCTACGCCGAAACGTGCCCGCAATATCTTCATCTCTCCCTTGAAAATATGGACGTGCCCGGCTTCGAGGGCGCGAAATACGTGTTCACTCCGCCACTGCGCGAAAAATGGAACCAGGAAAAACTCTGGCAGGGCCTGGCGCGCGACACGCTGCAAGTCGTATCCACCGATCACTGCCCCTTCTGTTTCAAGGAGCAAAAAGAATTGGGCAAAAACGATTTCACCAAAATTCCCAACGGCGGACCGGGCGTCGAGCACCGCCTCAGCCTGATTTATTCCGGCGGCGTGCACGGCGGAAAATTTTCCGCCAACCGCTTCGTGCAGCTTGTCTCCACGGCCCCCGCAAAACTATTCGGTTTGTACCCGCGCAAAGGAACCATCGCCGCGGGCTCGGACGCGGACATCGTGATCTTCGATCCGAACGCCGAACAAGTGATCAGCGCCAAGACGCACCACATGCGGGTGGACTACTCCATGTTCGAGGGAATGCGCGTGAAGGGCGTGACGAAGACCGTGCTCTCCCGTGGCCTGGTCATCATCGACAACGGCAATTTCACCGGCCGCCCCGGCGCCGGTGAATTTCTTCGCCGCAAAACGTATGCGGGCGCTGGATAAACCGGCGGCACGTTTCTTGAGCTGGCCGCAGGGCGGATTGTGTTTGCGCTTGCCCCGGCTACGGCAACGACGCAAACCTGCCCCAATGATTCGATTCCCTCGATTTCCCAAAATTATTGAAGAGTTCGACACTGGCTGAGCGCAAAGGGATATAATCCAGTCTTTCGCCTTCTAAACTTGATCCCGGTGGCCGCCCGGCCCGGCCGGCATCAGAAGTGCACGCCGTAATGTGCGCTTGGGAAAACGAAAATGACTCGCAAAATACTCACGGCAACTCTCATTTTGATGATCGTCGTGTTCGGAACCGCGCGGGGCCACGCTCAATCAAATCAACCCGGTCAGCCCGCCGCTTCCGCCCCGTCGCCAATCCCGGCCCCGAGAATCGTGACGAAGGATCCGGAATACCTGAAATTGCTGAATCCGCCCCAGGGAAATGTTTTTCTGCAAACCTACAGTAAATCCTATCGGGATAAAGCCGCGGAGATCGAGGCCAAGGTTGGCGGCATCAACGACGAAAATCTTCAAAACCAGGCTCGCAACGCGGAATGGGTCACCGCGCATGAAATTGACGGGGACAAATTCATGTACGAAGCGGAAACGGCTCTCCGTGAGGCGAAGATTTCTTTTTCGCAGAAGCATCGGGACGGCTGGTTCGAGATTGGGCGCGTAGCTTATGACGAAAATAACAGCGTTCTGGCGGTGCTCCCAAATTCAGGCGCGCCCATCGATGCCGCCTTGCGGGTGCCCGTCAAAGTCGCCACCCTAAACCAGGTTTACGCGAAATTTCATGACATTGCCGCCCAGGAAATCGATCAAAAAGCGCATGAGTACGTAACTAAAGCAGCAGCCGGTTCCACTTGTTCGAAAAATCCGGACTTGTGTTACGACTTTTCCAAAAAAGATATTGAACAAAACCTGCGATCCGAGCGAATGGTTGTTGTCGCGCAAGGCGACCTGGAAACCAGCAAAATTGACCGCCTGCTTCTGGTTGATTTTGACACGGAGGCGGTTCTTCTCGAACTGGACGATCATGTTCAAGGGCTGAGCACCGCCTCGTGGCGATTTTCTATCGGACCGGCACCCACCGCCCCCGCCGAGCCGGCATCCGCCGAAGCACAGGCCCAGCCGGCAGCGGACACCTCCCCGGGTGTTGGACCTTCTCCCGGCCAAAATACGCAAGAAGCCAAGAACGCAAACAGTAGCGGGGCAAGGCCAGAGGCATCAACTTCTCCAAATTCATCAAAAACTCCCGCGGCGTCCGCAAATGCCCCCGCCGACGTGACTGCACTTTCGATCATCAGCCAGACGACGCCGGAATATCCTCCGCAAGCACGCGCCGCCCGCATCCAGGGAGAAGTAATCCTTCATGCGCTTGTCGACAAAGAAGGCAAAATCTCGGAGCTTCGCGTCTTGTCGGGCGACGACACGCTGGCGCAGTCGGCACTCGCAGCCGTTCGACAGTGGCGCTATAAGCCGATGTTAGTCGATGGCCAGCCCAAGGAAGCGGACGCCACGATTACAGTAACGTTTTCGCTGGATGAGTAACGCAAGGTTTCTGGAAGATTGCTTCTTGATACCGCCCTGAATTCAGATCGATCCGCCTCCAGATTATACGGCGTATACTAATGAACAGCTTTATACCTTCCTTGTACAGTACCTCGTGTGGCAAATCGCAGCTTATTCAGGGATTTTTCAGGTCGCAATGCAATGATGCCCTCGTCAGCGTAGCATCTCGCATGCGCTACGTTGATGCGCCGTGTCGGCGTGTCGGAGCGCCGAACCCGACACGGCGCGCTCCTTTGGCGGGGCGAACGGAATGAGGCCCGTTGCCGGGGTTCCTTACCACGCGGAATCTATTACTGCCGGAATACTCCGTAAACCCAGGGAATGCCAACCGCGCCCTTTTGCGCTTGGATGACGATGTCATCGCCCTTCTGAAAGCGGTCGAAGTCATTCTGGTCCACGGCGATATGTTCAAAGCGCCGTCCATATCGCCAGGAGGTGACAATCAGGCGGCGGCTGCGCGGGAACGCGCCGGTGGCTACTTTTCCCACAACCGTTGCGGGAACGCGAATGGGGCGCGAAGTATCCAGCTTTCCGTTCAAAAAAAGCAGGCCCGCGAAAATCCACGGCACCGGAACCATGCCGAAATAAATCCGCTTCATGACCTCGACTTCCTCGTGCTTTCGGGCGCGATAGTCGATCCAATAGCCAAGCGCGAGTGAACAGAAAAATACTATGCCCCCAAAAATTTGAATGGAATCGAGCTCGAGAGCGGGAAAGACCTGGCTCGCGGCCACAAAGACGATGATGCCCACCAGAAAATAGGCCGTTCGCTTCACCAGGCGCCGCCGGACCACCAGCTCAGCCGCGGCGGAAGTCAGTCCGCACGCAGGACACTGATCGGCATCGCGATCGGCGCCGCAATCCAGACACCGCGTCATAACGAAGGCAAACTCAACAGGAGAGCCTCGAGCTGCGCCCTGCCACTTTCCTCCGCAACTTCGAAAACTACGCCAATCCCGACTCCCGGCTCAACGCGGGCGACCGTGCAATTCAACAACAGCACAGGATTCAAGACGAGCCGCGCACGGAACGCCGCCCCCATCCAGAGCGGAGGGGTCAACTCGACAAATAGACCGCCAGGACCGATATCCCGGATATCTCCGGTCAATATGGCGGATCCCCATTCAATTTCCAGCTTCCCACGAAATTTTCTGCGATGGAATTGGCGGCGCTCGGTCCTGGCGGTTACCGGATCGAAAGACTGAGTGTTCATCTCGGGCTCCCACGCAGGATGCTAAGTGCCGAGCGGCGGAGTGTCAAGTTTCGGATCGTACTGCTTGGAATATGCACTTCGCCGCGATTTTTCTTTGCGTAGCGCCGGCGTCCCGCCGGCAAGTTTTTCCGATCTCGCCAAAGGCCAAAACTGCCGGCGAGACGCCGGCGCTACAAAACAACGCATGAAGCGGTCATCGGTCGCGGTTTTTTCCGCGTTCAAGTTCCTCGCGCAGGGGAGCGCGCACATATTCCGGAAGCCGCGAAAGCTCCAGCAAATCCTCGATCTCGCGGCGCGGCAAGCCCGGCACGAGCGCCGGCAAAAGCTCCGCAGGCGCGTGAGGATGGCGCAGCAAGGCCACGCGGATGTTGACGAGCTTGGACCATTTGTCGTGCCGCGCCACAGCCGCAACAATCCCGGCTGGAAGCGCTTCCTTGGCGAGCGTCTTCAGCAATTGCGATTCGGTCAAGAACGAATTGTCCAGCGCCACGCGCGACACTTGTTCCGGCCCGTGCGCGACAAGTCCAGCCGCGATGCGCGTCGAACCGCGGCGCGCCAGCGTCAATTTCTGCCCCAGGGGCAACTGCGGTAATTGCGTGAGGACGCGCTCGTCCGCCAGGCGCCGCAGTTCCATGGAAGTGGTGGGCAACAGGCTGATCCGCACCAGGTCCATCAAGTGCAATTCGCGCAGCAGGCGCATGGCGATGAGTCGGGGCGTGTGCGGATGCGCCGCGAGACCCAGCCGCACGCGATAGACCGCGCGCCACGTCTTGCGCTTGCTGATTTCCTCGAGCAACAAACCCGACAGGTCTTTCCGCTCGAGCAAGAGGCACACATGCGTCTCATCGAACGCCTGATTGTCGATCAACGAGCGAAGCACTTCTTCATTGCCCGAGGCGAGCAGTTCGGGGATGGTTTCCTTGGCCGCCGCGCGCGCGGCCCGCACCTCGGCGCGGTCTTCAGGCGCCATGGGTCGCGGCTTGCGGCGTCGAGCCCGAAAGCCGCGCGGCCATGCGCGCGGCGCCGATCGCCGGAGAAATTTCGAGATGCGATATTTTCGCGCGCAGAGCGCCGCTCGCGAGCACGGAGTCCAGGAGCGAATCCAGCATCCGGCTGCGACCGAACACGCCGCCGCATTTCACCAGCGGAAATTCCTCGCCCTTCATACCCAGCCGCCGGATCACGATCATGGCCAGGTTGCTCAGGCCGATTGCCGAGGTAAATAATATTTCCTTCGCCGCGCTGTCCTCGGAATTTGCCGCGGCCGCCACGACCGGAAATAATCTCGGAAAAACGTCGTCCGGATGCTTCATGATCCGCAGCATTAAATCGTCCCAGTCCGGGCAATCCAGAGCGGCGGGAATCATCTTTGTCAGCATGGTGACGGGCGCATCCATATCGCGCGTGCGCATCACGGCGGAGACAGCCCGCCGCCCGATTTCAAAGGCGCTGCCTTCGTCGCCGATCCACGGTCCGTAGCCGCCCGCGCGCGCGGTTTCGCCCGCGGCGTTGCGCCCAAACGCCACCGATCCCGTGCCTGCGATCAAAACCACGCCGGGCCGGGATCCGGCGGCGGACTCCAGCGCAATTTCATAATCGGGTACCACGTGCGTCCTGGCGGCCGGAAATTCTTGCGTGAGGAATTCCAGGATGCGGCGCGCGACGCTGAGGCTGCCGGCGCCCGCCATGCCTGCGCAGACGCCGGTGATTTCGACGGGGCGAATTTTTCCCGCCGCGATTGCTTCCGCGGCGGCTTGGCGTAGCGAGGAAAACGCGCCCTCGTACCCGGATCGCAAGGGATTCGCCGGCCCGCCGCGCCCTTCGCCGATGGCAGCTCCCTTCGCGTCCAGCAAAACGCAATCCGTCTTTGTCCCGCCACCGTCAAAACCTAGGGAGTAATCCATGGCACCTCTTCGCCAGCGGGCAGATTGCGGAAAGGGTCGAGTAGCACAGCCACTCCTGGCTGTGCGGTTTTTTCGATCATCGTTGCGCCAGCTAGGTTTGCACTCGCGACGCACAAAACCGCACAGGCAAGAGTGCCTGTGCCACTTAAGCCCGGCGCGCGCTTGACGCCGCCCACGTGCGCACCTATCATCGCGACACTCGCAACATGCGCCTGACCTCTCTGGACCTCGGCGTCATCGTCGCCTACCTGGCCGGAATCACTCTGTTCGGCATCGCCTTCCGCCGAGGGCAGATCACCGTCCGCGATTATTTTTTGGGCGGACGCACGGCGCCGTGGTGGGCGCTGGCCCTTTCGATTGTCGCCACGGAAACATCGACGCTCACGATTGTCGGCACGCCGGCGCTGGCCTTCGCTGGAAACCTCACGTTCTTGCAATTCGTGTTTGGATATTTGGCCGGCCGCGTGGTGATCGTCCTGTTGTTTCTGCCCCACTACTTTCGTGGAGAATATTATACGGCTTACCAACTGATGGAAAGGCGGTTTGGCGCAAGAGTTAAGGCGGTGGCGGCGTCCACATTTCTGGTAACTCGCGTTCTCGCCGAAGGCGTGCGCATCGCGGCCATCGCCCTCGTCGTTACCGCGGCGCTGGGCACCGCGCAGCGCACTTCCATCCTGCTGATCATGGCCCTGGTGCTGATCTACACTTTTGAAGGCGGAATGAAAGCCGTCATCTGGACGGACGTCGTGCAATTTCTGCTGTACATTTCGGGCTCGCTCGCCGCTTTCTTTCTTTTGCTGCACCGGATTCCTGGAGGGTGGGAAACGATCGTTCAGGCCGCCGCCCCGGCGCACAAATTTCGCGTCTTTGATTTTTCGTTCAGCCTGACGAATCCCGCAAAACTTTACACGTTTTGGTCCGGCGTAATCGGAGGAACTTTCTTTACGATGGGAAGTCACGGAACGGATCAAACCATCGTGCAGCGTCTTCTGGCCGCCAAATCCGAACGCGAGAGCAAACTCGCGCTGCTCGCCAGCGGGGTCGTAATCCTCGCGCAATTTGCCCTGTTTCTGGTGCTGGGCGTGATGCTTTACGCGTGGCAGGGAGCGCCTGCGCTGGCCGCCGGGCGTAGCTACGATTCTGTTTTCCCCGATTTCATTGTTACGGCGATGCCTCCGGGCGCGCGGGGCGCAATCATCGCCGCCATTCTTGCAGTCGCCATGTCCAATGCCAGCGGCTCGCTCAATTCGCTGGCGGCATCGAGCGTGGTCGATTTCCAGACCCTGCGCGGCCTGAGCGCGCTACAGGAAAATCCCGGGCGCCTTCTGCGCCGTTCCAGATGGATCACGCTGTTTTGGGGAGTCGCGCTGGCGATGCTCGGCACGGTGCAGTGGGGGCCGATGCTCGAAGCGGGCTTGACGATTGCGGCAATCACCCTCGGAAGTCTGCTCGGACTTTTCTTGCTGACCTTTTTGTTTCCGCGCGCAACCGCTCCGGGAGTCCTGGCAGGGATGTTCGCCGGGCTCGCCGCAATTCTCTACGCCCACTTTCGGACGCAGCTGTTGTGGACCTGGTACGTTCCGTTCAGCGCGGGAATCACTTTTCTGACAGGCGCGCTCGTAAGCCTCGCAACCGAAGCGCCGCCCGCCGCAACGGAAACGAGATGAGCGACGAGAAAAAACTCGATCTCGTTCGCGGCCTGGGAAAATGGTCCTCCGCCGCGATTGTTGTGGGCACGATGGTGGGAACTGGAATTTTTCTGAAGCCCGCGGAAATGGCGGCCGACGCGGGGTCGCTGTCCCTCGTGCTTGCCGCATGGGTGGCCGGCGGAGTGCTGTCTTTGTTTGGCGCGCTCGCTTTTGCCGAACTGGGCGCCGCGCTTCCCGAGGCCGGCGGCGAATACGCCTATCTGCGGCGGGCCTTCGGCCCTGTCTGGGGATTCCTGTTTGGCTGGATGCACTCGATCGTGGGGCGGCCGGCTTCCTCGTCCTCGATTGCGGCGGGGCTGCTCCGTTTCTGCGCATTCCTCGCGCCCGCAATGGCCGCGCCGATTTTCACCGCTCGCATTTCCGCGCCGTTCTCACATGCCCCTTACGTATTCGCCTTCACCTGGGCGCAGCCGTGGGCGGTCGCGGCGCTCGCCGTGTTCGCATTCATAAATTTTCTGGGGGTTCGCGCGGGAGGGCGGGTACAGGTCATCCTTACCGCGATCAAGGTTTCTTCCGTGGTCTTGATTATCGTCGCAGGCTTCGCGCTGGCCCGGCCCGGGGGCGTGGGATTTCATCCGTTTTTTCCTTCGGGCTATAGCGCCATCACCTTCACCGGATTTTTTGGCGCGCTGTCCGCGGCGCTTTGGGCGTACGACGGTTGGGAAGACTTGAATCTCGTTGGCTCGGAAGTGGAAAATCCGCAGCGGAACATTCCGCGGGCGCTGATCCTCGGCGTGCTGTTTTGCATGGTGCTTTTCACTGCGTTCAGCCTGGCCGCGCATTGGACGCTTCCCTTCGCGACGGTTGCGCAATCGCCGCACGTCGCTTCCGACCTCGTCGCGCAAATCTCCGGGCGCAATGCCGCCCTCTGGGTGACGCTGGCGATGGCGATTTCAGCGCTCGGCACGTTGAACTCTTCCATTCTCTCGGGCGCGCGCGTGCCGTACGCCATGGCACGCGACGGAATTTTTTTTTGCGGCACAGCGGAAATCCATCCGCGCTTTCGAACTCCCGCCGGCGCGATTCTGTTCGAATTGGCAATTTCCAGCATCTTCGCGCTGACCGGAACGTTCGAAGAACTTACTTCCCTGTTTTTATTTGCGACCTGGATTTTTTACGCGCTGGCGGTTGCCGCGATGATCAAAATGCGTCGCACGGAGCCCGGACTTGTGCGTCCCTATCGCTGCTGGGGGTATCCGTGGGTGCCCGCGGCGTTTCTGGCGGGCGCAACGGCGCTTACGGTGACTCTGTGGCTGGCGCGTCCCGTTCGTTCGTCTATCGGCCTCGTATTGATTTTTTCGGGATTGATTTTCTATCGCCACTGGCAGCGAAAGCTTCCCGTACATACGTAATTTGTTCGAACGGCCCAAGTGGCGTACGCTTTAGCTTGCGGGGTTTGGTCCTTCAAGAACCAAAACCCGCAAGCTAAAGCGTGCGCCACTAAACCACCGTATTTAGACGCCAGCCGCGGAAACGCGAGTGATGAGTTCTTCCGATTCGAACGGCAGTATACGTTTCTGCTTTCCTGCATGGATTGCGGCAGCGAAAATTTCCATTCCGGCGGCCAGGCGCGGCCCAGGGCGAGAAAAATAGCCGGAAGCTTCGACGACAAAGACGCGGCCGTCCCGCACGGCCGGCAAATCGTTCCATCCAGGCGGTAAAGACAAATTGCGAAGCTCAGCCTCCGCTGTCGCGAGGCTATAACCGCACGGCAATACGAAAATCACTTCGGGCCGCGCCGCGAGCACCGTTTCCCATTCCACGCGGTACGACGGCTTTCCCTGGCGCCCGAGAACATCGACTCCGCCCGCGCGCTCCACCATTTCCGGCACCCAGTGCCCGGCCACGTACGGCGGATCGAGCCATTCGAGGCAGAGTACGCGTGGCCGGTCGAGGCCGGCCACGGACCGTTCGACGTTGGTGATGCCTCTTTCAAATTCGGCGACCACAGCTTTCGCCTGCTCGGCGCGGCCCGTCGCTTCGCCCACTGCACGGATATCCGCGCACACATCCGCAAGCGAATGGGGATTGAGCGTCACGACTCGCGGCTGGCGTTCCAGATGCGCAAGCGCCGCGCCCAGATCGTCGGGTGTCGCGGCGCACACATGGCAGAGATCCTGCGTGACGATCAGGTCAGGTTCGATTGCTCGCAGCATTTCAAAATCAACGCTGTAGAGGCTTTCGCCGCGCTCGAGAAATTCGCGGACCTGCCGGTCAATCGCTGCGGCGCTCTCGGTATGTGAAATGCGCGACTTGATCAGGACAGGTTTGGATCGCGCCTCCGGCGGAAAATCGCATTCGTGGCTGACCCCGGCGACCTGTTCGCCAAGCCCCAGGGCAAATAAAATCTCGGTGGCCGAAGGCAGCAAGGAACAAATCTTCATGCCCCGCAATTTATCACGGAAATGATTCTTGGTCCTTCCTGGTGGTGGATCTGATTGCGATTTTGGTAGGACAGCCACTCCTGGCTGTCCGCTTTTGCCCTGCTGAAGCTGCGAGGGACAGCCAGGAGTGGCTGTCCTACCAAACCGCTTCACCGGTACAGTAAGTATTTCGCGCGGACATTGCGGAACGCGTCAAGATCCTTGCCCCAGCTTTCGACAATTGCAGCCGCGTCACTGCCCGCTGCCATTTGTTTGATCGTTTCGGCATTCCCTACCAGTTCAATCATTTTTGGCATGTCCAATTTACTGGGATAAAGTTTCCCGAGCGCGGAGGCAATTTCGACGCCCATGCGCATCGTTTGCATCGCATTGCGATCCGTCAGCGCAATTCTGACTCCTTCACACGACTCGCCCTTGTACGATCCGGAATCCGGCGTAAATTTCTCCGGCTCGAATCGCGCGCCGGGAATCGCGCGGCGATTGAGGTAAGCCGCAAACTCTCCGCTGCGAATCCAAGGTGCACCCACGAGCTCAAAAGGCCGCGGAGTTCCGCGCCCCACGGAAACGCCGCCCGCCTGCAGAATTTCCAGGCCGGGGTACAGAATCCCCGCCTCCGCGGTGCGCAAATTTGGAGACGGACTCACCCATGGCAGCCCCGTATCGCTAAACCACATTTTGCGCCGCCAATTTTGCATGCGGATGATGTGCAGGTCGCAGCCGATCTTTTTTTCCGCGTTGAACATTTGCGCCATTTCGCCAAGCGTCATCGCCATGCGCACAGGCATCGGAAAATAGCCGACGAAATTCGTGCGGTCGCGATCGAGCATGGGGCCTTCGATGCTCTCTCCTCCCAGAGGGTCGGGCCGATCGAGAACGTAAAACGCGAGGTGATGCGCCGCCGCGGCCTCCATCGCGTATCCCATCGTCGTGATGTACGTGTAGAAGCGTACTCCGGCATCCTGCATATCGAACACCAGCGCATCGAGACCCGCGAGCGTGGCATCCGTCGGCCGCTCGGTCTCCCCGTACAGACTGTAAACGGGCAGGCTCGTCGCTTCATCCGTGGTGGAAGAAACACGCGCATCGAAATTGCCGCGTAAGCCGTGCTCGGGGCTGAACAGGGCCACCAGCTTTACGCCCGGCGCGTGCGCCAGCAAATCAATAGCGCTGCGCCGGTTGCGGTCGATCCCAGTCTGATTAGTAATGAGCCCAACACGCTTCCCGTTCAGCGGCGCGAATTTCTGCGCCTCCAGCACGTCGATCCCGGTGAGCGTCTGCGCGGCGGAAACAGGAGTTTGAATCCACAGATGAACACAGATGAACACAGATAAGAAAAGCCGAAGGGGCAAGAACAAGGCAACCATCGTTCTTTTAGGCTTTCGCATGCAGTCTGCTATTCCCCTCATCGCCAGGCAAACATCACTCCTTGAAATATCTTTTTCTTTGCTTTATCCGTGTTTATCTGTGTGCATCCGTGGTTCCAAACGGATTTGTAACGGCTTGGCGCGAGTGCTATATATAATTGCGGCATGCGGGCGACCAAAACGGAATCCGCGCGATGCGTACAGTAAGTCGCTGGCTCCTGCTGCTTGCCCTGTCTCTCATGGCTACCACCGGCAGCACACAAAAATCTCCGCGCGCTCCTGCCGCACAGAAGCCGGCGAAACTCTCTCCCGAGGGCGAGCGCTGGGTGGCGCAAACGCTCAAGTCCTTGTCGCTCGATGAAAAAATCGGGCAACTCTTCGCCGTGTGGGCCT
>Ga0210409_10005164_pt1 | contig 13770 bp, 11 predicted proteins | sample IncBWH17MmetaG_FD_161649 | JGI IMG/M metagenome (GOLD analysis project Ga0210409, IMG submission 161649) | Forest soil microbial communities from Barre Woods Harvard Forest LTER site, Petersham, Massachusetts, United States - Inc-BW-H-17-M | ecosystem: Environmental > Terrestrial > Soil >... | reverse complement strand
ACGGCGATGCGCAAACTTTCCATGGTGCGGGACTCTTGTTATGTGGAAGCGGTTACTATTCGCTCGCCACAAGATCTAATCGCACTGGTCAATCGCCTGAATGCGGAAGGCGTGACGGTGTATCGCCGTCTTAGCCCGGCCGTGCTAATCGACATGATGAAAATGGCCTGCGAGCAGAGCGCACGGTTTCATGAGTCTCTCGACCCGTTTGCCGCGGCAGCATTCGCGGTTAGCTGGGCAGGTGAAGAGAGGTCCCTGAACTGGTTTGATACCGCTCGCGAATTGACGGAACGCTGGCACCACCAGCAGCAGATCCGACAGGCCGCGCATCGGCCTGGCATCATGACGCCCGAGCTGTATCATCCGGTTCTGGATTGCTTCGTGCGCGGACTGCCGCATGCCTACCGGGATGTCGATGCGGCCATCGGAACCGCACTGTTGCTGGAGATTTCAGGGGAATGCGGCGGGCAATGGCTTCTGTCCAAGAAATCGAAGCAATGGGATTTGGTGAGAGCATCCAACGGCGACTTCGCGGTGCGCGTGACCATACCGCAGGAGCTGGCCTGGCGTCTTTTCACAAAGGGCATTGACCGCGATTCCGCTAGTAAACAGATTGCCGTGGAAGGAAATAGGGCTCTGGGTCAGAAGGTTCTCGATCTAGTGGCCATCGTAGGCTAGGACGCGCTCCTCGGTCACGGGCCGGCTGAGACTCTCGATTTTTGTTGACTGTTGCGCGCACTGGCATTCCCCCGTCGTCTGCACCTCCAAAGTCTGCGAGAGAATAGTGGTGTGAGCGCTGGCTGCGCACGCGGAAGGTTGCGGTGGCCGAATACAATTTCCAATTGCAAGGCTGGCACGCCCTTGCCGGAATCGCCGCGCTGCTCGGTTTTTCGGGAATGGAGATGTATCTGCGCGTCCGCACGGTGGACGACGGCATACGCAATGCCGTGCGCGAGAGGCTCGTGAACGAGTATTCCGGACGTGGTCCGAAGGATATCGCGCGGATCGTCACGGAGGCCCGCGAGGGCTCGCCAATCGAAGCGGTGCCCGAGGTGGTGCAGCGAGATGTGGAGTTTACGTCCATCGCAGCGCACGGCAAGATGGGGGCGCCGGTCATCTTAGTACGCGCCGAAATCACGGTGGACGGAAGTGCGCCGCCGGATGGCCGTCCGGTGCGATATTTTCGCGTCACGCACAAATTCATGGAAGACGGCTGGATGGTAGTTGGCGAAAGCGATGCCTATTTCTATTACCGGGAACTCGCTCCCTGAGCGCTGCATTGACTGTCGCTCTAGGCTCCTGTACCTTTTTTGAATCTACTCGGCAGGAAACGGCGGTCGTCCGGTACTTGCGGCTGCTTCCCGAGATTCCGTACATTCATTTTCGGGGCACTGAGCGCGCGGGAGAATTTCAGCGGCGCGTGATTTCACCGCTCCGCAGTCAACACCTGACAGGAGAGTACTATGGGTTTTGCCACCAACGCGATTCATGTGGGACAGGAGCCGGATCCCGCCACGGGCGCCATCGTCGCGCCGATCTACCAGACCTCCACCTACGTGCAGACGGAGCTGGGCAAGGATAAGGGCTTCGATTACGCACGCACCAAGCATCCCAATCGGCAGGCTCTTGAGCGCACCGTGGCAAAACTCGAGGGTGGCCAAAGTGCGTATGTATTTTCCTCTGGCATGGCGGCGATTGACGCGGTGTTCCGGCTGCTGCGTCCCGGCGATCACGCGGTTATCTCCGAGGCGGTGTATGGGGGAGTTTTTCGCCTGTCCACGCAGCTGCTGGTGCACTTTGGTTTGGAATTTACTTTTGTCGACACATCGTCGCAGGCCGCGGTGCTCGGCGCTCTCCGGCCGAATACAAAAATGCTTTATGTGGAGACTCCCACCAACCCGACTCTGCGCGTATCCGATCTCGCCGCACTGGCCAAGCTTGCTACGGATCGCGGCATAACCCTGACGGTCGATAACACGTTTCTCAGTCCGTATCTGCAGCGCCCGATCGAGCTTGGCGCGCACATCGTTGTCCATTCCATGACGAAATATCTGAACGGCCACAGCGACTCCACCGGTGGCGCGGCGATTCTTACGCGCCCGGAAGACGCTGAGAAAATTTATTTCATTCAGCGCTCCGCTGGGACCGGCCTTGCGCCCATGGACTGCTTTTTGGTTTCGCGCGGCCTGAAGACGCTGGCCATCCGCATGCTCCAACATAATGCGAATGGCATCGCGGTAGCCCGCCACTTGGATGCGCACCCTAAAGTGCGCAAGGTGCATTATCCCGGGCTGCCCGCACATCCTCAGCACGATATCGCTCGCAAGCAGCAGCGCGGACCCGGGGCGATGCTTGCGTTCGATCTTGGTTCGCTCGATGCGGCGCGCCGCTTCCTCAACCAGGTCAAACTTTGCTCGCTTGCGGAAAGTCTCGGCGGCGTCGAGACTCTGATCTCGCTCCCTGCGTTGATGACGCATGCCTCGATGCCCGTCGAGGTTCGTGAACGCGTGGGCATCACCGAAGGCTTAGTTCGGTTATCGGTTGGCATTGAAGACGTGGAGGACATTGTCGCGGACTTGGACCAGGCACTGCTGTACGTCTAGGTCGTGGGCGCCGTGCTCGCACCGATCCACGCCAAGTAGTCCTGCGAGCCGGCCACGATCGGTAATACGATAAATTCTGGGAGATCGTAACTGTGCATTCGCCTCACTTCCCTTTCCAACTGCGACAGTCGGTTCGCTGTAGTTTTCATTAACACCAAAACCTCGCGTGCGCGTTCGACTCTCCCTTTCCAGCGGTAAATGGACTCGACGCCGGGCACAATATTCGCGCAAGCCGCTAGCTTTTTCTCAACCGCGCTGCGGCCAATCTTTCGCGCCTCCGCGACCGAGGCGCAAGTCACCAACACGACCCGATACCGACGGCCATTCCGAATCATCACTTTCTCCGTGACCTCTGCGCCCGAACTCTGCGCCCTTTGTGTTAAATCTTTCTCTTCTCCGCGAACCTCAGCGTACTCTGCGTCTCTGCGTTATATTCTCGTTCCTCTTGGACCTGTTCGGCGCCGTCCTCTTTGCTCGCGCTCTCATCTTTAAGAACGATGGCTGAACGCGTAGAATAGCCAGCCATGAGCGCCTCTGCAAAAACAGCCGCATCCCCCATCAAGTTTGGAACTTCCGGATGGCGTGGGCTGATCGCCGACGACTTTACGTTCGCCACCGTTCGTTTAGCCGTAACCGCCATCGCCGACCACATCAACGCGAAGACTAAAAATCCCACGGTCTTGGTAGGTTACGATACGCGTTTCTATTCCGAAGAATTCTCGCAACTAGCCGTCGAGATTCTACAGCAACATAAGATTCACACGCTGCTGTGCGACACGTTCACGCCCACGCCCGCGGTCGCCTACGAAATTATGCGCCGCAAGCTCGATGGCGCCATCAACTTCACGGCCAGCCACAACCCGGCGCAGTATCACGGACTGAAGTTTTCTTCGTCGGATGCAGGCCCCGCGCTTCCCGAGGTCACCAAGGATATTGAAGCGCGCGTCGCACAAATAATCGCAAAGGAACCGCCACAGGCTTTCGCACACGCCGCGCCTGCGCATCTGGGCAAAGACGGCGGCGGCGAAACCGTGAACCTGCGCGAAACATACCTGAAGCGGCTGGAAGAATTGGTGCGCTTCGATGTTTTGCGCAAAGCGAAATCCAAGTTCGTGGTCGACGCGCTGCACGGCTGCGGCGCCGGCTATCTGGACCGCGCGCTCTCCGATCACGGCGTCTCCGTGCAAGCGCTGCGCACCAACCGCGATTGCCTCTTCGATGGCACTGGCCCGGACGTCTCCGAAGAAAATCTCGCCCCGTTGCGCAAAGCGGTTACGGATTCCAATTCTGTCGCCGGACTCGCCACCGATGGCGACGCTGATCGCTTTGGCATCATCGATCGCGATGGCACATGGATTTCACCGAATCAAATCCTGGCGCTCGTTTACGACTACCTGGTGGAAACGCGCAAATGGAATATGCCCGCGGCGCGCAGCGTGGCCACGTCGCAAATGATCGACGCCGCGGCGAAAGTTCATGGGCAAACGACTTTTCAGACGCCCGTCGGATTTAAGTATATCGGGCAACTGATTCGCGAAGATAAGATCGCGCTGGGCGGCGAAGAGAGCGCGGGCCTCACCATACGCGGGCACGTTCCGGAAAAAGACGGCATCCTCGCTTGCTTGCTGGTGGCGGAAATGCTGCCGGCTCGCGGCGCGTCCATCAAAGAACAGATTCAGCAACTGTTTAAAACAATCGGGCGCGAGTTTTGGCCACTGCGCGAAAACTTGCATCTCAGCGACGAACAGAAAGCAAACGCGGTGAAGAAAGTGGCGGTGGATGCTTCGACACTCCTGGGACGAAAAGTGGTTTCCATCGACCGCACGGACGGCGCAAAATTTGTGTTCGATGATGGAACGTGGATACTGCTGCGCCTTTCCGGGACGGAGCCGCTGTTGCGGCTGTATGTCGAGGCGGACAGCGCGGCGGCTTCCGCGCGTTTGGCTCGCGAGGCCACGCAATGGGTGCTAAAGGGTTGAAGCTCCTTTGAAAAAGGCGGAACGCAAAACGGGGTTCGGCGCTTTTCTGGAACGGCACGGCCGCACGGTGCTCGGACTCTTTGTTTTGGCGCTTGTGGTTCACGACATTTTCGGGCCGCATGGTTTTATTGCAATGCGGCGGACGCAGAATGAAATCCAGAAGGTGCAAAAGGATTTGGATCGGCTGAACAAGGAAAATATCGAGCTCGGGGATTTGGTTCACGCGCTGAAGACCGATCCGCGACTGATTGAAAAAATCGCTCGGGAAGACCTGCAGCGGGCGAAGCCTGGCGAAATCATAATCCGGATTCCGCCGGGGCAGAAGCCGGGGCCGGATGGGCGCGCAAAACCTTAGCGTGGCGTTTTTTCCATCGTGTGCGCAGCAAGGACAGCGCAACCATCGCAACGAAAATAATCAGCAGGCCCGCGGTCGTTTTCAAAATGCTGCACCGTCCTTTCGGCAGAATGGAAAAGCGGCCGTAGACAAATTCAATGTGCACCCAGTAGACCAGCAGCGAAGTGTTTCCCAACTGAATGATGGGACTGAAGCCGCGCTGCGCCCATCCCCAACGGCACCACGCGAAAGCGAGAAAAACCAGGACCAGCAAAACTCCGCAGCGAATCAGAAAGAAATTCGGACTGGTGTGCCAGTAATCGTAGATTGCAGTGGAATTGAGGCGGACGGGCGCGGCGTCAAATTGCAGTGACAGTAGGCACGCGATGACTCCCACGCCACCGACCGCAGCGAAGAACCAACTTTCCTTTTTTTTTGCGAAACTGGAGAAGAGCAGAAAGCCCAACGCCAAACCGACGAATGCGAAGGCGACCCACGGAAACACTGGAAATAGCCAGGGCTGCGGCTGCGCGTAAATGTGTACGCCATTGACGTAGGATTCGAGCGGCCAGGGCAGCCACCGCGGCCGGTGGGTGGTCCACAGCCAGGGCGTGACGATTGTGATCATGGACGCCGCGAGCAGCCCCCAAACGATCGCTCTGTTGCGGGACTGCGCGACGGTTGACGAGGCCGTAAGCCAGCACAGCACGGCTGTCAACATCATCGACAATCCCAAAATATTCAGAACATCGACGCGCAGCAAATCGGTCCAGGGAGAGTTGGGATAGCCGAGGACAAGCTCCTGGACGCGGAACAGCAAGCCCAGGCCAAAGATTTCCGCGCCGCGGAGAATCGTGGTGCGCGCGACGGCGTTACGTGCGATTCCCTTCTCACGCAAGCGCTGAGTCACCATCGCCGAAGAAACGCCGGCCAGGAGGATAAAAAGCGGGGCCGGCAGAGTCCCTATAGCTTGGGAATAGCGATAAAACTCCGTTTGGCGCGCGTCGGCGTTGAGCCAAGAGTTGTAGCAATGTGCTTGAAACATTCCGACGCAGGCCAGGCCGCGCAGCCAGTCGATGTACGCGAGTCGACTTGGCTTTGCCGGCGTCGCGGCGAGGCTCGCCACCTGAATTTGGTCTGCCATCTTGATGCGCTACAATCCCTTTGCTAGCTGCCTATTTTGCGGCCAGGCCGTCACAGATACGTTTCCTTTAAACTAGCGATCGCGAAAGCGGCAGCAAGACTGCCGCACTCCAAAACGCTTTGCCTTCTACCCGCCAACTCGGCCCGCTCTCTATGCTTGGCCTGTGGGCCGCACTGTGCTTTGGCGGCGGGCTGTATGCCTCCTGGCTCGGATACGGCGGCCGCGGATTTGCCGCGACGGTCACCGTCTTCTCATTTTACTTCGGCGTGATGCTTCTGTTCGCCGCGCGCTACGTACCGGAATTTTTCTCCCTGCGCTTCGGAGCCGGCGGGGCCTACTTGGTTGGCGCGTGTGCCTTCCTTGCATATCTGATTTACGCGATGGGGACAAATACTTTCGCGTTGACGCGCGCGGCCGCCGTCGCCGGTATTGTGATCATTCCTTTGGCTCTGGCTGCTTCTGCTCGAGGTCGGCCTCCTGGGGCTTGGCAGGACTACCTGACGCTCGCGGGCATCTGGGTGACGGTGAAATTTTCGCCTTCGCATTGGTTGTGGCCTTATCCGGGCGGACAGCTTGCCTACGTTCTCACCGTGCTTCTCTGCCTGAACGTTGCGCTTGCAGCGTTTGTGCTAGTGCGGAAAGTCCCGGGCATTGGCTACAACATCGGCTGGGGCAGCCGATGGGGATTCTTTGTTGTGGCCAGCTTTGTGGTGTTCGGCGCGATTGCGATACCTCTGGGGATCGGGATGCATTTCATCTATTTTGCGCCGCAGTGGCAAGCTTGGCGCTCGCTTCCCTTCCTTTACATTGCGATCCTCTTCTTCACGGCATGGCCTGAAGAGTTTCTGTTTCGCGGCTTGCTGCAGAATATGCTTTCGCGGTCGTGCAAGAGCGACCTGGCCGGATGGTGGACGGCTTCAGTGCTGTTCGGCTTTTCGCACATTACCAATATGGGTTTTCCGAATTGGCGGTATGTGATCCTCGCATCGATTGCGGGGATCTTTTATGGCTGGACATGGCGCAAGACGAATTCGATATTTGCTTCGGCGATTGTGCATGCGCTGGTCGATACCACCTGGCATTTCTTCTTCCGCACAGGGTGATCCGACCCCGGGGGAGCGGACGCCAATCAGGAGATTCATCCCGCTAAACCCGCGGGATGGGGCGGAGTCGGCGTTCCCGGGGTTCACCCCTACCCGGAGTGCCGGTCTAAGGACCGCCGCTACGCCCGCCTCTACCCCCTCCCCCTGGGTTTTGCATAAGTGTTCATTCTAAAGGGAGTTAAAGTCTTTTGTTTTGACACACTTTTGCAAGTGTTGATTCTAAACGTAGTTACGTCCCTTCCTTCGTTGGCCCTTTTCCGCGGCAATACGCTGCAAAGGATAAGCTGAAAAGCAGAGTGCGCTGAGGCCGGGTGCGTGTTCCTGATCGAAAAGGAACTGCACGGAGATGCTCTGCGGCGGGTCAACGGAATGGCGAGAGCGACAAAGCATGGCTCAGTGTACTGAGGCGGTATGGTAACTGCAACGGACCTGAAGGCCAGAAATGCAAACTGGCCCAATGGGCAGGCAAGGAGGTCTAGATTGAGCTACAAAAAGAAAGGGAACGCTCCGTCTGTGCGTCCGCCCCCGATGGAGTGCGGTTCCTGCCCTTAGGCGCGCTAACGGCCGCCAACGGTGCGTCTCGAAAGCATCGAGCTGCTGGGGACTGTCTGGCTTCTTCGTTCTCTAGCAGTCGCGGGTCTCTTTTTTGCGCTTGACATACGAATTAGTTAGTACTATAAAACTGAGTCGATGAGACCTAAGCACACAACGCTGACGCCGCAGGAACTCGAAATCATGAAGCTCGTCTGGCAGCGTGAGAGCGCCACCGTCCGCGATATTTACGAAGCGCTGCTCGAACGTCGCAAAATCGCCTACACCACCGTGATGACCATGATGAAAATCCTCGAAACCAAAGGCTATTTGAAAAAGCGCCGCCAGGACCGCGCCTTCATCTATCGCCCTACCCATCCGAAGAACCAGGTCATCGGCGGTATGCTCCGCGAGTTCATTGATCGCGTTTTCAACGGCTCCGCTGAACCGCTTCTCGTCCATCTCGTCAAAGGCCGTCACCTCCGCGAAAAAGATTTGCAGAACATCGTGCGCATGATCGAGGAAATAAAATGAGCATCCGCGATATGGTCAAAAAGATCCGGAGTTTCCAATGAATGTGCCGTTGTGGTTTTCCAACCTCGTGTTTTGGAGCGCCCAGGTAGCGCTACTCGTCCTCGCCGCCGGATTTCTCCCGCACCTTTTCGAAATTCGCCAGCCCCGTGTGCTTCTCTCATATTGGCGCGCCATTCTTGGCGCCAGTCTCCTGCTTCCATTTGTCGAGCCATGGCATCGCATGCCAAGCAGTGCCTCGTTTGCTCTCACGCCTGACCTGCGCAGCATCACTGCCATCCCAGCATCCAACCCGGCAGTTACGCACTGGCATTTCCCCAGCCTCCACATTATCGCCGAGACTCTCGGCTTCATAATTCTGGCCGGAATTGCCGTGAGGTTCGTAATACTCGCACTGGGACTCGTGAAACTTCGTCAATTGCGCCGGGACTCTTCGCCGATCTCCCCATCTGTCGAATCCCCTGCTCTCGAAGAAATGCGTGTTCAGTTGCAGGCCCGCGCCGAGTTCCGGCTTTCCGCAGGTGTAGATTCGCCCGTGACTTTCGGTCTCGCGGCGCCAGTGATTCTCTTGCCACAGAAGTTCCTGGCCATGGACGCACAGTCCCAAGCCGCGATTGCCTGTCACGAACTGCTCCATGTCCGCAGGCGCGATTGGGTGCATCACTTGGCCGAAGAAACCATCCGTGCCGCCTTCTGGTTTCACCCCGCCATCGCTTGGCTTATCGCGCGTCTCCGCCTCTCGCGCGAGCAAATGGTTGATCTCGAGGTCGTGCGACTTACCAACGCACGGAAGCCCTACCTCAACGCCCTACTAGAATTTACGAACTCCCGCGCACCCATCACAGCTGTTCCCGCACCGCCCTTTCTCGCCGAGCGTCAGCTCGTCGACCGCGTCACTCTCATGCTAAAGGAGGTTCGTATGTCGCAAAGAAGATTAATCGTGTCGTTGGGAGTTATTTCGTGCTGCCTAGTGCTGGTCGTCGCACTCAGCGCGAGAAGTTTACCGCTGAAACGTGCGCCACTGCAGTCGGCTCCGCAAACAGGCATTAGCGGTGGAGTTGCCGGCGGTGTTTCGGGCGGGGTCGCAGGAGAAGTCAGCGGAGGCGTCGGCGCGGGAATCAGTGGCGGCGTCAGTGGAGACCTCGCAAAAACCCAAAGCAGCGGCGAACCCAGCGTTGATTACGACGGCATTTGGACCGACACCGTTAAGCGCGGTCCGATGCTGCGCCAGGTGCGCGGGCTCGGGACCTTGGTGCATGCGGAAGAGTCCAGCGGCTTGGTCGCGAAAGTCGCGCTTCCGGCGGTGATGACCGCTGAAGTGCGGCCGAACGAAACTGCCACCATCGATACGGGTAATGGCAAAGGGCTGATAAAAGGTCACGTCATAGGACTGAATGCAACCACCGGCGACCCACGCTTCGTCATCGTTGCTCTAGATGGCGCTCTACCTACCGGATTCGGTGCGGACGCTCATGTCGATGTGACCATCGACATCGAAAAACTTGAGAACGTTCTCAACGTCGGACGCCCCTTGCACGGCGCGGCAAATTCCACAATTTCCCTGTTCAAGATTGTTAATGACGGCAAAGAAGCGGTGCGCGTCAAGGTTAAGCTGGGGCGCTCGTCAGTGAACACGATCGAGGTACTCGACGGCCTACAAGTCGGAGATAAGATCATCCTCTCCGACATGTCCAGCTATGACAACGCCGACCGCATCCACATCATCGACGAGAAACACGCGTCCAATCGCAACTAACGTCGGCCGGCTAGGTTGCGCTTCGTGCAATGTTGGCCATCGCTGGCTCGATGGGCAGGCAGGGAGGTCTGGATTGAGCCCACAAAAAGAAAGGGATACGCCCCAAGACAATGAGTGTCAGGCTTCCTGTCTCTTTAGCAAGTTTTCACGACCAAATTCGCGCAGTTAGCGCGTTTGATCAGAACTCAGGCGGCCTATTGGGCTCAGAGTTCGGAATTGGAGGAGATTTCTCAAGGACGGCATCATTTTCCACAGATTGAAGGACAAATTGAGCGTCGAAGAGTCCCATCTGACCAAAGCCAAGAAAATCAGCCCGATCGGTGTCTTTCCGTTTCAAATGGAATGCATGTATATCGTCCGGGACCGCATCAATTCTCCCAGTGAACGTTGCAGCAACGCGACGGAACGTGAACGAATTAGCATCCTCTTTCGAGGAGCGGTCGTCCACTTCGGCTCGGGCTCTCATTAATTTCTGAAACCGCTTGAAGTTTGAATCCTGGACCAACTTCACTGGCACTGGCAGTATCCGTCTTCCCTCTGCATCTTCCGAGCCGGGCCTTGCTCCGCCGCTCACGGTGGCAACCAAATCCGGAGGTCCTTCCCCATTTCCGTATGCGAACCAAAGTGAGGCGGAACACCCGTCCCCGCCCAACTCCGAGTATTCGAAATTCCCGGAGGCATATCCATGAATCCGAACGATCTTGTTGTTAAATGTTGAGGGATGTTCGAGAATGGCACATACAGTCGTCTCTAGCGGTTTCTGTCGAGCTACAAGTTGTGATTCCTTTTCGTTTACCGGCGTTAGGCACGCCAGCAAGCCTTCTTGAGTGCTGCCTAGACGTATGGGCTTCAGGCAAGTAGTAATTCTTACGCGATTGCTGTCAAACACCTGCGACTTCACTCCCAAGCCGAGGTGGAGCAGACCTCTCGAATCGTATTGAACCTCATAGATGTTCCCGACGGCATCACCTGCGATCCCGTATGCGAATGTGAAAGACTCGAAGGTACTTGAATACAAGATGTAGAAGGGTTTCCGGTCGTCAAATGCGGCTTTGGCACAAACTAATACCTTGCCATCTGGTCTGTTCATGGTTGTACTTCCGCAATCAATTGGCTTTCCGCCGTTTGAGGCGGACATTGACGTCAGCTTTCTGGTAATGAGTTGGTTTTCTGAGTGGGATTGGGCTCTCACAACGGTGAACGACGACGAAACGATGCCGACAAACGCCAACAACAACGGAACGATGAATTTCATGCGAGTGACTCCGTTTGTAACCGCTTGACACCGACGCTAAACGAGAGTGTCTCTCACTGTGCCCGAAATTGGCCTAGGACTTTGGTGCATCGGATTGTCTGGGCGTCATGGCGTCACCGGCTCTGTCCTCACCGGCTTCGTCGTCGCCGCGTTCATGCTCTAGTGGGCGGAGTCTTTCAGGCCGCGGTACTTCATCATGGGTTCTACGCTGGGGGGTTTGCCGCGCCAGGCTTCGTACATTTTTTCGAGGTCCTCGGTGTTGCCGCGGGATAGGACCATCTGGCGGAAGCGGTCGCCGTTGGCGCGCGTGAGGCCGCCGTGCTCGTCGAACCACTGGTAGGCGTCGTCATCGAGCATCTCGGACCAGAGGTAGGCGTAGTAGCCGGCGGAGTAGCCGCTGTCCCAGATGTGGCTGAAATAGCTGGAGCGGTAGCGGGGCGGCACGGCGGTGAGCAGCAGATGCGTTTTCTCGAGGGCTTGTTTCTCGAAAGCATCGGGTTGCTGCAAGGCTGCGCTGGGGGCAAGCACATGCCACTGCATGTCTAGCTCGGCGGCGGCGACCAACTCGGTGAGCTTGTATCCCTGGTTGAAGGTGTCGGCTTTCTTAATCTTGGCCACGAGCTCGGCAGGCATGAGCGCACCGGTCTTGTAGTGCCTGGCGTAATGCGCGAAAACAGAGGGATAGAGGGCCCAGTGCTCGTTGAATTGCGAGGGAAACTCCACGAAGTCTCGCGCGGATGCGGTGCCGGCCAAACTGGGATATCGCGCGTTCGAGAACATCCCGTTCAAGGCATGGCCAAACTCGTGGAACATGGTCCTGACATCGTCAGCACTGATGAGCGCCGGCTCGCCCGCGGCGGGCTTGGGCAGATTGGCGACGTTGTAGACCACGGGAAGCGTGCCCAGAAGCTTGGACTGGTCCACGAGGAAACTCATCCATGCGCCGCCGTTCTTGTTGTCGCGCTTGAAATAGTCACAATAGAAAAGCGCGAGCGGCTTGCCGTCGGAGTCGGAGACTTCGAAGACGCGCACATCGGATTGGTAGACAGGAATGTCCTTGCGTTCTTTGAAGGTGATGCCATAGAGCTGATTGGCGGCGTAGAACACGCCGTTTTCCAGCACATTGTTCAACTCGAAGTACGGTTTGACTTCAGCCTCGTTTAGGTTGTATTTCGCCTTGCGCACCTGATCGGAGTAGAAGTCCCAGTCCCAGGGTTGGAGGGTGAAGCCACCCTTTTGCGCGTCGATCAGATCCTGGATGTCCTTGCTTTCGGTGGCGGCTTTGGCGGTCGCGCCGGGCACCAGCGCATCCATGAACTTCAAGGCGGCTTCTGGTGTTTTCGCCATCTGATCCCCGAGCTTCCATGCTGCGTGGTTGGGAAAGCCGAGCAGTTGTGCGCGGTGGGCACGGAGTTGCGCGAGGTGTGCGGCGTCGTCGCGCGTATCGTTGGCGTCTCCGCGCTCGGCTCGGTTCCAGGATTTCTCAAAGAGGGCTTCGCGGGTCGCGCGGACACTGAGAAAGGCGAGGTCGGGCTGCTGCGTCGTATTCTGCAGCGGGAGCACGTAACCTTCCTGCTTGCGGCTCTGGGCGGCCTGAGCGGCGGCGGCGATCTGCGCGTCGCTCAAGCCGGCAAGCGCATTCTTCTCGGTGGTGGCGTAGGCCCCGGCCTTCGTAGCGGCCAGCAGCTTCGTCGAGAACGCATTCGAGAGCGTGGAGATTTCCTCGTTCAGCTTTTTCAACTCGGTCTTGTCGGTCTCGGAGAGGTTTGCGCCAGAGCGGACGAACCTATCGTAAGTAACCTCAAGAAGGCGCAGTGATTCAGGATCGAGCTGCAATGTCGCACGGTGCTGGTAAAGGGCGGCCACGCGAGCAAACAGTTTTGCGTTCAGATAGATGGCATCCTGGTGCGCGGCCAGTTTCGGCGCCTCTTCGGTCCGCACTTTCTGCAACGCGGGATTGGTATTTGCGCCGGTGACCGCACGGAACGCGGCCTGCGCTCGCCGGAGGAGTTGGCCGGACTTCTCCACGGCAACGAGGGTATTGTCAAAGGTCGCTGCCGCCGGATTGTCCGCAATGGCCTGTATCTCAGAGAGTTCTTCGGCCATGCCGGCCTCGATAGCTGGCTGATAGTCTTCATCCTTGATTTTGTCGAACGGCGGCGCATGGAAGGGCAACGTACTCGGCGCGTAAAGCGGGTTTGACGGGCCGAACTTCGCATCGGCGGATTTCGCAGACGCGTAGATGGTGCTCAGTGCGATGGCACCGCACGCCGTTAGAGCAATTATGTGTTTTAGCATGATCTTCCTTGCGGCCTTGATGGCTCGGGGCGAAAACGACTCGCAGTCCACTGGCACGGGCACTGATTGTAAGAGACTCGTACGATTCGCGCCATGGGATCAGGGGTGGTCTGGAGATAGCAAGAAAAAGGGCCGCGACGGATCGCCGCGGCCCGTGGGAGTTGTGTGTGTGCGCTTGCTACTGTTTGTCGTAAACGGCGGTGCTGGAGATTTTTTTCCCGTTGGCATCCGTGGCA
>Ga0210409_10005163_pt1 | contig 13770 bp, 11 predicted proteins | sample IncBWH17MmetaG_FD_161649 | JGI IMG/M metagenome (GOLD analysis project Ga0210409, IMG submission 161649) | Forest soil microbial communities from Barre Woods Harvard Forest LTER site, Petersham, Massachusetts, United States - Inc-BW-H-17-M | ecosystem: Environmental > Terrestrial > Soil >... | reverse complement strand
ACGCCAGTTGGGCTCGCGGTTCACCTCCGGCAGCAGGTCGGTAGCCGCGACATACAGCGTCACGCCCCCCGAAAGCGGCAAAGCGTATTTGAGCTGGCTTTCCAGGAGCGTCGTAAGTAGCACCCCTAACAACGTCGCTACACCTAGTAACCCAGAAGCAAGGATTGCGTTGCGCCGGCTCTGTCCGCTGGCCAGCACCACGCTGGCGACCGTAAAGCCTTCAGGGAGCTTGTGCAGAAAAATGGCCACGAAAATCACCACGCCCAGCCAATTCGATACCAGGAAGCCGGAGGCGATCGCCACGCCGTCAAAAAAAGTATGGATTACCAGCCCCAGCATCATGGTGGCACGCACATGGTGGTGGCTGACTATTTCCTGATGCGTCTCTTCTCCGAAATGAAGGTGCGGCGCGATGGTGTGTTCGAACAGATGGATCAGGAAATAGCCGACGAGGATCACCAGGAACGCGCTGTCGCCCGCTAGCCGCACTGACTCAGGGATCACGTCCAGGAACGCCACTGCCAGCATGTAGCCCGCGCCCAACGCCACAAAATATTGCAGGTTGCGGCGTTGCCACTTGCGATAAACCACGAAGTAGCCGCCCAGCAGGTTGCCGCCCGCAGCCACTAATCCCAGAACGGCCGCAAGCCCCACACGCGAATTTTCGAGATTCAGAATTTGGATGGCCTACCCCTAGCATCACATCTAATCGCGCGTCGCATTTGGTCTCCAGTGATCACTCTGGCGGCAAAAATTAAACCACTCCACCAAACTCAGTCACGCGGAGGATGCCCCACCCTAAGGTTTTTGCAGGGTGGGGTTCGTAACGTGGAAACATCAGGACCAATCCGCGCGGCGTAATCTGGTTTCATCGCGCCAGCCTGAAAAACTCACGTAAAGATCCCGCTCGCAAATCAAACGCTCAACCGCTGTGACGAAACAGGATTACATCGCCTTCCTGCACGATGTAATCGCGCCCTTCCAGGCGGACCTGGGCTTTTTCTCGCGCGGCTGCGATGCTGCCTGCGGCGAGCAGATCGTTCCAGCGCACCACTTCCGCGCGAATGAAGCCTTTTTCAATGTCGCTATGAATTTCGCCGGCGGCTTTCACTGCCGTCGCGCCCTTTCGAATGGTCCACGCGCGCACTTCTGGCTCCCCGGCAGTGAAGTACGGAATCAAGCCCATCAGCTCATACGTGGCATGAATCAAGCGATTCAATCCCGGCTCCTTCAGTCCATACGATTCCAATAATTCTGCGGCTTCTTTTTCTTCCATCTGCGCCAGCTCCGCTTCGAGCCGCCCGCAGATGGCGATCACCGCGGTGTTGGGCCGCCCTTCCAGCGCGCTCAATTTATGCCGCTCCACCGCAGTCGAAAGCTCCGCCGCCTCATCATCCCCAAGATTCAACACATAAAGCATGGGGCGCTGCGACAAGAATAAAAATCCCCCGATGGGCTTGCGCTCCTCAGCCGTCAGCTCTAGTTCACGCAACGGTTTTTCAGATTCAAGATGCGCTTTGCACTTATCGAGGACCGCTTTCTCCGCCTCCAGAACGGGATCCTTCTTTTTCTTTAAATCTTTCTCGAGCCGCTCAAGCCGGCGAGTAATCTGGTCATGATCGGCCAGGATCAATTCCAGCTCCAGGTTGGTTGCATCGCGCAACGGATCAATGCTCCCCGCCGCGTGGGGCACTGACGGGTCGTCGAACACTCGAATGACGTGCGCAATGGTATCCACTTCGCGCAGAGGCGCGAGCGCGTCGCGGTTGCGGTCTTTCTGCATCCCGCCAACGTCCACATACTGCACCGTGGCATAGGTAATTTTCTTGGGATTATAGAGCTTCGCCAGTTCCACCAGCCGTGGCTCGGGAACCTTGGCGACGCCAACATGCGTCCCTTGTGCGCCAGGTTTGCCCTCGATACTAGCTTTAGTAAGAATGCGGAACAGCGTGGTTTTTCCGACCTGCGGCAGACCGATAATTCCTGTTTGCATAAACGCGATATGTTAGCACAGCACTCGATGGCTCCTTTGATATCCGGACTCGCATCTGAGTCTCTGGTCGTAAGCGGATAGACGACCAAAACACTCCCTGACATCCTTATCACGCGCAAAAATCCGCATTGGGTGCCCCACACGTCGCAGTTACGGGTGGGGCTTTTGCAAATGAACGAGGAGAGTTCGGGACGATCTCCTCAAAGCCCGGCTAGGAGTTTTCCAACGTTCAGTTTCTCGATACTATGCTCACACTCAAATTAGTTTTCAGGAGCTAATTCACTGTGCGGATTATTCGATGACCACCACATCCCCGACACTCCCATTCGATTTACGCATCGCCAAAGCAGCGCTCGCCGCAAAAGACGAACGCCTCGCCCGCCTTATCGAAGAAACCGTCGAATTCCAGATCGAAATGGAATCCATGGACAGCCCTTACGAAGCGTTGATGGAATCGATCACCTATCAATCCATCTCCGGCAAAGCCGCCGCCACAATTTTCGCGCGCATCAAAGCGCTCGGCACCAACGGTCGCGCCCCTACACCGCAGGAAATGCTGAAACTCCGCCCTCAACGATTACGCAAAGCGGGCCTCTCCGGCGCAAAAGTTCTGGCCATGAAGGACCTCGCGCAGAAAACTATCGATGGCGTCGTCCCCACCCTGGAACAAGCTCAGAAAATGTCCGACGAAGAACTCGTCGAACGCCTAGTCTCCGTCCGCGGCATCGGAGCCTGGACGGTCGAGATGTTTCTAATTTTCCGCCTGGGTCGCCCAGACGTCCTGCCCATCCACGACCTCGGCGTAAAAAAAGGCTGGTCGGTCACCTACGGCAAAAAGCGCATGCCCAAACCGAACGAGTTGCTCGCCTTCGGTGAACGCTGGCGCCCCTACCGCACGCTAGCCAGTTGGTACATGTGGCGAGCCTTCGAACGCGCCGGCTACAAAACCACCAACAAAATCAGCAAGGCCCTGGCGCGAAAGAAGAAAGGCAAGTTGCAGACCGCGAAATTGTCTCGATCCAGGAAAGGCCGTTCCAGACCCCCGGCGAAGCCGCTAAAAAAAGTTTGAAACATTTAGCCCGCTCAGACATCTCTTCTGAAGCGTCTATGAACCGCGAAGCTTTCTCACAGGAAGCGCAGGCGATCTTGCATCCGGTAGTAATCCACGTCGTGCGCAATTGCCGAATCTGGTAGACAAAGAGAAAAGAAAGGAAATAACCCTTATGGCCCAACATGCAAACATCCCGCTCACCACTATTCATCGCATCCAGGCAGATGGCATATCCATCTTCTACCGCGAAGCGGGCCCCGCAGACGCACCCGTGGTGCTCCTGCTACACGGTTTCCCGACGTCCTCATTTCAATACCGCGAATTAATCCCTCGCCTCGCTGACAACTACCGTGTGATCGCGCCTGACCTTCCCGGGTTCGGTTTCACCGAAGTTCCCGCTGCGCGGAATTACAAATACACTTTTGACGCCCTGGCGAATACCGTTCTGGCCTTCACCGACGCGCTGCACCTGAAACGTTACGCGCTCTACATCTTCGACTATGGCGCGCCCACCGGCCTGCGTTTGGCGATGGCCCACCCTGAGCGTGTCACCGCGATCGTTTCGCAAAATGGAAACGCCTATGAAGAAGGACTGGGCGACGCCTGGGCTCCCATCCAGCGTTATTGGCGAGAACCATCTTTGGAGAATCGTGAAGTCCTCCGCAACGCTTTGAGCCCCGAAGGCCTTCGCTCCCAATACACAGATGGCGTCTCTAATCCGGACAGAATCGCGCCTGAGGGTTACACACTCGATGCCGCAATGATTCAGCGGCCTGGCAACATGGACATTCAATTGGATCTGTTTCTCGACTACGCCAACAACGTGAAGCTGTACCCCGCCTTCCAGGAATATTTTCGCAAATCCAAGCCGCCGCTGCTGGCCATCTGGGGCAAGAATGATGCGTTCTTCATCCCGCCGGGTGCGCAGGCCTTCCGGCGTGACAACCCCAACGCCACCGTCCAACTTCTGGACACCGGCCACTTTGCGTTGGAGACCCACGTGGAAGAAATCGCGAACGCCATGAGGGAATTTCTGGCCAAAAACGTCCAGACGTCATCCAAAGCGCGAGCTTCGTGACGAACTAGATCGAAACGGCTTCGCGCACCAGCAAAAACATTGCGGCAATGCCCGCTAGAAGCACGACGCTTTCCAGCGAAACAGAAATACTGTGCAACCGCGTAAACTCCGCCAGCAGCGGACTGTCCGCTGCAGTAGCCTGAATCGACCCCATCTGCCCGCGCAACGCCGCCATCTTCGCGCTCACCGTGAATTGCGAAACCAGCGTCGCCGCGATCATGATCAGCACGCATAAAGCGGCCGGGCCCACGAGATTTGAGAATGAGCGAGTCCGCGCGAGCCGGGCCAACAGAAAAATCACTCCACAAATAATCCCGCCGACGTGCATGCGCGTAAGCGCGAATCCCACCATCACCCCGGCCTGATCACGCGTTGCAAGCACGTGGAACGCCGCCGGCGCAACCACAAAACTCAAAAACACATCGCTGCCTAACCACAGCCCCAAACTCAGAAGCTCCAGCGTGCGTAGAAAAGTTATCATGGAGGGTTTATCCGCCGGCAGAAACCACGGCGCCAAAAAACTTTACGGCCCGTAGCCTCAAAAAAAGTAATGTTTACGACACCAAAAGGGCTCAGACTTAGAAACTTCAGCATACGCGGAAAAGTTGACTTCGGCGAAGTTCGCTAGAATAAAGCTTGAAGCAGAAATGGTGGGCGATAAAGGACTCGAACCTTTGACCTCTCCCGTGTGAGGGGAGCGCTCTAACCAACTGAGCTAATCGCCCGTTCGTGGTTTAGTTGTAACAGGAAGGGCCCGGGTTTTCAACCAATGCCGACCGCCACCTCTCAAGTTGTCGCGCAGCTGCAGCGCAGCATCGCGCGCGCCATCTACGGTAAAGAAGAAGCCATCCAACTTTCCTTGATCACCTTGCTGGCTCGCGGCCACCTGCTGATCGAAGACGTGCCCGGCGTCGGCAAGACTACCCTGGCGCAGGCGCTGGCCAAATCCTTTCATTGCACCTTCCAGCGCATTCAATTTACTTCCGATTTGCTGCCCAGCGATGTGCTCGGCGTCAGTGTGTACAACCCCGAGTCGCGCGAATTTGAATTTCGCTCCGGGCCGATTTTCGCCAACGTGGTCCTAGCCGACGAAATCAACCGCACCACGCCGCGCACCCAATCGGCGCTTCTGGAAGCCATGAACGAAGCGCAGGTAAGCATCGACGGAAAAACCATGGCGTTGCCGCAGCCGTTCCTGGTGATTGCCACGCAGAACCCCGTCGAACATCACGGCACCTATCCGCTGCCGGAATCGCAGCTAGACCGATTTTTGATGCGCATCAAGATGGGCTACCCCTCGCCAGAGACCGAAAGAGAAATTCTGCGCAAACGCGTGGGCGTGCGCGGCGAAAATCCGCTGGATAATCTCGAACCGGTAGCGGACGTTAGCGAAGTGCTGACCATGCAGGATGAAGTGGCGCACATAAAAGTGGATTCCACTTTGCATGACTACGCGCTGGAGATCGTGAACCGTACCAGAAATTCGGATTTGCTAGCCCTCGGCGTGAGCCCCCGCGGCACGCTGATGCTGCAACGAGCGGCCCAAGCGCGTGCCTTCCTCGATGGCCGCGATTACTGTTTGCCGGATGACTTCAAAAAACTCGCCGTTCCGGTATTTTCGCACCGCGTAGTGGCTAGTTCGCGTCACGCTTCGCTGCAGAAGAAATCGGAAACCACTGAATCGGTCCTGCGCGACATCGTGGAGTCCGTTCCCGTACCGCTGTGAATCTCTTAATCGTTGCCGGATTTTCTCGCACCACAACGGCGCATTCGATTTCCACGTCTCCGTCACCGCTGTTTTCAATTTTAAGTATTTCGCGGAACGGTACTTCCTATGAGCTTTAGTCACTCATTCATCGCGCATCTCCGGGCACGCTCCGATCGCTCACCGGTGCGCACTTTTCTTTTGGCGCTTGCGGCGTTGGCAGTCGCCCTCCTCTTGGCCCTCTATTCCGGCGCGGCCGCGGAGCTGGGCCAGTTGCTGCTGGCCAGCGCCTCAGCAGTCGCGGCGCTCGCCGTCGCTACCTGGGTGGCCGTGACCTTGGTGCCCGCCATGGCCCAACGCACTCCGCTGCGCTGGATCGGCTACAAAATGGAATACCGCGTTTCGCGCGCGGGCTGGATTTATTCTGGTGGAATTATTCTGGTAGCCCTGGCGGCGCTGAACACCGGCAACAATCTTTTGTTCCTCGTGCTGGCCTGCCTCATCGCTATCATCCTGATGTCCGGTATTCTTTCCTCGATAACCTTGTCTGGCGTGGAGATGCGTTTGGAGCTGCCCGAACACATATTTGCCGGCCAGCCGGTGCGCGCCAACATTCAATTGCAGAACGACAAGCACACTTTGCCGAGTTTTTCTTTGCGCGTGGAGGCCGTCAAACCCAAAGACGCTCCACCATCCGCCATGCTGGAAACTGCCGTGTACTTTCCATACTTGCCAAAACGAGATCGCGTGCAACAAACCGTGCCGATGACTTTCATGCGCCGCGGAGTGCATCGCCAAGATACTTTTCGTATTGTGACGCGCTTCCCATTCGGCTTCTTGCAGAAATCGCGGCGGCTGGATTTGAAAACCGAAGCGGTTGTCTATCCCTCCGTCGCTCCCACGGACGAATTAGTTGAGATTCTGCCGGGATTGCACGGCGCGCTAGAGAGTTTGTCGAAGGGGCGCGGGCAGGATTTGTATGCGCTGCGCGGCTACGTCGCCAACGATAGCGTCCGCCATGTGCACTGGAAAGCTTCGGCGCGCTCGGGTTCTCTCATGGTGCGCGAATTTACGCGCGAAGACGACTGTCGCGTGCTGCTGGTTCTCGATCCTCACATCAGTTCGGTGCTCAAACCAGGAAGCGATCCCGCCACGCATACCGCCAGCGAACGATTTGAACGGGCCATCACGCTATGCGCGGCGCTCAGTTGGCATTTTTACGAGCGCAACGCGCATCTGCAATTCCGCAGCGCTGGCGTGGAAACGCGCCTGGCCCCCGCGGAAGAGATTGTGTTTTTGATTTTGCGTTATTTGGCGCTGGCGAGCCCGCTGCCGCCCGATCCAAAACACACGCTGATCACCGATCTGGCATCTTCACCAGAATTGTTCAAGGTGATCGTCACCAGCCAGCCGCGCGGATCTATTCCCGCCAACGTGTGGTACTCCTCTTACGTAATTTTTCTCGATGATGTGTTAAAGTAGGTTTGTTTTCGCCGTCGCGGTTACGTCGAGTATGCGAAAATGGCGCGCTGATGACCGCGCCTTCCTTTCTGACAGCTTCCGAAATTAAACAATTCCGTACCGAATTGCTCAACTGGTTTGCGACGTACCAACGAAACCTGCCTTGGCGTCGCGACCGGGACCCTTACCGCATCTGGATTTCCGAAATTATGCTGCAGCAGACCCGCGTTGCCGCGGTGATTCCTTACTTTGAGAAATTCTGCGCGCGTTTCCCGGATGTGCGCGCCTTGGCCGCAGCTGACGAGGCCGAAGTGCTTCGTATGTGGTCGGGCCTTGGCTACTACAGCCGCGCTCGAAATTTGCAGGCCGCTGCGCAGCAGATTGTCCGCGACCATGGCGGCACATTTCCCACCACCGAAGAACATATTCGCGCGCTGCGCGGGATTGGTCAGTACACCACTAACGCTATTCTTAGCATCGCATTTGGAAAAAATCACGCCGTCGTGGAAGGAAACGTTGCGCGCGTGGTGGCGCGACTCGAAGCCATTCGCGGGGACTTACGCGAGGGCTCACGGTGGGAATCGCTGCAACGCACGGCGGACAGACTACTAGCGCCCGGATCCCCGGGAAATTGGAATCAGGCCATGATGGAGCTTGGCGCCACCATCTGCACACCACGCTCGCCTCAATGCTTGTTGTGCCCGGTGGCGAAATTCTGCCGCGCGCGCAAATTGGGACTGCAAGAATTAATTCCCGAGAAACGCAAGAAGCGCGCCACCGTCGGCGTTCAACTCGTGGCGGCGGTGCTAATCGACGACCGAGGCAGATGTATTTTGTTAGCTCCTCCAAAACAAGGAGCGGAAAAACCACTGGCGGACGATATTCCCACGCTGGTCTCGAAGATGTGGCACTTCCCCACCATACTTGTCTGCGAGGATCCGGCGAACGACTTGCATGGATATTTAAAAAATGTCGTGGGGGCAAAAGCGCTGCCGTCGCGATTCATGCCGCTTCGCAAAATTCGCCATGCAGTGACCTACCGGGCCATTAGCTTGCTTCCGTTCCTCGTGAAATTCAAAAAATTGCCTCGCGTAGCAGGCGCAAGAGTCATTTTGTTGAAGGATTTTTCCTCTGTGCCGGTTTCCAACCTGACGCGCAAGGTAGCTCGCGCGGCACTCGATGCCGCTGATTACTCATGATCGATTTGGAGCGCGGCGACGTTCGTTGCAAATCAAACTTCGCACTTAGGATTGGCGGGTTGAGCCTATATTCTTCTCTCTCGCTTCCAGATACCGCTCGATATATTTTCCCAGCACATCGGCCTCAAGATTTACCGCATCGCCCACTACGCGGTCGCGCAAATTGGTGTGCTGATACGTATAAGGGATAACCGCGATCTCCACGACTCGCCCGTCCCAACTCGCCACGGTCAGGCTTATACCATCCGCAGTGATCGAACCCTTCGGCACGATGTACCGTGCAAACTCCGACGGCACTTCCACTCCGAATCTCCAGCTCTCGCCACCAACTCCCTCCGGTCGTAATTCCCTGACTCGTCCAATGCCATCAACATGCCCCAGCACAAAATGACCGCCAAATTCTTGACCGACCGTCAACGGCTGCTCCAGATTTACGTGCATGCCTCTTTTCCATTTGGGAGCAGCGGCGCCGAAAGAAGTTTTACTCACCGTCTCGGAAGAGAGATCGGCAGAAAATCTTTCTCCATGCAGCTCCGTGATCGTAAGGCAACAGCCATTTACCGCAATGCTCTTCGACACCGCCAACGAGCCGGTCAACGTGGGAGCATGAATCGCCACGCGGCCACCCATGTCGGTCAGTTCGAGCGAATGCAGCAGCCCTACATGTTCAATGATTCCCGTAAACATCGTGCAGCATCCCTTCAACCGCAAAGTCTGGCCCGAATTGGTGAATATTCAAAGAGCGCAGCGGCGTATGTTTCACATTGTTTGCCGTAGCGAATGGCACATGCGTTTCGCCCGCGAATTTCGGCGCGTAAAACAAAAACACTCTGTCCACGATATCCGCAGCGAGTGCCGCTCCATTTAGCGCGCTGCCTGCTTCCAGCAGCACACTCAACATGTCGCGTTTTCCCAATTCTTTCAGCACCGCATGCAAATCTATCCGTCCCGCGCGTTTTTTTTTGCTGACAATTTCAACGCCAGCCTTCTGCAACGCCCGCGCCTGTGCAGATCGCAACGATTCGCTCGTAAACACCAGTAGATCGTCATCGGCAGTTTTGACGATGCGCGCTCGGGGTGACAATCGCAGCTTGGAATCCAAGATCACGCGTAGCAGTCGCCGCCGACGCAGCAGCCCGCTGCGGTCCGTCAGTAACGGATCGTCAGCCAATATTGTGCCGATTCCGGAGAGCAACGCGTCCGAGGCGTGCCGCATGCGGTGCACTTCCGCACGGGATTCCTCAGACGTTATCCACGTGCTGCTTTCTCTTTTGCTCACTTGCGGCAACGCCAGTTGGCCATCCAAAGTCATCGCCGATTTCAGCGTGACAAACGGCCGCTTCTTGCGAATCCATTTTGCAAACGGCTCATTCAGACGTCGCGCTTCTTCTTCCAGCACCCCGGTAAATACTTCAATCCCCGCCGCTCGCAATCGACCAAAACCGCCGCCGGCGACGACGGGATTCGGGTCGTCGATCGAAGCTACCACTCGTTGAACTCCTGCCTTGATGATCGCTTCGGTGCAAGGCCCGGTGCGCCCGGTGTGATTGCACGGTTCTAGATTTACATACAGCGTTGCGCCGCGCGCTTTTTCTCCCGCGGATTTAATAGCCACTACTTCCGCGTGATCGCGTAAGTCGTACTGATGAAAGCCTTCGCCAACAATTTGGCCTTCGCGCATGAGCACGCATCCCACCAACGGATTGGGACTCGCTAGCCCAGTTGCTTTACGCGCTAGGTTCATCGCGCGCTGCATATAGCCGATGGCGTTGGCGTCCACAGTTAATTGAAGAGGGAGTCTGCGTAGGTTTGCGCGTCGAACGGAACCATATCGTTAATTTGTTCTCCGGTGCCCACAAAGCGAATCGGCAACCGCAGTTCTCGCGCGATGGCCACTACAATTCCGCCTTTGGCGGTGCCGTCCAGCTTGGTCAGAATAATTCCGGTGACGCCCACGCTGGTGGTGAACTGCCGGGCCTGCGCCAAACCGTTCTGCCCGGTAGTCGCGTCCATTACTAACAGCACATCGTGGGGCGCGCCAGGAATTACCTTCGCGGCAGTGCGTTTCATTTTTTCAAGTTCGATCATCAGGTTTGATTTGGTATGCAGGCGGCCCGCAGTATCTACGATCACGGCATCGGCGGCGCGAGCTTTCGCAGCGGCCATCGCGTCAAACACCACCGCAGCGGGGTCGGAGCCAAATTTCTGCTTGATCACTTCAATGCCGTTGCGCTGCGCCCAGATTTCCAGCTGTTCAATGGCCGCCGCGCGAAAAGTGTCAGCGGCGCATAACACCACGCTCTTCCCTTCCTGCTTAAGACGGTTGGCCAACTTACCGATACTGGTAGTTTTGCCCGCGCCGTTTACTCCCACCACAAAAATCACACGCGGTCCGTGGCCATTTAACGAAGCGCGTTCTTGAAATACATTTACGCTTCGCGACTCCGTCAAGATGCGCACGATGTGCGCTTTAATTTCGCGCTTCAACTCTTCCGCGTTGGACAGTGCGTTGCGGTCCATTTTCTCCCGCAGCGCCTCCAGAATCTCTCGTGTGGGAGTTACTCCCAGATCCGCCGACAGCAAAGCGGTCTCCAGTTCCTTGAGCAGCGCAGGGCTGATGCGCCGCTCACCCTGAAAAATGGTGTCGACAGTCTCCGACAGGACACTCTTGGTCTTACTGACCGAAGTTTTGAGCTTGTCGAGAAGAGTTGGTTCGGGCGGCCCGAAGAGTGAAATCATACGATTGAGCGCCACATTTGTGGCACGTGAAGAAATTGTAGCAGAAGCGCGCATTTGCTGAATCGGCGCGGCGCACACCAGCGGGCCGCAGCATCAAGCGGGCGATTTTTTACCGCGCACGGCGCGCAGCGCTCGCGGTTGTGAATGAAAAATTACGGCAACGAGCCGAGGGAAGGAATTAGAAACAAGAGAAGAAGAAAGAAGTGAAAAAACTGAAACAAGACTGAGAAAAAATCAGACTTGCACTTCCACCGCGCTTAATCTTAATTTTCCTGTACCGATCGTTGATTCCAGGGCGTTCACAACTTCCGGATCAAATTTCGTGCCCTTCAATGCTTTAATGCGCTCCAAGGCATAATCGATATCCATGGCTGACTGGTACGGCCGATTGGTGGTCATGGCGTCCAGCGTATCGGCCACGCCGATAATTCGCGCCATCATCGGAATTTGTGGCCCCTGCAAGCCGTAGGGATAGCCGCGCCCGTCCATGTGCTCGTGATGCAGTTCGATGCCCGGCAGCATGTCTTTCAGTTGCGAAACTGGGCGCATGATGTTGGCGCCCTTGATGGTGTGCTGCTTCATCAGCTCGAATTCTTCGGCGGTCAGCGCACCGGGCTTCTTGAGCACGCGATCTTCAACGCCAATTTTTCCTACGTCATGTAGTAACGCTGAAATGCGCAAGATGTCCAGGGCTTCCGGCGTGAGGCCCAGTTCCTGACCCACCAGCGTGGAATATTTTGCCACACGGCCGGAGTGACCGCGCGTGTACGGGTCCTTTTCGTCGATGGCCGCGGCGAGCATGCGGATGGAACCGATGAACAGCTCGCGGTTTTCTTCCGCAGCTTCCTTGAGGCGCTCGATGTACTCCTCGATGTCGCCTGCCATCTTGTTGAAATTTTCGGCCAGCTCGCTGATTTCCGTAGCGCCACGCACCGGCGACCGTTGGTGAAATTCTCCACGGCTGATAGCGCGAGTGGAATCGGCCAAGCCACGGATTGGCCCGCTGATTCCCACCGCAAAGAAATAGCCCAGGCCGATGGCCGCCAAAACCACGAAACTTACGAAGGCGAGAGCCTGACGATTTAAGTCGTCCATGCCGGCATCGGAACGCGCCTCGTTCAAGCTGCGCTCGGCAATCACCGCCCAGTTGACCTCCGGAAATGTGCTGTAGGTACCAATCATTTCGACGGCGTGATTTTTTTCTTTCTCAGTGAAGCGCACCGTTTCGGTATTGCGCAGTTCCTGCGGCAGCGCGGTCACCTGGGTAACCAGCGAGTTGCCGCTGGCATCCGCGCCGGGCACGAAGTTCTTGGTATCCGGATGGGCAACGATGTGGCCGTAGTGATCGACGACGAATACGGTGCGGCCGCGAACACTGGCCTCCTGCAAGCGGTGCAGGATGGTGTCCAGAGAAACTACAGCGGCAAGCATGCCGGAAAACTGATCGCCGGAATCGCGCAGTGGCACGGCAATCACAAACGCCGGGCGGTTGTTGGGAGCCACCGCCAGCGGATCGCTGCGAAACTTCACCACGTTGAGTTGCTGCGACTGCATGCAAGTTACAAAGGCGCGTTGCAGGGCCTTGGCTACAAAGGGATCCTGCTCGGCGCGGAAATTTCCTTGTGACGCGCTGGTCCCTTTGCCCGAGCGGCCCACGGCCGTCAGGTAAATAAACGTAGTGCGATTGCTGTCGACGAAATTCTCCAGCAGGCGAGTTACTTTTGGTTCTGAAACGGGATCTTCCACATTGTCGATCAATCCAGTCAGGGTGAGAATTTGGCGTTCGCTCATCAGTTGCTGGGTGAGATTGGATTCGAAGAATTGGATTTCCTGGGAGAGCGAGCGGGTCAGATCGGCCTGGTCCACTCTTTCGTTGTCCGTCAATTTTCCCTGACTGAGATGCAATACCTGGCGGTGATACAAACCAAGGGGGACAACGCTGACCAACAGCATCGCGCCCAGCACCAGCCAGAGAATACGGATGCGCCCGACGCGCACACGATTCCAGACGGATTGAAGGTTGAAGCTCATAACCAGACTCTATTTTAGGTGAACTGTTAAGCTGGAAGTGGCTGACAACAGGGGAGCGTAGCGCATGTGCAACTGGAACGGAGGTACTACTTACGGGAGCGCCAACATGCGCGTCATTAAGCTGATGTAGCGTCATGTGTCCCATTTAGGACCGGGTACAGCAACGTGACCCTCGCCAAAGGCCATCGAAACGTGAAATCTTAAAGGGTGAATGCGCGATACCCCAACCCCGGTGTTTTTGGCAAAAGAGTCCACAAAGTGATGAAAACAAAGGGCGAGCGTTGCAGAATTGTGCAAAGGGTTCACAACTTATTGAAAATAGTGGAGATGCATAAATGCAGACGAAATAAAACCGAGAACGTCCGGGGAACAGTCCGGTAGGGACCACGAAGGCGGTTGCGCGGCCAACAGGCATGCGTTTCTGCGGCGCGAAGTTCATTGCACATATTACTATATTGATACATAAATAACTATTAAAATTTGAGAGAAAAGTATCGGGGCCGTGCTACAGGC
>Ga0210409_10005162_pt1 | contig 13772 bp, 28 predicted proteins | sample IncBWH17MmetaG_FD_161649 | JGI IMG/M metagenome (GOLD analysis project Ga0210409, IMG submission 161649) | Forest soil microbial communities from Barre Woods Harvard Forest LTER site, Petersham, Massachusetts, United States - Inc-BW-H-17-M | ecosystem: Environmental > Terrestrial > Soil >... | reverse complement strand
CTGCGCTTGAGGCGCTCGCAGGCGTGCTTTCCTGCTAACGCCTCGCGAGCACGGTCAAGGCGCTCCTGCAAGATGCCCTGATCTTCCTCGCGCTGATATTGGTCGATCACGTCATCTATGAATCGAAGTACATCCTCTAGTGCAAGGTTCATGGCCTGGGTCTCCGCGCTGCCACTGCTAGTCAGCCGTCTCCAAGTGTATATGGTCGCTACCCGGCTCTTGACGTTCATCGAAGAGCATTAGCCTAAGGGTAGGTGATAGATGGAATACAATCGCAATGAACAGCTCTTGCTCTGCCTGTGACTTATCGACCATGCGGGCATCGACCGCCTTGTTGACGCCGTGCTTGCTGCCGGACTTGTGCTGCCCATCGTTGCCACTCGTGATGATCAGCGGCTTGTTGAACAGGTCCAGGTGTATGCGGCCTAGCTTGGCGAGCGCGGTTGTCAGCTCAGGCACGAGCGCAGAGACGTTGACCTTATCGTCTCTGCGCTCGACTCCGAGAGGAAGCTGTCCGGGTCCGTAGGGTTGTAGGGTGGCGTCCATTATTCCCCGCGCTCTCCTACGATGTCGAACACCCGCTTTACGAACTTGTGGATGTGGTCGGGTCCGGGGTCTGCGATGCGGCGAAGGTGGCCGCACGCGAGCCGAACTTGGTGCAACTTCTCACGCTCGCCAAACACGGCGGCATGTAGTTTCAGCTCCGTTGACAACTCCTGCCCTGCCTCTGCCGCCGTGCCTTCTGGCGGTGCTTCACCGTCCACTGCTGCCTTGCGTTTGCGTGTTTTCACGTCAATCCTCCAATAGATTTACTTGCAACGTCTGACTCACACCGCTGTCATCTGGCCTGGGACTAAAAGACCGGAAACGTCTGCGCAGGGGAATAGGCGCGCGCCGAACAATAACCACACCACCGGGCAACTCTTGCAGATGAACAGGCGGCTCATCACCCCCTCGCGCACCTTCGCTGGACTCATCGGCTTGCGGCATCCGGGGCAGATCAGGCTGTGGCATATCTTCCACTCCTCGACGTTCGGCAGGGTAATCGCCTGCTCTACCGCTCTGACCTCTGCGCGGCCGCTGCCCTCTTGAGCAGCTCGCGGTCCTGATCGTCTAGCACTATCGCTGGACCTGTTGGGCCTTGCCCTGCGCCGCCCGCCCGAGCTGCCGCGCCTGTTTGTAACTTTTGACCTATCCACCGCGCACCCCCAACAATCCAGAGCATGACCGACATGCAAACCGTGAACGCTATCGCCTCGCGGCCGTAGCCCTCGTGCCAGATCACCCACAAACCGAACGCGCAGCCCACCAGCCACACCAGGAGAGGCAGCATGTCAGCTCACTTTCCATGCCGGGAGCGGGTCAAGTAGCCGCTCTTCGACACGCTCGCCGCGATACACAAACACGAACGCTGGATTACGCAAAGTCGCCACTCCACAACATCGAAGGCCGTTCCATAGGTCCGCACGCTGGAACCTGCCACGGAAACGGAAGTACCGCTCGGCGTGATACTCGCGCTCGATGTTCGGGTCTGCCTTCGCTTTGCGCTCTTGCCGTTTGCGCTCATTGTTCGCGAGCCATTCCTTGTCGAATCTCCGAACCTTGCGGTAGTGTTCTCGATGCCATCTCTTCTGCTCTTCCGTTAGTCCCACGAGCTAGGCCCTTAACTGTTGGCGACGGCCGTTATCTGTGCAGCGAGTGCCAGCAGTGCCGCTTGCGTGGTCTGTGCCTGATACACGTCCCTCGGGGTCTCCACGCGGATAGCGAACGTCACGCCGTCTGCCCCTTTGGCGAATACCAGCACGAGCGGCTCTTGCTCCGTAAGTAACTGGACCCGCGCCGTGCTCACTGCTGAATTACCTGATACCAGACCACGCCGCGCGACTGGCTCTCTTCGCGCTCGAATACCTTGCCGAACTTGGTGCGATACCTGTAGATCGTGTGCGGCTCCGGGTCCGTCAGGTTCAAGAAGTACACCTGCTCAAGGTCCGCGCTAGGTTTCGGCACTGGTATGCGCTTATCGGGCATTGACGGTTCTCGCCTTGTCCGGCTCGGGGAATGGAAGGTCTGCAATCTGCGCGAGTATCGCTTTGCGGCTGAGCTCGAGCGGACCTGGGTTGGGGTGGCACTTGTCGCACAGTAGCTTGAGTAGGTAGGCGTGTGGCGTTCCGTCGCCCGTCAAAACCACACGCACCGTGCGCTTACCCTCACCCTTGTACACCGTGAAGCCCCTGCACTTCTCGCACTGCATGGAACCTATCGCTGCCATCGATAGCGCCTTGTCCCAAAACGCACGACTGTAGGTGTGTGGCACGACTTAGTCCCCCGCCGCCGCTGCGGACGGCGCACCCGGCGCTAGGCCCGCCTCGACTAGAATCTTGCGCAAGCCTTCCAGCTCGTACCAATGCACATAGATCAGGCGAAGGTTCTGCGGGTCCTTCTCGCCATTACACATCCAACACTTGATCGTGTTCTCGTGTACGGGCGTGCCCGCATCGACGGTAGGCTGCGCCGGTGGCGGCTCAAGCGCGCCTTGCTGCTGCGCAACGTACTGCGCTACCCAACTCTTGACCACGTTGCCGGTTGCGCCGGACTCTGCCGCCATCGTCGCAAGGTAGTGCCGGTGCGCCACGTCCTTGCACTTCATCAACTCTTTGGCGACGGTGAAGTTGATCTTGCGCGCGGCGTTGAGGCGGGATACCACTTCATCACCGCGCACTAGGTCCATGCGCGCATAGATGTAGTCGGGCGACTGCTTGACCATCGCGCAGAGCTGCGCCTCGGTGAGCGTGTGTTTCTCCACCAGCTCGCAGTAGAAGTACCCTTCCTCGGCGGCGGTAATGTCCTCGCGGTACACGTTCTCCGCGAGCATGGCCGCTTCCTTCGCCAGTGAGCCATCCTCGTAAACCATGCACGGCATCTGCGCGAGTGGCACGAGGCGCGAGGCAAGGAAGCGACGATGACCGGCCACTATTTCGTAGCGTGTATCAGTGACCGTGAAGTTGACGCTCGGCTCTCCGTCGCTCGGCTTGCCATCAACATCCACAGTGGACTTGACGGGCACAACGATAATTGGCTGCAAGAGACCTAGTGCGCGGATACTGTCGCGTAGGTCGTATATGCCCTGCTCATCTATCGTGACGCGCATCGGCGCGGGTGGCTCCATGATCTGGTCGAGCGGGATGTTGCGCAGATCAGGCATGGCCGCGCTACCCTCTCACCGCGCTCGGTAGCGCGTCGGCAGGAAGCTCGTTCACATCGACTATTTGGTTGGGGTCCAGCTTGCGGCAGATCAGTAGCCGTCCGAACATGCGCATGATGATTAGATCACCTGGGACGGCACCCAACTTCTCGCGCACTTCCTTAGGCACGATGATGCACTGACTGTTCCCAACCTTGACGTATCGCGTTGCCCATGTGCTCTTCATTGTCTAACCCGCTGGACTAGGGTGGGGGTGGCCATCTCGCCACCTGACGCCGCCCTCTTGGGAAAAAGCAGCGCGAAAGTGTGGCCACCCGCTAGGCGCAGGATAAGGCCGCTTTCATCACAGCAACGAGTTATGACCAGTTTGAGAAATGATGATGATGATGAGCGATGAGGAAAAGTGCTCGCGAGACCGTACGAGTTATATTATGTTAACTAAGAACAAGGTACAGCGTTTGCAGTAGCTTGCCTGCCGTATTGACCCTACCTCGACACCTGTAAGTGATTGATTCCACGTTATCCACATAGCTGTTGAAATCTTGTGAGGCCACCGTGATTTTTCTCTTGACACAATTTTGGAATCCTCCACATTCGCGCAGTCGCACGAAATCTTCCTGTGGCGGTGCACAGGAAATCATCAACAGTTTCACAGCTTTTGCACACAGACCTCGCGAGACGCTCGCGAGCGGAGGAATGTGATGGCGATTCAGATTAAAGACGCGGCCACAGTAGCGGCGAAGTGGGCGAAGCGAGCCTCGGCTGCGGGCGCTGACTACACCAGTGGCGTGAATAACCCGCGCACCGATCAGGCGACGGCTGCTGCTGCTGCTGCGCCGGTATGGGCGCAGGCCGTCGCGGATGCCGCCTCGCGCAACGCTTTTGCCAAGGGTGTCACCGCTGCCGGATCGGCCAAGTGGCAGGCTGCTGCCGCGTCCATCGGCGCGCAACGCTACCCGCAAGGCGTCAACGCGGGCGTCCAGGCGTATGCAACCAAGGAAGCTCCGTACCTCTCCGCGCTCAGTTCCCTTTCCCTGCCGCCGCGCGGCGTGAAGGGCACCAACAATGCGCGCGTACAGGCCGTGGTAGACGCGCTGCGCAAGACCAAGCTCGGGCAGTAATCGCGGTTCGGTGCGGTCGAGCGAATCTCTGTTGAGGGTGTGACGTGGCGATAACAGAACGCGACTTTCCGAAGGGGCACCCGAAGGCGTCGGACTACGACCCGAAGTCGCCCGAAGCAATCGAGTGGGCGCGGGTGAACATACACCCAATGGGCGAGCGTGACTTCCCTGTTGACCACCCCAAGGCGCTGGACACCAAGGGCAACACAAACCACATTCCAATACGCGCGGGCGAGGACCCGGCGCGGCCAGAGATTGAGGCGCACACCGGAGCTACGCCGGAAGTCGCCGCCGCGCGCAAAGCGTATGAGGCGCAGCTCTCAGCGCAGGCCAAAGACACGCCGGTGCTCGATGATGGCCGTGTGAACACTGCCAAGGTAGCGGAAGAGTCGGCCGTAGCGTTCCTGGTCAAGCAGGGGCATGACGATGCGACCGCGCGCAAGATCGTGCGCGAGCAAGGTGTAGACAAGGTTTTGGCAGCGAAGGCCACACTGAAAGCAGGAGAGTGAACTATGGGTCGGGCAATGGAGCTAGTGGCAGGATTCGCGACGAACCCCGGCGCGACGTTGACCACGTTGACGCCGAGCACCAATACCAGCTTCACGGTGCGCGGTACGGACACCAGTAAGCCTACTTGGCTGGCGTCCGCTTTTGCTTTCTGCGCGACGGCGGGCGAGCTAGTCATCAAGTCGCCTCGCTTGCATGATAACGTGCAGGGCATCCGCAATCGCGTGACGGCCGCATTTACCACGCCACTGATCTCCACGCCGTATCAGTACGCTTTCTTGCAGCGGCTCTACGCGCAAGACAACCTCAGCGTGCTGATCTCTGGCGGCGGCGCGGAGCTGGACAACGCCGCCCTCGTTATCCTGTACGAGGACCTCGCGGGTGTTGCGGGCCGCTTCATCGACATTCCGACTCTCACCAAGTCGGGCATCAACTACGTCACGGCGGAAGTAACCGTAGTCGGCGTGACGACGGGGAACTTTGGCGGTGCGGTGGCGATTAACTCCACCTTCGACACGCTCAAGGCGAACACGGATTACGCCATAGTCGGCGGGATGACAGACACGCGCGGCTGCGCGGTCGGCATCACCGGCGTTGACCTGGGCAACCTGCGCGTGGGCTTCCCTGCCGAGCCAACCTTGCGTGACCTCACCAACGATTGGTTTGTGAACCTCACGGCCGCTGTGGGCAAGCCGTACATCCCGGTAATCAATTCGGCCAACAAGTCGGCCATCACCATCGACGTGAACACCAACGGCGCGGGCGGGACGTACATTGTCAACCTGCTCTTGGTGGAGATGACGCCGGGCGCAGTGCCAGCGGCCGGACAGTAACGACATTCAATCTGCCTGCGGCAGATCGTATGCAGTAGCGGGGCGGGCGGTGACACTGCCCGCCCCGCTTTTCTAAGAGAGGCATAGTGGGTACTCCAGCAACTCCGAACGTGGACAAATACGGTCGCCCCATTGAGCAGCCGAACTATGCCCCGGCAGCGCAAGCGGCTGTTACGTCATGGCAAGTAAAGGATGTCACCCCCCCGTCACCCGTATACGTCACTGTTGATGATGGGTTAGTGTTCCGCACATTCTCCTCCGTGGCCGGGGCAACCGTAGTTCTCACGGTGCGCTTTCTTGTAGTACCGGACGGGCAAATTCACCTACTGCAATTTCAGCAAGTTACGGACGGCCTGCGGGACAAGCAGGAGCAGATAAGCGTACTTGGCGAAGGGTTCATCCTTAGCGCGCAAGTGCAGGTGTCTGGGTTGCCGGACGCGAAGCGTGGGCAACTCTTTGTGAATGTCCATATCAATCGCCCCGCGACATTGGTGGGGCAATCGGCCTTCTCGCTTATCAGTGACTACAAAGTTGCGGGCACCGACCTTGGGTTTCCTGGGAGTATGATTCGCCACCCCACGGAAGGCCCCGGATGGTCACGCATCATGCAGATCGGGAACCCGGCAGCGGGCGCGGATTGGATTGCTACAGTCCCTGCCGGTGCGCGCTGGCGTGTGCAGGCTATTTCGGAAACGTTTACGGCCTCTGCGGCTGTGGCAAGCCGTCAAGCAGGCTTATTCCTTGACGATGGCGCAAACGTGTATTGGGCAAACACTGCCCCCACCGCGATTACCGCATCGCAGATAGTTACAATTTCCGCTACAGGGAGCAGCGCCCCACAAGGTGCAGCGCCCTTTCAACAGACTATCGTGATTCCCCCTGGCCTGTTCATTCCAGCAGGGCATAGGTTCAAGAGCACGACTGTGAACATCCAAGCGGGAGATCAGTACAGCGCCATCAACATACTGGTGGAGGAATGGATTGAGCCGTAGCGATTCAGGGCAGCCAGAAAACGGCAACGGAGTAGAACACGAGAAGGTGGCGGTGTTGCAGCTCACCTTCACGCCCTCGCTGTTCCGGCTAGAGATTGGTGGCAGCGTCGAGAACTTCGATATGGCGCTGGCCATGTTGGAGCAGGCCAAGCGGCACTTCGAAGGCGAGCTGCGCAAGGCGAACGCCATCGCGCTACAGCAGCAGATGACGCGCATGGCGGAAGATCAGCGGATTGCAGCGGCTATGAGGAGACACTAAATGGGCGTCAGGTTTCCATCGGTAGTTTGCAAGGGGAATATAGCTACCCAGACAGTCACCAACACCGAGACTGCGCTGCAAACTTCGCCGCCGATTTCGCCGATGCTAGCCGGGGGAATCGTGCTCATTTGTTGGATGTGCTCACTTGTGGCGGCGACCGCGAGCACCAATATCGGAATAATTATTCGCCGTGGCTCAGGGGTTGGCGGGGTACAAATAGGCGGGACCTGGCTGCAAGCCTGTTCAGCGGCACAGAACGTAAATATGAGCGGGTGTTGGTTCGATCAGCCGCCCGAAGTCGCCAACGTTCAGTACACCCTAACCGCGCAGCAAATCTCTGCGACGGCCAATGGCAACGTTGGGGATGTTCCGATGCTCGTCTTTGTGCTGTAGCAGCTCTAAAGGGGGACACATGGGCAGCGTGGTAACGTTTCTCAAGAAGGCAGGGACACTGCTAGTCAACGCGGTGAGTGTGATTGAACTTGGGTATCCGGTGCTTGGCAAGCTCCTGCCTGCGAAGGTGCAGGGCACTGCCGATACCGTCATCACCGACTTGGAACAGTTCAGTGGCACCGTCACCAGCGTCGAGGCTATGGCGGCGGCTATACCTACCGGCTTGACTGGCGAGCAGAAGTTTGCGGCCGCGCTCCCTGGCATCACGCGCGCCGTGGCGCAGAGCAGCGTGCTCGCGGGCAAGAAGATTGCCGATAATGCGATGTTCCAGAAGGCGTGCAACGAGTACGCGCAGGCCACTGTTGACCTGCTCAACTCGCTTGATCCCGCAAGCATCGTGACGAAGTAGATGCCGGACTGGGTAGCATCGCTGATTGTGGGCATGGCGTTGCTCGTCGCCAGCTCACTTGGTTTCATCGTGCATCTAGCGATGGAAGTGTCAACGTTGAAAGAGCGGGTACGCAGTCTAGGCCAGCAGCTCGCGGTGCTGCCAAAGCGGAAGGGTGACGGTTAGGTTGGCTCAATGGGTACAAGTAGTCGTACTGCTCATCATCGTGGGCCTGCTGCTAGAAACGCGGTGGAGTATCGGCACGCGCGTAACACTGATGCAGCGCGATATGCAGTGGCTATTCGCGACACTGGCGAAGTGGGGTTTCCCATCCCCCGGCCATGACGTGGCTGTTCGACTGGCTCCTGGGGATGAGCACGACAAGCGACCGCCCGAACCTCCAACACGAGGACGATGACGACGAAGATGATGATGACGAAGAGGACGAAGAGTGGGAACGCTAGGCCGTCTAACCGCAGATCAGCTTGACCTCACACCCGGCACCTACGACTTTGAGCAGACCATCACCGACACGCTAGGCAACCTGGGCACGCCTGACGATGGATTCGACTCCTACCTTGCGGACACGATCACTCTGCTGTCAACCGTGGGAACACCCGGCGATTCCCTGCTGGACGACTTGAATCTGGCGGCAGGCATCGGAGGTTCGATTGACCCACTGTCGTTGCAAGGTGACGCTACTTCCCTGCCAGATTCTCTCGCTGAGGGTGACGCCATTCTGTCGGACGTTGGCGCGCTCAACGGCTCGGCGGGCGTGCCTGCGCCGCCACCTCCTAGCGGTGGCAGTGGCGGTGTTGAGAGCGACTGCACAAAGCGTGGCGCGCAGTACGGCTACAGCAAGCAGGGCACATTCCCCGGAGTGCAGTGCGATATCGTCCCGGTGTTTGCCGTGTTGCGCGTGCAGGACGGTCCCTGCACTTACAAGGCGTTCATTGCGGGAGGATTCGGAGCCTCATTCCCCGCGAAGATAGTCAGCTTCACGCTGTTAACAGGTGACGCGAGTGTGTGGCGGTTGAGGTTCCACACCGAAGGGCCGAGCGATGGCACGCAAATCGACTACTACGATGTCACGATCGCACCCAAGCTGCTCCCGGCATTGCGGCGCGACGTTCGATCGGAGCTGCGGAACCCAGGCCCACCCAAGCCCACGCCCTCGCAGATACCGTCACATTTCGACGCGACGGGAAGGCTTGTGACTAGCAGCCCGAGCAAGACATATACGGTGTGCATGAGTGTGGACTGCATCCCGTAGCGAAAGGACGGACACATGGATACACTCGTAAAGAACGTCACGGTTAAGGACTCGCCGGGGTTTGACATAGGGACGCTGCGCTCCACGCCCCAGAAGATCGTCACCTTCTGGGTGGGCAGCAACGGTCCCTTTTCGCTGACCTACGCGGCGGCTGACTACAATCAGGACCGCGTGCAGCAGGACATCCAAAAGGAAGTGGACACGCTGCGCGGCATCGGCGCGATACCGGCGGGAACGGGGTACTGACGTGGGCGACTTTGGCGGCGGGTTCGACGCGAGCAGCTTCTTTAGCGGCATCGTCTCATCCATTGTCGATGCCATCAACGCTATCATCAACGCGCTGAATTTCGTCTGGACTACGCTCGTGGCGGCGGTGAACTTCATCTGGAACGCGCTGCTAGCCGTGGCGAAGGTGCTTGTGGCTGCGGTCAAGGTTATCGCTCGCGGGTTCGCGCACGTCATTAGCGATATCATCCACGGCCGCTTCCTGCACCTGTTCCAAGACTACCTCGACCTCAAGGCGAAGATCACGGCATGGCTAGCGCCGGTGCTGCGCATCCTCGCGCGCATCCGGCAACTGTTCAATCAGCTCGTGCTCGCACCGATGCTGCGCTTCATCAACCTAATTCAGCAGCTCCGTCAGTTCCTTACCGTGTTCCGGCTGCTCGGGTTCAAGTGGGCGAAGCGGCTAGACGATTCACTCGTGAGGCTAGAGCAGAAGGTTGTCACCAACACGCTTGTGCTGCAAGCGTGGGTGAACCTCGCCATCTCAGTGCTCGACCTGGTCGTTGACCCGTCGCTGATCTTCCGCAAGAACTTCCTGCTCGCTTCCCTGCTCTCTTTCCTCGGCGCGGTCAAGCGAGTCGTATTCTTTGGGGCGAGCCGAACGCCGAGCACGGATGAGATTAAGCAGGCGCACCAGGACAACGCAGCTCTCGCGCCGCAAACGCACTTGCTTGAGTCCGGGTTCGGAGCTGGCGCGACGTATTACCCCACGGTATCGAGCATGTTGCCGGGGATGGACTCGGCGCTGGCGTATTACCAGGGCGGTGCGGTCAATGCTTAACGGCCGAACATCGATAGAGATACATCATGCCCTGGCGTTTCTGTTAGCGGTAAGTCGGATTGCGGACGGTGCGGCTGCTGCGCCTCCATTGCCGACGCGATACGGTGCAGCTGCCAGATCAGCTTCTCCAATTCAGCTGAGCGACCTACATAAACGTGCCTATACCAGAGGAAGCGAATCGCGAGCACCGCAACTACGGGCAGCGCCACGAACATGAAGAGCATGAATACAACGGAGATAAAGTAGAACGCACCGCCCATAAGCGGATCGAGCGGGCCGAATGGCTGAGTCATAGGGCCTCCTAGGATGCGGGCTGGTGAATCTATCACGGTTATCGAGAGAGGCACAATAGTACATGAGTAGCCCGATTGTACCCCCCATACCAGGACAGCCCCCCGGCTTCGTCAGTGTGGGTGACGTTGCGCAGCAGGAGATTGACCCTAAGAATTTCGGCACGCTGTTTGCGCAGGGGCAGGCTAACTCGGGCTGGATTGAGCGGCTGGCAATTGCGCTGTACCTCGCGTTCACCAAGGTCATCGAGGCCATGCTGTCTTTGTTGGCCAGCAAAGCGGATTCCATTCTTGCCGCGCTCGGCGCGTTCTTCCTCGCAGCTCAGGGCAATAACACTCCGGGCTTCTACAACCTCACCGCCGATCTAATCACAGACCTGACCGGGGTCGAGGTGGACGGCGGCGCGCTGTTCGACAAATACCAGAAGCGTGGGCGCATCGCGGCCATGCAAGCGACCGGCGCAGCCTTTGTGGACTTGCTCGCTTCCGAGTTTGCGGGCGTTACGCAGACAGCGGCGGGGGGCGTGTTCCAAGTGGCACCGGGCACCGGGCAGGGTGGCTTGCCTAGCGTGCAACTATCCGAACAACAAGGGATGAACGCGGCGCGGGCGTTCCTTGGATTCGCTATGTCGTTCGCTGTACGCGAGGGTAATACGGACTTCTTCGCCTCGCTGATACCATTCGGCATCGGCGAGGGATACAAAGCCTTCGCAGAGGACCTGAGCAAGAGCCTGGGCTTGGGGCGATTAACGCGGCTGGCGCTCAAGCCACTCTTCCAAAACCTCGTGTCAATCCCCATGACGTGGGCCTTCAACAAACAATACACGCCAACCCTACTCGGTCCAGGTGAGGCGATTCGCGCGAATATCGCAGGGCTGCTGAGTCAGCCCGACTCACTGCAAGAGCTGCAACGGCACGGCTACAGCCAGCCAAAGATAGACGCCTTCTCTGTTCTCCACGCGAAGTGGCCTAGTCCAAAAGAGCATTTCCTTGCTGAGCTGGTGGGACAGCAGGACACCGCTACAACCGACACGTTCCTGTCATACCTAGGGTTCACTCCGCGAGCCGTGCAAACGCTACGGACTGCCGACCAAAACGACTTCTCGCGGCGCATCGCGTTCGAGCTGGCGCATCGGATAGTGCCACTGGTGACAACGGGAGCCATTGACCTAAACGGGTACAGCGCGGTCCTTGAGACGCTCACCCTGTCTGCTCAGGAAAAGAAGGGCCTGCTCGACTTCGTGACCGAGCTGCACTCACTCCCGCGTAAGCGACTGACGTTCGCGCAGATGACCACGGCGTTTGTGGATGGCATCGTGGCGGTCGACCAGGTCGCTGAGTTTCTGCAAGAGGAAGGGTATCGCCAGGACGATATCGCCATCCTGTTGCAGATCGACCTGTTCAAGCTCAAGGTGTCCAAGGATAAGGCGGCGGCGGCGGCGGCGAAAGCGGCCGCTAAGAAAACGAAGTCTACGGCGTCATCGACGCCGCCCGCGGGCGGGTGATATCACTTTGTCCCAGCGGCCGCGTTTTGGAGCTCCTCGAGCGGCCGGCCGTTTGGATCCGAACGGCGCAGATCTTCCGGATTCCCAAAAACTCCCGTTTTCGGCTAAGGCGTCACTGTAGGCTAGTCCCGGCCGGAATTGTGGGCCTTGCGAGGCTGCTAGGGCGACGAACTCGGCACGGCTGGACTTGGGACATGCCAGCATTTGCGGCAAACACTGCCACGCCTCGCAAGGTGGCGCAACGGGCTGGCGTGCCGCACCTGAATATGTGGCACCGCAAATTCCTATGACCGGCAGGCGGCACGATCGTATGCGCCAGCTCGCAGGATAACCTACCCGTTAAATTCTAACAAAATTATGGCAGGCGAGAGTGCGCAGCCCGAATACGGCTGCGCCGTGCGCTGCGAGTCCTGTCTTGTGCTACATGCCGGGGTTATCTTATGTAAACCAATTCCCCGAGCATGTCTTGTGCTACACCCCTGCTCGGAATGGCCAGCAGGATGTAGCACAAGACAGGGTGAGAGCTACTTGCCCATGTATACGGAGCGGACGGTGCGGCCGTCGCGCTGCTTGCCGTATTTGTACGGGCCGTGTGGCGAGTGGGTCCTCATGCAATGGCAGCGAGGCTTGTAGCACTGCCGGTATTCCCACCTCCATCGACGAGCTGCGCGCGCCTCGGCGCGCGCATAGCGATTATCGAAGTCGGGCCGGAAGTCGGCGGGGCGGGTTTCGCTGAAACCAAACCTAGCAGCAAGCGCGCGTGCTAACCGGAAGGCCGTGGTAGCCTCGTGCGTTGTAGCGCCGCGCTCCACAGTGATGTTGCACAGTGCTCGCCACTTGCGGAACGCGCTGTCTCTGTCCACTGGCTACCTCGGAGATTTGAGACCGGAGAAGTCCACCTGTACCACGTCAAGGAAGATGCCCGCTTCCCTTACGCGCGGCAGAATGTTCGGCGCGAAGGTGTTGCACACCAGCCGCATGATCGGCGCGGGGCCTGCGGGGAACTCCTGACGCCATACCGAGTCATACGTAAGTATCTGCCCCACGTTCGACGGCGTTGTGCGCCGCTTCACTTCGATGATGCTTGGCTGCGTTCCCTTCCACCCTACCGCGTCGATGCGGAGCTGTGTGTTCATCACCGCTTGCTTGCGGACCTCTGGCGAGTACGCTTCGCCTGGGTCGATTCCCTGTCCTATGCGCAGGTTGTAATCGAAGCGGTCATACTCGCCTTGGTGGAGTGCCAGCCACGCGCGCAGCACAAGTATCTCTTCCGGCAGTAGGCCGGGGTACTTGAGCCGTTCGCTCTCAAGCCTCTGTGCGAGTGTTCCCACTACCTGTCCACTCCCGTATTGCGCACGGCGGCGCGCTGCGAGATGTTGATCTTCACGCCTACCCACCTTGCCCACCCCACGAGGTACAGCTCCTTTTTGTCGCCGTCGATGGGCATAGCCTGTAGGAACTTCATCACATCCCCGAGTCGCTTGGGGTCGAAGAACTCTTCGGGGATGACTCCGGTTGGACTCGCCACTGTCTCACCCTCATGCGCCTGAATTGGTCGATGCGCGTTGCGATGCCGCGAATGTTCTTGCACTGGATGGTCATCTGCTCCAAGTCCTGACTCCGCTCGGCCGCGAGGAAGATCACCAGTGCGTTAGCTAGTGACCCGGACGCATACTCCATCACCTGCTTACAAGTGGTTGATTCCGGCCAACTGTTCATGTGGAACGCCGTCCCATTGCGCTGCCCCACCTATGCCCGCTTCTTTCGTTCGTGCATCATGGCCACGTTCTCGCGCATCCCGTAGCGCATGGTCATCCTGCGCTTGAGGCGCTCGCAGGCGTGCTTTCCTGCTAACGCCTCGCGAGCACGGTCAAGGCGCTCCTGCAAGATGCCCTGATCTTCCTCGCGCTGATATTGGTCGATCACGTCATCTATGAATCGAA
>Ga0210409_10005160_pt1 | contig 13775 bp, 13 predicted proteins | sample IncBWH17MmetaG_FD_161649 | JGI IMG/M metagenome (GOLD analysis project Ga0210409, IMG submission 161649) | Forest soil microbial communities from Barre Woods Harvard Forest LTER site, Petersham, Massachusetts, United States - Inc-BW-H-17-M | ecosystem: Environmental > Terrestrial > Soil >... | reverse complement strand
GAAGAACTCGACAAGCTCAGCTACTCCGTGAAATACGGCGCCGACACGGTGATGGACTTGTCCACCGGCGGCGACATTCCGGAAATCCGTAAAGCCATCATCAGGAACTCTCCGGTGCCCATCGGCACCGTGCCGATTTATGAAGCGCTGGCGCGCGTGCGCCGTGTGGAGGACCTCAACATCGGTGTCATGCTCGAAGTGATCGAAGAGCAAGCCGAGCAGGGCGTCGACTACATGACCATCCACGCCGGTGTGCTGGTCCAGTACATTCCACTGACCACCAAGCGTGTGACCGGCATCGTAAGCCGCGGCGGCGCGATCCTGGCCGAGTGGATGGTGAAAAACCACAAGCAGAATTTTCTTTACGAATACTTCGAGGACATCTGCAAAATCTTTCAGAAGCACGACGTGAGCTTCTCGCTCGGTGACGGGCTCCGGCCGGGATCGCTCGCCGACGCCAGTGATCGCGCCCAATTCGCGGAACTGGAGACGCTGGGCGAGCTGACGCGGGTCGCCTGGAAACACGACGTGCAAGTGATGATCGAAGGTCCAGGGCACATTCCCATGGACCAGATCCAGATGCAGGTGGAGAAGGAAAATAAAATCTGCCAGGAAGCGCCGTTCTACACGCTTGGCCCGCTGGTAACCGATTTTGCCCCGGGCTACGATCACATCACCAGCGCCATCGGCGCAGCTATGATCGGCTGGTACGGAGCGTCGATGCTGTGCTACGTGACGCCAAAGGAACATCTGGGGCTGCCCAATCGCGAGGACGTGAAGCAAGGGCTGATCGCCTACAAGATCGCGGCGCATGCGGCCGACATCGCCCGGCATCGTCCCGGGGCGCGCGACCGCGACGACGAGTTGAGCCGCGCACGATTCTCCTTTGACTGGAAGCGTCAGTTTGAATTGTCGCTCGATCCCGAGACGGCCCAGGCCTACCACGACGAAACGCTCCCCGAGGAAGGCTTCAAGGATGCGGCGTTCTGTTCCATGTGCGGGCCGAAGTTCTGCTCCATGAATCACTCCTCGAAGACGCAGGAGTTCACCGAAGCGGACGCCGAGGCAGTGCTCACGCATATTGCGAGCGTGGCCGGAGACTAAACCACAGAGCAAGGAGCGCACAAGCGTCAGTCCGTTGTGCGCGGTCAAGTTATGGACACGAAGTTAAGCATCGCCGGCCGCGATTTCAGTTCGCGGCTATTCGTCGGCACCGGTAAGTATCGCAGCTTTCAGGAAATGCAGCGGTGCCATCAGGCCTCCGGCGCCGAAGTCGTTACAGTGGCTGTGCGCCGCGTGAATCTGGATCGCAGTAAGGAATCGCTGCTCGACTACATCGACCGCGAGCGTTTCTTTCTGCTCCCCAACACCGCGGGCTGCTACACCGCCGACGAAGCCATTCGCACGGCAAGGTTGGCACGCGAAGTCGGTCTCTCCAACTGGGTAAAGCTGGAAGTGATCGGCGATCAGCAGACCCTGTTTCCCGACAACCAGGGCCTGCTCGAAGCCACACGCGTCTTAGCGAAGGAAGGTTTCGTCGTGCTGCCGTACACCAATGACGACCTGGTCAACGCGCGCCGCTTGGTCGACGCGGGCGCTGCCGCGGTGATGCCGCTCGGTGCGCCCATCGGAAGCGGCCTGGGGATTCAAAACCTTACCAATCTCCGCATCCTTCGCGAGATGATTAACGGCGTCCCGCTGATCGTCGACGCGGGCGTGGGCACCGCCTCCGACGCCGCGATCGCAATGGAGCTGGGCTACGACGGCGTCTTGATGAACACTGCTATTGCCGAAGCCGAGGATGCCGTAGCCATGGCCACCGCCATGCGCCTGGCTGTCGAAGCCGGGCGGCACGCGTATCTTGCCGGACGTATGCCGAAAAAACTGTACGCTTCCGCCAGCAGTCCCCTCGCGGGCGTCGTCCGATAAATCGCTGCACGTCGGCGTACCTGTTAAAGTAATCTTATGATTACGGCATCGGTGTCGGAAACCCGCCGGAAGTTGAGCGCTCTGATCGAGCAGGCCCGCAACGGCGAGGAAGTTATCATCATCAAAGACTCTCGCCCGGTTGCCGCGCTCAAAGCCATCGACGCTTCGGACCTGGAGCTGGCTACTTCCATGACGGACCTGCAAGCCAGGCGGTTGATGGAAGCAGACAAATCTGAACCACGCCGTACGTTTCCCTCGGCTGCTGCAGCTGCGCGTTTCTTGAAGAAGGACATGTCGAGGAAGCGTTGAGGGTTACAATTCTGGAGCGGTTTCGGCGTCAGAGCCGGGCCGCCGGCACAGAAGAGCAGGCCGCTATTCTTAAACTGTTCCTCGATCTCGATGCGGCGCTCGCCAACTCGCACGAAAGGCCCGGACTCGGCTTGCGAAAGATCCATCCTAGTGGGTATTGGGAGCTCCGGGTTGGGTTAAGCCTTCGCGTTGTTTTCCGCCTCGCCAAAGACGAAGCCATCTTTAGCTTTCTCGGCACCCACGATGAGGTCAAGCGGTTTCTGAAGTCCCTGTGAAGACCAGCGCCTCAACCTTGATCCACAACTCCGAAGCGAGCAATCCGAACCGCGACGTTTCCTGGCACACCAGCCGGAATCCGCACCGAGCCAATATCGGATGGTGATCCACCAGTGCGCGCGTCCGCAAGCCCGTCACCACGCGGAAGAATCCGTATAGCGACCCGATCCACGCCCGCGACCACAGTCCCCGCCAGCCGTTCGGCGCTTGTCTAAATTCAGAAATGAGCCACCGTGCGCGCGGCGCCGCGGCCGTGGCGATTCGCTCGATCACCTGCGGGCACTCGCGGGCGTCGAAGCAATCCAGAAAGAAGTGCGTCGCCACCAGGTCGTAGCGGCCCGCGGCGAGCGGGAACTGGCGGGCATCTCCCAGCAAGTGGTTCACTCGGGCGTGATCACTACACCGACCTGATCGAGACCGAGCCAGCTCCCGCATCCGCTCGCTAGCTTCAATCGAATCGATCTCGGCGCCGGGAATCTCCTCCGCGAGCCGCGCCAGAAAGCGTCCATCGCCATCGCCCAGCACCAGCACCCGGTGCGCTGGCCGGGCCTGAGCCAGGAACCGGTACCGCCGGCGCTCCAACTCGCCTCCAAAGCCCAGGTATTCGAACCAACGGTAGTAGGGCGCGATCCAATCGCAGTTCATCGCCTGGTTCATCTTCGCGCGACGCCTCATACGCGCATTCCGGCAACCGGCAGAAACAGGATCGGACTCGCCAGCGCCGCGTCGGCCAGCACCCGCAAGGCATCCGGCGAGAGCCGCCCGCGCATGCGATCCAAAATCATCAGACCCAGAGCGCTGGCCGTCTCCGCGCCGCCCAACACCGGGCGATGTTCGCGCAGGCACACGGCCGCGGCCACGGCAATGGCCGCCGCGACCAGGTAAGCCACGCTGCGTGCCGGCCGCCGGGATTCCCAATCCTCAATCGTCGCGCAGTTCACCCAGCACAACACGGCGAACAACGCGATCGACAGCACGTCACCGGTCGAAGACAGCCGCGGCCAGGCCGCCAGCACAGTACCGATTCCAAACAGCAGCGCGACCGCCGCCTCCTTCGAACCAGCTCGGGCGAGCGTTCGAGGCATCGCGTGCACGCTCAAAAGGTAAGCGGCGACTCCCAGGAGCAGCAGCGCTCCACAATCGAATTCTCTGGCGGGCAGAAACCTCCATGCCAGCCATCCACACGCGAACAATGCCAGAATCCAGCCGGGAAGCACCGCGCGCCAGTGCCGCCGATAAAACTCATGGCGAGGCCGGTTTCCGGAGCCGCGCCACGCGTCGAGTGTCCGATCGGCGGCGTAAATCAGCCATACCGATGCCGCCAGCAAAACCGGAGACCAAGCGGAGGGGCTTGAATGAAAGCAGCGGACGAACAGCACCTGCCACAGCAGTGCGATCAGCGGCGCGTCTAAGCTAAGTAGATTCGGCCACAGCCACGGGCGGGTGAACACATCTCTATTTTAGGGCTTTAATTCCAGGCTGTTGTTTTTAGGATCGAAGCGTCCGTTTGGATCCCGGCGCTGCCCAGCCGAGCGCGGTCAACTGATCTTCCAGATACGTCAAGCCTTCGTTGAGAGTCTTTCGGTACCGGTCTTCACGGCACTTTTCAAGGTCGGCCAAGACGCGCGTCCGGTGCAGCAGGAGGCTATCCAGCTTGCGTTCGGTTGCCTGTTGTTGTGGAGTCAGAGGGTACCCGGCCGGAGGCTTTCGCGAGCGTTCCGCCGACTCCATTTGGGACTCGACGGATTTACTCTCCCAACCTCGGGCCACAGTTTCATTGTACACTAACCGGGAACGGGTATTTAGCCTGAATGACTGCTCGATTTTGGCGGTACCATCGGCCGGTTTTCGCGGGTGAATGGGCATAGCCTTATGCCCAAGCGGTTTCCGGTGGCCGTCGCGACCTCGCTTTTGATCCTCGCCGCAACCGGCGTGCTGTCGTTCGCGGCGGCGCAACAGACAACGGGGGTGTTACGCGGGCAGATCCTGGATCCGGCCAATGCCTCGGTTCCCAAGGTCGCCGTGAGCGTGACCGGGCCCGGAAACGCCGCCCGGAGCACGCAGACCGACGAAATGGGAACGTTCGTGTTTCTCGGCCTTACGGAAGGCGACTATACGGTACGCGCGGCGGCCGCCGGCTTCGCGCCCTTCGAACAGAACCTCTCGCTGCCCAGCGGTCGTATCACCACCTTGGAAATTCACCTCTCCGTTCAACTGCAACGCCAGGAGATTACTGTCGCCGGCGGCGAGCAGACGCAGTTGGAAGTCGATCCTTCCAGAAACGCCAATACTCTCACGGTCGAAGGTAAGGATTTGGACATGCTGGCCGACAATCCGGATGACTTGCAAGCCGACCTGCTGGCCCTTGCCGGCCCATCCGCTGGCCCCAATGGCGGACAGATTTTTGTCGACGGTTTTAGCAACGGCGAGCTGCCTGCCAAGGAAACCATCCGCGAGGTTCGCGTCAACAACAATCCGTTTTCCTCCGAATTCGACACCATGGGTCTCGGCCGAGTCGAAGTGTTGACTCGCCCGGGAACCGACCGCCTGCGGGGCAGCGGGCAATTCAACTTCGCCGATGCGGCGCTCAATGCGCGAAATCCGTTCGCGCTCGTGAAGCCGCCCACCCAGATGCGGCAGTATGCCTTCAACGTGACCGGACCGCTCACCAGAAAGTCTTCCTTCAATGTGGACGCGAACCACGCCACCCAGGACACCTCCACTCTGGTCAACGCCGACATTTTGGATAGCGGCTTCCACCTCCAGCACGTGAACCAGATCCTTCCGGCGCCCAATACCCGCACCAACTTGAGCCCTCGCCTCGACTATGCCCTGACGCCCAACGTGACGTTGCAAGGCCGCTATAGCTGGTTCCACAACACGACCGGGGAGAACGGCGTGGGCGGATTCTCTTTGCCCTCCCGCGCAACCACTTCCGATTCCCATCACCAGTCCGCGCAGTTTACCGAAACGGCGGTGATCGGTTCGCACTGGATCAACGAAAACCGCTTCCAATTCCATCGCGCCTATACGGATCAATTCGGCGATAGCTCCATGCCCGCGATTAACGTGCTGGGCGCCTTCACCGGCGGCGGCGCGCCTTTCTCGCACAATTATCTGGACGACCGAAGCTACGAATTTCAGAACCTGAGTTCTTTCGTGCATGGCGCGAATCTGATGAAGTTCGGCATTCGCGTGCGTGCCAGCTCCCTGGATAATTATTCCACTTCTAATTTCAACGGCACGTTTACTTTTATTTCACTTGCCGCGTACGCCTCGGCGCTGCAGGGTTTGGGCGGAGCACCCTCGCAATATTCGGTGACCGCGGGCCGGCAACTCGCCAGCGTTCACCAGGTGGATGCCGCTCCCTGGATTCAAAACGATTGGCGCGTACTTCCGAACTTCACGCTGAGCACGGGTCTGCGCTACGAGATCCAAACCAATTTGAGCGACAAACGCGCCTGGGCTCCGCGTGCGTCGATCGCCTGGGGCATCGGGAAATCGCCGGCTCCCGGGCGTACTCCCAAGACCGTCTTGAGAGTCGGGGCCGGCATTTTCTATTCCCGCATCGATCAGAACTGGACCCTGCAGGCAGAGCGGCAAAACGGAATTAACCAGCAGTTTTTCGTGATTAATAATCCAACATTCTTTCCAATTGCGCCGCCTCCAGCGCAGTTGGCTTCGAGCCTGCAACCGCAAGCGATCCAGTTGTTGGACCCCGCGAACACGTCCCCACGCATCCTGCAAAGCGCCGTGAGTCTGGAGCGCCAGTTGCCCAAGAACATCACCGTCTCGGCGAGCTACTCGAATTATCGAGGTGTTCACCAGTCCCGGCAGCGGGACATCAATACTCCGTTGCCCGGCACCTTCACTGGCCTCTCGGGCAGCGGCATGTTTCCCTTTCGAACTCCCAATCCGTTGATGCTTTACGAAACCGCGGGGATGTTCAAGCAAACGCAGTTCACGGTTCAGGTCAACGCGCGGGTCAATACCAGGTTTTCACTGTTCGGATACTACAACCTGAATTATGCCGATTCCAATACAGACGGTCCGGGAAGTTATCTGTCCAACGCTTACAACGCCCAGGCCGATTGGGGCCGCTCGATTTACGATATTCGCCAGCGGGCCCAGATTGGCGGCAATATCACTCTCCCGTTCGGGATTCAGCTAGCTCCGAACATTTCGGCCAGCTCGGCGCCGCCCTTCAACATCACTACCGGAACAGATCTTAACGGGGATACGCTCTACCTGGACCGGCCTGCCTACGCCACGGTTCCTGCCGACCCGGCGCATGGAATTGTTGCAACGCGCTGGGGCGTATTCAATCCCAACCCCGTGAACAATTCTGGCGCGGGCACGATGGTTATTCCGCGTGACTTCGGCGTCGCGTACGGAAACATCATGATCAGCGGCCGCATCAGCCGTACCTGGGGTTTCGGGGAGAGGCCCACGCCCGCGCGTCAGAACGCAGCCGGCGCGGCCCCCGCCACAAGCGCCGCCAACAAGCGATTCCAGTTGAACGCCGGGATTCAAGGCCGCAATTGGCTGAACCACGTCAATCCCGGCGCTCCCACCGGAAACTTGAGTTCACCCTTTTTTGGGACAGCTTTGAATCTGCAAAGCGGTAACGGGTCCACGGCGAACCGGCGGCTGGAGTTGAACTTGCGTTTGAGCTTTTGATTACGGCGTGCCCGTCAGAGCCGCTTGAGACCGCGGAGAAACAAATGCCGCCGGAGACCCGCCCGTTCCCGCGCCGGCTGCCCCGGCAAGCCCCGCAATCGACAGCCGATGTACCCGGACCAGCAACTCCACTTCGCACCTCGGCACGCCCAGCGCGGAAGCGATGTGCCCCAAGTCCTCGCCCCGGCGAAGCAAACGCAATGCCTGGACCCGGCGGTTGAGATTCATCCCCGAACGTGGCGCTGCCGGCGCAAACACAAAGGCCTCGGCGTCTGTGTCGGCGCCAACGCGCTGCGTGCCCGTTGCAACCGCAGCCCCGGCGTCCTTCAGCCGCAATAGCATGGCCTCCACGCGGCGATTGCGTTTGGAATACGCAGCAATTTCGCGTTTCAAAGAGAAATACATCGCCAGCACGCCGGCGAGAGCCCCAGCCAGGGCCAAGGCCATCAGCAGGTACGGCACCCCCGCGGTGTTTCCCCATTGACTCACTCGAAGGCTCACCGGAATCAGACTCATTGAACACTCCTCAATCGCTCCTGGCGGTTGATCACTTCCTGGATCCGCACGCCGAAGTTTCCGTCCACCACCACCACCTCACCGCGGGCGATGACACAGTTGTTTACGATGATCTCGACTGGTTCGGTAACCGCGCGATTCAATTCGACGATTGAGCCGGTCGTCAGTTTTAATACATCTTTAAGAGGAATCTGGGCCCGGCCGAATGAAACCGCCACCGGCAGTTCGACTTCGAGCAACAGGCCAAAGGTCTTCGAATTATCGGCCGGCGAACGGTGCGCCACGGCTGACCCGGCCGACGTGGCCGTCTCCGGACCCACAGCCGTCATCTCAGCTGCCCTTATGGCTTCCGCCAACGCGGCTTCAAGCCCGAATTGCAGCGTTACCGTCTGGTTCCCCAACAGCAGGTTGATCGCCGTCCAACTGGCCTGCGGGAACGCCGCCGGACGGGCGTCCGAGCCTCCCGCGTGCTGCACTTCGCGCTTAAGGCGGTTGCCGAGCGCCTGAGCCAGCCCCGCCAGGGCTTGATTGATGCTTTCCTGAAAGGTGGATTTCCGCTCGGCTTCGCTCGCGTCCTCGACGCCCAGAGAGCGCAGCACATGGGCGCCCAAATCTGCTGCGCTGCCCGCGGCCGCAACGATCCACACCGCGCCGGCCAGCGGCGGCAGTGGCTGGCGCCAAATCTGGTCCGCCGGACCTTGTTCCGCCCCGCCTTGTTCCGCGCCGCCTTGTCCCAATACGACGAGATCCGGCGCACGCGCGAGCGGACTCGAAGAAACAGTCGGGCGCTCCCCAGCCATCGCCCCAACGGCCGAGGCCAGCCGCGAGGTCCATTCCTCGATCAGCCATGTTTTGATCGGCGATGTTTCGATCTGCCCCGGTTCCGAAGGCATTACATGCCTCGCGGCCCAGGCCACCGCTTGAGCATGTAGGAGCGCAGGCGCAGAATCGCCTGGCTCTTGAGCTGTGAAATTCGAGATTCATGCAGCTGTACGATTTTGGCAATCTCCCGGAGCGTCATTTCCTCGAAGTAGTACAGGCTGAGCACGGTCTTTTCAACGTCCGGCATTTTGGAAATGGCTTCGGCCAGCAGCTTTTCGAGTTCGCTCCGTTCCAGTAGGTGGGACGGCCATTCGGTCTCTTCTCCGGACACGAAGCGGAGCAGATCGCGCGGATTGTCCTGGTCCGGCGGCGCGGCGCTTTCGAGGCTCCCCAGGTTCAAACCGCGGACCTCGATCAACCACTCGTGGTACCCCTCCAAGGTCAGATGCAGCTCGGCGGCGATTTCTTCCTCGCTCGGCGAGCGGTGCAGCTTTTGTTCGGCGCTGGCGATGGCGGCCTCGATCTGCTTAGACCGCTTACGCTGCTGGCGGGGCGCCCAGTCCAATCCCCGCAGGCTGTCCAGAATCGCCCCGCGGATCTTGTATTCCGCGTAGGTCTTCAGCTTGACATTGTGGGAGGTATCGAACCGGTCGATGGCCGAGATCAACCCGACGACGCCGGTCGAAATCAAATCCTCCAGGCTCACGCTCTCCGGCAAACGGTCGTGAATGCGGCGCGCGATCAATCGCACTTGAGGCAAGTGCTCCAGGATCAGGCGCTCCCGCTCGTCAGCCGGCAGCGCGCTGGACCCGTAAGCTTGAAACGGAGAGGGCGAAGGGTTGACAGTCTCTTGCCGTGTGGCCTGTTTCATGCCGCCGCTCCCGCAACTCGTGACGCCGGCTTTTCAGGTGGGCCTGGATCAGCGGGTCGCCCCAGCACCAGTTCCGCCAAGCGGCTCGACGTGGCGGCCTCCAGTGCGTCGGGGATCTCCTGGCCCGTCGCCAGAAAGGAAACTGGTTTCCCCGTGCGCACGGATTCGCTCACCAGCGCGCCGAAACGCGTGGTTTCGTCCAGGCGCGTGAACAGAAGTTTAGCGGGCTGAAACATGGCAAACTGCGCGGCGACCCGGGTCATATCGGCCGGTTTCATCGAGGCTGGTAACACCAGATGTGTGTCCACTTCTTCGTTCGCAGCCAGGGTCCGTGCCAACTCCCGGCCGTCCTCCAGATCCGCCCATGCCAATCCTGGTGTGTCGATCAGGACTAACTCCTTGAGCCGGTGCTCTTCGAGAGCCTGTCGCAGCGCCACCGGCGTTTCCACCACGTCGCAACCCAATCCGAGAATGGCGGCCAGGGTCCGCAGTTGATCCGCCGCCGCGACGCGGTGCACATCCGCCGACAAGATCTGGGTGCGCTTACAGCCGCCGATTCCATAACGCGCCGCCAGCTTGACCAGTGTGGACGTCTTGCCTGCGCCCGGCGGCCCCACCACCGCGACGACTGCGCGAGCCGCGGCGGGACGCCCGAGCGAGGCGTCGGACAGACATAATTCTTCGAGCGGCGTCCCCTGCGCCACTAGCTGCGCCAGCTCGGGATCGAGTTCCGCCTCGATCAACCGCGAGCACATCTCCGAACGAGCCGCCGCCGAACCCGCCGGAAACGATGCGGTGTAGCTCCTGGCCCCGCGCAACGAATCGCCGATGCGGGCGACCTGACGCCGCAGATCGGCCATGTCGTCGTTCCAACGATCCGGGTTCCAACGATCCGGGATTCGAGGATCCGGCGTAGGATCTCTCGCGGCGGGCGTCCCGGGTTTCGGCGCAGTCTTCGCCGCCCGGTCACCGCCAGATTCATTGCCAGTGGCCTCCGTATTCACACCGAAAACCACTTCGTATGCTCCTAGGTGGCGAGTCTCGATAGCCGCCGGCCGGACGTTGACCAGCAGCGCCTCTTCCCCCAGTTCCTTGTGCGCCAGCTCGATGGCCGCCTCCACGGTTCCGGAAAAATAACTCTTCAGCTTCATGCCCGCGTAGACCTCACTGGATTAGGCTTGTTGGATCAACCCCACCGACACGACCCGGACGCCGGCCGGAATCTCGTTGTGCGAAAGGATGGCCAGATTAGGGAGGGTTCCCTCCAGAATCTGGCGCAGGAAATAGCGCGCCGACGAACTGGTCAGCGCAGCCATGGGAGTATCCACGGCCCCCACCGCCCGCGCTACGGGGTCGACGATGTCGCGCAGCTTTTGCGGCGGCAGGTTCAGATGCCCGGAGTGCTCGTTGTACTCGACGCCGCCCTCCACCACTTGCTCAATGGCCGCGTCCACGAAAAACGCAGGCAGATCACCGACCGAGTTCAGGTACGGCTTCACCAGCAGCCTGCGGATGGCTTGGCGCGCATATTCCGTCAGCAGAATGGGATTCTTGGTCATCGGCGCTGCCTCGCCCAAGGCCTCGAAAATCGTGGCCGCATCCCGGATCGACACGCGCTCGCGAAGGAGATTCTGGAGGACCTTCTGCACCGTCGCCAGCGGCAACAGTTTCGGCACCAGATCCTCGACCACCTTGGGATGGTCCTGCGCCACCCGGTCCAGAATATTTTTGGCGTCTTGCCGGGAGAGCATTTCGTGCGCGTGCCCGCGGATCAGCTCGGCCAGATGCGTTCCCAAAACGCCCACCGCGTCGACCACCGTATAGCCCAGCGAGCGCGCATGGTCGGCCCGTTCCGAAGGAATCCAAAGCGCTGGAATCCCAAACGCAGGGTCCCGCGCCGCGACACCTTCGAGCGACGGGGCGGCCGGCGACGCCGCACTGTGCGGCAAAGCCTGTTGGTGCAAAGCCGGCTGATGTAAAGCCGGATGGATCGCCATCTCGCAGTTCTGCATCATCTCGAAGCGCGCGATCTCGACGCCCTTGAGCAGCACCGCGTACTCGCCGGCCTTGAGCTGCAAGTTATCGGTGACCCTCACCGGCGGTACCAGATAGCCCAGATCCGCCGCCATGGTGCGGCGGATACCGGCGATGCGGCGCAGTAGCGGCGAGTTCTGCCCGCCGTCCACCAGCCGCACCAGGCCCAGACCCACCTCGACCGCCAGCGGCTCGACCTTCAGGACCGCTTCCAGATTGTCTTTGACCGGTGTGGCCGCGGCCACGGGCGCCATTTTTTCGGCGGCGTCGAGTTTCTGCCGGAGGTTCCAGCCGAAGTACCCCACGCCAGATCCCAGCAACAGGAACGGCACCGCGGGCAGGCCGGGGAACAACGCCATTGCTACCAGCACGCCTCCGGCCAGCATAAGCGGCTGGGGATTGCTGAACATCTGCCGGCGCACGTCCGTCCCCAGCTTCGTGTCCGAAGCTGCCCGGGTCACGATCAAGCCGCCGCACACCGAAACCATCAGCGCCGGGATCACCGTCACCAGCCCGTCGCCGATGGTCAGCACGGTATAGGTGGAAAGCGCCCGCCGCAGATCCATTCCGTTCTGCAGCACGCCGATCAGGAATCCGGCCACGATGTTGATGGTGGTGATCAGAATGCTCGCCACCGCGTCGCGCTGGGTGAAGCGGCTCGCACCATCCATGGCGCCGTAGAACTCGGCTTCGGCCGCCAGTTTCTTACGGCGGTCGCGCGCCTCGGATTCATCGATCAGGCCCGCGTTCAGGTCCGAATCGATGGACATCTGCTTGCCCGGCAGAGCGTCCAACGTGAAGCGCGCCGTGACTTCGGAAATGCGCACCGCGCCATGGTTGATCACCACGTACTGGATGGCGATCAAGACCAGGAAGATGACCACGCCGATGATGGTGTTGCCCCCCACCACGAAGTTCCCGAAGGCCTCAATCACTTGGCCCGCCGCGCGCGTGCCGGTGGCGCCGTGAATCAAAATGAGGCGCGACGAAGAAATATTCAGCGCCAGCCGGAACAGCGTCAGCAGCAGCAGCGTGGTCGGAAACACGCTGAACTCCACCGGCCGAGCGATATACATCGCGACCAGCAACACGATCACCGAGAGCGTGATGTTGGCGCTGATCAGCAGGTCCAGCAGGAAGCTGGGCAGCGGCATGATCATCGCCATGATGATTCCCATCACCGCCAGCGGCACTCCCATATCGGAGAGGTTTCCGAATCGGGAAGTCCGTCCGGAGGGCGGCGCCGCGGCGCCCGGAGTCACGCCAGGGCGCGGTTTCGCCAGCGTTCCACGGGAGCTTTGGTTTCCGCCCGGGGACACTGCCGGCGATGCCGGAACGGGACTGAGCTGCGGTGCCGCGGCCATCTTCGGCGGCAGAGGTGCAATTCAGCCGCCTTCGCTGGTCCGCGTGGGGACAGGATTATTCTGTTGCTCTGCTTGACCCTGGGGAAAGCTTGCGCGCGCTACTTCAGCAGGTCCGCGACCTTGGCGATGCCCGCTTTGGCGCAGGCGTCGTCCTGCTCCTGGCTGGAGCCGGAGCTTCCCACGCCGCCGACCGTATCATTGCCGGCGAGAATGGGCGCGCCGCCGCCCAGCGCCAAAATATCGGCGATGTCGCGTTGCGCCGCGTAGGCTCCCTCGGCCGTGCGCTTCTGAAATTCGAGCGTGGTGGTGCGGAACATCCGCGCGGTGTACGCCTTGCGCCGGGCCATCTCGGCCGTTTGCGCCGAGGCTTGCTCGTCGCGCAGGATGACCATGACCTGGCCGGCGCGATCGACCACCGCCACGGCAGTGTGGTACCCCTTGGCCTGGCATGCCGCGAGCGCCGCTTCGGCGATGGACTTGGCCATGGTCAGCGACAGGTTGCGCTGGCTGACCAACCCTTGCGCGGGTTGGACGGGCCCTTTTTCATTCGCGGCTCGCGCCTCTTTGCCCGACCCTTGCGCGTTCGCGCGGCCGCATAACAGGACCGCGATGCCAATTCCGGCCAGTGCTTTCAGAGTGTTCGACATGCCACCCTCCAGTCAGTGGACGATTATATACCTTTGCGGTAGGTCGAGTGACACCGCGGGCGTACCGGCTTGACAGATTTCAAAGAACAAAAACGTTCGGGACGTCCCGGTGCCGAGGTTTTACTTGCATCGACCGCAAGAAGCATGTGTCAATACGTCCGCTTATCAACGGCCGGTTCGTAACAACCGGCGGGAATCCATCTTACTTTTACGTTGCACGCCTCGCAACCTAGGATGAGTGCCGCGCCGGGTGGATCACATTTCTCAGATGGCCGAGTGAATGACCTCTCCCGATTCCAAGATACAGCGACACGCCAAGGACTTCGG
>Ga0210409_10005158_pt1 | contig 13778 bp, 12 predicted proteins | sample IncBWH17MmetaG_FD_161649 | JGI IMG/M metagenome (GOLD analysis project Ga0210409, IMG submission 161649) | Forest soil microbial communities from Barre Woods Harvard Forest LTER site, Petersham, Massachusetts, United States - Inc-BW-H-17-M | ecosystem: Environmental > Terrestrial > Soil >... | reverse complement strand
CGCAACCTCCAGTTGAACCTCCCACCGGTCCGCAACTCATCCATACCCAACTCGATCCCGCGATGCTAAGACACCGCGTCGAGCCTGTGTATCCGACACTCGCGATACAGACTCACAAGGAAGGCCGGGTGGAGTTGCGCGCTATCATCGCTACCGACGGTACGATCAAATCACTGCAAATCGTTTCGGGTGACCCGATCTTCTACATTTCCGCGAAGGAAGCGGTCGAGCAATGGCTTTACAAGCCGACCGTTCTGAACGGCAAGCCGGTTGAGATCGACACCTTCATCACCGTCGTTTACACCATGAAGCACTAAACGAGGAGTGAAAAAACGGTGCAAAGGGCCGCGCCTGCCTTGGACGCGGCCCTTCTGCCTGCACCGGGCAACCGATTCTTGATTCAGCGCTAGAACCGGAAAACGAATCCGGTGCTGAGCCGCACGTTGTTCTGCGTCTGTGTTCCCGTCGTTCCCACGCCGAATCGCGTCATCAAGTAGTCCGCTTGAATGGGACGAATCGAGAAGTGGTCGAACAGCTTGTAGTCCACGCCGCCGCCAACGCTCATGGCGAAGGCATTGTCTGAGTTGGTTGTCTTAAAAGCGCTGGAGTTGGCGTGCCCGACGCCGAAGAGTACCTGCCCGAACGGCGTAATCCTTCGGATATGCCGGTAAGTCACGCGCGGCCCGAACAGATAGGTCGAGAGCGTACCGCTGGCGCCCGTGCCCAAAACGTTGCCGTTGTTGTATCCGCCGAAATCCGCAACCGCGCTCAGCCAAGTGTTGTAGTTATACGCCACCGACGCGCTTCCACCGTGCAGATGAAAGCTATCTACACCGCTCACGCCGGGATTGGCTTGAAGGTAGGAATAGCCCGCAAAAACGTCGAACTTTGGAGCCGTCTCCTGCGCCCTCGCAGTTACCGCAAAAAAGGAAACAACAGCCAATAGAGACACCACTAGCTTCAACTTCATACACCCTCCAATGGATTTAGTTTTCTGCGCAGGCCCGCGGGATGAGAGCGTGGCCGCGCGTTTCGCGGTGTGCCTCAGGCAGGTAGGCAACAGTCCGCATCGTTACATTTTTGTCTTCCCATAAAGATGCAGCTAGAGCGTCGAGAGTTGCAATCCAGCTGAATATTTAACGGGTAGTTTTGTAACGGCACTTGTAGTGGCGGGTCTTCAGACCTGTGCTTTTTCTTCCAATCTCTAACCTCCAGCAACGAGGCTTGCAGGGGTCACGCTTCTACAGGATCGGCTCGCCGGAATTCTGGCCGATCGCTTCCCGCGTGGCGTCACGCAAACGAATCAGTTCATGCCAGCCGGAGGATTCGGCATGGTCGCTGGCGCTGTCCGCCATTTGCGGATAGATCGGCGGGTGAACCGTGATGGTGACGCTGGTCGGCCGTGGCAGATAAGTTCCATCGCGTAGAAATTTGCGCGTCCCGGCAAGAGAAACCGGGATGATCGGCGCACCCGTGTCCGCGGCGGCTTTGAAAGCTCCAAGCTGAAACGGCCGCACGCCGTCTTCTTCGGTAAAGGTGCCCTCAGGAAAAACAAAAACGGACTCGCCATTCCGCAAGAATTCTTCCATCTCCTCAGCCTGCCGCAAACGCGACTCCGGATTGGTGCGGTCAAACTTGAGATGGCCCATGCGGTCCAGAAACGTGCCGATGAAGGGCATGTGGCCGACTTCTATTTTCGATACGAACCGGTAAGGCACGCCGAGACCAAGCATCAACGGCAGCACGTCAAAGTAGCTGGTGTGATTCGACGCGTAAATCTTTGCGCCGGGCGTGTCCAGGTGCTCCTTGCCGGCAACTCGCACGCGGCAGCCAACGAGTGCGAATAAAACTTTCAGGGCCGAGGATGTGAAGCGCCCCGCTTTCTTCTGATCCTTGATCAATTGCACCATCGCCCAGGCCGGAACGATCCAGAGAAAAAACACCACGCCGAAATACATACCGTACAGAATCTCCAGGCCGCGCTTGACGCCCGCAAGAATCTCCCGGCCGAAATTCTGCAGCGTACTCGCGGTTCCCAGCCGCACAATCTGCAGCCAAGCCGGCGCTCTGGATGCGGAAAGGGTTCCCGCGATATAAAGCTGTTTTGTCTCTTCACGGCGCAGTTTTCCGCTCGATGTTTTCGGGATGCCGCCCGGCGGAATCAACTCCACGCGGTCCGGCGGAAGTCCTAGTCCCTGTGAAACCAGGTCAGTCACGCGAGCTGCTAGAGCGGCAATTTGCTTCGCGTCGCGTTCACGCGTTTCCGCAACCACCACCAGTTTCTCCGTGCCCGAGGCTTCATCGGTCAATCCGAACGCCACGATGCAGCCCCGGCGAATTCCCTCGGCCTGCGACGCCAGTTCCTCGACTTCGTGCGGATATAAATTTCGCCCGCCTTTGATGATGATGTCTTTCACGCGGCCGGTGACGTAGATCTCCCCGTCGGCGCAATACGCGCGGTCGCCGGAGTCCACCCAAGCGTATTCTCCGTCGCTCGCGGAGGTGCCTCGCGGAAGAAGCGCCTCTGTCGCCTTGGGATTGCGGTAATAGCCACTGGTCGCCGAGGGCCCGCGAAACCACAGGAATCCTTCCGTGCGTTCAGGAACCTCATTGCCCTTTTCATCCACAATGAGCACTTCGTGCCGCGGGACGGGTTTCCCTGACGACACAAACGCAATAGCCGTTTCGTCGTGCGTCGCTGCCGGCACGGCGCGTCCTTGTGCCGTGAACGTGCCGCGCTCCACGCGATCGACCAGCGGCCCGCGATTCAACGGTGGAACGGTGACCGCGAGCGAGGCTTCCGCCAGTCCGTACACTGGAAGCTGCGCTTCGCGGCGGAAGCCGTACCTCGCGAAACGATTCGCAAACCGCTCCAATGTTTCCGGGTTCACCGGCTCCGCGCCGTTCAATGCCGCGCGCCAATTGCTGAGATCCACGCCCTGGATATCCTTGTCGGCGATCTTGCGCACGCACAGCTCGTACGCAAAATTGGGCGCCGCGGAGATCGTGCCTCGATGCTTGTGAAATGCCTGCAGCCAGCGCTCCGGCCGCGTCAAGAATGCCAGCGGCGACATCGCCACCAGCGGAACGCCAAAATGCAATAGCGTGAGCCACGCGCCAATCAAGCCCATGTCGTGATACAGCGGAAGCCAGCTCACTCCGACATCATCCCGCGTGAGCTGCACCGCTTCGCCAATCGCGCGCATGTTCGCGAGCAGGTTCGCGTGCGTCAAAATGACGCCCTTGGGGTCGCCGGTCGAGCCCGAGGTGTATTGCAAGAGCGCGATGTCGCCGCCCTTTCGCGCGCGGCTGCCGCTCAAGTGCAGCGGACGGGCGCCGGGAGCCAGTGGCGGAGCTTTGTCCGCCGCTTCAATCAGTTTTTCCGCATCCGCGACTTCGCTGAGCGAGCGCACGCGCGGCCTCAACAATTTCGCCACTGCTTCCGCGCGGCGAAACGTCAAAAGCAAACAAACTTCCGCATTGTTCAGAATCGCGGACTGCCGCGCTGCGTATTCTTCGATGCGATCCGCGCGAAACGGCGGATAAATCGGCACAGGAATCGCCCCGGCAAGCAGGATTCCGGTGTAGGACACGAAAAACGCCCGCGACGTCGGCAGCATGAGAGCCACGCGGCCCCCCGCAGGCACGCCACGCCGCGCCAGTTCCGCGGCGCACCGTTGTCCGGCCGCGCACAATTCCCCAAAGCTCAGCGTAATGCTGCGCTCGCCGGCATCGCCATCCTCGGTGATGGATAGGTGAGCGCGTTCCGCATCGTGCGCCGCCCGATAGTGCAGCACATCAATGAGCGTCTCGGCGGAAAAAGCTCCTGCATCCGCGGCTTCGCGATGCAGCTTTTGCACCGTCACCGAAGCGCGCAAGGCTGAACCGGCTTCGGCTTCTTCCACCGCGGCTCCGGGCGCTTCGAGGATTGCACTCACAAGGCTATCCGCTGTGTTGGCTTCGGATGCCACGCGATCCGGCAAGCGCACCCCGAACGCCGTTTCCAGCCGCGCCAGCAGTTCGACGCGTTCCAGGCTGCCGAGTCCGAGATCTCTGTCGAGCTGCGAGCCGAGGTTCAGCATGGGGAGCGCCCCCTGGCTGCCCAGTTCCTCAAGCAGGCCGTGGATTGCCTCCAGCACGCGTTCGCGCACCGCCGAGCGGTCGAGTTGTATGGTTGGAGTCGCCACAGGACTCACGCACGCGCTTTTCTTCGCGGCTTGTCAGGACTCACGTACAGCTTCGTTTCTTCCGCGAGAGGCTACCACGCAGCGCCGTCGATTGCCATCCGAGCCCGTTCGAATCGCCCTAAGCGCTTTTCTTCGCAGCCTGTGCCGCCGCAAAACCTTTCGGCAGCAGCGTCGTCGAAAGGTCCACCCCGGAAAGATCCGCGCCCGTCAAATCCGTCTCCCTCAAAATAGCCACGCCCATGTCCGCGCCGGAAAATCTTGCTCCGTTCACGTTGGCCAGTCTCAAATTCACATTTCGCAAACGGGCGCGCTGAAAATTTACGTTCGAAAGATCACACCGAAAAAATTCCACGCCGCTGGCCTGTGCTTCCGTCAAGTCCGCGCCCGGAAGAATCGCTTCCGTCATGTCCGTGTTCCTAAGGTCAGCTTTGCGGAGATTGGCTCCGGAAAGATCCGCGCCTGGAAGTTTTGCTTTTCGCAAATCCGTGCCTTCGAGGTTCGCGTTGCGAAGAATTGTTCCGCTCAAATTTGCTCCGGAAAGGTCGGCGTGGGATAGGTCCGCGCCGGTGAGGTCAGCGCGGGCGCCGCCGTCTTTTCCACGGAAAAACAGCTCGTGCGCTTCAAGTATATCTTCGAGTGACTTACCGTTGTGCTTAATACTTTTAAGTTTTCTGAGTCCCATGGGCCACCACCATCCCTACTTTCAGCTTTCGTATTTTACTTGAAGTGGCGGGCGGGGGGATACCGCAGGCGGTCAATTCTTGGGAGGAATCGGGGAGGAAGCCTGGGCTGGCGCGGCCTGAGCACGCAGCGAATTGACGACCGCCTGCGTCACATCCTTGCCCCCGCACGAATTGTTGTAGATCGACTGAATCGTGTAAATCGGTCCCCACGGAATGCCCCACCAGCCTGCCACCAGGGACAGCAACGTGAACGGCAAGCCCTCGACCACGGCGTTCTTGCCCTGCGGGATAAAGTAAATATCGGAAGACCTGCGAAAAGTAATCAACACGACCGAAATGCAGTATTGGAAGAGCACGAACTTCGCCCCGCGCTGGAGTTCGAAGTCCAGTTCGCCGTGCTTCATTCCTTCGATACCGCGAATCTTTGTGGCCATGGTCAGGGAAGATTTGGCTGGGACAATCCCGGTTGTGCCGCCGATTGCATCTGAGCGAACTCGCGCGACGCTGAATAGCCCTGCCAAATCATAAACAGCGCGTAAGCATGCACCGCCGCTTCCGCCAGCATGGCGAACATCAATAGCATGACACCATCAAGCGCGTAGGCAATCATTCCGGCAAGGAAAGCGCCCCGCGAACCCGTTTTTGCCCATTTGGAGCAGAGGACCAGCATGAGGATAAAGAGACCGTCGACAAACACCATTATGATTGTTCCATTTTCCGCACCATGCGCCGCCGCGTCTACCACTTGTGTAATGCCCAGGCCAAAAATGAAGCGGACATTTAGACCCAAGATCTGCAAGGCAGCATTTACGCCGGAAAGAACCCCAATGATCAGAAACCATCGCGCCCCGCGCTTTATCCGCGGAATAACTGCATCTCTGGGATCTTTCACCGCTGACGGTACAGGTGTGTCTCGGGGAACACCACCGGGACTCAGTGACATTTTGTCTCCCTGTAAAACGGACGGAGGAGCGGCGTTCAGGATTCCATATTGCTACGCGAAACCATTTACACAGTCAAGCAAGATTATCCAGTGCCACTCGGGCCACGAACATTCCGGCCGTGCTCCGCTTGGTGTTATGCTCATCAGGAGAAGGGGCGCGAACAAGCAATCACTGCGATCATGCATCAACGTTTTGCAATGCGAGCGGGACGACGACTCAAGTCGTTTCGATTGGCGGGCCCGCTGTGCCTGCTGGTTGTTTTGCTTTTCGCGGGCGCCGGCCAGCTTTCCGCTCAGGGCCACGAGGACGAAATTGTTGCCAATCTGGCCGGTGGCCGGGTGATCGTCCATGTTGCTCGCGAGGTGATCATCCTCGCCGCGATTGATCATCCTGTCGAGCGGAATTCCATTCCTCCGCGCGTCATGGACCTTGATGGGACTCATGTCGGTGTTCTTCTCGGCGCTTCCGAGTGGCAGATTCCTGCCGACCCCAAGCCGATCCGGCTGGACCGTAATTTCCACCGGGCCGGAGCCATCGACTCGCATTATCAGGCGAGTCCTGACGCGGAACCGGACTTGGAAAGCATCGGCACGACGTTTCTTGAGAAGCTCCGCCCGCTCGTCGCGCAGCTGCGTAATAAGCTCGATTTTTCGCCCGATGAGCCGATTTTTCAGATTGTCGTCGTTGGCTTTGCTCCCAGCGACTATGGCCCGGAGGTGTGGGTCGTCGAGTATCACCTCGAGCAGGAACAAATTGCTACTCGCGGGGAATACTGGCAGACGCGTATCCTCCGCCCGCGCTTTACACAACTGTACCCGCCGGAAAAACATGCCCTGCGTACTCTCGTCGAGAGCCGCTATCCCCCGGACATGAAGGGGCCGACCTTGCGCGAGATGATCCAGAGCAACGATCCGCAAGTTGTTGGAATTGCGGCCGGACAGCCGCGGTTTGAGAAGGTGGTAGAAAACCTGCACGGCGGCCAGGCACAGAAAGCCGTCCCCGCAGACTCCATCGACTTCATGCGCGCCGTGTTGCCGGTAATTGCAGGTGATGCGCGGTACGTCTTGGGTACGATGGAAGAGCAAGGCGGTTTCAAATGGATTGTCCCGCCAGCAGAACCGATCGAAAAGGCGCAAGAGGACAAGAACCGCCCGCCCGAGGCCCCGACACTTCGGAAAAGAATCAAGCCCTGAAAATCAGGGGGAGCTTTTCGATCGGATCACCCGGGCGGATGATTCCTCCTTCAAGCACCCGGCAAAGCATGCCGCGGCGTCCCCACAGCTCTTTGCGAAGCCCTGGCCGGATTCTCTCCATCTGATCGCAGGGAGTGCACACCGCGCTTACCTCCAGCCGTGCTTGTCCGATGCGCAGTTGCTGGCCAATCGGCAAGCTATTTACGTTCAGGCCGTCTGTCGTGATGTTTTCGTAGATCATGCCGGGAAGCAGGTCCATGGCCTCGAGTGTCTCGCGGTCGACGAGCAGGACCTGGCGCTTGCCTCCAGGCTGGGCGTGCGCGCAGCCTTCGAAACCGGTATCTTCCAGGATCCGAACTTCGGAAAGCTCTTCCATCGGAAGATGCTTTTTTGGCGATCGGAAGAGCTTCTGAATCTTGGCCATGAATCTTCAGTTTCCTGCGGCTCGCAACGGAGCGGCATGAGCTCCAATGTCTTTGCGGTAGTGCATCCCCTCAAAACGAATTCGCGCGGCAGCCTTATAAACGGTTGCGAGGGCGTCTTCCAGTGTCCGGCATGCTGCCGTCACGCCAAGCACTCTTCCGCCGCTCGTGACCAGCTTGCCCTCGGAGAGTCTCGTCCCGGCGTGCGAAACCTTCACACCCGTAATCTGCTGTACATCGGTTAGGCCATCGATGCGCTTCCCTGTCTCAAACTTTCCCGGATAACCTCCCGATGCCAGCACCACACAAGCACTCGCACCGGGCTTCCATTTCAACTTCGACGCCTGCAATCTCCCGGCAGCTACATCCGCGAGAACCTCCGCTAAATCAAAGTCCATTCTTGTCACGATGGCCTGCGTTTCCGGATCTCCGAGGCGGCAATTGAATTCCAAAACTTGCGGTCCTGATTTGGTCAGCATGAGTCCAATGTAGAGAAACCCTTGATAAGGAATGCCGTCCGCCGCCAACCCGCGCAAAGTGGGCTCGACGATGGTTGAAATCAGCGTTTTCCGCAAATCTTCCGGTAGTAAGTCATCCGTGGAGTACGCCCCCATGCCTCCCGTGTTTGGGCCTTGGTTTCCATCAAAGACGCGTTTGTGGTCCCGCGTCGGCACTAGCGGGGCGTAACGCTGCCCATCGGTGAGAATGATGAAGGACAACTCGTCGCCTTCGAGGGTTTCCTCCAGCAAAATCCGTTTTCCGCCGGGACCCAATTCGTTCTTCACCATCACCCGCTCGATGAAGTCTCGCGCTGCCTCAAGATCTGGCGCCAGAAAAACGCCTTTGCCGGCGCACAATCCATCTGCCTTGATCACCACTGGCCAGGTCACGGAACGGAGTGCGGCGTACGCCTTTTCAGGAGTGCCAAACGCGCCATACATTTTCGCGGTGGGAATGCTGTTCCGCTGCAAGAATTCCTTTGAGAAAACCTTGCTGCCTTCGAGCTGGGCGGCCTGCTGCGAAGGCCCTATAATGGCCCAATTTCGATGCCGGAACGCATCGGTGAGCCCATTCACGAGCGGCAATTCCGGTCCCACGATCGTCAGATCCGGCTGGAGTCTCTCGGCCAGCGCGACGAGCGCACCAACGTCACTCGCGTCGACGGCGACACACTCGGCTTCCGCAGCAATTCCGCCATTCCCGGGCGCGCACCAGATTTTTTCCACTTGCGGGCTTTGCCTGAGTTTCCAGACCAGTGCGTGCTCGCGCCCGCCTCCACCAATCACCAGAATCTTCATTCGCCAGGCCTCTTCGAAATGCTTTCCGAACGATAGACGCAGGGATGCAGCGTGTCAACGGCGCCGAGTCTCTCGCGAACCAAGCGGCGGGTAATCGCCATGCCGCTGAAGGGCTCAGAACCAGCACCGGAAGCGTGTTTCGTATTAAGCAATCGTAACCAATTGCCTGAGTACTTCCTGATTTTTCATTATCCCCCCTAGGTCCACCTTTACACTGAACACAAAGATTGCGGCCTGCCGCGTCATTTACGTACTAAGAGAGGTACCCAACAATGTTTCTACCCTTGGGTCACGAGAACCTGGAGGGCCGCCGGTGGCCGGTGATTACCATCGCCCTGGTGATCCTCAATTTCGGCATTTTCTTAGCCACTCGCGGGCAGATCGACAACGAAAATCCGCAACTGACAGAAGTTCGCGCGCACATCCTGATCCTTGCGGCAACCCATCCTGAGCTCACCCTGCCTTCGAACGTGGAAGGCATGGTTGCCAAGTTTAAGAAGGACAATCCCGGCACCTGGAACGAAGCCCAATCGGAAACGCGCGACATCGCGGATGCCTGGGACGCCAAGATGCGCATGATGGAGGATCAAGCGGCGCTTCAACAGGAAATGGATTCTCTCGCCGAGCAGTGGGGCAGTTTGCAGAAGGATTCGTTCGTCGATCACTATGCATTTGTCCCCGCCCATCCAAGCGGCATCAGCTACATCACGGCGAGTTTCCTTCATGCCGGCTGGCTTCACTTGATCGGCAATATGTGGTTCCTTTGGCTTGCGGGCACAATTCTGGAAGATACCTGGGGCCGCGTCATCTACCCCATTTTCTATCTTGTGGCCGGCGTGGTTGCTGCCCTGTTTCATGCCTGGTTTAGCCCCGCGAGCACGGTGCCCATGCTAGGTGCGTCAGGAGCCGTCGCGGCGCTCATGGGCGCTTTTATGGTCCGATTCCCGAACACTAAGATTGAGGTCGCGGTGATCCTCGGGCTGCGCAGCCTGTCGAACCTGGCTCTTGGGAAAGGCATTCGGTTTAAAGCGCCTTCGTTTGTGCTCTTGCCCATGTGGCTTCTGATGGAAATCTTGTCTGGCGCGATCTTTGGACAGTATTCGGGGGTCGCGCACTGGGCCCACGTTGGTGGATTTGTTTTCGGAGCCGTTGTGGCGCTGGGCCTGCGGTATTCGGGCCTGGAGCACAAGGCCAACGCGGCCATTGAGGCGAAAGTGAGCTGGACGGCGCATCCGGGAATCGTGCAAGCCACTGAGCATATGGAGCACGGAAAGCTGGACGAGGCCATCGTTTCCTTAAACAGCTACCTCGCCATCAAGCCGGATTCCCTCGAAGCCTACAATCTTCTGCCGCAGATTTACTGGCGAAAAAACGACATTCCTTCCTATCAGAAAGCCATCATCAAGCTGTGCCAGTTGCACCTGAAAGCCCAGGACGCCGACCTGGCCTGGCACGATTATGAAGAGTATATTAACTCAGGTGGTACCTCGATGCCCGCGTCCACTTGGTTGGAACTTTGCCGCGCCGCCGAGGGGAAAGAACAGTATCAGCGCGCCGTCACCGAATACGAAAAGCTGGCCACAACTCATCCCAACGAGAAGCAATCTCTCTTGGCACTCATGGCGGCAGGAAGACTCACGCTGAAAAAATTGAACCAGCCTGCGGAGGCGCAGCGCTTGTATCAGGCCGCGTCCCGCTCTCCCGTTCCACATGCGGAATGGGTTTCCAACATCCAAGCAGGACTGCGCGAGGCGGAAAAGGCTATGGCCGAATCGCATAGCCCAGCGCTGAAGTCCTAGGATTGACTAGGTGCAAAGGCGCTCAAGCCGGTTAGATCTTTCATTAACCTATAAACCTATATATAACAGTTAGTACGTTTAGTTTATGCGCTGCCGGCAGCGCGAATCGGAATGGTCACGCTCGAAGAGTTTTCTGAGGAAGCCAGCATGTGGCACCGGCCGTCGAAGATTCCGCCCGGATCGATAACCATACACGGCGAGTGTACCTCACCTGTCACCACACCCTTGGCCTGAATCTCCACGCGCCCTTTTGCGAAAATCACGCCATCGAAGCGCCCCGCAATCACCACGCGGTTGCCTTCAATCTGACCTTCGACTTTCGCGCCTTCACCGAGAACAATGGTCTGTTCCGAAATAATGTTGCCCTTCACGTTGCCGTCAACGCGGAACGTTCCTTTGACCGTCAGCGTCCCTTCCATCGTGACGCCCTGGTCAATGAATCCTGTCCACTCTTCACTGGCGCCATTCTTCGCGGCGCCCGACCACTTCCAAGCCATCGCAATCCCCCCAATCGTCGGACACATCCACTTTAGCTGCGTTTGCATACAAGTCAACGCAAGTCCGCGCGGGTGTTGTCGAATGATACGACTGAACTAACGGGCAGTGTGCGTTCACTAAGCCCGTGAGCTTATTTCATCAGGCGATCGTAGAGGCCCATCAACTGCGCGTCGTCATAGTATTCCAGCACCAGCTGGCCTGGCCGCATTTTTGTTTTTTCCCGCAAAAGTATTTTCGTGCCGAGGTGACGCTGCAGTTCATCCAGCGCCGCGCGAATATTCGCATCAACATGCGGTTCGGATGCAGCCTGACTGCTGCGCGAGCGCCGCGATGCCAGGCGTTCAATCTGACGGACGGTCAATCCACCGCGCGCAGCCCGCTGCGCGTAACGCATACGCAGCTGTGAATCCGGCACTGCCAGCAATGCGCGGCCATGCCCGGCTGTCAGCTTCCCTTCTTCAATCCAATCCTGAATCGTTGACTCCAGTTTCAGCAGGCGGATCGAGTTTGCGACCGTGGCGCGGTCCTTGCCGGTGCGCTCTGCAACCGCTTCTTGCGTCAACTCGAATTCGTCCATCAAACGTTCGAACGCGCGTGCTGCTTCGATAGCATTCAGATCTTCCCTCTGAATGTTCTCGACCAGCGTCATTTCCAGAGCGATTTCATCTGAAACCTGCCTCACGATGACGGAGACCTTATCGAGGCCCGCGCGCTGCGCTGCTCTCCACCGCCGTTCGCCCGCAATCAATTGGAAACGGGAGCCGATCGGCCGAACCACCAGCGGCTGAATGATTCCGCTGGATTGGATGGAGCGAGCCAATTCATCAAGCGCTTCTTCCCGAAAACGCGTCCGCGGTTGGTACGGACTTGGCTCAATCAGATCGATATCGACTTGTTGCGGCCCTGGATGAACATTCTCTCGAGCAGGCGTTGCCGCAGCTCCGCCTGCAGTTGTTGCGTGAGGTTGCATCGGAGCGGGTTCTGGCTGAGCCTTCGGCTCAGGCTCCCGAATGAGCGCTCCTAGCCCCCGTCCCAGCGCGTTTCTCGGCATTGGCAATGACCTCCTGCGCGAGGTGAGTGTAGCCCTCTGCGCCCTTGCTGTGAATGTCGTAGAAAATAATCGGTTTTCCGAAACTTGGCGCTTCCGCGAGGCGCACATTTCGCGGAATGACGCTTTGAAAGATTTGCGTGCCAAAAAAGCTTCGCAAATCCGTGGCTACCTGCCGCGATAATGTGGTGCGCTCGTCGTACATCGTCAAAAGAATGCCTTCGATCTCAAGGCTCGGATTCAATGTTCTGCGGATGCGCATCAGCGTATCCAACAGCTCAGAAACACCCTCGAGTGCCAAGTATTCACACTGAATCGGAACCAGGACAGCGCTGGCTGCAACCAGAGCGTTGAGCGTCAGCAAGTCCAAGGCAGGCGGACAATCCAGCACGATGAAGTTGTATTTGTCGTGGAGCGGCTTCAGGGTTGCTTGCAACTTGTATTCGCGATTTTCGGCAGTGACCAGTTCGACGGCTGCGCCAGCGAGGTTTTTGTCGGCGGGGACGACATCTAAACCATCTACTTGCGATTTTTGGATGATCTTGTCGAACGGCTCATTCAAGATGAGCGAGTGATAGAGCGTTCGGCGAGCTGGATCCTTGGTAAATCCGATGGCCGCAGTTGCATTGGCCTGGGAATCGCAATCGACTAGAAGGGTTGGTTGTTCAGCGGTGGCGAGGCAAGCGGCCAAGTTCACGGCCGTAGTCGTCTTGCCAACCCCACCTTTTTGGTTCGCAACGGCGATAATTCGGGCCAAAAATAACCTCGCGAGCGAAAATCTAGCAAAGGTTGCGCCTGGTTGCAAGTTGTTTCACGTGGAACAATGCGTTGCTGATGAAAAGCCTCTTGTCGCGGTCAGTTCTACAGGGCATCGGTCTTCGGCATTTGTTCCACGTGGAACAGCGCACCTGCGTGGGAGGCGAAAGCGTGGTATTCAGTAGCGCAAACACATTCGGAAATGAAGGATCAGAGAAGCGAAAGCCGCGAAGGAGTCCCACGTGGAAAAGCTCTGGCGGCTCGTAAGAATCGGGAGTTAAAGAAAGTCCTTTGTTTCAAGTCGTTATCCGGACTGCCTCAATCCATTTTCTTGCCAACAAGAATCAAGCGCCGCAAGGAATGGGGAACTTGGATGGGTTCGCGCCATTCCCACGTACGGACCTTCTGAAGATCGGGCAGGTCACGGGCACCGATCCATAAAATAACCTGTTTGCTTGCAATCTGTTCCGAGTGAGCCCACTCGAGAAAGGAAGGGAATTCACCCAGAGCGCGGGAGCAGACGAAATCGAGCGGGGCAATCTCCTCGCCGAGTTCCTCGTACCGCCTTACAAGGACCTGCGCGTCCGTAAGTCCAAGTTCACGAATGACTTCCGCAAGAAAAGTGGCCTTCTTGAGGTTCGATTCCACCAGGAATACCCGCAGATTTGGGCACATAATCTTGATTGGCAGGCCCGGAAACCCGCCGCCGGAGCCAACGTCGGCCAGCCGACCATTTTCGATGGGCACGGTCGCTGCCGCATACATACTCTCGCAGAAATGACGATAAAGTATCTCCAGAGGATCGCGAATGGACGTCAGATTTACCTTCTCATTCCAGACCAGCAGGATCCTTATATATTGTTGAATTTGAAGCACTTGGTCGTCATAAGCGGGGAGCTTGAATTCTCCAAGAGCACGGCGTATCACGGCCGCCGAGGGAAGGGCTGGAG
>Ga0210409_10005157_pt1 | contig 13779 bp, 9 predicted proteins | sample IncBWH17MmetaG_FD_161649 | JGI IMG/M metagenome (GOLD analysis project Ga0210409, IMG submission 161649) | Forest soil microbial communities from Barre Woods Harvard Forest LTER site, Petersham, Massachusetts, United States - Inc-BW-H-17-M | ecosystem: Environmental > Terrestrial > Soil >... | reverse complement strand
ACACCTTTCCCCTTCCTTGGTCAGTTCCCGGTCGACTTCAATCAGGGCATCAGCAATTACAACGCGCTCCAAGCGAAAGTGGAGCAGCGCTTCTCGCATGGCCTTACATTCCTTGGTTCGTACACTTATTCTCGTTGTCTGTCTATCCAGGATGAAGGACAGTCTGGCAGCATTCAGAATCCTTACAACGTCAGGGCTGACTATGGCCCTTGCGATTTCAATATTCCGCATATTTTTGTATTTAGTTCTGCCTATGCGCTGCCTTTCGGCAAGGGCCAGGCCTTTGGCAGCAACGTCGGGCGAGCGGGAGATCTGCTCATTGGAGGCTGGCAGATAAGCGGGATTGCGACGTTAGAAAGCGGTCAACCGTTTACGGTTAACGTTAATTTTGACAACGCCAACATAAATCCCTCAAGTGAAACACAGCGAGGCGATCCGGTTCCCGGCGTCGCGCTTCTGCCTCCGGGATTCCAGCAAGGTCCGCAGGCTTGGTACAACCCTGCAGCTTTCACAGTCCCCCCGCCCTTTACTTACGGGACTCTAGGACGCAACACGCTCCGCGGGCCCAAATTTGAAAATTTGGACTTTGCTCTTTTCAAGAACTTTAAGTTCACAGAATCGAAGTCCCTGCAGTTTCGGTCGGAGTTCTTTAACATCCTCAACAACGTAAACTTTGCACCGCCGGGCGGAGCTGCAAGTGGTGGGTTCAGTACCCTCGGAGGTGAATCAAAGACCAGTGTTGGTACCCCCCAGTTCATGCAAATTCGGACCGCCGCTGCGGCAAGGGAGATTCAGTTCTCTTTGAAGCTGCTTTGGTAGATCACAGAGATGGCTGCGCGGCCGGCCTTCGGGGATGGAGTCAAACTTCCGTAGGGCAAGTCCGCAAACGATCTGGCCGTTGGAAGGTTCGATATTCCCTACGCCCGGATGGACTTGAGCTTCCTGTTATGCCCAAGTCCATTGCGGCCTAGTATGGGTCTCTAAAATGGTGACCGTCCGACCACCGAGGGTTTGGCAAAGAAGAGAGGTGTGGTGCCTTTGTCAAATACTCATTTCGGTTTCCCTGACTCTTATCGCTGCTTCCCAGTCCTTGGCACAATCACCGAATTCGAGAAACGGCCACCAGGCTTCAGCGGCGGCGTCATCAGAAGATGCGATTTATCAGGCGGCTATGTCGCTGGTTCACCAGAAACGTTACGACGACGCCCTCGTGCAGTTCCGCCTTCTTGAGACGCAGTTCCCGCAACACCCACAGGGGTTCACAGGCGAGGCCATTGTGCTGGCTTTGACCGGTGAGTCGCAGAGAGCTGTCGATATTTTGAAGAAGGCACTGGAAATCGACCCTAACTACTGGCTGGCGCGTCGGGAGTTGGGCATCCTCTATTGGAGCGAGGGACTCAAGCAAGACAGCGCGGACCAACTCGGACCCCTGGTCCACCTGCATCCAGATGATGGTCCAGTGAACGTGATTCTGGGACAATACGAGTTCGAGCGGAAAAACTACAAGAAGGCACTTGCCTATTTTTCTCGTGTTCCCGCGGAAATGGCCGCCGACCCAAACCTGGCGCTCATGGGCGCCGAAGCGCAGCTGCACAGCATTGAGAAAGCACGCGCTGAGCAGACCTTGAAAAGTCTTGAAGGGCGGCCCGACCTAACCGCCGAAGTGCGCTTTAGGTTGGCGTGGTTACTCGGGCAGGCCGGGCTTTCGAAAGAGGCTGTTCAAGAGTTCAACAAGCTGCCCACGAATTACCCTGACCGGTTCCGGCGGAGTTACGGCTTGGCACTGGCCTATTTCAGCGCACAGGACTACCAAGAATGTATCCAGACGCTTCAGCCGCTTCTTGCGAGCGGAATAAACCAGCCCGAGATTTATAGCCTTCTGGGTGTTGCAGAAGAGAAGAGCGGACACACGCAGCAAGCCTACCAGGTTTTCCGGCAAGGGATTCTCCAAAACCCAGCGAACCCGCAGAACTACCTGAACATTGCCACTTTGTCGAGCCAACACGAGAATTATGAAGTTGCGGCGGAAGTGTTAACTGAAGGTCTGGCGAGAAACCCGGACGCTCACGAATTGCTCCTGAGCCGCGGAATCGCCTATACGCTGGCAGCCCGCTTTGCCGAAGCGAATCAGGACTACCAGCGTGTGATCGAGATAGCCCCGGAAGACTACGGAGCTTATCTGGCGATGGGCATCTCCGAGCAAGAGGCCGGGAATCTGGACGATGCCGTCCGATTATTCCGCCAAGCGATAGTCCACGAGCCGAAAGACCCCCGGTCCTACTGCTTCCTGACGGAAACTCTGATGCAAAGAGGCGCCGTTCCAGGAGCTTCAGACTTCCAAGAAGCTCAGCAATCGATTAACAATGCGCTTTGGCTCGAGCCAAACTTCGCTCATGCGTATGCCGACCGCGCGAAACTCGAGCTCGCCCGAGGTAACACGGAGAAGGCGGTCGTCGATCTTGAGCGTGCTCGGTCGGCCGATCCGAAGTCGCGTTACATCACTTATGCGCTGGCACGGGCTTATCAGCGCAAGGGCGAGAAAGCCAAGGCGGATATGTTGTTCCGAGAGGTCCGAAACCAAAGCGACGAGGACCCAAGCCAATTCGCCAAAGATTCTCTAACAGAAACCCTGACAGTTGTTTCAGGGTCTCCGCACTAAGGGCGGGCGATGGACGCAATCAAGGGCGCGCTGAGAGCCGGCGGCGGCATTTTCGTAACCGTAGTGTCCGTTCTCGGTGCTACTAATCGAAGCCTCTCGCCTGAGCAGGCGTCTAGAAGAGTGGCTTGCAAGTCAGCGCTCGAAAACGGAGAACGTCTGGTCGTCGAGCGCCGTCTCCAAGAAGCTCAGCAAGTACTAGTTGAGGCCGCAGCGAACTGTCCTACCGTTCCCGAGATGTTTAACGCTCTAGGCGTGGCTTATGATTCCGACGGCCGATATGACAAGGCGCAAGCTGCCTTTGAGCAAGCGGTTCGGCTAAACCCCGGGAGCGCTGGTTTTCACAATAACCTTGCCGCCAGTTTCATTCGGTCGGGAAAGGAAGCCAGCGGCATTGCGGAGTTCGAACGAGCCTTAGGACTCGATGCGAGCAATGCAACGGCTCGCTTGAACCTTGCGAGCATTTACCTTCGGAGAAAGCACTTCAAGCGCGCACTCGGCTATCTTGATATCGCTGAGATACGACAGTCTCGAGATCCCCTGGTCCAGCTAGGACTGACCGAGGCCTATTTCGGAGCGGGGCAAACTCAGGCAGGGAGAGAGACGGCAGCGCGGCTCGAACGCCTTCCCGGTGTGGATTCGAAGGTTCATTTTTCTCTGGGTCTTGTTCTGGCTCAGCACGGCGAATACCAATTGGCGGCAGGACAGTTCGAGGCGATTCCGGCTGCCGACCGAGATGTGGCGGCAGCTATGAATCTAGGCATGGCCTACACAAGACTAAAGAGTTTCGAGAGGGCGCGCGCTGCCTATGAGGAAGCCCTTCAGCTGGATCCGAAAAACCCCGACCCTTACTTTGACATCGGGGCTGATGAATCGGCGATGGGAAACCATCAAGCGGCGGTCGATTGGATGACAGAGGCTCACAACCAGGTTCCTAATCGACCCGACATTTCCTTCGCTTTGGCTGAGGAATTAATCCGCAGCCGGAACTATGAGCGAGCTAATAGCTTGCTGACTCTCGGCCTCGCCAATCAGCCGAACGACCCGAACTTACGAGAGGCCCTAGGTGATCTCTTCGCGGCTCAGGATCAAAGGCAGGATGCGGTGAAAGCTTACGAGGCGTGTCTACGACTTAATCGCAGACGCCTAAGCGCGCGTTTGTCGCTTGCCCGGGTTTGCGAAGACATGGGGCAAACCGAAAAGGCTAGAGCAGCGCTGGCTGAGGTTCTGAAACTCGATGCCAAAAACGCCGAAGCGGAGGCCCAGCTTGGACGACTTGCTTTTGAAGCAGGCAATGAAAAAGAGGCATCGTCATTCATTGAGAGCGCACTCACCCACGATCCCAACAACCTTTTAGCCAACCAATATCGCGCTCAGCTGCAGATACGCAACGGCCAGTTGACGGGGGCGCAGCAAACCCTCGAAAGGCTCGTGCAGCTCGACCCGCAAAGTTCCCGATTTCATCTTCTCCTGGGGCGCGTCCTGGCTCGCCTGAACCAGTCGGCTGAGGCTGAAAGAGAATTTGCGCTGTCGAAAGAGCTCGAGCTGAAACACGGCGATCCTGAAGAGAGATAGCCAAGGAAGAAGCAAGAAGAGTGATGCTTTATCCCATTTCGGAGGTCCGCAGATTGGTGAACCGATTGAATCATCCGGAAGGACTGGCTGTGGCTCGGGATGGATCCATTTATGCCGGTGGTGAAGCCGGCGAGGTTTATCACATTTCCGCCGATGGGGCAAAGATTGAGAAAATCGCCGTCACCGGTGGCTTTTGCCTGGGCATCACCCTCGATCGCGAAGAGAATGTCTATATCTGCGACGCCGGCCTCCCAGGCCTGGTGAGAGTTTCACCGTGCGGCGAATTGATCGTGCTCGCGGAACGGGTCAACGGTCGACCGCTGCTCAACCCTAATTTCAGCGTATTCGATTCCCAAGGCCATCTCTACTTCAGCGATTCCGGGAGATGGAAAGAAGCCATTGGAGTGATTTATCGATGGCGACCCGACCGCGGAGCCGAGCTGTTTTCCCCCGGTCCGTTCCACTTTGCCAACGGTCTCGCCTTGGACGCTGCTGAGCGTTACCTCTACGTGGTGGAAAGCAATTTGGACCGTGTGGTACGGATCGAAATCCTGTCGAACGGGGCCGCGGGCTCTCCCGAGGTATTCGCAGAGGGCTTAGCCCGGGTTCCTGACGGGCAGGCCTTTGACGCTCGAGGGAATTTGTACGTGACTACTTACGCGTCCAATTGCATTTATCGCGTTGATCAGCAAGGGCGGATCGAGCTTTTGTGCCAGGATGTCGAAAACTTACTCCTATGCCAGCCTACCAACTGCGCTTTTGGTGGCCCGAACTTCGATCAACTCTTGGTCAGCAATCTTGGCCGCGACCATATATCGATTTTGGACCTGAAGATCAAAGGACAACCCTTGTGGCACCAAAGAGTCATAAGTTCCTCGCCCGCTGTGGGCTAGAGGAGCATATCGTAACTGGAGAAAACTTCGTTTCCGCGAAGGGTCGGGAGGGGCACCGTGGATTTTAGCGGTAAGGTCGTCGTAGTAACCGGCGGAGCATCCGGAATCGGTAAAGCCTGCGTGCGGGAATTTGCGGAGCGGAATGCTGCCGTGGCGGTCGTGGATCGTGACCCGATAGGCGAAGCAACAGCTCGGGACGTTCAAGCGCGCGGCTGCCACGCGGTCTTTTTCCCTGCGGATATCAGCCGGGAAAGCAATGTCGCACGGCTCATACCCCAAATCGTTGCGCAATTCGGAGGCGTAGACGTTTTGGTGAGTAATGCGGGCGTCCAGCGTTACGGAACCGTGACGACCATCAGCGAAGCGGAGTGGGACGAAGTTCTGAATATCAACTTGAAGAGTGCTTTCCTGATGTCAAAGCACGCCATCCCCGAGATGATCGGCCGCGGCGGGGGAGCCGTCGTGATGACCGGTTCCGTCCAATCAGTCGCCGCCCAGCGCAATTCGACCCACTACGTGGTGAGCAAACACGGTCTGCTGGGTCTCGTTCGCTGTCTTGCCGTGGACTACGCCAAACAGAATATTCGAGCCAATTGTGTTTTACCTGGGGCAATCGATACGCCGATGCTTCGCTGGGCCGCCGAACTCGATCCTCATCCGGAACGCGTGCTGGAAGCCTGCAACCGGTTGCACCTGCTAGGTCGCATGGGTAAGCCCGAAGAGGTCGCACGCGTGATTGTCTTCCTTGCGAGCGATCTGGCTTCTTTTATGACCGGGTCGGCCGTGATGGTGGAAGGTGGACTACTGGTTCCCGTAGGCGGCACGACTTTTCAGGAGTCGGGAACAGGCGCGATGAAAGCGTGAGGTTTGCTGCGGCGTCTAAAGTCTGAACAAACTCGTACCGCCAAGGAGGCAAAGCATGAAAGGAGTCAAGGTTCGCAATCTAAGGTTGGCGCTACTCGTGGTGCTCGGACTTACCATGTGGGCAAAAGCTTCTGACGCGCCGAGTTCAGAAACCATATGGCAAATCGGCCGTTTCGACACCTCTTCGGCGGAGTTTGCTGGTGGAGCTACGCCGAATCCTGCACCCGTTTACGTGATTGGAGTTAGTCAGCCTGACAAAGATTGGTATGCTTTCCAGCCGGGCTCAGCGAACGGCTCGGCTGGGCACAAGCCGAACCCGGTGCGCGTCGAGTTCAATTTGCCGGCGCCGCCAGTTGGTCTGTACGCCATGAAAATTGGGCTTCTAGTCGAGCATCCCCGCGTTTCGGCCCTGCAAGTTGATATTAACGGTCACCTTGGGCGCTTTTACCAGCATCCGACCCTCGATTACACTATGGGCGACGTGGCGGGAGCGTTTTTCCCAGAGTACTCGTCTGACACGATAAGCTTCGAGATCCCCGCCTCATTTTTGCAACAGGGGAAGAATGAAATGGAACTCACCGCCATGGACGAGCCTTCACCTGGCGATGAAGCGAGTTCAGGCGGAGTGCCAATTGGGGATTCAGGAGTAGTTTACGACGCTTTGGAGCTTGACCACGTTGCTGGCGGAAAATATGACGAATCGATTGTCGAGGCGCAGATCGTTCCTACGATCTTCTATCGAACGGAAGACGGCGAACTCAAGGAGGAACTGGACGCGTTTGTCCGTTTTCATAGTTCGTCGCAAGGCGGCAGCGCGGAACTTTCCCTGAACGGCAAGACCTTTCGCCAGGAATTGTCGGCGGACCGAACTTTCGGAGAACAACGACTGGTATTTTCGGTCCCGAACTTCGACAGCCCATCCGACGCAGTCCTTTTAGTGCATCTCAACGGTAGGGCTAGGCGCTTTACGGAACGCGTCGCTCCGGGCAAGAAGTGGACGATGTTCGTCGTCCCTCATGAGCACCTCGACGTTGGCTACACGGACTATCAAGCCAAAGTAGCCGAGGTGCACAGCCGCGTGATCAATGAAGCTGGCGAATTCGCTGATAAGTATATGGGGTTCCAATTCAGTCTCGACGGCGCTTGGGAAGCGCAGCAATTCATTCACAGTAGGAGCGAGGGCGACAAAGAAAAGCTGTACCGGATGATGCAGAATCGCAAGATTTACGTTCCTTCGCAGTATGCTAGCCTCCTTACCGGCTTTCCGACCGCGGAGACGTTGATCCGCTCTCTCTATTGGGGTCACGCCTTCAATCAAGAGCACGGCGGCGCATTTGACTATGCGAATATCACCGATGTTCCCTCATATTCGTGGTCTTACGCCTCGATCCTTTCAGAAGCGGGGCTGAAGTACTTCATCGCGGCTAGCGATAACTACCGCGGGCCGGTCCTCTTGCTGGGACATTTGAACGAAAAGTCGCCGTTTTGGTGGGAAGGCCCCGACGGCGGAAAGATTTTGATGTGGTATTCCCGGCATTACCACCAGATGCTGACGTTGTTCGGGCTGCCACCCCAAGTGGCAGCCGGTCATGATTCCCTCCCCATATTCCTTCAGATGTACAACTCCCCTTCTTACAAAGCTCACTCTCTTCTTCTCTACGGAACGCAAGTAGAGAACACTGACCTCTTTCCTCAGCAGGCAGCTCTCGTCTCAGAGTGGCAGAAAATCTACACGTATCCAAAGCTAGAGTATTCCGATTTCGCCCGCGCACTCAGCGAGATTGTTAAAGAATCCGGAGACTCAATCCCCACTTATCGCGGTGACGGAGGACCGTATTGGGAAGACGGGATTGCCGCGGATGCTCTTTACGCGGCGATGGAGCGAGCAAACGAAACCCGAGCCCTTTCAGCAGAAAAGCTTTCCACGCTCAGTACTATCATTAATCCGAGATTTTCGCCCAACCATGGAGACCTCGATGAATTATGGCAAGACATGGTGCTGATGGATGAACACACCTGGGGAGACTCGCGCAGCATCTCAGCACCCGAGAGTCGGGAGTCGGTGGAACAACTAGCGGTGAAGGATTCATTTGCCGGGCGCGCTCACGGGTTGATCGACGATATTCTCGAACGCAGCTTCGGCGTGATTGCTGACTCGGTGGGCGACCCTCCCCATACACTCCTCATCTTCAACGGCTTGAATTGGAGGCGGAGCGGGTTGATAGATTTCGATCTGGATCACGGGTGGGAAGTCTTCGACAATGGCACGCAAGAGGTTGTACCGCTTGAGACTGTTTCTGATTTTAAGCTGTACCGCCACGTCCGATTTCTCGCCACAGACATCCCTGCCATCGGATACAAGGCCTACGAACTGAGGCAGACGAAAGAAAAGCCCGTCGAGACCGCAACTCTGAGCGGCCCGGTGTTGGAAAACTCCTACTATCGGATCACACTGGACCCCGAGGGCGGTGCCGTAGGGAGCATCTACGATAAGGAGTTTGGGCGGGAAATCGTCGACTCTTCATCTCCGTATCGCTTTGCGCAGTATCTCTACGTCACCGGAGCCGATGAGCTTCCGAACCGTTTGGTACAGTATCGTGCCGTTTCACCCGTCCCGAAGTTAGACGTGCATCGCGCACGTGGAGGGCAGTTGGTTTCTATCTTCCGAGGGCCTTTCGGAACCGTCGCGAAGCTTCGAAGCTCTGCCGAGAAAACTCCCAGCATCGAAACGGAGATCCTCCTTTTTGATCGAGAGAAAAAGGTTGAATTCATCAACCGCGTCCATAAACAAGAAGTCTTGAGCAAAGAGGGCGTGTACTTTGCCTTTCCTTTCGCCACGAAGAACCCTGAATTCCAGTATGAAATCCAGAATGGAGTGGTTAATCCAGCCAAGGACATGCTGCCAGGCGCAGGCCTCGAATGGTTCTCGGTGCAGCACTGGACTGCCGTCAAGAACGATGGCGTCACCGCAGCTATTTTGCCCCTCGACGCTTCGCTCGTTACCTTTGGAGACATAGCGCGCGGCGTATGGCCGACCGACTTTGGGAAACGCCAAGGGACGATCTTCTCGTACGTGATGAATAATTATTGGGATACCAATTATCGAGGCGCGCAGGGTGGAGATTTTACCTTCCGGTACGTACTCACGACTGGTAGTAACTTGAATGTAACTACCTTGAGCCGTTTGGGGTGGGAAGAGTGCACACCGCTTGAGACGGATTCGATAACGCCGCAGGACAAGGCCATCAATCGCCCCGCGCCCCTCGACGGGAAACAGGGCAGCTTCCTTCAGGTGGACAAACCGAACGTATTACTGCTCACTTGGAAGCGGGCGGAGGACGGCCAGGGCACCATTCTTCGCTTCCTAGAGATCGGCGGGCAAACTGCACGAGCGGAGGTGACCATTCCGGTGCTCGATGTGCAGTCAGCTTGGCAATCGAACGCCGTTGAGGCTAATCAAAAGGAACTTCCGTTGACTGGCAATCACGGATTCGCGTTCGAAATCAAACCGCACCAGATTGTTACTGTCCGCGTGAAAGGGACACTGGCTCTTCCCACGCCGGTCGGTTGATGGGTTTATCGGATCGTGGACTGGCAGAGGGCGAGATGGATCATTTACTTAGTTGTTCCAAGGAGAAGTGGCGCGGCCGCGAAGCCCTCGTTCTAGCGAACGATATTGTGCGTTTGGTAACTCTCACTGGAGGAGGACACATCGCGGAGTTTCGGTTCCGCGAGCAGAGTGGGCTGCCGACCCTCAACCCGTTCTGGGTACCGCCTTGGAAGACGATCGAGCCTTATCGGTACCGATCGAAGCGGCACCTTTCACGCTATGGTTCTCCGGCCACAGGCCGGCTGCTCTCCGGTATCACAGGTCACAATCTGTGCCTGGATTTTTTCGGAGCGCCGTCCGAGGAAGAAGCGCGTCATGGGCTTTCGATTCACGGGGAAGCTCCGAGCCTGCGATGGCGGAAAGTGCGCGCCAGCGTGCGCTGGCAAGACGTTCGGCTAAGGCTCGCTGTGCGCCTGCCCGCGGCGCAGCTTCGCTTTGAACGCGAACTCACGCTGCGGCAAGGCGAATCGGTGGCCTATTTTCGCGAAGTCGTAACGAACGAAAAAAAAGTAGATTATCTTTTCCACTGGACGCAGCACGTGACTCTCGGGCCGCCGTTCCTCGACTCGCGTGGGAGTTCCGTTTGGATACCGGCACGCCGGGGGAGAACCTATCCTCATGGTTATGAAGGGAAGGAACTACTCGAATCGTCGCGCAATTTCAGATGGCCGCGGGCCCCAGGGATTGGAAAAAAAGTTATAGACCTCACGCAGCCATTCATCCGTCGCGGGAAGGGATTTGTGGTTACCGCCCTTCTTAATCCCCGCCAAGAGGTCGCATTTATCGCAGCATTGAACCGGGAGGCGTGTCTTATTTTTGGTTATTGCTTTCGTCGGAGCGATTTTCCGTGGGCGGTCACTTGGGAGGAGAACCGAACAAGGACCTATCCGCCCTGGAATGGGCGCTGCCAGGCCCACGGGATCGAATTCAGTTCCACGCCTTTCCCCCTGCCCCGGCGCGAAGCCTTCGCCCAAGGTCCGCTGTTTGCCACGCCCCATTTTTCCGTGGTGCCGGCGCGCGGTTCGCGGGCCGTGAAGTATCTCAGTTTTCTAGCCGTCGTTCCCAAGGATTTTATCGAGTTACGCGACCTGCGGCTGACAAATGACGAGATTCTCTTGAATTATGTTGGTGGTCGTGAAGCTGTACGCGTACGAGCGTCAGGACTTGCCTCCATGAACCTGGTCAGAAAGGTGTAAGGCGCAAAGCATGCCCGCGAAACCTGAATCGCACAACTGCAAGCTTGACGTACAAGATGCTTGTCGCCGCTACTCACTGGTTTACACGGGAGCAATCGCTGATGTTCTGGACGAGATGGGCTATCGCAGGCAATGTCTGCCCTCAGGTATTCAGGGCCTCGTGATGGATTCCAAGGTAGCCGGAGTGGCAATGACCGTCGAAGGCCAGCAGACATCGAGCGTAGATCCAGAGGAGATTTATATCCCGATGCTTCGACTGCTGGGTGATCTCCAACCGTGTGATGTTATCGTGTCACAACCGAACGACGCGATCTGCGCTCATATTGGTGAGCTATCGAGCGAGGTAGCCCAATTCCGCGGCGCGCGGGGCGCGGTGATCGACGGCGGAGCCCGCGACCTGGCCTACATCCTAAAGCTTGGATTCCCGGTCTTCTGCCGTTATCGAACGCCTCGCGATATCGTAGGTCGATGGAAACTTGTCTCTTATGGGACGCCCATTAGCATCGGAGAGGTCACGATTCGCCGCGGTGATTTTATCGTGGGCGACAATGATGGAGTCGTGGTGGTACCCCAAGAGGTCGCGCTGGAGGTTCTGATCCGCGCCGAGGAGGTTGTTCACACAGAGAATGAGGTCCGCAAGGCCATCTTAGAGGGCGTTCATCCCGTCGACGCTTACCGGAAGTACGGACGCTTTTAGCTTTGGATAAGCGTTCGGTCAAATCGGTGGAAGGAGTGGTCATGACGGAGGTCCCTGCAGGCGTCATCTGGAGTTTGCTAGCTGGCGTTGTCAATGGTAGTTTCGCAACGCCGACGAAGTACACGAGCCGCTGGCGATGGGAGAACATTTGGGCGGTGTGGGCAGTTACGGCACTCTTGGTCGTTCCTTGGGTAGCGGCACTGGCCACCGTTCCGCGGCTGGCTGTCTTCTACCGAGAAACCAATCCCGGTCTGCTCTTTCTGCTTTTGAGTCTCGGCCTAGGGGTTGGTGTCTCCCAGATATTCTTCGGGCTGGCGCTTGCCGAAGTCGGCCTCTCGATCGGGTTTGCGGTGACCATTGGTTTGTCCACCGCCATAGGGTCAATCGTGCCATTGCTGATGTTGGACCCGCATGTATTGATGACTCACAAAGGACTCATGGTTCTTCTGGGAGTGGGTCTTATGCTGGCTGGGACGGCACTCTGCGGGGTGAGCAGCAACCGCAGAGACCGAGGGAAGAATGGCTCCGCGCTGCCCGCCCGGAAGGGGAGCGGGTTTGGGCGCGGTTTGGTTTTATGCGTCCTTGCGGGGGCGCTTTCACCGTTGATGAATGTAGCCCTCGCATACGGAGCGCCAATGATTCAAAGAGCGGCGGAAGTAGGCATTCCGCCAGCCGGCCGGACCAACGTCGTCTGGCCGCTCGTTCTGACGGCGACTCTGGTCCCCTATCTCGTTTACTGCATCTATCTGTGCCGTAAGAACCGCAGCTGGCAGTTGTACGCCGCTCCTGGAACGGTTCATTACTGGGTGCTGGGGGCCGTGATGGGGATTCTCTGGACAGGAAGTGTCATTCTTTATGGCTATTCTTCGACGCGGTTGGGATACCTCGGTCCTGTGCTCGGCTGGCCCCTTTTCATGTCCGTGATCATTGTCACTTCGAATTTGTGGGGAATTGTGACGGGGGAGTGGAAGGGAACCGCGGCCGCCACCCTTGGCGCCATGCTGGCAGGCGTTTTGTTACTAATGCTTGGCTTCTGCGCGGTTGCGGTGACCTCCGCATGAATGGCGTCATGTAAGAGTTGGTTCTGAAGGCGACGCACGAATTCTTTCGTGCTTATTCGGTTCGACCACCGTTTTTGTTATCGAGGAGGACTTCCCTGTGAAATTGGGTCTTGGGCTCTATCGCCATATGCTTACGCGTGAGAACTTCCGTTTTGCGAAGCAGGCCAATGCGACGCACATCGTGGCTCATTGGGTAGACTACTTTCGCGGCACGGTGCGACTTCCCGCCACGAACGGTAGTACCAATTGGGGTGTCAGCGATAACCGCGAAAAGCTTTGGACGTACGAGGAATTGCGGGACTTGAAAAAAGCTATCAACGACGAGGGTCTGGAACTGGCGGCGATCGAGAATCTTGATCCCTCGCACTGGTACGATATTTTGCTGGGAGGACCTCGTAAGCGCGAACAACTCGAAGATATCAAGACTATTATTGGCCGTATCGGGAAAGCGGGGATTCCGGTTCTCGGCTACAACTTCAGCATTGCGGGCGTCTGGGGACACGTGCAGGGGAGTTTCGCGCGCGGGGGAGCCGAGTCTGTCGGTTTCCTTGGCAAGGATGGTCCTGAGGAAACACCCATCCCGAAAGGTCAGGTTTGGAACATGACCTACGACCCTTCCGCTCCGCAGGGAACAATTGACGCGGTTTCTTCTCAGGAGCTGTGGCAGCGCTTGGCTGATTTTCTTACCGCAGTGGTTCCCGCGGCTGAAGAGGCGGGAGTAAGACTCGCGGCTCATCCCGATGATCCGCCCGTGCCCATGCTAAGAGGTACGCCGCGCATGGTGTATCAACCGGATTTGTTCCAACGGCTGCTCGAGATCTATCCAAGCTACTACAACGCGCTCGAGTTCTGCCAAGGGACGATTGCCGAAATGGACAGCGGTGACCTCTACGGAGCCATCGACAAATATTCGAAGCAAGGCAACATCGCCTACGTACACTGTCGGAATGTCAAAGGCAAGGCGCCTCGATATCATGAAGTCTTCATCGATGAGGGCGATGTGGACATGGTTCGCGCCCTGCGCATCTACAAGAAAAATGGATTTGAGGGCGTGATCATCCCCGACCATACCCCCCAGATGACCTGCGCGGCATCCTGGCACGCCGGGATGGCCTATGCACTCGGTTATCTGCGGGGAGCGCTGCAATCTCTGGAGTCAAATCAATAAACGGCAAGAAGGCCCAGAAGTATGGCGATTGACCCCGCTGGAGAACCCCCACCCCTCCA
>Ga0210409_10005156_pt1 | contig 13779 bp, 18 predicted proteins | sample IncBWH17MmetaG_FD_161649 | JGI IMG/M metagenome (GOLD analysis project Ga0210409, IMG submission 161649) | Forest soil microbial communities from Barre Woods Harvard Forest LTER site, Petersham, Massachusetts, United States - Inc-BW-H-17-M | ecosystem: Environmental > Terrestrial > Soil >... | reverse complement strand
GTTCGAGTCCTGCACTGCCCACCAGTTCGGAAATTCCGGTCGTCAAAACCGGGGACGTAGTTCAGTTGGTTAGAACGCTGCCCTGTCACGGCAGAGGCCGCGGGTTCGAGTCCCGTCGTCCCCGCCATTCCTTTCAATGGCTTGCATCGATTTCTTTGAAAACCAAGGAGGGTGCAAAAGAGTGCAATTTTGCGCCCTTCTTGCATCCGCATTGTCAATGTAGAGCGGTTTCAGCTGCGCGGCTTTGACGATTTGATCGCGTTTACGCGACTGCGATGGAGTTGGTTTCAGAGGGAAGACCAGCGCGAGGACGACTGCTTGCGCCGCATGTTTTGCGGGCGAGATCGCCTGGGTGTAAACATCCAATGTAGATCGCAAAGAGGAATGCCGCAGCAACTCCTGCATCACTTTGATCTGTGTTCCGACGCTTAGCAGAAGAGTTGAGTAGGTGTGCGGAACGTATGCCATCCGAATCGCTTCTGAATTCCGACCGCGGCGCAATGATTTCTCTCAGCAATACGGTGACTGATGGCGGGCAGAATCCTGATCGGGATATTGGCAGACTGTGCCAATCACCCCTGTGCGATAGAATGCGTTTGCCATAAGGCCCTACTGTTGCCCAGCGGAACTGCCGCTATTTCGTGCGCTTCCGCTAGTCTAGCTTGTATATGCCTTGACACGTATATGCTTTGTGGAGTATACACAAAGCATGGAGTCTATCTTCGAAATCATTGCGGAGCCGAACCGCCGCGCGATATTGAGCCTCCTGGTCTCGTCCCAACAGTCGGTGGGAGAGATCGAGCGCCAGCTTCGTATGTCGCAGCCGGCCGTGTCAAAGCACCTGCGCGTGCTGCGCGACGCCGGTTTCGTCGAATCCACGGTGGACGCTCAGCGCCGTCTCTACCGGCTGAAGCCAGAACCGCTTCGAGAGATGGATGCCTGGCTGGCTCAGTTCCGCCGGTTCTGGTCCGCCCACGTGGATGCTCTCGAACGCCACCTTGATCGTATGGATCGGGACCGCATGGATCACGACCGCAAGGATCAGAAACCACCAAAGAAACGGAAGACAAAATAGAAGACGACGCCGCCGAAACCGCGAACGTGATAAAGGAGAAACGAAATGAAAATCAAACTGACCAGCGTATACGTGGACAACCAGGACAAGGCCCTGCGCTTCTATACGGAGGTGCTGGGCTTTGCCAAGAAGGCTGATTTCAGTCAGGGCCCATTTCGGTGGCTGACCGTGGCCTCGCCTGATGAGCCGGACGGCACTGAGCTGCAGCTCGCGCTGAACAACAATCCCGCAGCCAAAGCGTATCAGCAGGCGATTTTTCAGCAGCGCCAGCCCGCTGTCATGTTTTTCACTGACGACGTCAAGGGCGACTACGAGCGGATCAAGGCCCGCGGCGCCGAGTTCACCATGCCGCCCACCGACGTGACCGGCTCGACCATCGCGATGCTGAACGACACCTGCGGCAACCTCATTCAGCTCACCCAGCTGGCACGCTGGTAAGGACCGCCGTCAAGGGAAAAGATGATTGATCGCGAGCAGTACACACCGGGCCCAGCAAGCGGGGCGCGGGTACAAAAGGACCGGGGACAAAACGGTGAAGAGAAGTGGACGCTCATTCTCGTCCGGGAACTGCGCCACTCGCCGGAAAAAGTCTGGCAGGCGATAACCGACCCGGCGCATCTGCGTGAGTGGGCTCCCTTCGACGCCGATGGGAGCCTGGCTACGGTTGGAGCCACGGTGAAGCTCACCACCGTCGGAGCGCCCGCGCTGCGCGTTACCGAAACAAGAGTGACGCGAGCCGACGCTCCCGAGGTGCTTGAGTACAACTGGGGTGGCTTCGATATGCGGTGGGAACTCGAAGCCTTTGGTGGCGGCACGCGCCTGACGCTGTGGACCAACATCGGTCACCGCTTCATCGCAATGGGCGCTGCCGGGTGGCACATTTGTTTCGATGTTCTGGATCACCTGCTCAGCGGAACTCCCATCGGCCGCATCGCTGGCCCCGAGGCCATGAAGTTCGACGGCTGGCAGCGGCTGAACGCGGAGTACGCCAAGCAGTTCGGTATTGAAATGCCCAACTGGCCGCCCCAGGCGGCTCAAAAGTCGTGAAATGAGGGGGAGCGCAAAACAATGCACCAACCACTCAAGAGGAAGAAGGAGTTGTCACGAGAACAACATAAAGAACTGCTTGGAGCATTGAAAGCACGTTTTGAAAAAAACATGAACCGCCACAAAGGTCTTGAATGGGCTGACGCGCACGCAAGGCTGGAAGCTAATCCTGAAAAACTGTGGTCAATCAACGAAATGGAAAGAACTGGCGGTGAACCGGATGTTATTGGTCACGATAAAAAGACGGGCGAATACATTTTTTATGACTGTTCAGCGGAGAGTCCTAAAGCCCGCCGAAGTCTTTGCTACGACCGCGAAGCGCTGGAGTCAAGGAAAGAAAATAAACCAAAAGACAATGCCATGGATATGGCAGATGCCATGGGCGTTGAGCTTTTAACCGAAGAACAATATCGAGAGTTGCAGAAACTTGGAACTTTCGATACAAAAACGTCGAGCTGGGTGAAAACACCTTCTGCTATCAGAAAACTCGGCGGCGCCCTCTTTTGTGATCGCCGCTTCGACACTGTTTTCGTCTATCACAACGGTGCGGAATCTTACTATGCGGCCAGGGCGTTCCGTGGCTCGCTAAGGGTCTAGCCCACAGCCGAGCTTGAGGGGGCCCATCCATGGCCGGTGAAGTGTCGCGTGCGCCTTACGGGGTTGTGCTGGGCGGAGCCGTCGCGGGCTTAGCGGTTCCACTTCGCGTCATGTTCAGATTCGTGTGGTGCAAAAAGAAACCTTCGCCAAAACCATCCAACTGGTTGCCATCCGACGAGAGAGTCAAAGTGTAGTTCTGCTGGTTGCCCCCGAGGGATCGGCAGAGCGTCACCGCCGCTCCATCGACGCTACCGGTGACCGACGTGTCGGGTTCGGATTTCCCGCTGCTGGTATGCCACGTACCTTGCAGCGTCGATCCTGACTGGCTTAGGGTGATCCACCCCTGGAAGCGATCGTCAAAGTGGGTGAAGCTCCAAGTGCCCGACAAGTCCCCAGGCCCGTTGGCGGGTGCAGGCGCGGGATCGCTCATGCTGTCCGTGGTATAGACCTTCTTGGCCGTCGTACTGCTCGGTTTCTTTTGCTGCCGGTTCTGACGTGCAGCGTCGCCCAGGGACTGACCGGCGCACAGGCCGGACACGAGTAGCAGCACCAGCCCAACCCGCGAAACTAACCGTACAGTGCTCACATTCTCCTCAGACACAAGCTCGCGATTTGCTTTTCAACGGAAACTACCACGGGCGCCCCGCAGAGCGCTAATTACGCTGGTAATGTCGTGTCGGACGGGTGGCCCATTCAAGCCCGGTTTTGGCTTGAGTGGAGCGGTTCAGAGCCGGACGGAGTCTTGCTGCCGCCCTTTCGTGGTCTCGCGTCGTCCATTTCGACTCAATCCCCACCGTTCCTCACAGCCGGGTGACGTCACAACGCAAGGTCCCTCCACTGCACAGATCATCGCTTTGCGATGATCTGTTCCGGTCGGGATGACAGAATTGGGGGAGATCGGATGCTTATAGCAAGACGCTCAGCGTCGTTGTCCGCTACCCCAAACGAGGTACTCACCAGCGACCCAATAGTGGCAGGAAGAATATCCTATATCTCGTGATGCGTTCTCGACAGTCATGGTGCGAACCTGCTCTTGATCGGATGCAATTTAGAAAGGAGTCAATCATGAAGAATATCGTTCTAGTCCACGGTGGGTTTGTCGATGGCGCTGGCTGGGAAGGCGTCTACAAGATACTCAAGAAGCGCGGCTACAACGTCAGCGTTGTCCAAAACCCAACCATTTCGCTGCAAGACGACGTAAAGGCAACCAAGCGTATCCTTGCGGCCCAAGATGGTCCGGCAATCCTGGTTGGTCATTCCTATGGCGGAGCAGTGATCACCGAAGCGGGCACTCATCCGAACGTTGCGGCCCTTGTGTACATCACCGCCTTTGCTCCGGACAAGGGTGAGTCCGTCGGCACACTCATTAAAGATCCACCGCCCGGCGCGCCCGTACCGCCGATACTACCGCCGCAGGACGGCTTTTTGTTCCTGGACAAGAAAGCGTTCCCGGCCTCCTTTGCGGGGGACGTGGAGCCAGAAAAAGCCGCGTTCATGGCCGATTCCCAGGTTCCGTGGGGAATAGAGGCCATTAATGGCGCGATCAGCGAACCGGCATGGAGAACGAAGCCGAGTTGGTATTTGGTGGTCACTGAGGACAAGATGATCCCACCTGACGCGCAACGAGCCATGTCCAGGCGGGCGGGGTCCAAGGTTGTCGAAGTCAAGGGCAGCCACGCGATCTACGTGTCGCAGCCTCAGGCCGTCGCAGCTGTTATCGAAGAGGCCGCCACCGCTAAAGCCAAGGCAGCTTAGGCGGGGTGGCCCACATTTACGTTCCTTGTGAAGGTGGGACGATGAGGTCGGCGGTCACGAGCGGAAAATCGGGACGCAGGCTGGATTCGTTCCCACCTTTGCAAAACCCTCAGAGGTGTGTCAAATCCCATCTACTCATACCGACCAGTATGTATGTTGACGATTTTAAAGTCAACCGAAATTGATCGGACTGACTCTTGGCTGGTCGGCGTTCTCGAATTTCATAACCTCTCGCCAGTGTGCGTATGAAAAGTTGGAGAAATAGTCGCTCTAGCCGTTTTGGGATCGTCCCAGGAATCTGTTAGTTCGTCACTCTATTGCTCTCCCAGTCCGAAATGCCTGGCCTGTTGTTTCACATAACTGTTCTGCGGGTGGAAAACCAGTGGAACGCCACATGCTTCCTCTCTGAATTGCACATTAACTGTTGGACTACGCCAAGTAGGGCGGCATGAATCGCCGAGATCGCGCATCTGCACATACGGCTACCTGGACAGCCTGCGGCCTTGAAGTCTTTGTTTGAGACGAACAAAACCGACTGGCCGGTTGCACAGAAGAAGAGACGAATCTGATGTCAACAGCTCTGGGCTAACACGAGAAACTTCTCCTGCCTGGCTGGAAGGCCACGCGGGAGAGACTCAGCGGTGTCGCAAAGTAAGCGGAGCTGGCAGCAGTAATGTCTTCCGTCTCCACGGCAATAACAGAACAACTAAACACTAGCCACTGCTTCTAAAAGGAGTTCCAGCATGACCACTCACTTCAAATCAACTCAGGAGGAGTTATGAATCGATTGCAGCTTTGGAAGGTAGTAAGTGTCGCACTTCTTGCATGTGGTTTTGCAAGCGCTCAACACATCACCTCATTTAGTGCTCCGGGTGCGGGCACAGGCGCCGGCCAGGGCACCGGGGGCTTCGGCATCAACCCGCAGGGGACTGTCGTGGGATCCTACCTTGACGATGGCAACGTGTTTCACGGCTACCAGTGCGTTTCGGGCTGTGGTTCGCTCAGCACCTTCACCACATTCAATGCTCCGGGCGCGGGCACAGCCGCGAACCAGGGCACTATCACTTTCAGCATCAACCTGTTCGGAGTGACTACGGGATACTACATTGACGCAAGTAACGTGGCTCACGGCTTCGTGACCGCTGCTCCGTTCACGAACTTCGTCACCTTGACCGATCCCGATGCCGGGCAAGGCCCCGGCCAGGGCACTTTCGCGGGCAACGTCAACCTGAGAGGAGAGATCGCCGGATCCTACATTGATGCAAGCGGTGTATCTCACGGCTTCGTCACCGCTCCGCCTTACCGCACCTTCACCTCATTCGATCCTGAGGGCTCCGTATCCACGGTTATGCCAGTCGCAAGCGGCCTCAGCCTGGAGGGGGAGGTCGACGGAGCATACCTTGACGCGAGCGGCGCGTTTCACGGCTTCGTGCGCGCTGCGAACGGCACCATCACCGAATTCAACGTCAAGGGCGCAGGCACGGGCTCCGGCCAGGGCACCTCAGCTTCAAGCATCAACGACCTGGGGGCGGTTACGGCAAACTACATTGATTCGAGCGGCGTGAATCACGGCTTCTTGCGCGGTCCGTTCGGCGAAATCACCACCTTCAACGTCAAGGCCGCAGGCACAGGCGCGGGCCAAGGCACCGTACCCGAGGGCATCGACTTTTGGGGGGGGATCACAGGACAATACATCGACTCGAACGGCGCGAATCACGGCTTCGTTCGCCATCCGTCGGGCGCCATCTCCACCTTCGACGCTCCGGGGGCGGGAACGGCCTCTGGTCAGGGCACCCTTCCGGCGACCCCCAACCTGTTTGGGGCGATCACCGGACAGTATATTGACGCGAGCAACGTGCATTACGGCTTCCTGCGGAACCCGTAAGCCCGCTTTGGGGGGCTGGCCCACCTTTACATTCCTTGTAAAGGTGGGAACGATGAGGTCGGCGGTCACGGTGGAAAATCGGGACGCAGGCTGCATTTAGTCCGTACTTTTGCGAAATCGCAAAGGCGGGCCAGCCTCGGTCACAAGCCAAACGGGGAAGGTCAAAAATCCCCACCCTAACGTCGCAGAACAAGAGTGAGGATGGGATCGGGCTATGTCCGCGACGTTAGGATGGGGTACCCGCTAGTATGTGAACGAGCGGATTCCTGCAGGGTCGTCCACGAATCCGCTGCGGTGAGCTGGGTTGAGGGCGATGTGCACAGGGATCACGCTAGAGGCATTGGAAAAGTTGAATCCGTTGAGTGATTCAACCAGGTTCCCTTTGGTGTCGTAGACCTGGATGCTGCTGCCGCCGGCGGTTGAAATGGGCTGCGCGATAAGAAAGAGTTTGTGAATGGGATCGAATTCGACGTCCGCGCCGCTGTTCAACTGTCCCTCGGATTCGGCCAGTAATTCGGTGAACCCAGTCTTTGTCTTCAAATGGTAGAACTGGACGTTGGAGTCGATTTCGGTGGTTGTACAAAAAATGCCGTCCTCTGAATCGACGGCGATTCCGTTTACAAATCCAAATCCCACTCCGGTGAAAGTAGCCACTCTTGCTTTAGTGAGATCGATGATGCCGACAATGGGTTGGTCGGTCGGGCTGCCGTAGTCCTGGGCCACGACCGCCTGGTTGGTCTTAGTATCGAAGGCAAGCGGAGTACCGTAGCCCCATTGCGGAACATTGAGCACAACTCTCGGCCCAAAGGTGTTCTGCGCCACGTTCGAGGCAAGAAGAAAGTTATGAGGATTGTTGAGAGTGTTGTCGTAGACGAAGAACGCGTTGGTGGGGCTGCCCTGGTTCCGGCTGACTCCCGTGATGATGTGATCGGCGTCGAAGCTGGGCGTCCACAAACTGGTGTACTTATTCGAATTGAGTGGACTAAGAACGTGGTAGATGCGCTTGTCGACGAATCCGTTTGAGCCGACGTGCTCATGTTCTATAAGCCCGACTGAGGTGCCTACAACGCCGAAGGTAACGTCATCGTCTTGGGTTTCGGTCTTGGCGACAAGCTTAATGATTTTTCCAGTCTTTTGATCGAATGTTTCGACCGCGGACAAAACCTTTCCGTTGCTCAGCAGTTGCGCCTCGGCCAGAACGCCTTCACTGCCGTTCTGATCGATGTCGAAGCCGAGAATCCCCCCGCCGAATTTTGGGTGGACGATTACCTTCCCCGGACCTTTCGGGAGGTCTGAGGGGGTTTGAGCAGCAGTGAAGCAGGACAGGCCAAGCAACAATGCCGCAACAGAGCACAACCGACCATTCGACGCGCTGTTGTATGTCATCTATCACTCCAATTGGGTCTGGATTTTCGCGGTGCGGACTGAGTCACCGCTGCCGAAGCTTACTTCAGCGCTCAGGAACTGTGTCATGTCCCTGTCAAGGATTTGTTAAATTCTGATGAATCGCAGCACAACCTTTAGTCCTTGAGCGGCGATGGGTATTGGGGGGCTGGCCCATGCCTCACACCCTCAAAGCGGGTGTCCTGCCGCGTTTTTTGCAAGAGGGCGGGCTCTTGGCTGACATCGCCCTGAGCCGGTGGCCGACTCAAGCCCGGTTTTGGCTTGAGTCGGGCAGTTCCGCTGCTGGACGGAGTCTTCCTGTCGCTCTTTCGTGTTTTCGAGCTGTCAATTCCCACTCGATCCCCGCCCATCCCTTACAACCGGGCGACGTAACAACGCAAGGTCCCTCCACTCCACAGATCATCGCTTTTGCGGTGATCTGTTCCGGTCGGGATGACAGAGTTGGGGAGATCGGGACATGCCCAGTCGAGCCAAAACCAGGCTTGAGTTGGCATCAGAGTTTCTTACAATTGTTTTACATCTTCAAGACAACGGGCTGAGTCTTCTTCGGTGAATATCTCGTAGTACCTTCACTTACGATTTTCATTGGGAGGCTGGAAAACGATCAAGAACGTTAGTACATTCATGGCAACGGCGCTGGCAGTTCTGGCCTTTGCGCTGACGCCCAGCGCCGCCACGGCGCAGAGCTACAGCGGCAACTGGCCGCTGACCGTGACCCACTCGCAGCACTCCAACGGCAAGTACTGTGTGACGCTGACCGACGATAGCAGCCTGGGCTGGCCGCACAGCGGCAGGGCCTCGGTGGTCGTCGGCGGTACCCCGCTTTTCGGCACATTTCAACTCATCAACCACCTCCTCACGGTGACTTTCGAAGACCCAGGGGGGACGGGGCAGAACGCCGGCCTAGTGTTCGTCGCTCCCGCCGCGAAAGGCAACATCGGCAGTGGCGTCTACGAGGAGGTCTACGGCGGGGAAGAGTTCGACTCCGGTGTGTTGCTGGTCGGCAAGAAAAACGGCTGCTGAAATCGCCAATACGTAAAAGCACCTTCGGTCTGCGCGGCGTGACGGGTGGCCCACTCAAGCCAGGTTTTGGCTTGAGTGGGGCAGTTCCGCAGCCGGCACAAAGTATTCCTTAAAACGATCCCGTTGTTTAGATGTCGACGACGGGATTATCACCTTGGGGCTGGTCTGAGATGCAAAGAATCGACGAAATCGTGTCATTTTGCATGTTGAATTGAGGGTCCTCCACGAATTTGTACCAGCCCGGGCCTACAGTCGCAAATGCGCCATTGAAACCTGCGTTCTCGAAGAACTGCCAGGTGCCGGAGAGGACGACTACGGACGAAATCACGTCGTTCCATCCATCGCCCACGTAACTATATCCCCAGCCAGGAGCCAGGCTAATGAGTTGATTCGAATTATCGATGTTGAAGTTAGCGTCCTTGAACACGATGATCGACGGCAGGATGTACATTTCGATTCTCCTTATAATTGTGAATTCTCGGTGGCTGATTGTTTTTATTGACGGTGTCGTACGATCCGGGGGGGGCCGGCTTCGGCTGTATCTACAAGGCCTCTGCTTGCAGGACCTGTAAATCCGACTCCACGTGGCGTCCCAGTTTGTTGGCGGCGAAGAGCGCTTTGCAGGCGGGATGGTCCGGCTTCTACCTCGTGAGGCTTTCCCGGAGCGAACAAGCGCGCAGGCCCTTTCTCCGTCTTGTCCAGATCGGCGGTGTTGCCGGGGTGCGTCGCCGGCCGTTCAGACTTCTTGTTTTTGCGTTCCATGGTTTACTCCTCTGGGTTACAGTTCATTCCTCTCTTCTTGCGAGACGAAGAATCTATGATAGTAGTGATTTCAAGACCGAAAACGTTTCAGACTTTCCGCAGGGCAGCACACACTTCATAAATAGGCGATGGCGCTGTTGCGGGTGAGCACGAGGGCGGGTCGTTTCCTGGCGGGCGCCTTGTCGGGCCGCGGCAAACTGGTAGAGCCGAACCCTCACCTCTGGCTATCTGGCCCCGCGCCATTCTTGCAGCCACGCGGTCTCCGACTCCCAACCCCGCGCTTCGGCTTGCAATTGTCGCGAGTAGCCCTGGCGGTCGCGTTCTTAACCGGCCTGCAGTTCCCACCGACGGAGATGTTCCCGCAGGGCGTCGCGCACCAGAGCGGACCGGTTTCGCTTAGTGCGCTTCGCGGCTGGTCGGCGGCGTATAGCAGCTTTTTATCCAGCAAGATTTGAACGATTTGCGTATGTGGAACCTATTCCACAGTGTGCTCCACATAGAAGACATTTCAAAGCAAGCTGTTACATTCCAGGAGTTGGCGGGCGGGGCCGCCTGCCCCACACGAGCAGTCCATCAGCACATCCCACTCAATTTGCGATATCCCCATGCTCCCAACATTGGCGGAGGTTGCAGGTTACGCTGAGTGCAGCTAAATTAGGTGCGAGAGTTGGAGGTGTACATGAAAAGGCCCGACCCGGTGGAATCTGCCTCTGCATTGATCTCTGCTTCCGCATTCATAGACGAAAAGATCAAGGAACTTGGGGACTGGCGCGGGAAGATGCTCGCGAAAGTGCGCGGAATCATACACGAGGCAGACCCTGAGATCGTGGAAGAGCGGAAGTGGGTTAAGCCGAACTCGCCGGGGACTCCCGTCTTTTCCCACGGCGGCATCGTGTGCACGGGAGAGACGTACAAGAACGTCGTCAAGATAACATTTGCCAAGGGAGCTGCGTTGAAGGATCCTTCCGGTCTATTCAGCTCCAGCCTCGACGGGAATGTGAGGCGCGCCATCGACATCCACCAAGGCGACAAGATCGATGAGGCGGCCTTGAAGGATCTCATCCGCGCTGCCGTGGCGCTGAATCTCAAGGGCCAGAGCGAGCCGAGACCCAAGGCGAAGTCCCCGCGAGCGAGCAGCAAGCGGGTAGGCTACCGGCGAGATTGATGCCCTATCCCTTCAGCGGCGAAACAGGCTTGAGGTGTTCCCCAACGAATCCACCCAGGACGGCAAATAGAGCCACGTTCAACGCCAGAAAGTAAAAGACAACAGGCACAAGGCGAAGCGCGTAAAAGGCCCGCTTGATGCTTTGAGATTCCTTAGAGTCGACGTCATGTTTGCTGTCGACGATGCGGCTGAGGAACGCCGACTTCCGAGGACCAAATGCGACAAACCCATGCAGATCTGCGAGTGACAACTTCAACCACAACCAAACCCCCACATTAATGTCGGCGGCGGGTTCGGGATTCGCGACGGGTTTGCGTCGTCCGGTTATGTGCCAGCAATGCCCTTGTTCTGGAGGATCCTGACCACCACCCGACGATTCTCGGCTTGACCCTCCGCGGTTGCATCGGGAGCTACCTGCGTGCTCGTACCCATTGCGCCCGGAGCGAGTACATTGGTCAATGGAGTGTTGCCCTGCTGTTCCAAGAACTCGAGCACGTGATCTGCGCGTTCCATGCTCAGCCGTTGGTTCAATGCGGCGCTGCCCACCTTCGAGGCATATCCCTGCACCTGAATGATGTAGGCAGTGATGCCCTTGGCCTTCTGCGCCAGATTCAGCAATTGTGGTTTGTATTGCGATTCCACCACAGTGCTGCCGTTGCCGAAGTAAACCGTCACTTCCCCCAGGATATTGTAATCAGCCAGCTCACCGAAGCGCTTGTTGTCGGCGGCGATTGCTGCCTTGTTCGCGGCGATCGCCGCAGCGTTTGCGGCAGTCTTCGCCTGTTCTGCCTGGAGCTCTTGCTGCTGTTGCTGAAGCGCTTGCTTCTGGGCCTGAATTTGCTGTTCGCTTTGCTGGATTTGTTGCTGGTTCGCCTGGACTTGTTGCTCGGTCGGAGCTAAGCCTGCCTGCATATCTTCCGCGGCCTTGAGGTCGGAGCCTTTAAATTTGACCGTGTCCGCCACCAGTTGGTTCTGGGCATTGTAAGACCCCTGCACCTGCACCGGGAGACCCGGCACAAGAGCAGTCACGCCCATCTCTTTCTTGCGAGCATGGAGCAACCCTTCAACTTCGTCGACCTCAGTGGAGAGCGTGAGGATCACCACCACGTTTCCGGAATCCTGAGTCTGCAGCGTCATGGTGGCGCCGCTTCGTCCGTTGATTACTCCTTGTAGGTTTTGTGCCATAGCAACGCCACTACCCAGAATGAGTGCTAGCAATAACCCGCCGGCACTTAAGGCGATTCTTCCGCTCCTGCTTTTAGTCATGGTCCTCACTCCACTCTGGACTTGTCTCGTTGGGACTTATCTCGGCTTCGTTTTACAGCGGGACTTTGCCGTCCGCCACCAACAATAAGTCAGCCTGGAAACAAGTACGACTGGCAGAAGTATTAGTTCTTGCCTGAAATTGGGCGAAGGTACAGCCAATTTCATACTGGACCTTCGAGTCGTTTGTTCTGGAGAGCCTGGGTCGCGGGAAACTCTCTTCACTCGAACTGAATCAATACGATCTCGGGCTGTGTACCGAGCCGCATCGGTGGCCCCAGGTTCCGGCGCCGGTTGTGGTGTAGACCATCATGTTTCCGAACCGCTTCAGGCCGTAGGTGTATTCGCCGAAGATACGCCGGGTGAACCAAGTGAAGGGGAAGAACTGACCTCCGTGGGTGTGCCCTGAAAGTTGGAGCGAGATGCCAGCCTGTTCGGGAATCGGAAGGGCGTGGGGTGCGTGCGAGAGCAGAATGCTGGCTTCCTCGCGCTGCAGTGCGGCGCGTTCAAGGACGGACCGGAACAGATCAGGGTTGGCGGAAGTGTGGTGGTGCACTCCAACTACTTGGAGGCCGTCGACAGTCACTTTCTCGTCGCTGAGAATACGCACGCCGGCTCGGCTCACCGCGTCGAGATATTTCGAGGGATTGGAAAACTCCTCATGATTTCCAGTGATGAAGTATGCCCCAAGCGGAGGCGAAAGTTCTTTCCAGGGAGCAGCGAGGGTGACGGCATCGACTTTGGTTCCGTCGTATAGATCGCCGGTGAGGAAGACTACGTCCGGGCCGAGCCTTGTGAGCCTGGCAACGATTCGCCGCATGAATGTTACGCCGTTGACGTGGCCGAGGTGAACGTCAGAAACCAGCGCGGCCACCCTTCCACGCCAGATGTGAGGAAGGTTCGGCAGCTTCACCGTGATCCGCTTGACGCGAACCCACTGGGCATTGACGAGAGCGTAGATGCCCGAGAGGGCCGCGAAGCTGAACACCAAGACGGCGACTGCGGGGAGATCCACGTGTAAGCCGGTTAGACGACCTCCGAAATAGAGGGTCCAACAGAGGCAGGCCGCAAGAAAGAAGAAATTCACCATGCCCAGCCAGACCGCGGCAATCGTGTAAAAGACACGCACGAACCCGTTGTAATAGCGAAAGGCCAACAAAGAGGCGGCGACGAAGCTTACCGACAGTAAAGCCAACGCTGCCTGTGGGACGGTAATGCCCGGCGGGTCAGCAACTGCTCGGAAGTCGATCCAAGTCCGGTAAATGAACCAGTGGGCGAGCGAAAGGATCGACTGAATGACCACGACGAATACGGCAATTCTTGCGCGCAAACAGGGGTCCCTAGTGGCTGAGATTCGAGAAGGAAGCTGCTCTGTCAGTGCCCGATAAGGATTTCTTGGAAAAAAAGCTGGAGCCGACGACCAGAGTTGAACTGGTGACCTGCCGATTACGAATCGGCTGCTCTACCAACTGAGCTACGTCGGCCCAGCTTCGATTCTAAATGGGGGCGGAGGTAGCGTAAAGGGTAGGACTGCGAGGAGGCCTTCCATCGAGCGGCTCGTAGGCCCGGAAAGCATGTTGCTGCTAAATGCGCTGCGGGGCTTTGCTCCGCCCTGGACGTGCGAGGTCGCCCGTCCACGTGAGCAGTTGCCGTACTGGCAGTCTCCACACGAGCAGTCCGCACTCAGACTGCGCTGACGCTTCTTACTTCTCTCTCATACTCGATGTCGGACTCGGCTGGCAGCAGGACCCAGAGCGTGTAAATGCCGAGGGCGGTACCGAAGGGGACGTTGAAGAAGAGCGA
>Ga0210409_10005152_pt1 | contig 13781 bp, 14 predicted proteins | sample IncBWH17MmetaG_FD_161649 | JGI IMG/M metagenome (GOLD analysis project Ga0210409, IMG submission 161649) | Forest soil microbial communities from Barre Woods Harvard Forest LTER site, Petersham, Massachusetts, United States - Inc-BW-H-17-M | ecosystem: Environmental > Terrestrial > Soil >... | reverse complement strand
TCGAGCTGACGATCGATCTGCAGTACGAGGATCCCGATCTCTCCATCGTTCCGGATCTCGGTGGCGCACGGCAGACCTCAGCGCCGATCGAAGAATTTGCGTTCGATGCCAACGTCCTGGACTCGCTGTTCACCGAGCTCACACCGGCCGCGCCCACGACGTCGGCAGCCGAGGCCCCGCTCGCGAATCCGTATGCCATGGCGGCCGATTATCTGTCCAAGGGTCTGTATGATCGAGCCGCGGCCGAAGTGAGTCGCGCCCTCCTTCGCGGTGGCGACCGCGCGGACGGGATGGCGCTGCTGGGCGACGTATTCGTGCATCAGGGCCTGCACGGCGAAGGGCTGGAACGCTATCGCGATGCGCGACGGGTCCAAGCCACGCACCTCCGCGCGATGATGGGCGAAATCAAAGCGCTCCTCGCGCTCGGCCGCACGGCGGACGCGCGCCCGGTAGCCGAGGACTTGCTCGGCGCCGCACCTGAGGATGTCGACACGCTCCTACTCGCCGCCACCGCTCGAGCCGCGACCGGGGACTTGGACGCGGCCCTCGCCGCGCTCGCACTCGCCCGGCGGGCGGCGCCCCAGCGGGCGGACGTGGCGCAGAAGATCGGCGACGTGCGGCGCGTGGCCGGAGACCGGAGCGGCGCGAGGGCTTCGTACTATGAGGCGCTCGCGCTGGACGGCGACCTCGCGGTCGTCCGGTTTGAGTTGGCCAAACTGCTCGTGGGTGACGGGCACGAATCCGACGCGGAAGCCGAGTTGTTGGCGGCGATCGACGCGGTGCCGACCTATGTCGACGCCTCGCTCGAGCTGGCGCAGCTGTGGCGCCGCACGGGCCGAAAAGAACCGGCGATGCGGGTCGTCATCGAGCTCCTGGAACGCGATATGACGTTGACGCCCGCCTTGCTGACGCTGGGCGAGATTTTATTCGAGCTCGGCAGACGTAAGGACGCCGCACTGGCATTTGCGAGACTGAGACGCATGGAACCGGCGCACCCGGCCGCGCTCTACTACGAAGGGGCGCTGTTCGCCGAGCAGCACCGATTCCGCGAAGCGATCGAACGATGGGAGAAGGTGGTGGAGATCGAGCCGGATGGCCCGTATGGCCGCCGCGCCCGACGCGACGGCCGCACGGCCGCCGATCTGGCGAAGATCTTCACGAACGGCGCCGGCAGCGCGCGCGCGAACGGGAGGCACTGAGCCATGGCTATCGAAGGACCGCTGCGCGAGCTGAGCATACACGACGTCTTCCAGTTACTGGACCTGAGCCGGAAGACCGGAGCGTTGCGCGTGACGTCCGTCCTCCGGGACAACGAAGGCTCCGTGTTATTCGATCGCGGGCGCGTGATCTCGGCCAGCATTCGGTCGAGCCCAAACCCGCTCGGCGCGGTTCTGGTTCGTGCCGGCCGAATTACCGAACGGGATCTCGAACGCGCAAGGAAAGCCCAGCAGGAGAACGGCGGCTCGAAACGACTCGGCGAGATTCTGCTGCAGATCGGCGCGATCTCGGCCCGGGAGCTCGAGCGCCAGGTCCGACTGCAAATCGAGACCGTGGTGTTCGAGCTCATGTCGTGGCGCGAAGGCTTCTTCTCGTTCGAGGAGCGGGATGTCGGCAATGCCCAATTGGAGGCGGCGGTCCACGTGTCGACCGAGTCGCTGCTCATGGAAGGCGCGCGGCGCATCGATGAGTGGAGCCGGATCGCCGACAAGGTGCCGCATCTCGGCGTCATCCCGATCCTCGCGGCCGTGAACGAGACCCACGCGACCCAGCTCGATCTCCTCCCGAACGAGTGGGAAGTGTTGGCCATCATCGATGGCGCGAACGACCTGCACGGCATCGCCGCCGCGCTCGGCCGATCCGAATTCGACGTCGCCAAGGTCGTGTACGGGTTGCTCACGACCGGCGTCGTCGAGCTGCGCGGCGGCCGGGGCACGCCCGTCGCGGTGCAAGCGACCGCGGCGCCCGACCCGGCGCGATATCTGACGCTGGCCGAAGCGGCACTCGCCGACGGGATGTTCGACGAGGCGCTCAACGCGTCGCGATCGGCCATCGCCGCCGATCCGCGCGCGGCCGCGCCACGGCTCATGGCCGCGCGCGCGCTGCGCAAGCTCAATCGTCACGCCGAGGCCGCCGATGAGCTGCGTCGGGCGCACGAGGCTGACCCGCAGCATCCGCACATCCAGCTCGAGCTCGGCCTCGCGGCGTTGTGTCAGGGCGACTTCCGCGGCGCCGTAAAGATCTGGCGCCAATACCTGGAGGCCACCCCCGCGGCGGCCGAAGCCACCGACGTCCGAGAGGCCGTTGACTCGGCCGCGCGGCTCGATCGATTCGTCGAGAGTTATGTCGGCGTCTGACGATATCCGCCGCTGGAGCGACGAGCTGGCGCGGACTCCCGCCAGCATGGTGTTTCTACCGCTTGGCGAGGCGCTGCGCACGCGCGGCCAGACCGGCGTGGCGCTCCGCGTCGCCATGCGAGGCCTCGAGCGTCACCCCTACGACGCCGACGCCCACGACTTGCTGGCCCGCATCTACGTCGATCGCGGCGAGACCGAGAAAGCGCTCGACGAGTGGGATGCCGCGATTCGCTGCACGCCCGGCCACGCTGGTGCCCTGAAAGGCATGGGCTTTGTCTGCTTCAATCAGGGGCGGCTCGTGGACGCCGAGCGCTATCTCGCCGAGGCGGCCGCCGCTAGTCCCGAGGACGACGGGCTCGCTCTCGCCTTGCAGCGCGTCCGCGACGAAATCGCGAGCGCGAATAACGCGTCGCCCTCGGCGAACGCTACCCCGGAACCGGCGCCCGTTGTCGCATCGACCGAACCTGTCGTCGAACACACGTCGAACGGCAGCGGCACGCCCAATGGCAACGGCGCCCAGGAGGGCGTTGTCGCGTTCGCCGAAGGCGACGCGCAATTCGAGTCCAGCGACCCGCGCCGATTGTTCGCAGACCTGATAGGCGTGGCGGATCAAGCTGCGCTGCTGTTGGATGAAGATGGCCTTGTGCTAGCGGGCGAATATGTTGTATCGGGCGGCCAAGATGTCGGAGCCGAGGTAGGCGCCGCCCTGAGTGGCATCAGTGACGAGGCCCGTCGCGCGATGCGCCATCTGCCACTCGGCGACTGGCGCACGATCATATTCGAGACGCCGGCCGCGACGGTCGTAATGACCCCCGCGCCGGGCGATGGCCTGGCTCTAGTCGCAGCCGCCCCCGAGGTCCCGTCGGGCCTCGTGCGCCGCGCGCTGGAGTCAGTGTCCCAGCGCGCCAAACGCTGGATGGAGCGGCTGTCATGAGCAACAGCTCGCCCTTCATCCCGTCGCTCGAGCACTTGACGCGCCAGCGCGGCGTGCTCGGGAGCCTCATAGTCAGCGAGACCGATGGCATCGTGATCGACGCCGTCGTCCAGCCGACCGTCAAAGCCCCGGTCGTCGCCGCGCTCGCCGCGTCGCTCTACCGTCGCGCGCGGCAATCGGCCCATGCCGCGGGCCTTGGCGGCGTGAAGTACCTGGAGCTGGTCGCCGATGGCGGCCGCCTGTGCATGGCGGGACGCGACGATCTCGTGGTCGTGCTCGTGACCGACACGCGGGTCGGCGTCGGACTCCTGCGCGTCGAGCTGCTGCGGACGGCGGCGGAGTTGCCCGAGTGAAAGGCCTCGCATGAGTCTCGCGGTCGTCGAGCGCTGGGTCGAGGCGCCACTCCGGCGATTCGTCGAGGACGCGCAAGCCGTCCTCGCGCTCTTGCTCACGCCGAGCGGCCAGGTGCTGGCGCAACACGGCTTCACACGGGCGGTCGACGTGATGTCGGCGTGCGCGTTGGCCGCCGCCATCCATGCGTCGTCGACCGAGCTCGGGCGACAGCTGCAGGGTCGGCCCTTTGCCGGGCTGCATCACGCGGGGCGGCGGCGACAGCTATTCTTGGCGCGCGCGGATACGCCGCGCGGGCCGTACGTGTTCCTGACCGTATTCGACCAGGCCAGCTCGCTCGGCCTGGTGCAGCTCTACTACGATGAGTTCACCGTCCGACTCGGCGATGCGGCGCCGGCGCGGTCGGACGACCATCAGGAAGTGCTCGCGGAGAACTTCGAGTCGGAGCTCGACCGCAATCTCAAGCTCTTGTTCAGTCGATAATGTCGCTCGTCAACTACTCTACTCGCGAGATCACGTGCAAGATCGTCTACTACGGCCCTGGGCGGTCGGGGAAGACGTCGAACTTGCACTACATCTACGGGCAGGTGCCGAGCGATCGGAAGGGCAAGATGGTCTCGCTGGCCACCCAAACAGACCGCACCCTGTTCTTCGACTTCCTACCCTTGGACCTCGGTTCCATCTCCGGATTCACCACCAAGATCCAACTCTATACGGTCCCCGGCCAAATTTATTATCAAACCACGCGCCGGCTCGTGCTCCAGGGCGCCGATGGCGTTGTGTTTGTCGCGGACAGCCAGTCGAGGCAATTAGAGGAAAACATAGAAAGTCTCCAAGATCTGCACTCGAATCTCGAAGAGCAGGGCGTTGACCCTCGTACGGTCCCGCTAGTCCTTCAGTACAACAAACAAGACCTGCCGCGCGACCTCATCCTAGATGAGGCGACGCTAGATGATGCGTTGAATTTCCGTGGCGTGCCGCACTTCTCGGCGGATGCATTGCACGGGGCGGGCGTGTTCGAGACCTTGCGTGGTATTTCCGAGCTCGTGCTCAAACGGCTCAGTTCACCGAATGGGGCGAGACGATAGTGGCGAACAACCGCTATCGGTTCGACAATTTCATCGTCGGCTCGGCGAATCGCCTGGCCGTGGCAGCCGCGCGAGCCGTAGCCGAGTCACCCGGTAGTGCCTATAACCCGCTGTTCATCTACGCGGGCTCAGGCCTCGGCAAGACGCATCTCATGGGCGCGATCGCCCATCACGCATCCTCGGTCCAGCCCACGCTGTCGCTGGATTACCTGTCGCTCGACGAGTTCGTGCGACAGTTGCATGCCGCCGTATCGATCGGACAAGCCGAGAACTTCCGGCAGCGCTATCAGCATGTCGACCTGCTCCTGCTGGATGATGTGCAATTTCTGACCGGACGGCGCGAGACGCAGAGCGAAATGCTCCGCCTGTTCAACGCGCTGCAGGGCGGCGGTCACCAGATCGTCATGACCAGCGACCGCCCCCCGTCCGACATCGCGGATGTCGACGAACGGCTGCTGACGCGCCTCGCCGGTGGCCTCATCGTCGATATCGGCGCGCCCGACTACGAGACGCGCGTCGCGATTCTGCGAAGCAAGTGCGAGGAGCGCGAGGTGCGATTCGCGACCGGAGTCATCGAGGCATTGGCCAAGATGACCTTCGGCAATGTTCGCGAGCTCCAAGGCGCGCTCAATCGCCTCATCGCCCACCAAACGCTCGAAGAAGGCGAGCTGACGGTCGGCGACGTCGGCATGTTGCTCGGCGGATCACCGACGCCGCGCGCCGCCGCGGAAAAAGAGAACAGCGGCGAATATCTCGCCTTCCTGACGGGTGTCCAACGCGTCGTCTCCGAGAACGCTTGGCGCGTGCGCCTCGGCGAGGGCATCGCCTATTGGCGCGGCGAAGGCTATCGCACAGGGCAGCTCGACCGACTGCTCGAAGGGCGCGTCGAGCCTGACGTCGAGCGCGTGCTCAGCGACTACGCGGCGTCAGTGGATCGGCTGCGGGCGCTCGAGGCCGAGGCGACGGGTGTCGATGCGTCGCTCGGCGGCGCCGACGTGTTTCGCGATCCGGATCGGATGTCGCAGGCCGAGGCGTTGGTGGCCAAGGCCCAAGCAGGCGACGTGGCTCCCGAGGGACCATCGCCGGCCTTCACGCGCGACGAGTACGAGGTTGGCGCCGCGAATCAACTCGCGGTGCGCGCGGCCGATGCGATCATTGCCGACCCCGGCCGTCGCTACAATCCGTATTTCATCCATGGTCCCAGTGGCGTGGGCAAGACTCACCTGATGCACGCGATCGGGAATGGGATCCAGGGCTCGACCTGCCTCGGTGCCCAGCAATTTGTCGACAGTCTAATCGCGGCGCTGCAAGAAGGGACCGTCGAGCGCTGGCGTTCCCGCTTTCGCGCGGCTGGGGCGCTGCTGATCGATGACGTGCACTTCCTGGCGGGCAAAGAACGAACGCAGGAAGAATTATTTCATGTGTTCAATGACATGTACGACCAGGGAAAGCAGGTCGTGCTGTCCAGTGATCGCCCACCGAAAGAGCTCGAAGATCTCGAGGAGCGGCTGCGGTCGAGATTCGAAGGTGGCCTCGTCGTCACTATCCAACCGCCAGATCGCGGACTGCGCGAGAAACTGTACGCGCGATTCCTGGCGCGGGCAGACATAGAGCCGGAGCCGAACCTAGTCATGTACCTGGCGGACCGACCGGTCGCCAGCGTGCGAGAGATTGCGGGAACGATCCAGCGCCTCATCGCGACAGCGGAAGTCGCGGGCGCAGCCGTGTCGCTGGAACTCGCGAAGGGAGAGCTCGATGGCCCGGGCTCCTCGCGCGTGCCGGCGCCCAAGACCATGGCGGTCGATGCGTTTTTCCTCGATGACGAGAAAGTGATCTGGGATTGGCCAGAGATGAGCGGCCGCGTGATCGAGGAGTGGCGCTAACATGGCCATCAAAGGCAGCCTCAAAGAGGCCAGTCTTCCGGACGTGCTCCAGCTGCTGGCCATGGGCAAGAAGACCGGTTGCCTGAGCGTCACGCATCGCAACAATTTCGGCTACATCTACTTCGAGAAGGGGCGCATCGCCTACGCGTCCATCGTCAATCGCCGCGATCGACTCGGCGATCTGCTGATCAAGACGGGCCTCGTCACCCGGGAGCAGCTCGAGCAAGCCGTCGGGGCCCAGGCCGGATACAAGGACAAGCGGCTCGGCGATATCCTCGTGGCGCAAGGGTTGGTCTCGCGCGACGAGCTGCATGCGCAAGTCCGCGTGCAGATCCAGGAAGCCGTGTATTTCCTGTTCACGTGGTCGCAGGGCACCTTCAACTTCGAGGCGGACATCCGCCCCGAAGAGCAAGATTTCGTCGTCTCGATCAATCCCGAATCGCTGCTCTTGGAAGGCGCGCGGCGCGTCGACGAGTGGGGGTTGATCAGCAAGAAGATTCCGAGCTTCGACCTCGTGTTCGAGCTCGATGGCGAGCGGATCCGTCAGAGCGACGTCACGCTGACGCACCAGCAAGAGGTCCTGATCGACTACATCGACGGACAGCGCGATGTCACCGCGCTCGTCGATGCCAGTGACCTCAGCGAGTTCGACGTCGGCAAGGCGCTGTTCGCCTTGATCTCGGCCGGCTTTCTGCACCGCGTCGGCACGAGCAAGGCCGAGCCCACGGTCTCGGATGCCCGGGTCGAGGAACACCGGAACCTCGGCATCGCGTTCTATAAGACCGGCATGTTCGAGGAAGCCGTTCGCGAGTTCCGCCGCGTCACCGAGTGCCGCCCCGCGGATCAAGGCGCGCCATTCTATCTCGGCCTCGTGCTCATGCGCCAGGGCAAATGGCCCGCGGCAGCCGATGTGTATCGGGCCGCCGCTCAGACCATCGGCGCCAAGCCAGCGGTGTTTTGCAACCTCGCCTACACATTGGAACGCCTCGGCGAATATGACGAAGCGCGCGCGGCGCTCGACGAAGCAGTGAAAAGAGGCGCGGGGAACCTCCCACAAGTGCGCACATCATACGGCGCCCTCGCACTACGGGCGGGGGATATTGCGGAAGCCGATGCCGTCCTTTCAGCCGCGCGCTCGCTGTGGGGCAAGCGCCCGCCACCGCCGGCGTGGTTCCATTACGCGGGACTCGCCGCGGCCCTGGCCGGCGATCTGGATCGCGCGACCGAATTGCTGACCGAAGGCACGACGACGCATCCGCACGCGGCCGCGTTGTTCAACAACTTGGCCGCGGTGGCCGAACGACGCGGTGGGTGGGCGGATGCCGCCATGTTCGTCGAGCGCGGTACCGCCGAGGATCCGGCCCTCCCGCAGCTGCACAAGAATTCCGGGGATTATGCCTATCGGTCGGGGCAGTATGACGAAGCCCTCGATGCCTATCAGCGAGCGACGAGACTCAACCCAGCGCTCGGCGACGACGTGTTCTTCAAAATAGGCAATATCAGATACCGCCGAAGAGAGACGGCGGAAGCGGTGAAGTGCTGGGAACGCGCGCTGGAGCTCGAGCCGGCGAACGCGATCATACGGAGCAATTTGGACGCGGTCCGGCGGGCGGGATGAGCGACGAAGGCGAGTTTCAGCAGTTGCTGTCGAAGATTTCGACCGAACGCCAGTTCCACTGCCAGCACTACAAGGAGAAGTGCCTGCGGCGGCGGATCGGCGTGAGACTGCGCGCCCGTGGCCTGCACAGTTACTCCGACTACGCCCGGCTGCTCGATGGTGACGCAAAAGAATACGAGAAGCTGCTCGATACGCTGACCATCAACGTCACCAAGCTCTTTCGGAATTGGGAGACGTGGGATGCGATCGGGACGCACGTCATCCCGGCGATCTGGCGCGACACGCCGCGGGAAGTGAAGGTCTGGAGTGCGGGTTGCTCGTCCGGTGAGGAGCCCTATTCGTTGGCGGTGCTGTTTCACCGTCACGCGAGCACGGTGCGCGAAGCGCACCGCTTGGATCGGGTCGATATCCTAGGCACAGACATCGATCGCGAAAGCCTGACCGCGGCCGCGCGCGGATCGTTCGACGATGACGCCTTCACCGACACGCCCGCGGAGCTCCGCGCGGCCTATTTCAGCGCCACCGCCCCGGCCGCCGTGAGGCTCGACGTCAAGAATCTCGTCCGCTTCGAGCGCCGGGACCTGATCCATGGCGATGCGCCAAAGGGATTGCACCTGATCGCGTGCCGCAACGTGATCATTTACTTCGATCGGGCCACGCAAGAGCACCTGTTCGTCCGGTTCCACGAGAGTCTCGAGCCCGGCGGGTACCTCGTGCTGGGCAAAGTCGAAACCCTGCTCGGCGCCACGCGCTCGCTGTTCGAGCCGGTGGACGCGCGCGAGCGCATCTTCCGCCGCCGGTGAACGAGCACATTCGCGTCAAAGTCGCCGATTACGCCGTGGCCCGCGGCGATGCGATCATCGCCACCATCGGCCTGGGCTCGTGCGTCGCGATCACCGTGTACGACAACACGGCGCGCGTGGGCGGGCTGGCGCACATCCTGTTGCCTACCGAGGGCATGTCGCGCGACACACACAACCGCGCGAAATTCCCCGGCTCGGCCGTGCCGCTCTTGCTCGAAGAGATGCGGAAGCTCGGCGCCAAAGGACCGTTTCAGGCCAAGCTCGTCGGGGGTTCGAGCATGTTCTCGTCGCTACTGCCGCAGGGCGGCGTGAACATGGGTGACCGGAACGTCGAGGCGTGCCGGCGTGCGCTCGGCCAAGCGCAAATCTCGCTCATCGCGCAGGATACGGGCGGCACGTACGGCCGCAGCGTGTTCCTGCACATCCGCGATGGCAAAGTTGTGGTACGCTCCCTGGCGCACGGGGAGAAAGTGCTATGAAAAGCGTCCTCGTCGTCGACGACAGCGCGTTCATGCGCAAAGTCGTGAGCGAGCTGGTCTCGGCCTCGAACGAGTTCCGCGTCATTGGCACCGCACGCAACGGGTACGACGCGCTCAAGCAGATTCATACGCTGGAGCCGGACATCGTCACGATGGACATCGAGATGCCCGAGCTCGACGGTATCCAGGCGCTCGGCTACATCATGTCCGAGACGCCGCGCCCGGTTGTCATGTTGAGTGGCGCCGAGACCGACGATAGTCGCGATCACACCATCCGCGCCTTGGAACTCGGTGCTATCGACTTCGTCCGCAAGCCTTCTGGTCCCGTCAGCTTGGATTTGCCCGCCGTGCGGGAACAACTTTTGGCGGCGCTTCGCGCCGCTGCGTGCGTCAACCTGCGCGGCGTCGACGTTCTCGCGAGACCCAGGCATTCGGGAACCTGGCGAGTGCCAGAGCGAACGGGTGGCGCGACCCGGGTCGTCGTAATCGCGGCCAGCACGGGAGGTCCCAGGGCGCTGGCCGAGGTCATACCGAATCTGACCCCGTCGATCGACGCCGCCGTTTTGGTCGTGCAGCACATGCCGGGAGGCTTTACGGCCAGCCTCGCGCAGCGGCTGAACGACATGAGCCCACTCCGGGTGGTGGAGGCGAAGGACGGCGACCGCATCGTACACAACCGTGTATACCTTGCCCCCGGGGGGTATCACATGCGCGTCGCGATCCGCGACGGGTTGCCGACCCTGACCCTGGATACGGCGGCGCCGATCTGGGGCGTCAGGCCGGCGGCGGATCCGCTGTTCCGTTCGGCGGCCCAGGTATTTGGCCCGTCAGTCGTCGGCGTGGTCTTAACCGGCATGGGGCGGGACGGGGCCGAGGGGCTGCGGACGATCCGAGACGCCGGGGGCCAGGGCGTCGTCCAAGATCAGATGACCTCTACGATCTACGGTATGCCCCAGGCGGCGTTGGCGACCGCTGGAGCGGACCGCGTCGCGCCTCTGACCGAGGTGGCGCCGGCGGTGGCCGATCTATTGGCCATCGCGGGGCGGGCATCGTGAGCGCCACGCTCATCCCAACGGCCGCCTATCAGCTCGCCGATGCGCAGGGTGTGCGCGAGGCCGCGCGCCGGCGCTTGGGCATCATCGACTTGCTCGTCTTCCGCGCCGGCGGCGAGCGGTTCGCGGTGGGTCTGGCCGCGGTCGATGAGGTCATCGACACCGGAGCGATCACGGCATTTCCGCAGAGTCCACGGACGATGCTCGGGGTGTCGGAAATCCGTGGCTCGCTCATTCCCGTGTACACGCCCGGCCCGGCGCTCGGCGTCGAGATCAGCGAACGCAAGAAAATCGTCGTCGCCCGCGGTCGCGAGGGACGTCGCATTGGGCTGGCGGTCGATGATGCCGAGGGCGTGATGGCGTTCGACTTCGAATTGCTGAACACGTCATCGGCCCAAGGGATGTTGCTCGGGATCTCGCCGCGCGGGAACCTGTTGGCAGTCGTCGATATCGAAGCCCTGGTCGCCGCGTGCACCACCGATCGGGTCGAGGAGACCTCATGAGTACGACTAACGGGCACGTTCAAATCGTCACGTTCCGATTGGCGGGCGATCTCTTCGCCGCGGACATTCACGGCGTCGAGCGCGTGTTGCGCCGGCAGGAAACGACGCCCGTGCCGAACGTGCCGGACTGGATCATCGGCGTCCTCGAGTACCAGAAGCGAGTGGTGCCGGTCATCGATCTCCGCATGCGCTTCGAGATGGAGGCAGCCGAGGCGACGAACGAGACGCGAGTGTTGGTCTTCAATGCCGGAGACCAGTGGATCGCCGGGGTCGTCGACGCGGTTCTCGACGTGGCCGCCGTTGACAAGACGACCGTTCAGCCGCCGCCCGAGCTCTTTCGCGGGCTCGCGGGCGAGTACCTCAAGGGCATCGTCCGCCGCGAGAAGAAGCTCGTCATGTTGCTCGATGTCACGAAGTTGCTGACCGCTACCGAGCGCCTGGCGCTGGAACTCGTCGATGCCTGATGAGTTGGTCGATCTGAGGGCCGCGTATCAGGCAATCGATGCGCGGCTCGCCGGGCCGGAAGCACAGAACGGCGCTCGCGATCAGCTGAAGGGCGAGATCATCGCCCTCTACAAGCGCGTCGAGCAGCGCGTGACCGAGCTGTCCGCGCTCAAGGACGACATCAAGAAGCTGGTCGACAAGTGGAAGACGATGCAGCAGCAAGCAGCGCCATCCGTCGCGCCCCAGTTCACGGGGGAGCGTCCGACCGTGCACGCCGACCACATCGGCGCCTCGACCTTCATCGAGAAGGGATGGAGTCGGATCTCGCTCGGCGACTACGAGGGTGCCGAGGCCGCACTGGTCAAGGCCCTCGAACTGTCACCCAACGATCCCCAGTCGGAGTCGCTGCTGGGCTGGGCGCAGATGCTGCAAGAAAAATACGATGACGCGTTGCTCAACTTCCAACGCGTATTGATGCGTCAACCATCGAACGCGCTCGCGCGGATCAACGTCGGCTACATCTGCCTCAAGAAGCGCATCTTCGGCGAGGCCATCGAGCATCTCTCGAAGGCCATTCGGCTCGACAACGACAAGAAGGCGACGCTCTACGCCCACTTTTATCTCGGACTCGTCTATCTCGAGCGCGAGATGTACGAAGACGCGCAGACCTTCTTCGAGAAGACGCTCGCTCTCGGCCCTAACTTGATCGAAGCCTACTACGAGCTCGGCCGCGCGCGGTGGTTCGGTGGAACTCAAGACGGGGCGCTCGAGGCGTGGCGCGCGGGACACGCGGCGAACAAGTTCAATCCATGGGGGAAGCGCTGCGCCGAGGTGCTCGAGGCAGTCGCCGCCGGCGGCGAACCCCCGCACGCTCCGTAGTACTGGCTCTGATTTGTGTCGCCGCTTCGCGGCTGACACTACGAGCCCAGGCGACGCTACCCGTCCAGCTGACACAGCGGACACAGGGGACGCTGCTAGCCCCGGCGCCATTACCCGTCCAGAGCGACGAGCGCGAAGCGCGAGGAGAAAAAGCCGGAGATCGGTCCGCGACCCGAGTCGACATAGCCCGATTCACAGCCATAGCCTATGGCGAAGACACAGTCCTAGCGCGCCACCTACTACAGCAGGCCGCCCAGCACGACACATTCCCAGGCCTGCCAAGACCAACCGAGCATGTCCTGATCGCGATTGCGCCAGACCGGGCGCGATTCAGAGCCTGGGCGGGCCCGGCAGCGCCGGAATGGGGCGCTGGATTGGCTTTTCCCGAATCGCACAAGATCGTACTCCAAGGCCACACGGCGTCGTCCGCCGCCGGAAACCCGACGGTGACACTACGCCACGAGCTAGCCCATCTGGCGCTGCACGAGTTTTTCGGCGACTCCGTCGACGGTATCCCGCGATGGTTCGACGAGGGCTACGCGTGCTACGCGGCCGGCGAGGTAGGCCGCGACGACGCACTGGCGGCGAACCTCGCCTTGGCGCTGAGAGGCACGCCGAGCCTGGCGAAGGTTGACAGTGGTTTGACAGGGACGGCTCTGGAGGCAGACGCCAGCTATGCGCTCGCGTATCGGGCGGTGACGGATCTGGCGGATCGCGATCCGCGAAACGGATTAGCACTGCTCTTCGCGGACTGGCAGTCCACCGGGTCGCTCGACCGCGCCGTTCGCCGCGCGTACGGGGTAACAATGGAAGGTTTCGAGGCCGACTGGCGCGTCCGCGTACGTCGTCGCTACGGGGCCCTGGCGCTCGTGACGGACCTCAGCGCCGCGTCGTTGCTGCTGCTGATACTTCTGGCGCCGTTCTACGTCGCCCGGCGCCGCCGGGATCGGGAGCGATTGGCGGCGTTGCGCACCGCCGAGGAGGCGGCGGAGGCGCGAGAGCGGCAAGAAGCGATCGCTGCGCTGCTCGCCACGCTGCCCCGGAGATAGGATGAACTTCTATTGACACTGTTTTCGACTGGTTCTACTCTTTTAAAATGGCAACGAATACGACGAACTCACCGGCAGCGGCGACTTTATGGCGTCGCCGAGCCTTGTTTTGGGCGCTGGCAGTCGTCGTGATCATCCTCGGTTTCGCCGATCTGGCGCGGGGCGGGGAAACGTTGGCACCCGTGCTCCTCGTCATCGGCTACTGCGTGTTGGTCCCGATCGCCATTCTCCAGTAGCAGGTCTTTCCCAATCTGGTCCCCGGCGTCCTATCGTACTCCCAGCGGGCGAATAGCTCAGTTGGTTAGAGCGCCTGCCTTACACGCAGGATGTCGGGGGTTCGAGTC
>Ga0210409_10005151_pt1 | contig 13781 bp, 10 predicted proteins | sample IncBWH17MmetaG_FD_161649 | JGI IMG/M metagenome (GOLD analysis project Ga0210409, IMG submission 161649) | Forest soil microbial communities from Barre Woods Harvard Forest LTER site, Petersham, Massachusetts, United States - Inc-BW-H-17-M | ecosystem: Environmental > Terrestrial > Soil >... | reverse complement strand
TACCGGAGTTAGCCCCTTCGCCTCGATCGCCGCCTCATCCATATACGAATTGAAGAGGTCCGCCACCTTGCGCAAATTCGATCCTGCCGGCGGATTCGAAGTAGCAAGATCCTTAATCAGGTCCGCCGTGCGCTGACTGCTCAGATCATCCAGTTTCGTCCAAACGTTCATGACCGCCCGGTCCGGCGGAATCTCAACTCGCTTGATCCAGTTGCCATTCGCGAACCGGTAAAAATCATCCCCCGGCCTCACCGACCGGGCGATGTTTTCGACCGCAATCCCGTGAATCTCTTGGATGGACGCATTCTGTGCGACCGCATTTAGGGTACAGAAGACCAGACACGCCAAGACACTCTTTGAAAACGTTTCGATTCGTTTCATGTGGAACTCCAGGCAGGCAGCCAGAGAAATGACTCCGTTCGTTATCACAAATCTATGCCAGCTTAGACGTCTAACACCGTTATTGGTCACGTAGCGACAGCCGCCTCGGCTGTCGAGCGAAGGCGAAGCCGAGCGCACCGCACCTCAGACCGCGAAATTTCGCCGTCCTTTACAACCCCGGTATAACTCGCTTATGCCAAGCCGTAGCCTGCTCATAAGCATAAGCAAGTCGCAGTACCAGATCCTCGCGCCAATGAGGCCCCGCAATCTGCAATCCAATCGGCAATCCGCCTTGCGTGAACCCGCAGGGAACCGAGATCGCGGGCAATCCCCACACGTTAAACGGCCGAGTATTCCGCAACAGCTTCAACTCCGCTGGACGCAGCGAGTCCGCGTTAGCCGTCAGCTCCGCTATCGTCGGAGCCGGTAGCGGTGTAGTGGGCGTGACCAGCAAATCCACCTCGGCAAATACATCACGAATGTTGCGCCGGGCCACTTCCAACTCGCGCCTCTTCTGCATATACTCCGCCGCCGTGACCTTCTCTCCCGTTCGAATCCGTCGCACCGTCTCTGCCTGATACAACTCTGGATGCTTGGCCACATCTTCCGCGTGGTATGCGTACGCCTCCGCCGCCTGCAACGTCCGGTCGGTCGGCACCTCGAGCCGCACTTCCTTAATATGTGCACCCAGAGTCGCGATTCCCGTCAACACATGCTCCATCGCAGACGCCACCTCCGGATCAAGATCGTCAAAGAAATACGCCCTCGGCACACCCACTCGCAATCCTTTCGCGCCTTCGCTCAAGATGGAAACGTAATCTGTAACGGCAACCTCGGCCGAAGGGATGTCGCCCGAATCATATCCCGCGATCGCCTGCAACACGATCGCCGCATCCTCAACGCTCGCAGCCAGCGGCCCCACATGATCGAGCGATGTCGAAAGTGGAATCATCCCGCGGCTCGAAACCCGACCATGCGTCGGCTTAATCCCCACGCATCCGCATAGCGCTGCCGGTTCGCGAATTGATCCCGCCGTGTCCGTTCCAATCGCAGCGCACGCCATCCCCGCCGGAACCGAAGCCGCCGACCCTCCCGAAGATCCCCCGGCAATCCGTTTCACGTCCCACGGATTGTGAACATCCCCAAAATGGCTGATCAGAGAACTTCCACCATAGGCGAACTCATGCAGGTTATTTTTGCCAACGATCACCGCTCCGGCCGCGCGCAATTTTCGGACGACTTCCGCGTCTTCCCGCGGAACGCGATCCTTATGCAACGCACTCGCCGACGTCGTCCGCACTCCCGCGGTATCAATCAAATCCTTCAGCGCAATCGGAATTCCGTGCAACGGCCCCCGCCACTTTCCCTGTGAAATCTCTTCCTCGGCGTCGCGCGCCTCTGCCAGAGCCGATTCCGCCATCACCGTGATAAACGCATTGAAGCGAGAATTGAGCTCTTCAGTCCGCCGTAAGCACTCCCGCGCGACCTCGACAGGAGAAATCTCTCGCAGTCGGATCCGCTGCGAAAGTTCAGAAATGGTCATGGGAGCATTCATCGCCGGAGAACATTGTAAGGGCACCAGTATTTCCTTTGTGAACCTTCGTGCCCTTCGTGGTTTCCGCCTTTGTTTCAGCCCAACCAAAAAGTCCTATAATGAGAAAAGTCGTTTTCTGGGAGCAAGTAAAAATGGCAGAGATGACGATCGCGCCTGTTGCGACTCACGGCTTCTTCGTGGACGGACGATGGCAACAGGACGGCGACCTGGTGGAAATCCGCTCCCCCTACGACGGAAGCCTGATCGGCCGCGTCACGCAAGGCCGCAAAGAACACGCCGAGGCCGCCATCGCCGCCGCCGTCAAAGCCTTCGGCACGACCCGGCGTCTCCCCGCTTTCGAGCGCCAGCGCGTCCTTCGCCAGATCTCCGCGTTCATGACTGAGCGCAAGGAAGAATTCGCCCGCACTCTCGCGCAAGAAGCCGGCAAGCCCATCAAGGCCGCCCGCATCGAAGTCGAGCGGGCCATCTTCACCTTCAACGTGGCCGCCGAGGAAAGTACCCGCATCTACGGCGAGTTTCTGCCTCTCGACTGGCAGGAATTCACGGCCGGACGCTGGGGCATCGTACGCCGTTTTCCACTTGGCCCCATCGCCGGCATCACTCCATTTAATTTCCCCATCAATCTCGTCGCTCACAAGGTCGCTCCGGCCATCGCTGCCGGATGCCCCATGGTCCTCAAGCCCGCGCCGCAGACGCCGCTCTGCTCGCTGCTTCTCGCCGAATGCGTGCAGCAGGCCGGATGGCCCGACGGAGGCCTCAACGTCCTTCCTCTCTCCAACGAAGATGCCGGTCTTGTTGTCACAGACGACCGTATCAAGCTCATCAGCTTCACCGGCAGTGTCCCTGTTGGCTGGGACATCAAACGCCGCGCCGGAAAGAAGAAAGTGGTCCTCGAACTCGGCGGCAATGCTGCAGTCATTGTCCACAGCGACGCCGACCTCGCCTACGCCGCCGATCGCTGCGTCACCGGAGGTTTCGCCTACGCCGGCCAAACCTGCATCTCCGTCCAGCGCATCCTGGTCGAGCACTCCGTTTATGGAAAATTCACCGACCTTCTAGTAGAGGGCGTTAAGCAACTTAAGGCCGGCGATCCGCTCGACGAGTCCACTGACGTCGGCCCGCTCATCCGCGAAAGCGACGCGATCCGCACCGTCGCTTGGATCGACGAAGCCGTCCGCGCCGGAGCCCGCCTCCTTTGCGGAGGCCGCCGCAATGGCTTAGTTGTCGAGCCCACGGTACTGACCGGCACCAAGTCCGACATGAAAGTAAACTGCCAGGAGATTTTCGGCCCCGTCGTCAGCGTCGAGCCTTACCGGGATTTCGACCAAGCCCTGCGCCAGGTCAACAACACGGCCTACGGAATGCAGGCCGGCGTTTTCACTCGCGACGCCAAGCTGCTATTCCAGGCCTACGAAGAACTCGAAGTCGGCGGCGTCATTGCCGGTGACGTCCCGTCCTTCCGCATCGATCACATGCCCTACGGCGGCGTAAAAGATTCCGGCCTTGGCCGCGAAGGCCTCCGTTACGCCATCGAAGAAATGACCGAACCAAAGCTCTTGGTAATGAATCTCCGCTGACCGCACCCCGTATTTGTCATCCTGAGCGTAGTTGACATCCGCGAAGCGGTCGTCAACGAAGTCGAAGGATCCCTACGTTTCCGCCGCAGCATCAGGGTAGGGATCCTTCGACTACGTGTCTGCGTCGCTTCGCTCGCAGCCACTCCGCTCAGGATGACAGACATGGGTTCTTTGCTTTGCTCAGCAATGACAAGCCGGTGAGAGTTGAAAAACTCAACATTTTTTAGCAACATTCACTTCATACGCTTCATAATTTTTTTCTATCGCGAATTTTCAAAAACGCGCGACAAAGCTTCTCGAAATATTTATAATTCTCTGTTTCGCAACCAACTCGAAAACCTGTGGGTGGTTTTCTTACTCGGAACTTAAACTGACGCACTGAGCGGACGAGCCAAGCAACAAAGCTCCGCCGGGTCTCTTCGCTAGATCTTCATAAGAGAATGTCGCAGATCTTCCATCGCAGCACGAATACGCTTTCCCGCGCCACCATTTTCGGCGCAGTATTCATTGTTACGGCATTGGGCGGAGTCATTTACATCGTGCAGGGCTCTCCCTTTGTGACCTATGCCGGCGTCCGCAAGCCGCAGCCGGTCCCATTCAGCCATCAGCATCATGTCGCCGGACTCGGCATCGACTGCCGCTACTGTCACACCTCGGTCGAGACCTCCAGCTTCGCCGGAATCCCTCCAACCAAGACGTGCATGAATTGTCACTCTCAGATCTGGACCAACGCCGAGCTCCTTGAGCCCGTCCGCGCCAGCTACCGCTCCGGCGAATCGCTGCAGTGGACCCGCGTCAACCAGCTCCCCGACTTCGTCTACTTCAATCACAGCATTCATGTCACCAAGGGCGTCGGCTGCAACACCTGCCACGGCCCGGTCGACCAGATGCCCCTGATGTACCAGGCGGAATCCTTGCAGATGGAGTGGTGTCTGGGATGCCATCGCGATCCTGGCAAGAATCTCCGCCCGCGCGATCAAGTTTTCAACATGCGCTACCAGCCACCCACGACGGCGAAACCCGTCAGTGTGGATGGCCGCGTTTTCACCGATCAGGATTCCCTCGGCGCATACCTGATCACCAAATATCAGGTTCGCGACGGAAGAATAAAAACTTCCGACGGCCAGATCGGCGGCGGCGATATAACGAGTTGCAGCACCTGTCACAGATAGTTGTTCGGTTTCAGGAAGTCGGAGGTGTTATGTGGGGACAGCCGCCATCGGCTGTCCGTCGAGCGAAGCTCGACAAGGTTTTGTGGACGGCACAGCCAGAATGACGACAGACAACAAATCGCAGTTCGTCAAACTCGAAGACATCTGCCCCACCAAGAAGCTCGACCTGGGTACGGTCCGCGAGAGAATCGACGCCGCCACCGCCCACGACAAGGCGGAAAAAACCGGCCCGGAATACTGGCGATCGCTCGAAGAACTCGCCGGCAGCCCCGCCTTCCAGGAAGCCCTGCACCGCGAATTTCCCAAAGGCGCCTCCGAATGGCTCGACACCGTTTCGCGCCGCGGATTCCTCAAAGTCATGGGCGCCTCGCTTGGCCTGGCAGGCATGACCGGATGCGTGAAGCTCCCGCTCGAGCCGATCGTCCCTTACGTTCGTCAGCCGGAAAATGTCATCCCTGGCCGGCCCCAGTACTATGCTACAGCGGTCACGCTCGGTGGATACGCCAGCCCGGTCCTGGTCGAAAGCCATCTCGGACGCCCGACAAAAATCGAAGGCAACGATCAGCATCCCGCCTCGCTCGGCGGCACCGACATCTTTGCGCAAGCCTCGCTCCTCGGCCTCTACGATCCCGACCGCTCGCAGACCGTCACCTCGATGGGCGATGTCCGCTCGTGGCAAGCGTTCCTAGGCGCGATCCGCGGCCCGCTCAGTGCGCAAAAATCCCTGCAAGGCGCAGGCATTCGCATCCTGACGACGACGATCACGTCGCCCACGCTCGCTGATCAACTTCGCAATTTCCTGAAGCTCTATCCGCAGGCTAAGTGGCACGTCTACGAGCCTGTGAATCGCGACAACGTCCTCGAAGGTGCCAAGATGGCCTTCGGACAGCCCGTTGAGACGCGCTACGATTTTTCGAAAGCCGACATCATCGTCTCGCTCGACGCCGACTTTCTCTCCGCTGGATTCCCCGGCAACACGCGTTACATCCGCGACTTCGCGAGTCGCCGCAATCCTTACGGGAACATGAATCGGCTGTACGTCATCGAGAGCACGCCAAGTTCAACGGGAGCAAAGGCAGATCATCGGCTACCGGTGAGGGTGTCGCATATCCAGATGCTGGCGCATGCGCTGGCATCGTTCCAGGGGTCGGAGTATGTAGAACGGCTAATCGCGGACGACCTACAGTCGCATCAGGGATCTTCTATTGTTATCGCCGGGGACCATCAGTCGCCGGTCGTGCATGCACTCTGTCATGCGATCAACGCCAGGTTGGGCAACGTCGGCAAAACCGTTTTCTACACCGATCCAGTCGATGCCAACCCAATTAGCCAGACCGAGTCGCTTAAAGATCTTGTCGCGGACATGCAGGGAGGCAAGGTCGATCTCCTGATCATCCTCGGCGGAAATCCGGTCTATGACGCTCCCGCCGACCTGAACTTCGCCGACGTACTGAAGAGCGGCAAGGTTCCGGTCCGCGTGCACCACGGCTTATGTCAGGATGAAACCGCCGAACTCTGTCAGTGGCACGTTCCTGCAACCCACGAACTCGAGTCGTGGGGAGATGCTCGCGCCTACGATGGCACCGTCAGCATAATCCAGCCGCTGATTGCTCCTCTTTACAACGGCAAGAGCGCGGTTGAATTTGTGGCGTTGCTTGCGGGGCAATCTGACGCGACAGGATACGAACTCGTCCGCGCCTATTGGCAGAAGCAGCATACGGGCACTGACTTCGAGACGTTCTGGCGCAAGTCGCTGCACGATGGCTGGATCGAAGGAACAGCATTCGCACCCAAAACAGTCGCGACGAAGAGCACAAATTTCCCGGACAGCCCCCCTATCATTGGGGGTAACCCTGGATTCGAGCTCAACATCCGCCGCGACCCCACCATCTACGACGGACAGTTCTCCAACAACGGCTGGCTCCAGGAACTTCCCAAGCCGATGTCGAAGCTTACCTGGGACAACGCAATCCAGATCGGCCCGAAGATGGCCGAGCGCCTACAACTCGCCGCCAAAGACGTCGTCGAACTCGAACTGAACGGCAAGAAGGTCCAAGGAGCCGTCTGGATTCAAGCCGGCCATCCCGACAACTCCATCACCATCACGCTCGGTTACGGCCGCAAGCATGCTGGACGCGTTGGCTCCGAGCAAGGCTTCAGCGCCTACGAACTCCGCACCACCGCCGCGCCATGGATCGCCTCGGGGGTGAAGATCACCAAAACCGGTGCCAAGTACGAACTCGCCTCCACGCAAGGCATGCAGTCCATGGAGACTCCCGATGGCGGCTACCGCCCGCTAGTCCGCGAAACCACGCTCGAAAAATATAAGAAAGAGCCGAAGTTCGCGCAGGAGGAGGAAGTTCCCAAAGACGTCACACTCTACCCCAATTACGAGTACGAAAAAGGAACCTACGCTTGGGGCATGGCCATCGACCTCAACAAGTGCGTAGGCTGCAACAACTGCATCGTGGCGTGCCAGTCGGAAAACAACATCGCCGTAGTCGGCAAGGAGCAGACTCTCCTCGGTCGCCATATGCATTGGATTCGCATCGACGCCTACTATCAAGGTGACCGCGAAAACCCCAAGGCGTTCTTCCAGCCCGTCCCGTGCATGCAATGCGAGAACGCCCCCTGCGAAGTCGTCTGTCCTGTAGCCGCGACCAACCACACCACGGAAGGTCTGAACGACATGGTCTACAACCGCTGCGTGGGCACGCGCTACTGCTCGAACAACTGTCCGTATAAAGTTCGCCGCTTCAACTTCCTGTTATTCCAGGACTGGGAGACACCGCAATATAAGATGATGCGCAACCCGGACGTCAGCGTGCGCAGCCGCGGCGTCATGGAAAAGTGCACTTACTGCGTGCAGCGCATCAACGAGCGCCGCATCGACACCGAAACACAATCGGTCCGCGAGAGCAAAGATATCCGCATCGGAGATGAATTGAAGACGGCTTGTCAGCAATCCTGCCCGGCCGACGCCATCGTCTTCGGCAACATTAACGACCCCAATAGCAACGTTTCCAAGTGGAAAGCGCAGGCCAGAAATTACAGCCTGCTGGGCGAACTAAACACCCGCCCGCGCACCACGTATCTAGCGGAAGTCCGCAACCCAAACCCGGAGTTGGAAGCCAAGGGATAAGAACTGAAAAGCTGATAGCTGACAGCCGAGAGCTGAGCACGCATGCCAGAGCAATACAAATCGTCGACCGATCTCGAACGCGCCCCGGTCATTGAACCCGGCCATACCTTCGGCACGGTCACCGAAAAAATCAGCGCCATTGTTCTCACGCGCCCGGCGACGAACGGATGGTTCATCGGCTTCGGCATCTTCTTCATGCTAACGATGATGCTGCTGTTCGCCACCGGATACCTTTTCCTCAAAGGCATCGGCATCTGGGGTGACACCACACCCATCGGCTGGGGCTTTGAGATCGTCAACTTTGTCTGGTGGATCGGCATTGGCCACGCGGGAACTCTGATCTCCGCGATCCTCCTATTGCTGCGTCAGACATGGCGGAATTCGATCAACCGTTTTGCTGAAGCCATGACGCTGTTCGCCGTAGCTTCTGCCGGAATCTTCCCGGCCATTCACGTCGGCCGTCCCTGGCTCGCCTACTGGCTGTTCCCCATCCCCAACACCATGCGAGTATGGCCGCAATTCCGTAGCCCGCTCATGTGGGACGTCTTCGCAGTCTCGACTTACGCCACCATTTCGGCCCTTTTCTGGTTTACCGGACTCATCCCTGACTTCGCCACCCTCCGCGACCGCACCGAGAAGCGCTGGATCAAGATGATCTACGGCATGCTCTCGTTCGGATGGCGCGGTTCCGCCCGCCACTGGCACCGCTACGAAACCATGTACCTGCTGCTCGCAGGATTAGCCACGCCGCTCGTGCTTTCCGTCCACACTGTCGTGAGCTTTGACTTCGCCGTCGGCATCGTTCCCGGATGGCACACCACCATATTCCCGCCGTACTTCGTCGCAGGCGCCATCTACTCCGGCTTCGCGATGGTGCTGATGCTGGCCATCCCGATCCGTAAGATTTACGGTCTCGAAGGTTTCATCACCGAGCGCCACCTGCAAAATTCCGCCAAGGTCATGCTTGCCACCGGCCTTATCGTGGCCTACGGGTACGGCATCGAGGCTTTCATGGGATGGTACGGCGGCGACCGCTACGACGCCTTCACCCTGTGGAACCGTCTGCACGGCCCTTACGCCGGTGCGTACTGGATGCTGCTGATCTGCAACCTCCTTGCTCCGCAGGTGTTATGGATTCGTAAGCTGCGCACCAGTCCGGTCGCGCTGTTCTTCATCTCCGGCGTGGTCCTCGTCGGCATGTGGCTCGAGCGCTTTGTCATCGTCGTCCTCAGCCTGCACCGCGACTTCCTGAATTCCTCGTGGGGCATGTACTACCCCACACGCTGGGACTGGATGACCTACATCGGCACGATCGGAATGTTCCTCGCTGCCATGTTCCTCTTCCTGCGCTTGCTCCCGGCGATCTCGATCTTTGAAATGCGCACCCTCCTGCCCGAAGCGGAAGTGAAAGAATAATGGCGAAGCGCGATCCCATCTACGGCCTCATGGCAGAATTCGATTCGGCGCAAGCCCTCGTCGATGCTGGCAGGAAAACGCGTGAGGCCGGTTACAAGAAGATCGACGCCTACAGCCCGTTCCCGATCGAAGGCCTCGCCGAAGAAATCGGAATGCATTTCGATGAAATCCCGCTCACGGTTCTCATCGGCGGCATCATCGGCGGCTGCACCGGCTACTTGATGCAGTACTGGATGGCTGCCGTCGATTACCCGCTCAATATCGGCGGCAAACCTCCGCACTCCTGGCCCGCGTTCATTGTGATCACGTTTGAAATGACGATTCTGTTCGCCGGAATTTCCGCCGTGCTGGGCATGCTGGCCTTCAACGGCCTGCCGATGCCGTATCACCCGGTCTTCAACGTTCCGCGCTTCGCTTTCGCATCGAAAGACCGTTTCTTCCTGATCGTGTTCTCCTCCGACAAGAAGTACAACCCGGTCGAAACCCGCAGCTTCCTCGAAACCCTGGCCCCGCGCTCCATCTCGGAGGTGCCAAGCTAATGCGCCTCCTCCGTCAAATCAATCGAGCCCGTGGCATTGCCCGTGTAGGAACGGGCGCCATCGCCCGTCCGGTCGAGCAAAGCCCGACGGCGGTTTCCTTTGCGACGCTCCTGGCTTGGTGGAGTCTGCGCAGCCGAAGCTATGGGCCTTTCCTTCGTGTCCCTTCGTGTCCTTTGTGGTTAAAGAATTTCGCTGGGTGCCCCATCCTTGCGCGTATTTTGCGCAAGGGTGGGATTCCACGGACGTCAATAGCGGCGCTCGCACTGTTGCTTGCCCTCACCTCCGCCTGCCGGCTTGACATGCACGTCCAGCCCCGCCAGAATCCCCTCTCCTACAGCGACTTCTACGCCGACCACCGTTCCGCCCGTCCCTTGGTCGAAGGCACGGTCGCTCGCGGCCAGCTGCACGAAGATACCTACTTCTACACCGGCAAGATCGGCGACAATCCCGGCAACGTGATGCCCTTCGCGGTCACCAAAGAAGTTCTCGAGCGCGGCCAGGAGCGTTACAACATCTATTGCGCTCCATGCCACGCCCGCGTAGGAGACGGCAACGGCTTCGTCCCGTCCCGCGGATTCGCCCGCAAGCCTCCGTCATTCCACATCGTCCGTTTGCAGAAGGCTCCACTCGGATACTTCTTCGACGTCATGAGCAACGGCTTCGGCATCATGCCCGATTATGCTTCGCAGATTCCCACGCAGGACCGTTGGGACATCGTCGCCTACATCCGCGCCCTGCAACTAAGCCAGAACGCAACCATGGCCGATGTGCCTCCAGATCAGAAGGTTCCCTCCGAGCCTCCGACATTCCGCGAACCCGGATCCGGGGCAACCCCGCCTATCCTCGCGCCGAAACAAGAATCTGAAATGAATAAAGAAGGTCAGAAATGAGCGCCGCGCCGAAACAACTCGATCTCTCGGCGCCCCCGATCGTCAAAAGGATCGGCCAGCGAGCACTCATCGTCGGCGTAGTCTTCAGCCTCGGCGCCCTTGTGCTCGCATTCACGCGCCCCGAACAGTTCTACCGCGGCTACCTGCTCGGCTACATGGATTGGCTCGGCATCGCGCTCGGCTCCATGGCGATCGTCATGATTCGTCACCTAACCGGCGGGGGATGGGGCACGGTCATCCGCCGCATCTTGGGTGCTGCCATGCGCACGCTGCCCATCATGGCGATCCTCTTCATCCCCATCATCATCGCGGTCCTGCAGCACCAGATGTACCCCTGGCTGAAGCCGCTTGGCGCAATCGCAGATCCGCACATCCGCGAACACCTCGAAAAGCACAAGTTCATCAAGGGCGCTTACCTCAACGGCGCGGGCTTCATCGACCGCGCCATCATCTACTTGGCAATTTGGAATCTGCTCTCGCTCCTGCTGTCCATGTGGTCGAAGCAGACCGACAAGCCCAACGCTCCGGACAACACCCAGAAATTCAAAGCGGTCGCCGGCCCCGGCCTGATTCTCTACGGTTTCACCATCTCCTTCGCCGCCGTCGACTGGATCATGTCGCTCGACCCCACTTGGATCTCGACCATCTACGGCCTGATCATCCTGATCGGCGAAGTTCTCGCCGCCATGTGCTTCGCCATCGTCGTCGAACGCATTCTGTATGACTACAAGCCCATGTCTGAGATGCTGAGGCCCGACTTCGTTCACGACCACGGCAAGTGGACACTCGCCTTCATCATGGTCTGGGCCTACTTCAACTTCTCGCAGTGGCTCATCATCTGGGCCGGCAATCTGCCCACCGAAATCACGTTCTACCTGAGGCGCATCAGCCAGGGATGGGGCTACGTCGCCGTATTCCTGGTTCTTTTCCACTTCTGCGTCCCATTCGTCATCCTGCTTTCGCGCCCCTTTAAGCGGAACATTCGCAAACTGGTCTGGCTTGCGGTTTGGCTCTTGTGCATGCGCTTCGTCGATCTCTTCTGGAACATCGAGCCGAATTTCTCGAACAATTTCTCCGTCACCATCGCCGACATCGTCGTGCCCATTGCCATCGGCAGCATCTGGATATTCTTCTTCTGCCGCAATCTTGCGGCTCTCCCGCTGCTGCCCGCTTACGATGTCTCGGCCAACGACGTTTTCGATCCTCACTCCACTCATCCGCCGGGAATTCCGGAGAACGCATGACGAACGACATCCATCCCGAGAAGACCAACGGACACGCCGACTACGAGCGCCGGGATATCGGTGTTCGTCCCGTCTACTATTTCCTCGGAGGCTTGGTAGTCGCTCTGGTCGTGACCTATCTCGTGGTCAACGTTTTTTTTCACGTCCTGGAGAAACGTTCTCAAGCCGATCAGACACCGGTGAGCCCATTAGCTACGAAGGCGCCCGCCGACACCCGTCGATTGCCGCCCGAATACAAAACGGATTCCGAAGGCGCCGACTACGAAAAATATCTGCACAAAAATTTTCCCGAGCCACAGCTCGAAACGAATGAGCGCACGGAACTGAATACGACTCGCCAGCACGAAGAAGATACTCTCAGCACCTACGGCTACGTCGACGAGAACGCCGGGACCGTCCGCATTCCCATCGACCGCGCCATGGACCTCCTGGCCCAACGCGGACTCCCCGCCCGCACGCAGCCCGCGGACATGACCGCCGTCTCGAATGCCGAGAACAAAGCCAAGGAAGCAGATAAGAAGTGAATGCCCTGAATAAAAATTCGATCTTATGCGTTGCTGCTGCTGCAGCCATTACTAATGTGGGGACAGCCGCCCCCGGCTGTGCGGTCGAGCAAAGCTCGACAGCCGCGGCAGGGAAGCAGCACTCAGCCGATGTTACGCACGGTTCTCAGCGCCCTCTGCGAGTCCTCAGCGTCCTCTGCGGTAAAAGCTTTTTGCTGACAGCGCTACTGCTCCTAACCTCTACGGTCTGGGGACAAGGCATGTCCAAAGGCATCATGTCCCCGCCCGCGAATGTACGCCCTCCTTACCTGCAAAACGTAGGCATCGAGCAGCGTCTAGACGCCCAGGTCCCCGCAGATCTCTCCTTCGTAGACGACACCGGTCGCCCCGTGAAACTAGGCGACTACTTCGGAAAAAAGCCCCTGATCCTCAACCTCGTCTACTACAACTGCCCCATGCTCTGCGGCGAAGCTCTCGCGGGACTGACCGGCTCCATGAAGCTGATCAAGTTCGATGCCGGCAACGAATTCGAGGTCATCACCGTCAGCTTCAATCCCGAGGAAACTGCGCAACTCGCCTCTGAAAAGAAACGCGACTACCTCAAACGCTATGGACGCCCAACCGCCGCCGCCGGCTGGCATTTCCTCACCGGCCCGACTGACTCTATCAACGCCCTCACCAAGGCCGTAGGCTTTCAATATCAATACGACGCCGCCAAGAACCAGTACGCGCACGCAACAGCCATCATGGTTCTGACTCCGCAGGGCCGCATCTCGCGCTATTTCTACGGCGTCGACTTCCCGCCGAAAGACTTGCGCATGGGATTAGTCGAAGCCTCGCAGGGAAAAATCGGCAACGCTGTCGATCAAGTTCTTTTGTACTGCTATCACTACGATCCCGCGACTGGCAAATATGGCGCGATCGTCAGCAACATGTTGAAACTGGGGGGCGCGCTGACCATCGTGTTCATCGGCGGCCTGATCCTCGTTCTCTTGCGCCTGGAGCGAATCGCTCCGCGCAGAGGTTGGGATCACGCCAAACCGCGTCAGGCAGGACTAAGTTAAACGCAAATGTTCGATAACTTTCCATTGTGGCCGCAACGGGCCTCCAGCATGGCGGGCAACGTCGATGCTCTGTTCATCTTCCTGCTCATCGTCTCCGGGCTGATGACCCTGCTCATCTTCACCGCCATCGTCTATTTCGCCGCCCGCTATCGCTATCGCAAAGGCGTTCCGGCCGAACAGATCGAAGGCTCCACGCCTCTCGAACTCAGCTGGTCGATCATTCCTCTTGGTGTTTTCATGGTGATCTTCGCCTGGGGCGCGGTCGTCTATTTCAAGGGCCGCACTCCTCCCAGCGATT
>Ga0210409_10005150_pt1 | contig 13786 bp, 14 predicted proteins | sample IncBWH17MmetaG_FD_161649 | JGI IMG/M metagenome (GOLD analysis project Ga0210409, IMG submission 161649) | Forest soil microbial communities from Barre Woods Harvard Forest LTER site, Petersham, Massachusetts, United States - Inc-BW-H-17-M | ecosystem: Environmental > Terrestrial > Soil >... | reverse complement strand
GGAAGTATCCGGTCATTGTGTTTTCTCATGGAGCTGGCGGCTCGCAGACTTGCTGCGATGGACTGACGCGGCACTGGGCGACGTTTGGATATATCACGATTCAGCCGACGCACGACGACTCCGCGGTGCAGCGCCGCAACCAGGGCGAAGAGAATATCCGTTTCATGCAGGCGGTACGCGACGCGCTGAAGAAGCCGGCGCTGTGGGAAAGCCGCCCTCGGGATATTTCATACGTTATCGATGCGCTGCCGACGCTGGAGAATCGCGTTTCCGGGCTTGCAGGGAAGATGGATGCGGAGCGCGTCGGGGTTGGCGGACATTCGATGGGTTCGTATACGACGGAAGCGATCGCCGGGGCGGTTGTCGATCTTCCGGGGCATCCTGGGCGGAGTTTTGCGGATGCTCGCGTCAAAGCTGTGCTTTGCCTTTCGCCGCAAGGGCCCGGGCAATTCGGTTTGAAGGAGCACTCGTTCGATCAAATCGCGCTGCCGTACATGGGGATGACGGGTTCGCTGGACAGCCTGGGCCCGGTGGCCAGTCCGGCCTGGCACAAAATTCCATTTGAGCGCAGCCAGCCGGGCGACAAATATCATTTGTTCATCGAAGGCGCCAATCACATGTCGTTCATTACGCCGCGGACAGTTTTGCCCAGCCAGGCCACGCAGGCCGGAGCCATTTTTGATTGCACCAATTCCGCGGCGCTGGCCTTCTGGGACGCTTACCTGAAGGGTGATTTGGATGCGAAGTCCTACTTGCAGTCTGGCGCGCCGGAAAAATTTAGCCATGGCACTGTGAAACTTTCCAGGCGCTGAGTTTTTCCCTCGAGTTGATTGATCGTCCACAATTTTCTGAGTTGACGGCGGCGACTTTTCCACAGATCCGCGGTAAGGGGGCCTTCCGTACTATTGACCCTGTTACCGCGCGGCGAACAGACTTGGTACAGGATGGCTCGCTACTCCGCATTTCTGGGGCGTCGCGTGGAGGTGCAATATCGCGCCGGCGAGATCCTTTTGCCTGCTTCCGGAACTTTCGTGGCTGATTCCGGCCGGTCGATTTTTCTTGAGCAGAATTTCGAGCAGCGCGGGCAGCACAAACACTTCCGGTGGGAAATCCCGTACCAATATCTGGTGCGCATCGAAGAAAAGCCGGACTCTGGCACGTCGGCAAAGGGAGTTTCCGTGGCGGCCGCTCCCAAAACCGCGCCCGAAGCCCCGGCTGCTGAGCTTGCTAGCGAGCCGAAGAGTGCTGCCGCCGCCGCCTCGGCCGGCGGAGCACCCAGCCTCCTCCCGCTGTCCCATCGCCCGAAGACCGCCTGAACCGCAGACGAACTTCCTTCACCGCTTCCGCCCCTGGATTCGGCTACAATCGTCTCCTCATTTTGAGCAGAATAGACAGTCGTTGCGTGTCTGCCGCCATCGAGGAGGCACCTCTTGAAACCTGCCATTGGATTGATTGGTCTTGGGCTCATGGGCCGGCCTATGGGAATGAATCTGTTGAAGGCTGGCTACGCTCTCACCGTTTGGAATCGCACCGCTTCGCGCGCCGATGAGCTTGTTGGTGCCGGAGCGAAGCTGGCCAAGTCTCCGCAGGAGGCCGCGGCCGCGGCTGACTTTCTTTTGACCATGGTCAGCGATCCTCCCGCACTGGAAGAAGTTTTGTGGGGTTCGAATGGCGCCCTGCAGGCGCTGAAGCGCGGCAGCATCTATGTTGACTCGAGCACTATTTCGCCGGCGCTCGCGCGCAAAATTTCCGCGGCTTGCAGCGAGCGGGGCGCGCGCTTTCTGGACGCGCCAGTCACTGGCGGGGACTGGGGCGCGAAAAAGGGCGAGCTGGTGTTCATGATCGGCGGCGACGCGGAAACACTAAAGGAAGCTGAGCCGATTTTCGGCGTGATGGGAAAGAAATGGTTTCACCTCGGGCCGAATGGAGCTGGTCAAACCATCAAGCTGGCGATGAACATGATTCTCGCGCTGCAAGTGGATGCCTTGGCGGAAGCCCTGGCACTCACAACGCGAGCGGGCATTCAGGGCGAAAAACTCGTCGAAGTGATGCAATCCAGCATGGCGCGCTCCGGAGTCCTGGACGTCAAAGCTCCGAACCTTCTCAAGGGCGAGTATGTGCCGAGCTTCCCGCTGCGACTGATGCACAAGGATCTCGGGCTGGCGCTCGACCTCGCGAATCAGTTAGGGGTTGCTCTGCCCGCTACCGCTGCTGCCCGCGAAACCTATAGCTATGTCAAGGGCGCCGCCAAGGAAGACCTGGACTATTCCGCGGTCATGAAATTCTGGAAAAAGTGACACATGTTCTGCTTTCTCGTACTCGCTCACAAAATGGAGGCTGTGTATGAGTTCACCGTCCGCTCTGCCTGATCCGGCAAAAATCCAAAGATTCCGCGAGAACCTCCATCTGGAATGGACCGGCGACAGGACCGTGGCCGCCTGGCGCAAATGGCATGCGCAGATTGCGGCGTTCACCAAGGGCGCTACTGAAGCCATTCTCGAGTCCGCGCATCTTCGCCCCGGCATGCGCGTTCTCGATCTAGCCAGCGGCGTCGGTGATCCGGCGCTTTCGATTGCCAGCGAAATCACTCCATCGGGCCGCGTGACCGCCACCGATCTTGGCCCCGGCATGATCTCGCTTGCGGAGGAGCTGGCCCGCAAAAGAGGCCTTACCAACATTGAATTCCGCGAAGCCAGCGCCGAATCGCTTCCGTTCCCCGATGAATCCTACGACGTGCTTACCTGCCGCTTTGGCATCATGTTTTTTCCTGATCTCCCAAGAGCGCTGCGCGAATGCCTGCGCGTTTTGAAACCCGGCGGGCGCGTCGTGTTCGTCGCCTGGGGCAAGAAGGAGCAGCCCTTCTTCACCACCACGGCAGGAATCGTACTGAAACACGTTCCCGTGCCACCGCCTCCCCCCGACCCCGAGGGCCCGAGCCTGTTTATGTTCGGCGAGCGCGATCGTCTCCGCCGCGCGCTGGAAGCCGCCGGGTTCAGCAATGTTCATGAGCAAGACCGCATCATCCCCGGCCGCTGGGCATCCTCGGCCGAGGAATACTGGGAGCAGTTCACCGAAGTGGCCGCACCGTTCCGCCCGCTTCTCGATCAACTTACGCCCGAAAAAATGGCTCAAGCCAAATCCGAGATCCTCATCGGGTTAAAGAAATTCTGGACCGGCAAAGAACTCAACATGCCCCTCGAAATTGTCGTTGGCACGGGCATCCGCCCCTAACGGGAATTCCTTTGCCCCCAGGCCCATTTTCCCGGCCCGCTGTACGCTAGCATCAGCAGCCCACCCATGATCGCCAGATTCTTGCGGAAGTGCGTCTCCTGCATTGCCGCCATCATTTCGCTCGACGCCCAATAGTTGTGGAAGATCATCGTCACCGCCGTCGTGTACCAGAACATCGCAAACGCCGCGATCCGCGCTTGGTATCCGGTCACCAGGCAAACCGAACCCGCCACTTCAATTATCATCGCCGCAGCCAGCAGCACCGGAATCATCGGCAAGTGCCTCGTGCCCATGTACGCCACGTTGCCGGACCATCCGAAGATCTTCCCAATCCCGCTCGTCGCGAAAATGTACGTCATCATCAACCGCCCCAGCAGTGGAACAATCGGGTGCTCGAGAAATTTCATGTCTCCTCCCTCTCCAAACTGGCCACCCAACTATGTCGTGCGGTGACATAGTCGTGCGATGAAATAGACGAATGCCATCGCGCGCCGTTAGCAGCGCCATTTTTTTGGTGCAGGTATTGTTGGAGGCAAGCTCTTCGCTTATTCAAAATTTCACTTCAGCAATCACTTTTAAAAGCCGCAGCAGCGCGGCGATTTCGTCCGGCGGCAGCTCTTTCCGAAGCTTTTCCTCCGCTGCCCGGCGTTCCTTAATCAGAAATTCTCGGTATTCATTCCCCTTCGCCGTGAGTTGCACGAGCAGCGCTCTTCCAGATTCCGCTTTTCGTTCCGAGAGCAGCCCTTCCTGAATCATCGTCTTGATGGCGCGGTGCACCACGGTTCGGTCGAAGCCAAGCAGAGTGGCGATCTGGTTCTGGTTTCGTGACGCCCCGCCCCGGAGCGTGGATAGGATGAAGCCGCGCGTCTGCGAGCATTGTGTCTTCTGCTCCAGTTGCTTTCCCACCGAATAGTAGGCGGCTGCGAGATGCACCAGGACGGAGTCCTTCAGGATTTCGGGCGGTATCAGTTTTTTTTCAACGATAATCATAGGAATCTCACCGTGGCCTCCAGCGGCCTTCGCCATTGCGGTTGATCCACATGGCGCACGGACTTCTTTCCGATCGCGATGACCATGACGATCTCATGAATTCGCGGAGTGAGTCCCAGGAACTTCGAGAGCCGGCGCCCGTCAAATCCTTCCATAGGACACGTGTTCCATCCCAGTGCTTCTGCGGCGATCATCAGGTTTTCACAAGCCAGCGATGTGCTCTTCGTGGCCCATTTGAACAGTCCCTGCCGCGCCACCGGAGGCGTGCCGATGATCTTCCAGGAATTGACCACGCGGAGAATCGCCCATTTCAGAGCGCCCAGAATCCCGAACCAACCTTGTATGAAAAACCATTTCGCCAGATTGGCTCTATTCGCGGATTCGGAGATTTTCTTTTCGCTAAACCCTGCTCCGCGCATCCATTCCAGCTGCCCTTGTATGGTCTCTCGCCAGGACCCAATGTCTGCTACCGCCACGATCAGTGCTGAAGCCGTTTTCGCCGGCGCCTGCCCCATGCAAAGCCGCGCGGCATCTTTTCTGATCGCCGGCGTTTCCACCCAATAGAACCGGTATGGCTGCACGTTAAAGCTCGAAGGAGCAACCCGCGCCGCATCCAGGATGTGCTCCCGCACTTCCGGCGGAATTGGCACCGCGTCAAACTCCTTAATGGCCCTTCTTTCAAAGATCGCCGCAAGGACTTTGCTCATGGCGCACCTCCATGTTGCCATTACAACATAAGAGTGTTGTCATTGCAACATGATTTCCTTTTCTCGTGCGCCGGCGCTCTCTCTCGCGGCTCTCCAGGGTGCCACTTCCGTTTCGATGGTATATTCCTCACGAACTCAGACACCTGATGCAAACCATTCACACGGACGCCATTGGTATCACAGCCCTGATCCTCGTTTTTCTGTCCTGGGTGGTTTTCGCTCTACTCTTTGTGCTCCGTAAAAAACCTCCTAAAGCCGAAGAAGCCAAGCGCGCCTCCGTTGCCAAGGGGGGAATTCTGCTGCAGAGCTTGGGGTTCGCGCTCGTCGGTTCGGTACACCGCGCGTACTGGTGGCCTTTTCCTGCTTCAAACCTTGGAGAGACCGCTCTCGCTGCCGTGGCTGCCGGCCTAGCTCTCGCGAGCAATTTTTGGTGCCTGCGCGCCATCCAAACGCTTGGCAAACAGTGGACCTTCGAGGCCCGCGTCATCAAGGGACATGAGTTAATTACCAGCGGCCCTTACGCCGTCGTGCGCAATCCGATTTATCTCGGAATGTTTGGCCTGATGATCGCGACCGGCCTCGTTTTCACCACCTGGTGGGCCATGATCATTGCCGTCATCATTTTCCTCATTGGCAATCAGGTTCGCATCCGCGCCGAAGAGCAGCTCCTTCGCGAGACTTTCGGTTCCCAGTTCGATGAATACGCAAGCCGCGTCCCCGCCTTTTTCCCCCGCCTTGTTTAGGTTGTTTAGGGGCGAGCCTTGAAACAAATAAGCCTCTCCTTGATAATGGCAGACTCCAAAACCAGTCTGGCTCACTTGAGTCGCCCCAGCGGACCTTATGACTACTTATATCGGACTGATCGGCGGCGGAAATATCAGTGAGACTCACGCGCGCGCCGCCCGGGCTATCCCTGGAGTCGAGATTGCCGCGATTTACGGAACAAATGCAGAGAAGGTCGCGCGGCTGAGCCGCGAGTACGGCGGAAAGCCTTACGCCGACTTCGACCAGTTTCTAGCCTATCGTCCGATGGATCTTGTGGCTATCGGCAGCCCTTCGGGGCTTCACGCGGCTCAGGGCATCGCTGCGGCTCAGCGCGGGCTCCATGTCCTGACCGAAAAGCCGATTGACATCACTACCGAGCGTGCCGACGCCCTCATTGCGGCAGCGGACAAATCCGGGGTCAAGCTGGGAGTTTTTTTTCAAGACCGCAGCAAACCGGACATTCTTCGCGTGAAGAAGGCCGTGGACTCCGGAGTCTTGGGACGGCCGATTCTGGCGGACGCGCGCGTGAAGTGGTATCGCCCGCCGGAATACTATGCAAAATCGCGGTGGCGGGGGACGTGGGGATTGGACGGCGGAGGCGCGTTGATCAATCAGGCTGTACACACCGTGGATCTGATGCTGTGGATGTTCGGTGACGTGGTCAGTGTGCAGGCGAAAAGTAAAGCCCTGCTCCATGCGATCGAGGCGGAAGACACGCTGGTAGCACATCTCGAATTTGCTAACGGAGCGCTAGGCGTTCTCCAAGCGACCACTTCGGCATATCCCGGCTACCCTCGCCGGTTGGAACTCAGCGGCTCGGAAGGCACACTGATAATTGAGCAGGACCGCCTACTCGCCGCTGACTTGAGGAATCAATCCGCGGAATTGCAATGCGGCGGGAAGGCCGACCAAAACCCCAGTGCGTCCTCGCCCGTAGTCAGCGATGTCCGAGGACACCAAGCGGTCTTGGAGGACTTTCTCCATTCCATTCAGACCAACACCACGCCGCGTTGCGATGGGCGAGAAGGACGCCGCAGCCTGCTGCTGGTGGAAGCGATTTACGCTGCCTGCCGGACGGGAGAGCCTGTGCGCCGCCCTGCGACCGGGTAGAATCGCTCGCCAACGCATGGCCGACGATGAAGGAGACCGCACGGTGATTGTAAAGGTGTTCGAAGACAAGCGCGCTCTCAGCCGAGCCGCAGCCGAGCAGGCTGCCGTGGCTCTTCGCCGCTCTATTCATGAGCAGGGACGGGCGCGCATCATCGCGGCGACGGGAGCTTCTCAGTTGGACTTTCTGGATGCGCTCACCAAGAAAGAAGCCATCGACTGGCAGCGCGTCGAGATGTTTCACCTGGATGAATACCTCGGACTGCCCATCACGCACGCGGCCAGCTTTCGCAAGTACCTTCTGGAGCATTTCATTCAGAAAGCGGGGATAATGCAGTACCACTTGCTGGATGGCAACGCTGATCCCCGCGAGGTTATCCTCCGAACTGGAAAGAGTTTGAACTCCGCGCCGATTGACATCGCTTTCGTTGGCATCGGAGAAAATGGCCATCTGGCCTTTAACGATCCTCCGGCGGACTTTCAAACCGAGGAGCCTTATCTGATCGTCAATCTCGACGAAGCCTGCCGTCGCCAACAGGTAGGAGAGGGGTGGTTCGCGGATTTCTCAGAAGTTCCGCGGCAAGCCATTTCCATGTCGGTGCGCCAGATCATGAAGACCCGAGAAATCATTGTCGTTGTACCGGATGCCCGGAAAGCGCAGGCCGCCAGGCTTTGTTTCGAGGGAGAAATCAATCCGATGGCGCCCGCTTCCATTTTGCGCACTCATGCAAACGCGACGGTTTATCTCGACAAAGCTTCGTCCTCTTTACTGAGCCCAGAGACCCTCGCAGCGTTTGCCGCTGGATAATCACGAATCGCAATGCTTACTTCCAATACTATTCACAAACCGGCCGTTTCGGGAATTTCATGGGCCTAGCCCCGCAAATGGGTCTGCCACCGCCCCGGATCATAAATTCATTGCGCTGGTGGATTGGCGGGATTCTGTTTGCTTCGACGGTGATCAACTACATCGACCGGCAGACACTCTCCATTCTCGCGCCCTATCTCAAACAGGAATACCACTGGACCAACACCGACTACGCCTACATCGCGATCGCATTTCGTGCGGCGTACACCATCGGCCAAACAGTTTGCGGCCGGCAGATTGACCGCCTCGGCACCCGGCTAGGCCTGACGATCAGCGTGACCTGGTATTCGCTCGTCTCGCTCTTGACTTCGTTGGCAAGCAGCATTTCCAGTTTTGCCGTGTTTCGGTTTTTCCTGGGAGCCGGCGAATCCGCCAACTGGCCCGGCGCCAGCAAGGCGGTTTCCGAGTGGTTTCCCAAACGCGATCGCGCACTGGCAGCTGCTTTCTACGATAGCGGCTCGTCGGTGGGGGGCGCTGTCGCACCTTTCTTGATTTTGCCGCTCTATCTCCGCTGGGGCTGGCGTGTGGCATTTGCCATTCCCGGGTTGCTCGGATTCTTGTGGCTAATTGTGTGGCGCCGCATGTATCACCTACCGCAGGAACACCCAAACATCAGCGATGCGGAGCGCCAGATGATTCTTGCCGATCACGGGGAAGCCAATATCTCGCAGAAACCTCGGTCGCAATTGCGCGATCTCTTGACGCTGCCCCAAACCTGGGGAACCATCATCTCGAAGGCCCTCACCGATCCCGTTTGGTTCTTCATCACCGACTGGTTCCCCATCTACCTGGTCGCCAAAGGAATATCACTCAAAAGCGGCCTGATTGCCGTGTGGATTCCGTTCCTGGCCACGGACCTGGGAAACTTTTTTGGCGGTGTGGCTTCCGGTTATTTGATTCGGCGCGGATGGCAACTGGGTGCAGCGCGAAAAGCGCTGGTCGTCTTTGGAGGTATCGGAGTACTGTTTCTCATTCCCACCATATACACCGTAAATCTGTATTTCATTACGCTGCTCTTCGCGCTGGCCTCGTTTTCCTACGGTGCTTTTACTACCATAGCAAACGTCTTGCCCACGGACCTCTATACCAGCGACTCGGTGGCTTCCGTGAGCGGCCTGAGCGGAACGGGCGCGGGGATCGGCACCATTATCGCCTTCGGGCTCATCGGACACTTTTCCGACGCCCGCCAGGCCGCGGCCACTCACTCGTTTGATCCCATTGTGATTGTGGCGGGGCTGATCCCCTTTATTGGAATGATCCTGGTCTTGCTCCTCGTGCGTAACACGCGCGCGACGGATCAGGGCCTGGTGAGGCGAATTTGAACGGGTTGCTACCTCCCGTTTCTCGCATTACTGGTCATGGTCCAGGATGGTAGAATCTCCCGCGGTTTCCTGAGGAGGAGCGAGATGCGCAAGAAGATGCGGACTCGGATGATTCTTTCACTAGCTGGCGCAGCACTGTTTTGCGTGCCGGCAACCTGGGCACAGCAGCAGACGGACTGGTCCAAGGTTCAAATCAAAGCGACCAAGGTTTCCGGCAACGTCTACATGCTGGAAGGCCAGGGGGGAAACATCGCCGCTTCGGTGGGCGAAGACGGCATCGTCATTGTGGACGATCAGTTCGCGCCGTTGGCGGATAAGATTCAGGCCGCTCTGAAGGATCTAAAAATTACCGACAAGCCCGTGCGCTTCGTCATCAACACGCACTATCACGGAGACCACACCGGCGGCAACGTGCCCTTCAACAACGCGGGTTCCACGCTTATCGCGCAGGACAATGTTCGCAAACGGCTGGAAACTGGGGGCACCGCCGGCAACGGCGGCTCGATCAAGATGGAGAATAAGCCGGCGGAAAAAGCGGCGCTCCCCATCATCACCTTTGAACACGACGTGACTGTGCACCTCAACGGAGAAGATATCCGCGCGCTGCATTTTCCTTCGGGCCACACCGACGGCGACTCCATTATTTTTTTTCCAAAGAACAATGTCGTCCACATGGGCGACGACTTCGTGCGCTACGGATTTCCGTTCATTGATGTGGCCAGCGGCGGCAGCGTGCAAGGCATGATCGAGGCCATGGAAAAAGCCACCGCGCAACTCCCGGCCGATGTGAAAGTCATTCCCGGCCACGGCGCCATTTCGAACCTCGACGATGTCCGCGCCTTCACCAAAATGCTGAAGGAAACTTCCGCGGTAGTCCAGAAGGCCATCAACGATCACAAAACGCTGGAGCAGATGAAAAAGGAGAAGATTCTTGAGCCGTGGGCGAAATGGAAAGGCGATTTCGTCAACGATGACGCTTTCGTCGAAACGCTCTACAACTCGCTCACCGGCCACAAAGGAGAATTCGTAAAACACAACTAGGCAGATTTGGAGGGGCGGCTTTACGCTGCCATACGCGGGCTATTTTCGGTTTTGCTTTACGGCCGGGCGTTAGGCGAAAAAAAGCCAATGGGCAAATCGCGCGCGGTGCGCAGACCCGCTGGCGCATCCAGAATCACAGGGATGGAATTCACCACCACCGAAGCCGTCGCGATATCGCCATGCGATCCGCCGGGAATCGTCAGGCTGATATTCGGGTGCCCCGTCAGCGTGAGCGTGTCGGCGGGATCTTTCGCGCCGACATACATTTGTAGTTCGAGGTACACAAGTTCCCTGCCGTCCTTCGAGAGGCCGCGAGCGATCTGATGCACGCCCGCAGCCTGACCCGGTTCGACCGTCAAATATTCCGTTTGCACGCGCTCGGTAGCCACTTTAGGCTCGATCGTTTCAGTGATTTGCTCGACGGGCAAATTCAAGCTGTCCGCCACCATGGCCACCGACTCCGGCAAGCCCACATGTTTGATCACACCAGCCTTTACCTGCGCGCGAAATTCCTCCACTGTCATGCCTGCGCCGATTTTTTTCTGCAGCGGCAGCCGTCGCTTCGAACCGTCCACCACGCGCAGCGCTTTCGCATGTTCGATACGCTGCGAAACGGCGGCGAGCGTCACGACCAGTTTATCCATGACGAAACCCGGATTCACGCCCGTGCCGACCAGTGCCACGCCCCACTCCTTCGCGGCAGTATCGAGCTTTGCTGCTAGCTCCGGATGCGTTCGAAATGGGTACGACAATTCCTCACAAGTCGAAACAATGCACGATTCCGCTTCCAAACACATCAGCAACTGGTCCATCACTTTCGCGAGCGACGAGGAAGTGGAATGAATCACTACGTCGGCAGCCTGCTCCAGGACTTCTTTGGCATCCGCGGAAACGGTTACGCCCCAGGGAGCATCTTTTGCTCCGACAACTTCGCCGAGGTCGCGGCCGACCTTCGCCGGGTCGGTGTCGATGGCGCCAATAATTTCAATGGCCTGTTTTTCCCGCATCAGCCGCGCAATCGATGCGCCGATGGGGCCCACACCATACTGGATGGCGCGAATTTTCTTTTTCACGTCGCTCTCCGCTTTCCGTTTGCATGCGCGTACAACGCGCATTTCAGGTTCAAAGGAAACCCCTACGATAATGGAATTCGCTTGCGCATTCAACGAAGAACGACGCCAGCGTTCGAACGGGCTGCCGCGGGCGCCAGCAAAACTGTGCTTCTTGCTGGCGCCGACCTTGCGCCGCATAATGGCGGGAGAGAGTTTTCGCCTGATCCCGGAGGAATGCACATGCCCGCAAAAAAGCTTTCTGACACCGAAATTGCAGCGTTACTTCCCAAAGCCAAGGGCTGGAGCGTGGCAAACGGCAAGCTGCACCGGGAGTTTGCGTGCAAGGATTTCGTCACCGCCTTCGGCAACATGACGCGCGTGGCCCTGGTGGCCGAAGCCATGAATCATCATCCGGAATGGTTCAACGTATGGAACAAGGTGGTGATCGACCTGAATACCCACAGCGTGAAAGGCATCAGCGACTACGACTTCGTGCTGGCAGAGAAGATCAACGAAATCTTCGAGCCCCTTCCGCCGCTGGGGCTTCCGGGCAGCGGAACAGGCCAGTAATCATCCGCCGGCTGGTACTTTCAGTCTGGCCCCCTGGGCTCTTGGCGTTTCCGCCACCCCCAACGAAGTTAGCTTGACTCCTGCCCTCCATGGGCCAGAATAGGTGAACCCCCTTCCAAGCAGTTGATGGTCCAGAGGACTGTCCTCTCCAGTCTCGTGAATGAAGCAGGATTGCGATGAAGTGTCGCCGCAGGTGGACTGACACCGGATTCCAATCGCTCGACGCTCCTGCGTCACGCCATCTTCTTTCTCTGCTAGCCACCGTGGAAACGAGGCAGGACGCATGAATGAGAAGAAGCTGCGCATATTGGTTGCAGAAGGAGATGCCGGCGAAACCGTTTCTGCTTTGCGTGCGCTCTACCCGGAAGATCAGGACCATCTGGAATTGACCATCGTTTCCGGCGTCTCCACGCTGATCGCCACGCTCGAAATCGCAAATCCCGAGGTCATCTTTCTCGATCTGTCGCTTGCGCATCCCGATCCGTTGGAGGCGGTGCGCCGCGTGCATCGCTCGGCGCCGGACGTGCCCCTGATCGTGCTCGCCGACGGCAGCGATAAGAATTGCGCCGCGCGAAGCCAGAGCCAAGGGGCGTTGGACTACCTCATCAAGGGATTCATCAACGTCCGGACACTTGAAGGCGTTATTCGCGCGGCTCTGGAACGCAACACCGTCGAGGGCTTGGCCGATCTCCTGAGGGACTCCCTAACGGGGCTCTATGTCCGCGAAGGTTTTCTGACGCTCGGGGAGCGTGCCATGGAAACAGCGAAGCGCAATGAGAGCACCTTGGTTTTGCTGTCCATAAAAATAGAAAAACTGGAGGCGCTTCGCGCGGAATACGGTTCCAACGCGGCCGAGAAATCCTTGCGCGGCTTAGCTGCACTCCTGGCCGGCAGTTTCCGCCGGACGGACATCGTGGCCCGGCTTGACGAGTCGCAATTTGCGGCGCTCGCGGTCGACGCAGTGGAACCCAGCGCGCCGGTGCTTTGCCAACGCTTGGAAAAGCGCATCGCCGTGCTCAATCGAGATATGGGCCCCTGGGGCCCGCTGGAGCTGCGAATGAATGCGCGTTTCTGGTCTTCGAAGGAGGCTATTACCTTTTCTGAATTCCTCGCCAGTGTCGAAGCAGGGTTGAGGGCTGTGCCGGCACTTCCCCTGGAAGACCCGGCGCGACGCGCCTACGTCACCCCAAGGTGAAGAAGATGGATAGCGCGTCCAAGTTCTGGCGAAGACTCATCACCGTGGGAATTCTAATCAACACCCTCCTGTTGTTGGTTTTGTATTTCGCCATTCAGAGTGCCGGCCAGGCCGAGGGTATGAACGATTGGGTGAATCATAGCCAGGAAGTCCTTGGCATCATCGGGCATGCCCGCCTGGAACGCGTGCGGCTGCAACTCCAGGCTTGGAACTATCATTCGAAAGGCGACCCGCACTTTCTGGAGCAATTTCAATCCGATCTTCATGGACTACGCCGGGATCTCGATCGCTTGCGAATCCTGACTCTTGGCAATTCGACCCAGCAGGACATTCTCAATCAACTCGTCCCTGGAGCGATGGCACAAGCCTTTTCGCAGGAGAGTGGAATGCTGCCGGCGTTACCCCTGCCTGCGTCCAAGTTCCGTGCCCCCGCAGAGCAAAGTTTCGCACCGCCCAGTGCCCCTTTCGGCTTGCCTGAGGACGCTTCGTTCGAACAAAATCTCGGGCGACTTTTCGACGCGCTGGACGCCAACGAGCGGGCGATCTTCGTCAGCAGGTCCGCGGCCGTGCAAAGGAATGCGCGCCAGACTCGATGGATACTTTTCCTGGCGGGAATCCTTACTTTTGCCATCGTGTATGCGGGTGGCCTGCTCATTCGTCGCGAAATGAAGATGCGTTCCGAACTCGAAGCAGGCTTGCAACGGGCGCGGGAGCTCCTGGGCGGCAAATATGAAGAGGGACGCGCCGAACTCGGCCAGGCCCTGAGCAATCTCAATGCACAAATCGGCGCGCGGCAGCTGGCCGAAGATGAGATCTGCCTGCTGAACAAGGATCTGGAGCACCGCGTGGAGCTGCGCACCGCGGAGCTTAAGGAAGCAAACCTCGAGCTGGAAGCTTTTTCTTATTCCGTATCGCACGATCTGCGAGCGCCACTGCGC